>WOYI010905319.1_pt1 | contig 11870 bp, 11 predicted proteins | sample 6423411 | NCBI WGS metagenome assembly WOYI01 (sample SAMN13441803, study PRJNA592873) | oil field metagenome | biome: oil field; feature: oil-well bore; material: oil-contaminated soil; isolation source: oil-contaminated soil from oil-well borehole | place: Germany: Wietze | collected 2016-10-18 ... | reverse complement strand
GAAACCTCCTGAGGCAATCAATAAAATGCCGGCGCCTGCAAAAAACATAAACGCATAGTTTTCGGGAAATGCTTTCCATACCAGAATTCTTTTTACCAAAAAAGCTGAGCCAAGCACAATAACTCCCGAGATGATCTGAAGCGAAGAGAAAAAGGTTTTTCTCCGGTCCTGATTGACCGATTTTCCCAGAATATCATTATAGCTGATGTTGGCAAAAGCACCGGCCAGCGAAAACAGGGTAATAAAAAAGAATGTCAGCCAAAGCACATAACTGCTGTGCTGTCCTGTAAGTAGATACAACAGAATTCCCAGGCCGAAAAGTGAAAATATACGGGTATTTATCCCAAACAGAAGGTATTTCCTTTTGTAGGTTTTATTGCTGATGTAGGGCGCAAAAAACAATTGGGTGAAACTCGAACCCCCCAACATTATTGCAGTCATGATCCCAATGTGCAGCGCACCGCCTCCCGATTCAACAATCATGGCAGGGATGACCGTGTCGACATCCATGAAATTTTTTGCCAAAGCCAGAAATGTGGCGTGCCACAGAAAGGCCCTAAAATTATGTTTCGATATTTTTTCGGATAACACTTGGCAAAATTTTGTGGCGCAAAGGTTTAAATTATTTTGATAATTAAATTTGTTTTATTAAAAAAAAGAATTGCGGGTATTAATTTGTGTTTCGTTCATTTCATTTTTTCTATCTGATCGATAATATTTTCGGCTGCTTTAATCAGGATGGTTTTAGTGGGAGCTGCAGTCAGTAAAGGATGTGACCCGATCTGGAAGGAAATCAACTCAAATACTGTTACTCCTTTTTGTATTGCCAAGCTAATTGTATTAATAATCTCGCCAGCCGATTTGCCTCCCCAAACTTCTCCTCCCAGGATTGAACCATCGCAAGGCGAAGCATAGAGTTTTAGAGACAAAGGTGATGTTTCTTCGAATTTGTCGGGGTGTGTATCGAAATCACTAAACTCGGCAGAAAGTACCTGAATGTTAGCTTCTTTTGCCGTAGTTTCGTTCACACCGGCTGCCGCCATGGCCAATTCATTGATTTCGGTCGAAAATACAGCCAGCGTTCCAATAAATGGTTTGCGGATTTTGACCCCGAAAAGATTGTGTCCCAACACCCTTGCTTCAGCAGTAGCCGTCGAAGCCAGCATAACATAGTCAGAACGACCGGTTAAAAAACCGATAGTTTGCGAACAGTCGCCCACAGCACAAACACCTGGTTCTTGCGTTCGTTCGTAATTATCTACTTTTATGGCGCCTCGTTTATTTAACTCAAGACCGGCTTTTCTGGCTAGTTCTGTATTTGGCCGGTATCCAATAGCCATAATTACCGCGTCGCAACTAATAGTTTCTCCGTTGCTTAACGAAACTGAATGCACCTTATCGTCCACCCCGTTCACGCTTTCAACCTTTACGGCAGTTCGAACGTCAACCCTGGTTTTACGTAATTCATCGGTAGCAATCTTACTTAATCCGGCTGAAAAAGCTTTTGAGAAACATTCTGATTCACTTTCAATTAAAGTAACCTTTTTGTTGGGATTCATTGCTAGCTGCTCTGCAACTTCGGCACCTATAAAACCTCCACCCACGATTACAACATTGTTTAAATTCTGAATTTCTGCAAAAAGACGATTTATGTAGTTGTAGCTTTTTTTGATGTAATAAACACGATCCAGATCGTAACCTGGAATAAAAGTCGGAACCACTACTTTTGACCCTGTGGCAAAAACAAGTTTGTCGAATCCGTATTCTTTTCCTGAAGCAGTTGTCACAGAACGTTTTTCCAGATTTAGGTCGGTAACAGGATCGGTTTCTACCACACCGCCCAGGTCGATAAAGGGTTTCGGGCCCATCAAATTCTTTTCTACACTATTCAGTTTATGAAAAATGTAAGGAATTCCGCAAGGAACCAGTCCTTTTTCTTCTTCTTTGAACATTAGCATTGTTTTCTCAGGATGAGCTTTTTTTGCCGTAACACCGGTTATTATCCCTGCCGGGCCGGCGCCGATAATTATTACATCGAATTGTTTCATTTTTTTGAGTTTTTAAAGAATGTTGATTTATTGATAATATTCCAGGGAACGAGCAATTAGATTCCAGGATTGTTTAAGTTCTTCTGATGCTTTACTTCGAGGTGAAAATTCGACAATACTCTGTTCGTGTACCATTGAGTCGACCATCTTTGTGTCGAACGGAACTCGGCCTATGATCTCAATTTCATTTTGTTTGAGGTACTCTTCTACTTCTGCCGTCGAATCGGTGTTGATGTCGTATTTATTAATCAGGGCAAGCATTGGAATTTTAAACGAATGCACTAATTCAATAAGTCGTTTGGCATCGTGCAACCCCGAAATTGTAGGCTCAATCACCAATAGGACCAGGTTGGTTCCGGTTATCGAAGAAATGGCTGAACATCCGATTCCGGGAGGGCCGTCGTTTATAATAATGTCAGCCTTGGTTTTTATCGCAATCTCGCGGGCTTTTTCGCGAATTCGGCTTACCAATTTTCCCGAGTTTTCTTCTCCGGGGCCCATTTTAGCATGCACCAATGCACCAAAGCGTGTTTCAGAAACAAACCAATGGTTATTGAAATTTTCATGTGTCGTTATCGCTTCTGCCGGACAAATCCGTTCACATAAACGGCATCCTTCGCACTGGAACGGATTGACTTCGGGATATCCATCTGAATTGGAATGAATAGCATCGAACCTGCAACTGGTTTCGCACAATCCACAGTTCGTGCACGCATCTTGATTAATAGTGGCAATTGAACCGCTTGAAAATTTGTGTGTTTCCAGAATCTCAGGCTTAAAGATCAAATGAAGATCGGCTGCATCCACATCGTTGTCGCAAAACACCGCATTAGTAGCCAGCGATGCCAAAGCTGCTGTAACTGTGGTTTTTCCAGCCCCGCCTTTCCCGCTTAAAATGGTAATTTCTTTCATTTGACTTTTGTAATACTTAATATTTTTTCGACAGTCTGTTCGTAATAGCCAGCCATTTCTTCGGGAAGATTTTGAAGTAGTTCCCCCTTCGAGTATCTTGATGCATAGGCTTTCGAAAAAGGGATATTTCCGATCAGTTCAATATTATTTTCTTCCAGATATTTATAGATAAGCTTGCTTCCGAGCCCGGCTTTGTTTACGATCACCCCAAAAGGAATTTTCAATTCGCAGATCAATTCGATAGTAAGCTGAAGATCGTACAAGCCAAATGGGGTAGGCTCGGTGACCAGGATAATGTAATCGGCATCAGAAACCGTCTCTACCACCGGACAACCGGTTCCGGGAGGTGCATCAAACAAACTGATCCATTCTTCTTGTTCGGCATATTTTTTTACTTTTTTAATCAACGAGGTCTGAAGCGCTGAACCAATTTCCAAACGTCCTTCGATAACACGCGCACCAAATTCGATGGAATATTCTGAAATTACTCCAAGAGGCCGTGGATGCTCGGCAATGGCACCAAACCCGCAGGCAACACTGCATGCACCGCACGAATGGCAAAGATCGTTGCTGACATCGGTAAACACCAGGTTTTTAACGATCGTAATGGCATTGAACTCGCACCATTCAGAGCATTTCTTGCAATAAGTACATTTATCGGTATCGATTTTGGGAACCAATGTAAATACCTCTTGTGAGTGCTTCTTTCGTGCCGATTTAAAAAAAAGAAGATCGTTGGGTTCTTCCACATCGCAGTCGATCAACTGTACTTTATCCCCGGTTTTTTGAGAAAGAAAATAGAAGAGATTGACGGCAATTGTGGTTTTCCCGGTTCCTCCTTTTCCGCTGGCAATGGCAATTTTCATTTTAATAAGTGTACGTCAGAAATTCAAACTTATGGATTTCGTTACATAGAATTCCCCGAAGAAATCCTTCGGGGAAATCCGATTCGTAGCTAACGCTTTCAGAGTTGTTTAAGAAATAACTCAATTCAAATCAAGTACTTTTTAGTGGTCGCAGTAATTGGCAGTAAACTGGATGGAGGAATCCAGAAAACCATCGGCCAATTCCCTGGCTGATTTTTTTGGTGCACCTACCCAAACATTTACTTCGTTATAATTAAAGATTTGAATGGCTTTTTGCCCCATACCACCTGCCAATACATCGGTAACCCCTTGCCCGGCCAGCCACTTGGGCAACAACCCTGGTTCGTGTGGTGGTGGAACCAGCATTTTCTCCTCTACAACCTTTTTATCATCTGCTGATAGCACGGCAAAAAACTTACAATGGCCAAAATGACCGTCCAATATGCCGTTTTCGTCTACAGGAACTGCAATTTTCTTATTCATAATTACTCGTTTATAATTTATTTCCCCGGTGTAATCTTCCCATTCCTCGTCTGGGGCGGTTTCCTCTTCCCCAGCCAATAGCACTTTCGTTTCTACCTAAAAATTCTTCCTGCTCATCTGTGAAGAAACGCATTCCAAATCTCCTTCCCCGACCTATCCCTGTTGTCGGGGTACTGTCTTGCTGATGTCTGTTTTTACATCTTCCTTGTCCTTTTCCGGTCTGGGTTCCTTGTCCCAGGGGGCCGGTTCCGTCAAAATGTGGCATTTTTCTAGTTCTTAGCGATTCGATTAATAATATCCTGCACACTCAATTCAGTTTCATCAATTATAATCATCTGAATATTAAGTTTTTCGAGTAAGGTTTTAGCTTTTGGCCCAAAATCACCCGAGATAATTTGACCGGCACCCAATTCAGCTACCATTTCAGAAGATTTGGTTCCGGCACCTCCATTGCTGTTTTTGAAGTTGTTTTCTACAAAGTAGGTGCTTTTATCCCCACGATCGTAAATACAAAACCATCCGGCCCGGCCAAAACGCTGGTCGAATTTTGCACTTAAATTGTCGCCTGTCGAAGTAATAATTGTTTTCATTTAATTCATTTCATTAATCAAAGCAAAGTTAGATAAATAAATACATTAAACAAACATATGTGCATAATAAATTTATTGGACAGTATGGTTGCGAATTGAATTATTTTGTTGAAATAAATTTTATATGTCTGTATATTAGCTTGTTGTGTTTGGATATGAAAATATGGTGTGCACAAATAAAAATGAACCCAAACCAAAGATAATTCATAATTTGGATTCATTTTAAAAAGGAATTGCTTTCAAATCGCAACCCGTGTTCGGACAGGAAATAGAAAAAGAAATGTAAAATACCTTTCGGCGTTGTTTTATTCCTGATTTTCGAAACAGTACAAGTTTTTAAACCCTCTTAAAATGAGTTGATTGCCAACTACAACTGGTGAAGCATGAAAGTTGTCGTCCAGCGGGTTAGATTTAAGCAACTCATATGTTTCCCCGGCTTTGATTACCACGCAAATATTTTCGGCGGCAATGTATAAACGATCTGCTGCGCCAGTAGGGGAACTAAACAAGGTACTGATTCCTTCCACCTTTTGCTTTGAATAGATAACCGAACCGTCTTTTGCATTCAAACAGGTCAGAAAACCATTGTTGGCTCTTAGAAAATACAGTTCACCATCCATCAAAACTGCACAAGGTGTATAAGGCGTGTCCTGGTTGTATTCCCAAGCTACCGCATCGGTGCCGGTTATATCGCCTTTAGCTTTTGAAAGATCGATTGCCTGAAGGGCAGATCCCCGAAAACCACTCATCACGTACAAAATGCCGTTTTCAACCATCGGATTGGGGATTACATTCCCGGTTAATCCTGTTCCCGACCAAATTAAATCGCCTGTTTCAACATCGTAACTTCGAATCGCTTTTGATGCTGTTGTAATTACCTGTGGTTTTCCATTTTCTACGGCAACAATTGGTGTCGACCAACTGGTATCTTCATCTCGCGCTACTTTCCATACTTCTTCACCGGTGTTTTTATCAATACAATAAAGCCATGAATCGCCTTCATGATCCCACTGAATAAATAATCGGTTTTTGTATAAAAACGGAGAGGCGCCTTCGCCAAAGCTGGCGCGTTTTTGCATTTGTCCGAAATCTCTCTTCCATAGTGTATTTCCTTCATGATCAAGACAGTACAGGCCGCGCGACCCAAAATAAGCGTAAATATGTTCGCCATCGGTGCATGGAGAATTCGATGCCCAGCTACTTAGCTCGTGTGTGTTTTCCAATGGAAGTTCGCTGCATACTGTTGTTTCCCAGTTAATTTTTCCTGAATTCCGATCGATACAATACACTTTGAAATCGTGAATGTATTCAGTACTGACCGGGCTCATGGAGTTGCTATCTTTCGGATGATCCAGGTTTCCTTTTTTACCGGTTTGAACTGCAGTTTGAACAATAATCTTATCTTCCCAAACAATGGGAGTAGCATTTCCTTTTCCCGGAATCTCTGTTTTCCATTTCAGGTTTTGGGTCTCACTGAATTCTATCGGTGGATTTCCCTTTAGTGCTGCACCTGTTCCCAATGGACCACGCCACTGTGGCCAGTTATCCTGAGCCAATAAATTGATCGTTAAGAAAAAAAGAATAAACAGTGGGCATACTGGTTTGAATCTCATACTGTAAATTTTTGGTTTCGAATGTTCGACTAAAATAAAACCTTTCCGTTTAAAATGATTTCCTGTAATATCTTTTATTCATCAAATTCAAAACTGTTCACTGTTTCGAATTGCCAGATTTCAAGAATTTGTGACACAGACAATTCGTAAGGCGAATAATCGCGGTTCGAAGAAACCAGTAAGAGATTTCCATCTTCCAGTTTTTTATAAATCAACTTGAAAACAATTCCTTCGTCTTTGGTAACAACAATGCAGGCTTTGCCATCCTTTATCTGTGTCCAGTCTTCAACAAACGAGCAGGTTACCCACGAGCCTTCGCGAACAGGTAACATCGAGTTGCCTTTGATCTGGAAACAGCGGTAGGTCTTATCTTTTGGCAGAAAAGGCAATTTAAATTTTGGCAGCGAAGCAATAAAATCGAGGTCGCCGTAGCTGTTGGTATAACCTGCTTGTGCTTTTACCGGAACCATTTCGATGTTCTCTTCGCCTTTATTGTCTACTGATATTGTAAGTAACCGGAGCTTATTCCCTGTTACATCCACATCGAAACCCTTTTCGATTTGCGATAGCTGGAATTCCGACAGCACTTCGAGCCTGTATTTGACCAGCGCATCCAGCGAAATGTTGAAATATTCTGAGATACGAATCAATACCTTGAAAGGCGGTTGCACATTTTTTTCATAGCCCGAGAGGGTGGTGCGGGTCAGGCCAAGCTCAGCCGCCAGGTCCATCTGCGACTTTTTTCGCCGCGTTCGTAAGAATTTTAGGTTGTCAGCGAAATACATAGTTTTGTTTTTAGCAGTTTATTAAATGTATTGCACCATGCTTTAGCTTGGTGGGAAAAAACCCGCCCTCTCCAATCACAAATATAAAACTTTTGACTAAATTATAGTCGAAACATTGACGATAATATCGACATTTTGAACAGAAATATTGTACATATCGATCTGGACACCTTTTTTGTGTCGTGCGAGCGGCTGATGAATCCGGAGCTGAATGGCAAACCTGTTTTGGTAGGTGGAACCAGCGGACGCGGCGTAGTGGCTGCCTGTAGTTACGAGGCGCGAAAATACGGAATTCATTCGGCCATGCCTATGCGAATGGCTCAGCAACTTTGTCCACATGCCATTGTGGTTAGAGGAAACGGCTCTGTTTACAGCAAATTTTCTGACACTATTACTGAGATTATCAGCGAGCAGGCGCCTTTGTATGAGAAGTCTTCCATCGACGAGTTTTATATTGATATAACGGGAATGGACAAATTTTACGGCAGTTACAAGTGGGCGCAGGAACTTCGCGACCGGATCATCAAAGAAACCCACCTGCCGATCTCTTTTGGACTATCTACCAATAAAACCGTGTCGAAAGTAGCTACCAACGAAATAAAACCCAACAATCATGTAAAGATTGAGGAAGGGCAGGAGAAGAGTTTCCTGGCGCCGCTGGTCGTGAAAAAAATCCCGATGGTGGGCGACCATACCTACAAAATGCTGCTGAGCATGGGCATCAAATACGTGAAGACCATCCAGGAGATGCCCATTGAGCTGATGGAAAAGGTGATGGGGAAGAACGGGGTCGCACTGTGGAAAAAAGCGCAGGGAATTGATAACTCCCTGGTGGAACCTTACAGCGAACGGAAGTCCATGTCGTCGTCGCTTACTTTCGAGAAAGATACCATTGACGTGACGGCGCTAAAAAACCTGTTATTGTCTATGACAGAAAAGCTGGCATTTGCACTTCGGAACAGTAATAAACTCACTTCGGTTGTAACGGTAACCGTGCGTTATTCCGATTTTGATACACGTACCCACCAGAAACGCATTCCTTATACTTCGCTCGATCATACACTGATTGCTACGGTGATGGAACTTTTCGGTCAGCTTTATAAGCGGCGGGTTTTGGTTCGTTTGGTAGGAGTGCGGTTTAGTCATTTGATTGGCGGAAGCTACCAGATGCGATTGTTTGAAGACAATGCCAAACTGATTCGTTTGTATCAGCAAATGGATAAGATGCGTAACCGCTTTGGGGACGATGCTGTTTTTCGCGCATCCACGCTTGGGGTTCATGGTGTCGGGCAAAAGATCAATCCTTTTAACGGATTGTCGCCGGTTATCCCTTGGGCATAGAAGAATGTAGAAGCCCCCTAAATCCCCCAAGGGGACTTGATTGAAGAATAATGAATACAGAATGGCGATTAACGATTTTATTCCTCCCTTTGTGGAGGTTGGGAGGGGCTTTATGTTACTAAACTGTCACACATACTACAGCTATAAATTCGGGACGATCTCCATCGAGCAACTGATTCAGGAAGCTATTGATAAAGGTTACCGCTCGCTGGTACTCACCGATATCAACAACACTTCGGCTACCATCGATTTTATCCGGCGTTGTGCTGAAAAGGATATTAAACCGGTAGTCGGCATCGATTTTAGAAATAGCGTGCAGCAAAAATATATCGGGATTGCCCGGAATAACGAAGGATTCAGGGCTCTAAATGAACATTTGACTTATCATTTACATTCGGGCGAAAAGATCCCTGACCGGGCCCCGGAGATCAGAGATGCCTGGTTTATTTATCCCATCGGGACAATTCATCCCAAAGATTTAAAGGAAAATGAATTTATCGGGGTAAGGCCGACACAGGTAAGCCGGGTGTTTGGCGAACTACGCAGCTCCCTCGATAAACTGGTGGTGCTGCAGGCCGTGACCTTCAGGAACAAACGAGATTTTAACATCCACCGGCTGCTGCGTACCATGGACAACAACACGCTACTAAGTCTTCTTCCGAAAAGCGAGGAAGCCAGTCCTGACGAGATCATGTGGCCCCGGCAGGACATTTATGATCAATTTCGCGATTTCCCGCAACTTATTCGAAACGCACAAAAAATAATCGACTCGTGTTCGATCGAATTCACCTTTAAAAAGTCGAAGAATAAAAAATGTTTTACCGGCTCGTCCGCCGAAGACTTTATTTTGCTTCGGAAGATGGCGTGGGAGGGAATCCGTTACCGTTTTGGCGAGCCTTCGCCCAAAGTGGTGGAGCGAATAGAGAAAGAACTGGCGATCATCAAACAAATGGATTTTGCCTCGTATTTTCTGGTTAACTGGGACCTGGTGCAGTACGCCCGCAGCCAGGGCTGCTACTACGTGGGGCGGGGTAGTGGCGCCAACAGTATGGTGGCCTACCTGCTTCGAATTACCGATGTCGATCCGCTCGAACTCGATCTGTATTTCGAACGTTTTATCAACCCTGCACGGCAAAGTCCGCCCGATTTCGATATCGATTTTTCTTCGCGCGACCGCGACCACATCACCCGTTACATTTTCGACCGGCATGGCTGGGGCCACACCGCGCTGGTGGGAACCTACATCACTTTTCAGTATAAATCGATGATCCGCGAACTGGGAAAAGTGTTCGGGCTTCCCAACCATGAAATCGAAAAACTACAGGTCACGAATGACGAACGCAATCTTGACGATATTGGCAAATTAGTGCTGAAATACAGTAAACTCATCCACGGATTTCCGAGCCATTTGAGTGTGCATTCCAGCGGAATCATTATTTCTGAAGAACCAATCAGCACCTACACAGCCACGATCATGCCACCCAAGGGTTTTCCTACGATTCACTTTAGTATGCTCGAAGCCGAAGACATTGGTTTTGCCAAGTTCGATATTTTGGGGCAGCGCGGTTTGGGCAAGATTGAGGATGCCATCCATATTGTTCGCGAAAACCGGGGAGAAGAGATCGATATTCACGACCTGAAGACTTTTAAGGAAGACGAGCGGCTGAAAGAGTTGCTGAGACACGGAAATACCATTGGTTGTTTTTATGTGGAATCGCCGGCGATGCGGATGCTGCTCACCAAACTCGAGGCCGACGATTACCTCCGGCTGGTGGCGGCCAGTTCAATCATTCGCCCGGGAGTGGCACAAAGCGGAATGATGCGCGAATACATCCTGCGCTACCGCGACCGCAGCCGTTGTGTAGCCGCGCAACACGAAGCTCCCGAACTGTACAAATTGCTCGAAGAAACCTATGGCGTGATGGTGTACCAGGAAGACGTGATAAAAGTGGCGCACCTGTTTGCCGGTCTCACGCTGGCCGAGTCCGACATTCTGCGGCGGGGCATGTCGTGGAAATTTAAGCAGCGCAACGAATTTGGAACCGTAAAAGACAAGTTTTTTTCGAACTGTGCCGAAAAAGGCTACGGTCGTACTTTGGTGGAACGTGTGTGGACACAGATCGAGAGTTTTGCCAACTATGCTTTTTCAAAAGGACACTCGGCCTCGTATGCGGTGGAAAGTTACCAGGCGCTGTTTATTAAAGCGTACTATCCACTTGAGTATTTGGTGGCTACCATCAACAATGGTGGCGGCTTTTACCGCACTGAGTTGTATGTCCACGAGGCGCGGATGCACGGTGGCAAGATTTTCCCACCCTGTGTAAACCGCAGCAACATGGAAACCGTGATTAGCGGAAAAGTGATCTTTCTCGGGCTGGGCTTTCTAAAAAGTCTTGAAACAACAACTATTCAGGCGGTTTTGGATGAACGCCACCGCAGTGGTTACTTCCGCAACTTGCAAGACTTTCTGAGCCGCGTGCCCATTTCGCTTGAGCAGGTGAGTATTCTCATTCGTGTGGGAGCTTTTAATTTTACGGGAAAATCAAAAAAGGAGCTGCTCTGGAATGCACATTTCATCCTCTCAAAATCAAAAAAAATATCGCCCGACCGTACACTTTTTCAGCAGGAAGTAAAAGAATTCTCAATCCCCGACCTGTATTTTCATCCGCTGGAAGATGCTTACGACGAGATCGAACTGCTCGGGTTTCCGGTTACGCGTTCGCCTTTTGGTTTGCTCGAAGACCTGAAACTGCCGCAAACAGTGGCCGCCGATCTCCCAAAACTGATCGGGCAGAAAGTGGCGATTGTGGGCAGCCTGGTACATGTAAAACGCACCCGCACCAATAAAGGACAAACCATGAGTTTTGGGGTTTTTATCGATTTTGAAGGCCACTGGATTGATACTGTTGAATTTCCCGATGTGTCGGCAAAATACCCTTTTAAGGGTGGCGGCTGTTATTTAATTTATGGCGAAGTGGTAGAAGAATTTGGCTTTCTGAGTATCGAAACCAGCGAATTGTACCGTTTGCCAAACGAAAACATGGAAGAGCCGTCTACGCGTTTGAAGGTGCCAAAGACGATGGCGTTGCAGGAAAGAAATGCAGAATACCTTAATGCTAAAATGCTTAAATATTTTGAATACTGAACCTTCAGGAACCTCAAGTTCTGTCCATCCGATCAGCAGACAATTCAGGATGGCTTATGGCATTTTTGTTATAATCGCACATAATAT
>WOYI010153920.1_pt1 | contig 11871 bp, 8 predicted proteins | sample 6423411 | NCBI WGS metagenome assembly WOYI01 (sample SAMN13441803, study PRJNA592873) | oil field metagenome | biome: oil field; feature: oil-well bore; material: oil-contaminated soil; isolation source: oil-contaminated soil from oil-well borehole | place: Germany: Wietze | collected 2016-10-18 ... | reverse complement strand
AATGAAATAATTCTTGGCACAGGATATTCGTTTATCGTTGCAGAGAAAGTATTTTTCTCCGGATCATATCCTTCAAAATCCTTATCTACAATTGTAAATACATTTTGCGCATTTAAATAAAGATAGATTTTTTGTACACCAATGCGAGAGGTCAGCTTTTCCGGAACAGTATATCCCAACTGAACATTTTTAAGTTTTACAAAACTAATATCCTTTACCCAAAAAGAAGATTGCTGCATATCCCATGAATTATTCCAGTATAAAATAGGCATATCAGTGTTTGTATTTTGCGGTGTCCAGGCATCTCTCCATCGTGTTGAAATCATCCGGGTTTCCCATGTCAGGTTAGTGAAATTGTTCTGGTTATACGCATGAACCCCGGCTATTCCATGGAAAAGCAGGTTTAAATCGAATCCTTTATACTGGAATGCAGCGCTTAATCCATAAGCCACTTTTGGAATGGTATTTCCAATATCCTGTTTGTCTTCGAATCCTAATTTACCGTCATTATTTACATCCTCGAATTTTAGGTTTCCTGCAATAGGAGTGTAGCTGTTGTCATACATATGCTGTGCAGCTTCTTCGTCCGATTGATAGATACCAACAGCTTTATAACCATACAGAGTTTGGAACGAATATCCCTCTCTGATAAGATAAAGCTGATCAGGAGAATCTCCTCCCCTAAACTTGGTTACCTCATTTTTAATGTAAGAAAAGTTTAAACCGAGATTATACCCAAACTTGTTCCGGTTTGCCGAGCTGTTATCGTAATTAATGACAAACTCAAAACCGTTGTTCATCATTTCGCCAACATTTTCAAAAGGAGGCGTTAAATTTCCCATCAGGGATGGAATTGGTAACTGAACAATAATGTCAGTGGTCTTTTTTCTGAAATAATCAGCCTCAATATTGATCCGATTATTCAAAAATCCCAAATCAACGCCAATGTCAAGAGTAGAAGTAGTTTCCCAGGTAATGTCTTCATCAATCAATGCAGTTACTGCTGCACCTGGTGCAAAACTACCGGCATAGCTATAACTTAAGTTGTTATTTTGTGCAATAACGGTTAAATAAGGCCAATATCCTGAAATATTCTGGTTACCTAACTGTCCCCACGATGCCCTAAGTTTAAGGTTGGAAAACAATCCCATTTCCTGCATAAAGCTTTCATCGCCAAGCCTCCAGCCTGCAGAGAATCCGGGGAAAATCCCCCACCGGTTTCCTTCTTTAAAACGTGACGAGGCATCTGCCCTTAAGTTGGCTTCGAATAAATATTTGCCTGCAAATGCATAGTTTATCCTACCAAAATAAGAAAACATTCGCAACCCTACCATATTTCCCTCGCCTTGGATTCCTGAAGTTCCGGCATCTACCTGGGTAAAACCTTCTTTTGGCGGCTCCGATCTTCTTGCATATACATTTTTTACTTTAGTATCTTCCAGTTGGAGTCCTAATATTGCAGAAACGCTATGCACATCGTTGAATATTTTGTCGAAATTAAGGGTTGAAAACATATTGTTTGACATCGAAGACACCTGGTTTCTGCTTATTTCAATCCCTTCCCTGTTGTAGTTTTTGGTCATCATCGGGATTCCTGAATCCGTGTAGCCCACAAGACTTTCGTTGAAATTATCCGTCAAAGTCCATATTCCGGTAGAAGCAACAGTTGTTCTCCAGTACAGAAAATCAGCAAACTTAACTTCAGCGGATGCGTTTACAGCCACAAAGTTTTGTTCATCAGTTCTTTTACCATTGTTCGCATCAATTAAGGGGTTCCTGTTATCAAATAGAACATTTCCATCGTCATCGATTGCCTCAACTGCACCAAATTTACCGTCGCGGGTATAAGGAGCCGTATAAGGTGTTACACCGGCAAGCATATCGAAAACACGCCCCAGAGAACCATAAACAATGTCGTTGTATGCTTCTTCAGAAACTTTGTGGCTGTAATTCATACGCCCGCTTACCTTAAACCAATCGTTTACATTTAACTCAAGGTTGGCCCGCATTCCATATTTTTCAGTTTTGGTATTCGGTATCATCCCATCCTGGTTCATATAATTGAATGACAAAAATGATGTACTTCTTTCTGTACCTCCTCTTATTGATAAATTATGTTCCTGAATTGGCGCATTCTCAAATAAAACATCAAACCAATCAGTATTAGGGTATTTATACTTATCGGTTCCATTTTCAAATGCAGAAATCAAATTATCGGGGAATAATGGACTTGCCCCTTCATTTGCCAGTGCCTGGTTAGTCAATCTCATATGCTCGGCGCTGTTGGTAACCACATCGTATCTTCTCCCCAATGATTGCACACCGTAATATGAATTAAGGTTTACCTGCAGACGTTCTCCCGCTTTCCCCATTTTAGTGGTTACTAAAACAACTCCGTTTGCAGCTTTTGACCCGTAAATTGCAGCGCTTGCTGCATCTTTTAATACGGCAATACTTTCAATATCGTTTGGATTTATCTGTTCGAATGAGCCTTCAATTCCATCGATTATAACCAAAGGATTGGCATTATTCAGCGTTCCCCAGCCCCGGACTCGTAATTGCGCCCCGTCGCTACCGGGTTTACCCGAATTCTGACTAACCCAAACACCTGTTACTTTTCCGCTAAGAGCCTGAGATGCATTGGTAATTGGCCGGTTATTCACTTCTTCATCAAAAGTAACGGTTGAAATTGCCCCGGTTAAATTTACTTTCTTTTGAACACCATAACCAACAGCGACAACCTCCTCAAGGCCAATTGTTTCTTCCGCTAATGAAACATTAATTAAACTTCTTCCTTCAACTGCAATTTCCTGAGTCCTCATTCCAACGAATGAGAAAACAATAGTAGCGTCAGCCGGAACATTTGAAATCGTATATTTTCCTTCGGCATCAGTAATGGTTCCTTGCGAGGTTCCTTTTACAACTACTGTCACACCAGGAACTGGTTCGCCCCCCGGACCGGTAACCGTTCCTGTTAAAGGATTTTGTTGCATCGGAACAGTTTTTAAGTCGACTAAAGTATTAACCGTTTCTTTTGTTGTCAAAGCAATTTGCCTGTTATTAATTCTGTAGGCGACATCTGTACCTTCAAATAATTCATCCAGGATATCGGGAACCAATCTGTTTTTCACGTCGATACTAACTCTACGGTTAACATCCACTGTATTGGTTTCATACATGAAGTAAAATTCGGACTGATCTTCGATTTGATTCATTACGTCACGCACTGTGACATCACTTAAATCGAGGCTTAGCCGGGTTCGTTGAGAGTAGGAATCGAGAGCAAATGCCTGGCTTACAAATACCAGAAGTACAATTACTGTAGTTTTCATCATCCTAAATAATTTGGATTTCCATAACGCAAAGCATACGGAAACCACTGGTAAAAGTTTTTTTTTCATAAATTCGCAAAGTTTTTGATTTAATATTCAAATTACTGAAACCTCTTTTGGTGGTACCCTAGAGGTTGAAAAGACAGAGGAGATGTTGACGCATCTCCTTTTCTTTTGGAAATGTTTTAGTTCATAGGCAAGTTTAGTTTTATTTGTTTATCTTATTTTGTTTTACATTATTCTTGTTCATTCCAACCAAACCGTTACTTTCGAAGAAACCTGTGGTTCTCGACTGTATGTAACCTGGTATTTAATATTACAGGTGTATTTCATTAGTTCAAACAAGTCTTCCAGGCTTTCATCTAAAATTGTTGCATTAAACTTTAGATTGTAAATCCGTTTATCCCGGATTTCAATGTCTATATCGTACCAGTTTTCCAGTTTTTTAAAAACTTCGTTTAACGATTCATCTTCGAAAATTAAAACGCCATCTTTCCACGAAGTGTATTTATAGCTGTCCACGTTCCCGATATCGAGTTGATTTGTATTTTCAATAAACAAGGCTCGTTCGCCCGGTTCCAAATGAGTGTTTTGAAATTTTGATTTGCTATGCATAAGTTCTACACTACCGTGGTCCAAAATCACATCAACAAGTCCCTGCTCCCGATCGGTTCGTACATTAAATTCGGTGCCAAGAACTTTAACCAGAACATCATCGCAATTTACCAGGAAAGGATGTTTGGGATCTTTTGCCACTTTGAAATAAGCTTCACCTTTTACTGTTACACTTCGGTTTTCAAGCAGGAAATTATTGGAATATACCAACTCGGTGGAAGTGTTCAGATAAACAACGGTGCTATCGGGCAAAATTACTTTTGAGGTTTGTCCCCGTTCCGTTTTTACCGTGGTATTCATTGCCGAAAGTGTGCCGCGATCATTCTGATTAAAAAGAAACTGAGCTATCGTTCCACCCAGGCCAACCAGTAAAATGATGACGGCTGCCACCTTCCAGCTCCTGATCATCCTTTCTTTTTGCTTTAACAATGCTTCCTGGACCAACATTTTCCATGCAATTTTTGCATCATACTGTTCCAGTTCTTCCAAATGTTCAGCAATGTTTTCTTCTGTTTGCAGTTTGTTAAAAATCAATCGATTCCGGGGATCTTCTTCCAACCAGCTATCTATCTCTTTCCGAATTGATTTCGGGCGACCTTTAGCCAGATATTTTCCAATTAATTTGCCTTTTAGTATTGTATTTCTGATTGTATCGTTCATCTTTAAGATTATTTATTCTTTTTGTTGATAAAACGATCTCGTGAAAGATTGGAACTACAAGCAATTAATTTTTTTTTTTTGATTTTTGCTCAGAAATAGGATGATCAAAGAATTGAACCATATTCGATTGCGGCTGATCTCGGAAAAATCAGAAAAATAAGATTCCCCAAATCGCTGCGTAAAACTTTGTAGGCACGAGACTTGTGGGTTTTTACCGTATTGACTTTGATTCCCAGGGAATCTGCAATCTCAGCATTTGAATGGCCTTTTAGAGCCAGCGCCAACACTTTCTTCTCCATTTCCGGTAATTGGTTTATTTTAGAATATAAAAAGGAATAAACTTCCTGTTTCAGGACTTCATCCAAAAAGAATTCAGTGCTTTCTCCCTTTTCCAGGCTTTCCCCAATAAATTTCTTTTTAACCTTGTAGTGTTTAAGAATATCCAGACAGGAATTTCTGATTGAACGATAGAACCAGGCTTTAACCGCCAAAAGATCCCTGAACTCCAGGTCATGTTCCCAAAACGAAATAAAAACTTCCTGTATCACATCTAAAACTTCTTCTTTTTCAGGAATAAGTTTTGAAGCGAAAGAGCTGAATACTGCGTAATTGGCTAAGTAGAAATCGCGCAAAAGTACATTAGTCCCGTCAGTAAGCCTGATCTTGTAAATTGTTAGCTTTGTTTGCATTCCTTCATTAACAAATGAAGTCAGTTTGAATCTTAATTATTCGTTCAGAAGGCTAAATTTGTGTATTTTCAACGAGATTTCAAATTAACCCATTAAAAAGAAATGAAAGTAGGCATCGTTCGCGAAGGAAAAGTACCACCCGACAAACGCGTTCCCTTAACTCCGGAACAATGTATTGAAGTAATGAATCAGTTTCCAAATGTGAAAGTGGTTGTTCAGCCCAGTCCCATCCGTTGTTTTAAAGATTCGGATTATACCCAAAAGGGCATCGTGCTTCAGGAAAACCTTAGCGACTGCGACGTTTTGCTCGGAGTAAAAGAAGTAAAGATCGACGACCTGGTTCCGGGAAAAACCTACTTCTTCTTTTCGCACACCATAAAAAAACAAGCATATAATCGTAAACTTCTTCAAACCCTGCTCGAAAAGAAAATCCAAATGGTGGATTACGAGGTTCTAACCAATAAAGAAGGATTCCGGGTTATTGGTTTTGGACGGATTGCCGGCCTGGTAGGCGCTTACAGCGGCCTGCGTGCTTTTGGCTTGAAAAATGAATTATTCGAGCTAAAGCCGGCGCATAAATGCCACGATCTGGAAGAAATGCTCAAACACCTGGATGAACTGACCTTGCCTCCAGTTAAAATTGCAGTAACCGGCGATGGACGCGTGGCTGGTGGGGTGCTAGAGATATTAAATCACATGAAGATCATGCGGGTTTCGCCCGGAGGGTTTCTGAATGAAGAAGAGTGTGACACACCAATTTATACACAATTGCTACCCAATAATTATACCCGCCGAAAAGATGGGGAACGTTTTGATTTGATGCATTTCATCAGTCATCCAACCGAATACGAAAATGCTTTTCACCCCTTTACCAAAGCTGCCGACCTTCTGATTGCGGCGGCTTACTGGGATCCCAAAGCCCCGGTGCTTTTTACTGCCGACGAAATGAAGGAACCGGAATTCCAGATTAGCGTGATTTCAGATATCACCTGCGACATAGAAGGGTCGATTCCGTCGACAAAACGGGCGGCAACCATCGACGATCCGTATTACGATTACAATCCGTACACCGGTGAACTGGAAGAGGCTTTTTCGAACCCGAACAACATTAGTGTGCAGGCTGTGGATAATTTACCCAACGAGTTACCCAAAGATGCTTCAGTTGATTTTGGCCGCAACCTGATCGACAAAGTATTTCCGGGTTTGTTTGGAGAGGATGTGGATGGAATTATCCAACGGGCTTCAATTACGAAAAATGGAAAGCTGACTGAGAAATTTGCTTATCTGCAGGATTTTGCCGACGGGAAATAATTAAAATAACAAGGTTATCTCAAAAAGCCCCTTGTTTTGTCATTCTGAGCGAAGTCGAAGAATCTGTGGCATTGAAAAACAGATGTTTCGACTACGCTCAACATGACAGAGTTATTTGAAGATTCAATAGTTAGCCTATAATTGTTCTTCGGCCTTTTATTTAATCAGTTCAACGCTGCGCTTAACAAACTTATCCAGGTCAGCCCCTTTCAGCATTCCGTTGGCTAACAGTGCCAGGTCGACCATTTGTTTTGCGAGTTTGTTACTTTTACCAAATTCGTTGAGTTTTTCGCGTTTTTCTTCTTCCAGTTTTACCAGTTCCGAATTCAGTGTATCCAGTTTTTCCTTGTCGGCCTGAGGAATTTCCTCATCTTTTTTGCCTTCTTTGGCTTTCTCAAGTACATCAATTTCCGTTTTTACAGCAGTTAGTTTTGCAGCAAATTCTTCGAGTTTTTTACCCAACTTCTTGTCTTTGGCTTCGAGTACTTTTTTCACCAGCGGATGAGTTGTGTTTACCACCAAATTCAGGGTATCAGGGAAATCGCCATACATGCTCATTCCTCCCTGTGCTGCGCTCATGTCTTTCATGCGACGCATAAATTCGTTGCGCGTAATTACCATTGGCGAGGCGTTTTCTCCCAGGTCCCGGAAATCAACAATGAACGAATAATCTTTACTTTCAGGGCAAACCGACTGGAATACCGGCGAAAGATCCTGTTTCTGTTCCCAGCTCAGTTCTTCTTTTGCGCTGTCGTCTTTTTGAATAAGATTGTCAACCACATCCGAATCAACACGAACAAATCGTTTGTCGGTATATTTCTGTTCAAATTTATTTACAAGGTGTGGCGCCAGTACATCGTCGAGCACCAGCACATCGTAACCTTTGTTGCGCGCTGCTTCCACAAACGTAAATTGCTCTTCCACGTTCGACGAATATAAATAGACCGTGTTCTTTTCCTTGTCGGTCTGGTTGTCTTTCACCAGTTTTTCATATTCTTCCCAGGTAAAGTATTTGCCTTCGGTATTTTTTAGCAGGAAGAAATTCATTGCACGGTCGTAAAATTTATCTTCTGTGAGCATTCCATACTCGATAAAAATTTTAAGGTCGTCCCACTTTTTTTCAAAATCTTCGCGATTGTCTTTGAAAATCTGGCTCAAACGGTCGGCTACTTTTTTATTAATATGGCTGCTGATTTTTTTCACGTTCGAATCGCTTTGCAGATACGAGCGCGAAACGTTCAGCGGAATATCGGGTGAATCGATCACCCCGTGCAGCAAGGTTAAGAATTCAGGAACGATTCCTTCTACCGAATCGGTGACAAAAACCTGGTTGCTGTAAAGCTGTATTTTATTTTTCTGAACTTCGAAATTGTTCTTGATTTTCGGGAAATACAGTATTCCTGTCAGGTGAAACGGATAATCCACGTTCAGGTGAATGTTAAACAGTGGCTCATCGCCAAAAGGATATAACTGGCGGTAAAAACTTTTGTAATCTTCGTCTTTCAGATCGGCAGGCGCCTTTGTCCAGGCTGGCGCCACATCGTTAATTTGGTTATCCACATTTGTTTCAACCTCTTTCCCGTCTTTCCACTCTTTTTTCTTTCCGAAAACCACTGGAACCGGCAGAAACTTACAGTACTTATTAAGGATTTCAGTGATCCGTGCTTCTTCCAGGAAACCTTTTTCTTCCCCCAGAATGTGCATAACGACGTCTGTTCCAACGGTTTCTTTTTCAACTTCATCGAGTGTGAATTCCGGGCTTCCGTCGCAAACCCATTTTACGGCCTGTGCCTCTTCTTTATACGATTTTGTGATGACTTCAACTTGGCCCGAAACCATAAAAGAACTATAAAACCCGAGTCCAAAATGCCCGATGATAGCATTTGCATCGTCTTTGTATTTGTCCAAAAACTCGTTTGCTCCCGAAAACGCAATCTGGTTGATGTATTTTTCCACCTCATCGGCAGTCATCCCGATTCCACTATCGGAAACCGTAATTGTACCCGCGTCTTTGTCAAGGGTTACCACTACTTTTGCGTTGCTGAGTTCGCCTTTGTACTCGCCTTTCGAAGCGAGTGTTTTTAGCTTTTGTGTTGCATCTACGGCATTCGAAACAATCTCTCTTAAAAAAATGTCGTGATCAGAATAGAGAAACTTTTTGATGATCGGAAACAGATTCTCGCTGGTTACCCCAATTTTTCCTGTCTGCATGTTTTTATGATTTTTAAATAATTATAATTCAATATTTCGACGGTCAAAAATCAAAGGTCGTGCCATTGGCTTTTTCTGACGATTTGTCACCGACTGTTTGCATGAACTTGTAAATTCTGTCGGAAAAATGATTTTTTCCATAGTTTTGCATCACGCAAAGTTAGTTTCTTTGTGGCGTGTAAGAAAAGTGGTTATGAGTCAACTTGAAAAGTATTTCGAAAAATTCAGAAAAAACATCGTGGGTATCGACCAGGAATTTGAATCGCCCTATGGAACAAAACGCATTGTTTATGGCGATTGGATTGCCAGCGGGCGTTTATACCAGCCCATCGAAGACCGGATCACAAACGACCTCGGCCCTTTTGTTGGAAATACACACAGCGAAACCAGCGAAACCGGCATCCGAATGACTCATGCTTACCATCGCTCACACAAGCGGATTAAACAGCACCTTAACGCCGGTCCGAATGATGTGATTATCACTGCCGGATTTGGAATGACTGCCGTAATCAATAAATTTCAGCGTATACTTGGATTGAAATATTGTGGTAAAGTCTCGGGGAAAAGTTGCCTGATCGAACGCGAACGTCCGGTGGTTTTTATTACCCATATGGAACACCACTCAAACCAGACCTCGTGGTACGAAACCAGCGCCGATGTAGTGGTGGTGGAACCGGGAGAAGGACTACTTGTCGACACAAATAATCTTCGCAAAGCCCTGGAAGAATACAAAGACCGTCAGTTTAAAATTGGGGCATTTACAGCCTGTTCAAATGTTACAGGCGTACGCACGCCTTACCACGAAATGGCGCGTGTGATGCACGAGCACGGTGGAGTTTGTTTTATCGATTTTGCTGCTTCGGCGCCCTACGACGAAATAAATATGCACCCCGACGACCCAATGGAGAAACTGGATGCGGTAATGTTTTCGCCTCATAAATTCCTGGGGGGCCCGGGTTCGTCAGGAGTAATTGTGTTTGATGCCTCAATGTATAACATCGATGTACCCGACCAGCCCGGTGGTGGAACCGTTGACTGGACCAACCCCTGGGGAAGATACAAGTACGTTGATGATATTGAAGCCCGTGAAGATGGCGGAACACCTGGTTTTCTGCAATCGGTTCGTGCTGCACTTTGCTTCGAACTGAAAGACCAAATGGGCCTAGAAAACATCAGAAAACGGGAAGAAGAACTGCTCGAAAAAGCCTTTACCGGACTGGATAAAATCAATGGCCTGAATATTTTGGCTAACAATGTACGTGATCGCCTGGGCGTAATTTCCTTTTATGTTGAACGAATACACTACAACCTGCTGGTGAGGTTGTTGAATGATAAATATGGTATTCAAACCCGTGGCGGCTGTGCCTGTGCCGGAACTTACGGACATTTTCTTTTGGAAGTTTCATACGAGAAATCAGAAGAAATAACAGATAAAATCAATCACGGCGACCTTTCAGAAAAACCTGGCTGGGTCCGCTGGTCGCTACATCCGACAATGACTGATGCCGAGGTTGATCTGATGATTGTGGCGCTTGACGACATTGTAACCAACATTGAAGAGTACCAAAAAGAGTATATCTACATTAACCGAAAAAACGAGTTCGTTCATAAAAATAATCCTTCCGATGATGAACTGATGGATAAGTGGTTCAGGCTCGACTAAGATTCGTACAAAAAACATCAACTTTCTCCCCGAAGGTTTACCTTTGTAAACATGGCAAAAAAATACAAAACCGGATTAGTATTGAGCGGTGGCGGCACGCGTGGTTTTTCGCACCTGGGGACCATCGCCGCGCTAAACCAATTGGGTATCCGTCCCGACGTGATTTCGGGTGTTAGCGCCGGCGCCATCGTTGGAGCTTTTATTGCTGCCGGTAAAAAACCGGAAGAAGTACTCGATATTTTTAAAAGAGGCTGGTTTTTTCAATACACACAAATCCATCTTCCGGTCGATGGATTATTAAAACTGCATGGACTGAAAGAAATTGTTGACAAAGAAATTGAAGTTAAAAAGATTGAAGACCTGGATCTGCCTCTTCATATTTGTGTTTCGAACCTGAACAAAGGCCGCGCCGAATACAAAAACAGCGGCCCGCTGGGAACAACGGTTCTGGCCTCATCTTCAATTCCGGTTTTGTTCGCCCCTGTTAAACTCGGCGTATACCAGTATGTCGACGGAGGATTGATGGATAATATTCCGGTAGACCCGATAAAAGAAGAATGCGAAAAACTGATCGTATCAAATATCAGCCCGATCAATCCCACGGTCAAAATGAAAAACCTGGTACAAATTGCTACCCGCACGGTGTACATGAGTGTAAATGTAAAAACCGAGGAGGTCAAAAAACTGGCGAACTATTATATCGAACCCAAAGGAATAGATAAATACGACATTTTCCTCCGAAAATATGCCGACGAATTATACGAACTTGGATACCAAACTACCATGGATGTTTTTAAAAAGAAAGCCCTCCTGAAATAATCAGAACGGCCCCGGCAATTTCTTCATAATTTTTAACCAAATAAATTTTCATCCCGAATAATCATCAGGATAGCTGAATGCGGAAGAATAATATATTTCTCGTTATTGAATTCAATTTCGTGTCCGCTTTTGTTCAGGTAAATTGCCAGGTCGCCAATGTGGGTTTGTAAAGGCACATACTTCACTTCGTTGTTTTTGTCTTTCCAAACTTCATCTTCGTCGCTTACTGCCGGAATCGGATAACCCGGTCCAACTTTTACAATGTATCCGCTTAGTATCTGTTCATTTTCCTGAACTGTGGGCGGCAGGTACAATCCCGATTTTGTTTTTTGGCTCGGATTTTTTGGTTTCACCAACACACGGTCGCCCACCATAATAAACTTCTCCAGATCCTTCTCTTCAATTATTAAAGACATTTTTCGCAGTATTTTTTAACCGGAACAAAGATAATCGAATATTATCTTGAAAAAAATCGCACAGATTTTCCTTACAAACCGGCCATTATCTATTACTCCAAAATTTAAATCAAAATATTTAAGAAATTATTTTATCGTCTATATATCTTATATAC
>WOYI010228803.1_pt1 | contig 11872 bp, 13 predicted proteins | sample 6423411 | NCBI WGS metagenome assembly WOYI01 (sample SAMN13441803, study PRJNA592873) | oil field metagenome | biome: oil field; feature: oil-well bore; material: oil-contaminated soil; isolation source: oil-contaminated soil from oil-well borehole | place: Germany: Wietze | collected 2016-10-18 ... | reverse complement strand
TGTTCAGTTAAAATATCATTTGAAATCCTAATTTTGAACATTGTATAAAAATTTCATCTGAGGGACGTCAAACCTACAAAAAATTTTCTCGCCGGAAGTCCATTTCCCCATAGTTTATATATATGGATTTTCAATCATTAACCACCTATAAAAATGAAACAAAAAATAGCGTTCGAGGGGAAAGTCACACTATGATAAACATAGGAATTTTAAACTTACAGGGAGATGTCCAGGAACACCTGGAAGCCACCCTAAATGCCGCCGGAAAAATGGGCATAGAATGTGAAATTTCAAAGGTGAAAACAGCCGGTGAAGTTTCAAAATGCCACGGCCTCATAATTTCCGGGGGAGAAAGCACCGTAATCGGGAAACTCGTAAAAGAAGAAGGCATAGACCAGGTCATCAAAGAACAGAAAATAGCAGTGCTGGGTACCTGTGCCGGGATGGTGCTACTGGGAAATAAAACGGATTACCAGCAGCCTCTCCTGGGACTCATAGATATGCAGGTTAAAAGGAATGGGTTCGGTAATCAGAGGCTTTCATTTGAGAGGCAAATTGAAATATTCGGTGAAAAATTCCCCGGAATATTCATAAGAGCGCCTTACGTCAGTGCAGTTGGAGATGGAGCCGAAGTACTGTCCCAGATTGATGATAAAATAGTGGCAGTTCAGAAGGGAAAATATCTAGCCATGGCCTTTCACCCAGAACTCACTCAGGATACCAGAATTCATGAATATTTCATAAAGGAGGTAATAAATTGTGTGGAATAGCAGGAGTCGTATTTAAAGATGGTAAAATTCATCCAGTAGGGAATTTCATGACTAAGATGCTGGAAGCCCTACAGCACAGGGGACCGGACTCAGCCGGATTCGCCATATATGGTGGTCTTGGACTTTTAGAAAACGAGTACCTTTTAAACATAGAAATCAAAGAAACCCCTGGTCTTCTAGAACAGGTTAAAAACACGGTAAACAGCACCACCCCCATTAAAAAGGAAGAGATAATCCCCTCTGTGGAAGATTATATCATCTACCGTTGTAAAATAGCCCTTAATTCATTTAATGAGCTGAAACCACTCATCATGGATATCGATGATATAAACAACGTTATAGTCTTAAACGGCAGCCACTCATTCGAGATGATAAAGGATGTGGGGCTGGTTAAGGACATCGCAGAACGGTACAATACCCAGGATAAGAAGGGGACCCACGCCATCGGCCACACTCGATTTTCCACAGAAAGTCTGGTGGACCGGTACCACGCCCATCCTTTCCAGAGCTACATCATCCCAGATATAACCGTGGTGCACAATGGACAGATAACCAATTACTGGAAGATAAGAGACCCCCTGGAGAGGAAAGGCCACATCTTCGAGACCACCAACGACACAGAATGCATAGTCCACTACATAGCAGATAAACTGAATGAAGGCTATAAACTCGAAGAAGCCTTAGAACAATCAGTAAAAGATATGGACGGACCATTCTCTTACATCATAGGTACACCCAATGGAGTGGGTATTGCCAAGGACCAGTTAGGACTCAGACCGGGTGTTATGGTTGAAAATGAGGAGGTGTTCGCCATAGCATCTGAGGAGATTGCCCTTAGAGAAGTGATGGACACCCATGATATCGATCAGATTTCACCAGGTGAGGCCAGGGCTTACACCATATAATAAGGATTACACCATAAAGAGGAAAAAGGAGTTTTTTAAATGGAAGAAGTTATAATCGACGCCCAAGGAAAAACATCCCGGGAGGTAAACCAGATCCTGAAAATATCCTGCAAGGATAAAGATAAATTTATAATCAAAAACCCCAATGCCATGCACTACATAGCTGCCGGGTTAACCGAACCAGTGGATGTTGAAATAGACGGTTCAGCAGGATACTTCGCCGGCACCATGATCCACGGCGCCCGGATACACATAAATGGAAATGCGGGATGGTTCCCTGGAGATAACATGACTGAAGGAGAAGTAATTGTTGACGGCTCTGCAGGTGATGGGGTAGGTCAGGGCATATACGGTGGTACGGTGGTAATTAGAAGAGATGCCGGCTCCAGGACAGGGGAAATAATGAAAAATGGAACCATCATCATCGGTGGAAACTCAGGATTCATGACGGGACTCTTCATGATGGGCGGACGTATCATCATCCTGGGAGATATATCAGACGATGCCGGCGAATCCATAATCAGGGGAGTCATCTACATCAAAGGAGCCATTAAAAGCCTGGGAAAAAACGCCAAGGTGGAAGAAATTAACGATGCCGATAAAAAGGAATTAAAGGAGCTCCTTCCCCAATACGGGTTCAATCTAGAACGTGAAGAATATGCTGATTTCAAGAAGATAGTCCCTCTAAGTAAAAGACCATTCTATGGTAAAGAATCAGAAGAAGGATAGGAGAATTGATGACAATGGAAAGTGAAACAAAAGATAAAGTGGCCATGGTAGGGACACCCTGTCATATGACAGCCGCAGCGAAAATAGACACATTCTCAGATTATCTGGGTGAATCACCCCTGGATATAAAAATAGGCCTTTTCTGCATGGAAAATTTTTCCTACTCCTACATGAAACAACTCCTAGAGGAAAATGGCTATGACATGAAGGACGTCATCGAATGCCGGGTAGAGAAAGGTTATTTCTGGTTCTATCTTACCGAGGGCCGTTTGTTCAAGATCCCATTAAAGGAAGCTAAAAGCTGCATGAGAAAGAACTGCCAGATATGCATGGACTACACCTCTGAAGACTCAGACATATCAGTAGGTTCTGTAGGATCCCCTGAAGGATGGTCCACTATCATAGTCCGGACAGAAAAGGGATTAAAATTATTAGAAGATGCAGAAGAAGATAATTACATAACAACCAAACCAATAGAAGATTCAGGACTTAAGCTACTCGAAAACCTGGCTCGCAAGAAGAAAAAAGAAAATAAAGCAGAGATCACCAAAAGGGAGCATGTGGGAAGACCAGTACTCTACCGCAGATACATCTCAGAGGATGATTTTGCTGAAGAAGTACGTGAATGCCAGTTTAAAGATCTTAAAGGAGATGTGGTAGATGTAGGTGCCTGCGTACTCTGTGGGGCCTGTTTACTGGCCTGTCCAGAGAACATCATAGTGATAGAAGACAGGAAACCACAGCTTAAAGGAAAATGCCCAGAAGGATGCAACCTCTGTTACGTGGCCTGTCCCCGGACTTATAATCCAGAAAATGAACCACTCATAGAGTCGGATAAAAAACCACTGGGCAATTACCTGAAAATAATATCTGCCCATGCACCCATGATAAAAGGCCAGGATGGAGGAGTGGCCACCGCACTTTTAAACTATGCCCTGGCACAGAAAGTGGTTGACCAGGTGGTTGTGGTGGATAAAAGCAGGGAACATCCCTGGAAACCGGTAGCCAAACGCACCGATAACTTGGCGGAAGTTCTAAGTGCATCAGGTACTAAATATGCTGCCTGTCCCGTTTTCAAATCATTAAAAGAGGAGCAGAACTAAGGAGGAGTTAGAGTTGCCATTTAAAATAGAGAGAAACCAAGAACTATGCAGGAGAAACTTCGATAGGCCTGGATGTTGCTGGTACATGTGCGATAACCGTGACGAAGAACTTTGCCAGAATTGTTACTCTTGCCTTAACAACTGTCCCCATGAAGTTTACGAGATCGTGGATGACGAACCATACCCCTTACACCATGAAAATTGTGTGGGATGCAGGATCTGTGAAGAAATGTGTCCTAACAATGCCATCGAAGTTAACGCCGTGGTGGAAGACCGTAGAAATGTATGGTCCTTCGCGGATATGGTGGAAATTGAAAGGAAATCTGCGGAAGGTTCCTACAAGGTACGTGGTTGTGGAGCAACCAGAGTGGTTCCCACCTTCGATGACCTGGTGGTGGTTCCTGCCCAGGTATCTCGGCCACCCATTGATAAATATAGGGAGCCCTGTAACACCAGTGTAACCCTGGGCTCACGATTTGCTGAAAACCCACTGGTCCTGGACACGCCGGTGATGATAGCCGCCATGTCCTTCGGAGCCCTGAGTAAGGAGGCTAAGATAGCCCTGGCCATGGGCGCCACCCTGGCCGGTACAGCTACCAACACCGGGGAAGGCGGAATGCTCCCTGAAGAAAGGAAATACGCATCTAAACTCATAGCACAATATGCCTCCGGTCGCTTCGGTGTTTCAGCCAAGTACCTGAACAACTCAGATGCAGTGGAGATCAAGATTGGTCAGGGTGCTAAATCTGGTATGGGAGGACACTTACTGGGAGAGAAGGTAACCGCCGATGTATCACGTATCAGGATGATACCGGAAGGTACCGATGCTCTGAGTCCCGCCCGGCACATGGATATCGTAGGTCCCGAGGACCTCAGTATGAAGATATCCCAGTTAAGGGAGATCACCGACTGGAAGGTACCCATCATCGTCAAATTCACCTCTGGAAGGGTGAGTGATGATGTGAAGATCGCGGCCAAGGCTGGTGCAGACATCATAGTGGTGGATGGTATGCAGGGTGGAACCGGTGCCGGACCGGACGTGGTAACCGAGCACTCGGGGGTGCCCACCATAGCCGCCATAGTGGAAGCTGATGAAGCACTCAAACACATAAACTTAAGGGATAAAGTGAACCTGGTAGCGGGAGGAGGTATCAGAAATGGAGCAGATATGGCCAAGGCCATAGCCCTCGGTGCCGATGCAGTCTACATCGCCACCTCCGCGCTCATTTCCATTGGTTGCCGGGTGTGCCAGATGTGCTACGCCGGTACCTGCAGAAAGGGTATCGCCACCCAGAATCCCCAGCTTAGAAGAAGGCTGGACTATCTGGAAGGAGGTAAAAGGGTGGCCCGTTACATCGAAGCCATGACCGAAGAAGCGGTGATGCTAACCCAGCAGGCAGGTAACACCGATATCCTTAAACTGGAAAAAGATGACCTTCGCGCCTTAACTGTGGAGTCATCAGCACTTACCGGGGTTAAAATGGCCGGTTTAGAGGCACCTATCAGTTCTAAATAGGTTATTTTAAACACTATTTTTTAACTTATTCCCTTTTTTTAATGAATTTTCTATATTTTACTTAAATATTCTAAACATTTCATTACTCTTTTTTGTTTTTATTAAATTATTTTAAGGTCCTTATTTTGCAAAAATTCATTTAACAATGCTTAAATAGCAAAAAGATATATATTTAACGGAAGTATGCTTCCTCCATCCTTGAGGAGGTGTTCTTTTTTATGGTACTATTTAACGGAGGAATATATTTTATGGACCCAATTTTAAATTTAGGAGATACAGCCTAGATGCTTATCTCGACAGCTTTAATAATTTTAATGACAATTCCTGGATTAGCACTCTTCTATTGGGGGGGGGCTCATCAGGAGAGATATATGGGGAATTTTAGGAAATTTAAGCAATCCTTTCTTCAATGGGATATTAGAAACAAAGGCATTGTCCAAGGTCTGGACATCAACCTCCATGAGGAAGCCGGTTACAGACTGTAGATTAAAACCTTTAACGAACAGAAAAACTATAAAATCCCTGTAAATAAAAATATTTCTAGCAAGCTAATTTGTTTGAGGAATAAAAAATGAAAAGGATACTAACAGTTATAAGACCAGATAAACTCGAGGATGTGAAGGATGCCTTAGAGGAGATCGGGTGCCATGGATTGACCGTGAAATATGTTAAAGGCAGAGGAAGACAGTTGGGTATTACCGAGAGTTATCGAGGCCATGATTACAACGTGGATGTCCTTCCTAAAGTGGAAATCGAAATAGTAGCCAAAGATGAAGATGTAGAAAACATCGTGGATACTATCGTAAAAACTGGTCAAACCGGATATATTGGAGATGGTAAGATCTTCATATCAGCTGTAGAAGAAGTGATAAGGATAAGAACAGGTGAAAGAGGGGAAAACGCCATATAAATAGTTTGGTTTTTTCTTAGAACTTTTTTCTTTTTTAAATATGTTCTTTCTTTTTTAAACTGATTGAATATAGTTGATTCTACTTTAGTTTCATCGTATTTACAAATTATATTTTACTTTAGTCCTTATTATACAAATTAGAATTCCAACTTTAGTTCCATAATATGTACAAATTGTAGAATTTTGTGAACGATCTGAATTTTTATATCAAATTTTGTGAACATTCGGTATCTTCTTATTTTACTTTGTGAACTTAATCGAAACCTTTATATTGTATGAAACCAATTTTTTATATGCCGGAAGTATGTTTCCGTTAACCGGTCCATAAGATAAAAATTGACCCAAGTGAGGTGGTTAAAAATCAAGGGGGAAATAACAACTGAATAAACTAAAAACCAATTACAACAACTTAAAATTAAATTTAAAACAATGAAATTAACTAATAAGTCTTTAAAACGATAGCACCTTTTTTAAACTATCTAATACTAGTCAATAATAAGTGAATAAGAAAATAAATCTTTATAAATGGAGGAAAAAATTTATGGTAGATGCAGTACTTAACTCTGGTGACACTGCCTGGATGCTGATATCCACTGCACTGGTTATGCTGATGACTGTGCCTGGTGTAGCATTATTCTACGGCGGGTTGACCAAGAAACTCAACGTATTAAACACTATGTTCATGTCAATAATAGCCTACGCCATCACCAGTGTCATCTGGGTGCTTTACGGTTTTCCACTGGCATTCGGTGCGGATTCCTTTATGGGACTAATAGGAAGCCCGACTAACTTATTCTTTACAGGAATAGGGGTAGAACAACTATCAGCTGTAGCCCTCACCATACCTGAAACGGTGTTCGTGGCCTTCCAGATGACTTTCGCCGCCATAACCGTGGCACTGGTCTCTGGTGCTGTGGTGGAGAGGATGAAGTTCTCCAGCTGGATAGCCTTCGTGGTCCTCTGGGTCACACTGGTGTACGTTCCCATCGCCCACTGGGTATGGGGAGGAGGATGGTTATACGCGCTAGGTGCACTGGACTTCGCTGGTGGTACCGTTGTACACATCAACTCTGGTGTAGCGGCTCTGGCCCTTGCATTACTCCTGGGTAGAAGAAAGGAAGCCACTTTGTTACCAAACAATTTGGGATACTCCGTAATTGGTGCCGCTTTACTGTGGTTCGGTTGGTTCGGATTTAACGCAGGTTCAGCACTCACCGCGGGTGGTCTGGCTGGAAGTGCATTTATAGCAACCAACACCGCAGCTGCTGCTGCTGTGGTCTCCTGGGTAATCATAGACTACATAAAAACAGGTAAACCAACCTTACTCGGTGCCATAACTGGTGCAGTAGCTGGTTTAGTTGCCATCACTCCTGCAGCCGGTTTCGTAACCGTACAGGCGGCAATCGTCATTGGTTTAGTAGTCAGTGTAGTATCATACTTCTCTATAAGCTTCCTGAAAGCCAAACTGGGATACGACGATGCACTGGATGTATTCGGAGTTCACGGTATGGGCGGTCTATGGGGAGCACTGGCCACTGGTCTGTTTGCAGCGCCATTCATCAACGAACTGGGAACTGGTTTATTCTACGGAAACCCTGGACAACTGGTAACCCAGATCATCGCAGTAGTGGCAGTCGGTCTTTACAGTTTCATAGCAACCCTTATAATAGGTAAAGTAATAGACCTGATCATCGGTCTGAGGGTAGACGAGAAAGAAGAAATCGAAGGATTGGACACCAATCTACACGAGGAGACCGGTTACCGGATATAACCAAGTAGGTAGGTGAAAAATATGACGAAAGAGATAGTGGCCATAATTAGACCAAATAAACTGGACGATGTAAAAGATGCCCTGGAAGAAATTGGATGCCATGGTATAACCGTTACAGAAGTTAAAGGGCGTGGAAGACAGTTAGGAATAACAGAGAGTTACCGTGGAAGTGATTACCGAATAGATCTACTTCCCAAGACTCGTCTGGAAATAATAGTCCAGGACAAGGATCTAGAAGAAGTAATTGAAATCCTGGTAAAGACTGCTCAGACCGGAGATATAGGGGATGGGAAAATCTTCATATCTCCAGTAGAAGATGTAGTACGAATCAGAACTGGTGAAAGGGGTGATGATGCCGTTTAAATTCCAAAGAAAAGCAATATTTAAATAAAAAAAATATTTTTTTCTTTTTTTCCTCTTTCTTTTTTCTATTACTTTCTAATTCCAAAAATCTTCGAGATAACAGAATAAACCATCTTTAAAAGTAGGGAGGATAGTGTAAAAAAATATGTACCGAGAAATAATTCCAGGTCTCTATTTACTGAAGAGTAAAAAACCAAGTAGCAACTCTTATTTAATTTTAGGAGAAAAATTAAAGGTCTTAATAGATTCTGGAATCAGTCAACATTTTAATTTTATAACAAAAGACCTGAAAGATATTGGAGTTGATACACGCAGTTTAAACATGGTTATAAATAGCCATGAACATGTGGACCACTTTGGAGCTAACCGATATCTCCAGGAAAGAGTCCCCATCCTTGCTCATCGGTATGCTGCCACGAAAATCGTATCGGCAGATGATGAAGTGATGCTCTGCCGGGCCCACGGAGAAGATCCCACCGGCTATCAGGTTAACATGTGGCTGGAAAACCTTAACGTGCTGGACCTGGGAGATTGGTTTTTAAAAGTGCTACACACACCGGGCCATACCTCAGGATCTCTTTGTATCTACGAGCCCAGGCGAAAAGTGCTCATCTCCGGTGACACGGTATTTGCCCGGGGCACAATTTCTGATATCTCCAGCTCAGGAAGCTACGGTGAATATATAAACTCCCTGGCCAGGCTCAACACCATGAAAATTGACCTGCTACTACCCGGACACGGTGCTATATCTGTAGATGTGGAAGAGGATATTGAAAAGGCAATAGAAAATGCCAGGAGAAAACACGAGCATTTTTTAAACGATGATGAAGGTTAAAAAATTTTAATTTAAGAAGGGAGGTGTAAACATTGGGAATAAAAAGATAATGATTTTAGGGGGTAATTCAGGTAAAAATATAATATTAGGGAGAATATGTGAAAAAACGTGGAAACTGTGGCCATGGAATAAGGGAATGTCCACCACAAAAAACAGAAGCTGCACTTCTTCAGTGTACCTTCACCAGAAAGATTCGGATTCATGTATCATGTTTTATCGAAGGATATAAACGGTGTATTTGTACTTGTTGAGGATGGTTTAAAACCCGGTGAATTAGAAGCTCTAAATTTATATAAACAGACAGGAATACCCCATGTAATACTTGCTTACAGTGGAATTAAAGAGAGTGTTCCCCCTGATGTGGAAGAGAGTGTTCCCCTTGATCTTGAGGAACGTGTTCCCCCCTGGAAATAGACTTTAAAACTTTTAGGAAACTATTCAAGAAACGGAAATACCAGTTAAAACCCCTCCTGCTTAACCAGAATTTTATAGCCGGGATTGGTAATCTCTATGCCGATGAAATCCTCTACCAGAGCAGCATACACCCACTGAGCAAGGCAGATAAGCTGGATGAACCTGAACTCCGCCCACTTTTCAATGAGATGAAGAGGGTTTTATATAAGGCCATTGACTATGAAGATAGAATCAATACTTTACCATCTTCATTCCTACTTCCACACCGCTACTTAAGTGGTGAATGTCCCCAGGGAGGGGGAGGGGGTTTAAAGATCATAAAAGCTGGTGGGGGGACCACCTATTTCTGTCCAGGACACCAAAAATTATTTTATTTAAAAATCCTGTAATCACAACAAACATGGCTGTAATAACCGTTTTTCACCAAAAAAACTCAAATAAACCGAAAAATATTAGTAAAATATTTAAGTAAGTCAAGTATAGATTCACATGCACATAATTTTTAAAGGAGGTGGGAAAATTAAGAAAAAAGCCATAATGGTTATCATTTTATTATTTGCATTAACCATATCTTTAAGTCAATGTGCATTTGCTGCAGATACCTACACTAGCGCACAGATAAACCAGGCATCAACAAACGTAAAGAACTTCATAGAAAAAAATGACAGACTACCCAACTACGTAACCATTTCGGGTAAAAAGGTTACCACACCCCAGTTTTTATATCTAATGACCAGTAACGTGCAGAACATTAAAAACGGGAAAAAAGTATCAGTTACAAGTAGAACTGTACAAGCTCCCTCAAGCAGCACTGAAAATATAAAAATTGGTAACGTGCAAAAAGCATCATTCCTGACTACAAGCCAGAGCATAAGGAACACCATAATTTACACTGGAAGAGCACCGACCAGTACTAAAAATTCCATCGGAACCATGGGATATGAGAACATGGTCTACACTTACTCCAAAGTGTTGAACTTCTACAGAACCAACAATCGACTGCCCAACTATGTATCTGTTACTCCATGGCCTAAAAATTTAGGCTGGACCCAACTGTCCTTCACATATTATCATCAAACCACAGATTACACCTGCGGTCCATCATCGCTGAAGATGGCCTTCTCTCATTACGGTGTAACACTGAGTGAAAGTTGGCTGGCCAACAAAGCAAGTTCCAATGCCCAGATAGGGACAACCCAAAGTGGTATGATAAAAGCGGTGAACGCGGTAAATACAAATTACGGTACCAAATTTTCCATGACCACGGAGAGTTTCACCGGATGGAATGTAATACAATCCTATATCAGTAAAGGCATACCGGTTATAGTTCGGATTAAATCCTTTTTAACCCCTGGTGGTACCCATTACGCAATGATCAGTGGTATAAACCTGCAAACTGGGATGGTATGTTTAGGTGATCCATCCTGGGAAGGTAAAAATACGTTCTCAGTGAACCATCCCGGCGTTAAAAACCATTATGTAACCATGCAGTACCTGCAGAACAGTTTACAATGGGTTATAAGTAATGCCGGTATAAGCAAACCATTGATGCCTTTAATCAAAAACTAGAGAGTAGAATCTCTATTTATTTATTTCTTTTTTAACTAAATATCTATATACTCTTAAATGTTCTATGGGTGTCTTAAATGTTCTATGGGTGATTAAAATGGATAAGAAAGTGATAATGTTATAGTAATAGTTTTAATAATACTAATTGCGGTATGCCTGTATCTTGGCTCAGTTACACCACCAGAAAACCTCACGCAGTCATCCAATATTAACCATTCCAATGTGAGTGGAATTTTCGTGTAGAGGCAAAGGTGGTAAGTTCATGGTGAAAGTACCTCATAATTACCCTAGAGTGAAGGTACCTCATAACTTCCTTAAGTGAAGTACCTCATAACTTCCCTAGAAGGAAAAAATATCATTTCTTTTTAATTCATTCTGGCTCCAGATATCTTTCGGTGGTTTTCATGTAAAATATCCAGGAGAGGAAGTAGGTGAAGAAGGTTACCACCATGACTGGAATCATCTGGTCGAATATGGCCATGAGGTTAGCTGCTAAATGCATGAAAACCGCCAGGAAATAGTAGCGGATGGGTTTACTTCTGATAATTCCAAATGCAATTAGGGACGTGCTTGCTGCGTGGAAGAAGAGTCCTGGTAATCGGATGAGGAATGACACCTCATAGATGAACACGTAGATGAAGAATTCAGTGATACCAAATCCCAGCCCTACCAGTAAAGCCAGGATAAACAAGGAACGTTCACTAAGGGAATAACGGTAAAACAATGGATAAGCCTTGGCGAACTCTTCTATAAAGGGTGCCAGTAGTACTATGGTGATTACCTCTGTATAGATAACCGGTAGAAAATCATAGAAACTCTGGCCCAGTGCACTTAAAAACAGGGTGATAGGGATGCTGACCACAATTCCGGAGAGGAGGAAAAATATTTTTTCTCTCCACATAAGTCTGTGTGGTCGTATAATGATCTGGTTATTCGTTTCTTGATACATGAATATTCACATCAAATGAAATTTTCTAAATAATGAAT
>WOYI011181658.1_pt1 | contig 11881 bp, 10 predicted proteins | sample 6423411 | NCBI WGS metagenome assembly WOYI01 (sample SAMN13441803, study PRJNA592873) | oil field metagenome | biome: oil field; feature: oil-well bore; material: oil-contaminated soil; isolation source: oil-contaminated soil from oil-well borehole | place: Germany: Wietze | collected 2016-10-18 ... | reverse complement strand
TCCCATCGCAACTCGGACTCGAGCGCACCAGCCGGCCAGGATTTGGCAAATAACTCGGGGTCCCGGAACGCCACGGCCTCACCGCCAGCCGTCAACCAGCCCCCACGCTCAGTCGCCTGCACTGCGCCGTTCAGACCCGACATCCCCGGTATCGCGCCCTCGGGCGACCAGCCCAGATCTTGAAATTTAGCGGCGACATTGAGCGGTCCTGGGGTTTCATCAGAGCCCTGTTCCATGGAGAATGTCAGATCCCGAATATCGCCATGAAGCTGATTGGTCTCCCATGCGAGCATTTGCCCACTTGCCAATTCGTGGCGCCAGCTTGTAGGCAGGGCAATCCAGAGACGCTGCACATCCTGCAAACGCAAGGCCGTCAAACCGCCGGCCCACTCCCCGGCCTGCGCGGCCGAGGCGCGCCGGAAATGCAGGCTGCCCTGGCTGGTGGGCCAGGATGTGCTGTCGATTGCGACCCGCAGGTCCTTGATGGCCAGCGTCCAATCCGCCCCCTGCCCTTTCCAGGTAAATTGCCCGGTCAGGCGGTTGAGATGGCTTTCGGCATGACGTTCCACAGCCGGCAGAACCAACCCCCGCACATCCGTGACCAGACGAAATTGACTGTCCCCATGGGGATCCCAGCGCCCGTCGAAGTCCAGACTCAGGCGCGAACGGCGCAAGTCCAGCCAGCGCCCCACCCAGGGTTCGAGATAATCGCTGGGAGAGGCTTGCGCCAATGTGGCCTGCAACTGCACCACCCAGTTCTGCGGTTCCGCCAGAGGGCCATGCGCATCCAGGGCGAGTGAAAGGTTTTCACCCAACATGGCGGCCGAACGGCTGGTCACCTCCACCCGGTGACGCTCTCCCGCGCTGGCCAGTCGCACGTCCACCCCGGTAAAGCGCTGCACCGGGATTTCCCGGCCCGTCATGGTCAGGCTGACCGTGGCATCGCGCAGGGTAATTTCCCCCAGACGCTCCAGTACGGGAATGGCGGTTTTCCAAGCGGGGCCGGCGTCCTGCCCCTGCCCCCCCAACGGAATGCCCTGGATCAACCATTGTCCATCCAGGCGTCGCTCCAGCTGAAGATCGGCCTGACGGACTTCCACCCGGCTCGGCACGGCCGCGCGGCCGTGCAGCAGATCCAGAAAACTGAAGCCCACCCGCACCTCGTGAAGTGAGATCGGCGTTTGCTGGTCGATGGCACGCACCGTGACGCCACCCAATACGACTTCCGGTCCTCGCCAGGCCCAATGCAGGCTCAGCTGCTCCAGGGTCACCGCAACCCCGAGGCTCTCATCAAGCCAGCGCACCACCTCGGCACGATGATTGGGTACCTCGCGCTGCAACCAGATGGCGCCCGTGGCGATCCCCGCAACGGCCAGCAGCAGCGCCATACACAACGCCATCCCCCCGCGCCAGAGACGCCAGCGGCTTGGACCCATCATTCGTCCCGCCAACGCAGGCCGTTCACAGCATCACCACGTCGAATTGCTCGTTGTGATAGACACTCTGTCGCTGCAGGCGGATGGGCCGCCCGAGATGCTGTTCCAGCTCGGCCAGATGGGCGGTCTTGTCTTCCAGTAATCGGTCCACCACCGCATCGGACGCCAGCACCAGCAGCTCGCGGGTGTCGAACTGGCGCGCCGCCCGCAGGATTTCCCGCAGGATTTCAAAGCACACCGTCTCCACCGACTTCACATAGCCGCGCCCGTTGCACGTGGGGCAGGGGTCGCACAGGATATGTCCCAGGCTCTCGCGGATGCGTTTGCGCGTCATCTCCACCAGACCCAGGGGGGATACCCCGGAAATCTTGGTGCGCGCCGGATCGCGTTCCAGGCTTTTTTCGAGCGCCCGCACCACCTGGATCCGATGCGCCGGATCCTCCATGTCGATGAAGTCGATGATGATGATGCCCCCGAGATTGCGCAGCCGCAGCTGGCGCGCAATGGCCTGGGTCGCTTCCAGATTGGTCCGGAAGATGGTCTCTTCCAGATTCCGGTAGCCGACATAGCCGCCGGTATTCACATCGATGGTGGTCATGGATTCGGTCTGGTCGATCACCAGATAGCCACCAGACTTGAGGGGAGCCTTGCGTTCCAGGGCGCGCTGGATCTCGTCTTCCACCCCGAACAGGTCGAAAATCGGGCGTTCGCCGCGATAAAGCTGAATTTCCACCGCATGATCAGGGAAAAAGGTTTCGGCAAACTTGAGGGCCTGCTCGTAGGTTTCCTGCGCATCGACGCGCACCCGCTCCACCTGGCCGCCCCCCAAGTCCCGCAGCGTCCGCAAAGCCAGGGGCAGATCATCATGAATGCGGCATCCGGGTGCGGTGTCGGCCATACGCTGGCCAATGGCGCGCCAGATACGATGCAGCATCTGCATGTCCCGCGCCACGGCTTCGGGACTGGCGCCATCGCCTGCGGTGCGCACAATGTAGCCGCCAGGCAGGTCCGCCGCGCGCAAGTCACGCACCAGCCCGCGCAGGCGGCGACGCTCGGCTTCATCCTCGATGCGCGCCGACACGCCGACATGATCCAGTCCGGGCAGGAACACCAGAAAGCGCGAGGGAATGCTGATTTGGGTGGATAAGCGGGCGCCCTTGCTGCCCAGGGCATCCTTGATCACCTGCACCAGGATCTCGCCACCCTCTTGCAGCAGCAATTCAATCTTCTCCAGCCGGCCTGCCACAGGCAGCGATTCGCCATCCGCTTCCGGATCCGGAAATTCCCCTGTGCCCAATCGGGCCTCGCGCATGTCGGAGACGTGCAGAAACGCGCTGCGTTCCAGCCCAATGTCGATGAAAGCGGCCTGCATCCCCGGCAACACCCGCAGCACCCGGCCCTTGTAGAGGCTGCCCACGATGCCCAGATGGGTGGCGCGTTCGATCAATACCTCCTGCAGTACCCCGTTTTCCAACAGGGCGACCCGGGTTTCCTCCGGCGTCACATTGATCAGAATCTCTTCCGTCATGATCATGGGCTGTGTGCCATTTCGCCAATTCCGTCCAAATGATTCATCCAAGGGAAGACCGGCACCGAAAATTCCCTCAGCAACAAAACCGTTTCCCGCAGCGGCAAGCCCATGATGCCTGATTGGCTGCCCCGGATGCGGGTGATGAAGACCGCACCGAGACCCTGAATCGCATAGGCACCAGCCTTGTCGACGGGTTCACCTGTATCCCAATAAGCGGCCCGTTCCTCAGGCGTCGTAGAGGCGAAAGTCACGCGGCTGTCACTGACCACGACGCGCCGACGGCGACTCTGAACCACCGCTACGGCGGTCAGCACGCGATGTTCGCGTCCCGACAGACTGGCCAGCATGGCCATGCCGTGCGCCCGATCACGGGGTTTGCCGAGGATGTGGCCGCCAACCACCACGGCCGTATCAGCGCCCAGCACCGGCCGCCCGTCGTTGACCCGGCGTGCGCCGCACCCGGCCTTGGTCAGCGCCAGGCGCCGCACATAGGCCCTGGGCGTCTCGCCGGTACGCACGGACTCGTCGCAATCGATCGCCACGCCTTCCCAACGGACCTTCAACAAGGCCAAAAGGTCCCGGCGGCGCGGGGAAGCCGAGGCAAGGTAAAGGTCGGGCTGATTCATGGCGGGGCCGGATCCGTCCATTGCCACCGTTGAAGAAGCGACTCAGTCGCGATGGTAGGGATGGCCGCGCAGCAGACTGTGAGCGCGATAGAGGGCTTCGGCAACCACCACGCGGGCCAGGCCATGGGGCAGGGTCAGCGCAGACAGCGCCCATTGTTCCGTCGCCCGGGCCTTGCAGGCGGGCGCCAGGCCGTCCGGCCCGCCCATCAGCAAGGCCACATCCTGGCCCGAGGCCATCCAAGCCGCGAGCCGCTCAGCCAGTTCGCGGCTCGTCCAGGATCGCCCGCGTTCATCAAGCGCCACGATCCGCGCGTCGCTGGGCAAGGCCTTGAGCATCCGATCGCCTTCAAAGCTCAGTGCGCGCAGGGCATCCTGCCCCTTGCCACGCGGACCCAAGGGCAGCTCGGTCAGTTCAAGCCTGCATTCAGGCGGCAAACGCCGGGCATAATCCTGGAACCCGGCAGCCACCCAGGCCGGCTGGCGGGGACCGACGGCAATCAGACGCAATAGCACGCCAACCCGATCCGACTCAGCCCTCCAGGGCGGCGGATCGTGGCGCCACGTCCCAGAGTTTTTCCAGGTTGTAGAAGGCCCGCACCTCGGGACGCATGACATGGACGATGACATCCCCCAGGTCCACCAGCACCCAGTCGCCGATCTGTTCGCCCTCCACGCCCAGGGGCCGGACACCCGCCTCCCGGGCGCGACGCAGCACGTTGTCGGCGAGCGATTGCACATGACGGTGGGAACTGCCGCTGGCGATGATGATGCTGTCCGCAATGCTGGTGATTTGACGCACATCCAGGGCGATCAGATCGATGCCCTTGATCTCTTCCAGGGCGTCCACCGCCAGTTTTTGAAGTTGTTCACTGTCCATGAGACTGATACCAATGCTCCTCTTGTATCAGGCGCCAAACCGCGTCGGGGACGAGGTAGCGCACGCTGTGCCCTTGGGCGATGAGTTGTCTGAGCCGGGTGGAGGCGATTTCCAGTGCGGTGACACGGTGGAAATACACGCCGCCGGCCGGAGATGTGATCAATTGTTCGGGATTGTTGAAAACGCCGCCCCGCCACCAGGCCGCCTCGGCGCGCTGGGAGCCCCCCGGTCGGCTTGCCACCACCACATGGGTCAGCGCCGCGATCTCTTCCCAGCGGTTCCAGGAGGGCAGCAAGGCGAATGCATCCACCCCCAGGATCAGACACAAAGGCTGTTCCGGCCCGACTTCCCGGCGCAACTCCTTCAGCGTGTCGACCATGTAGGACGGGCCCGGCCGATTCAGCTCCCGGGTGTCGAGCACGAAGCCGGGCTGGTCGGCCAGGGCAGCCTTGAGCAGGCGCAAGCGATCGGCGGTGCAAAGCGCTGGCTCTGGCCGGTGCGGGGGTTGGGCGGCCGGGATGAAGCGCACTTCGTGGAAAGACAGCGCCTCCAGGACCTCCAGCGCAATGCGCAGATGCCCCAGATGAACCGGGTCGAAGGTTCCTCCCAGCAGACCGATAGGCGCCGTCATGTCCGTTCAGTTCCGAATGTGGCCATCGCCCAGCACCACCCATTTCAGGGACGTCAGTCCTTCCAGGCCGACCGGGCCGCGCGCGTGAAACTTGTCGGTGCTGATGCCGATCTCCGCACCCAGCCCGTATTCGTAGCCATCGGCAAAGCGCGTGGAGGCGTTCACCATCACCGAACTGGCATCCACCTCGCGCAGGAAGCGCTGGGCCCGGCTGTAGTCCTGGGTCACGATGGCGTCGGTATGGCCAGAGCCATGGGTATTGATGTGGTCGATGGCCGCGTCCAATCCATCGACCACCCGGATCGCGAGAATGGGCGCCAGGTATTCGGTGTGCCAATCCGCCTCGGTTGCGGGCTGGGCGCCGGGCAACAGGGCGCAGGTTTGGGAACAGCCGCGCAGGCTCACGCCCGCCTTGGCAAAACGCATGCCCAGTTCGGGCAACAGATCAGTCGCCACTGCGGCATCGACCAGCAGGGTTTCCATGGTGTTGCAGGTCCCATAGCGCTGGGTCTTGGCGTTGAGGGCGATGCGCAGGGCTTTGTCCCGGTCCGCCGCCGCGTCGATGTAGACGTGGCAGACCCCATCCAGATGCTTGATCACGGGCACCCGGGCTTCGCGCGCCACCCGCTCGATCAATCCCCGCCCGCCGCGCGGCACGATCACATCCACCCACTCGGGCATGGCGACCAGATGGCCCACGGCATCCCGGTCCGTGGTGTCCAGGACCTGCGCCGCCGTCTCCGGCAGGCCAGCCTCGGCCAACGCCGCACGTAGACAGACGGCAATCGCCTGGTTGGAACGCCAGGCCTCCGAACCACCCCGCAAAATGACGGCGTTGCCTGACTTCAAGCACAGCGCCGCGGCATCGGCCGTCACGTTGGGCCGGGACTCGTAGATGATGCCGACCACCCCCAGCGGCACCCGCATGCGACCCACCTGGATGCCGGAGGGACGCATCTTGAGATCCGTGATTTCACCGACGGGGTCGGGCAAGGCGGCCACCTGCCGCACCCCGTCCGCCATGGCGGCAACGCCCTTTTCGGTCAGGGTCAAGCGATCCAGCAGGGCGTCATCCAGCCCCGATGCCCGGGCCTGCTCCAGATCCTGCCGGTTGGCGATCATTAGACGCTCGCCGTCCTGTTCGATCCGATTCGCCAGGGCATGCAGGGCAGCGTTCTTCACGGCCGTGGCGGCGCGGGCCACTTCCCGCCCCGCCAGGCGCGCGTTGCGACCCACCTCCTGCATGTAGGCAGCCAGATCGGTGGGCTTCGGATAGGCGCTCATGACATTTTTCCCGCTGGCAATGGATCCCCGCTGGCCCGATAGGGCCGGGCGATGGCATGGGTCCAGTCTACCAATTCCGTCCACAACGCGCCGGGCAGCATCCCCTTGGCCAATGCATCCAGCCGCACACCGCGCACCAGCAGACCGCGCCAGTGATCCGGCGGCGCGCGGCGCAGACCGCGTTCCAGCGCCTTGCGGCGGCGCGGCGGCAAGCCGCCAGGCAGGGCGCCGCCAGGTCGATGGCTGGCCAACAGACGCAATTCGCGCGCCATGGCCCACAGGATCAAAGGCGTTTCCAGCCCCTCCTCCCGCAGACCGAACAGCACCCGCCGGGTGCGTGGTGCATCCCCCGCGATCGCTGCCTCGGCCAGGGCCTGCACGTCGAAACGCGCCTGCTGTCCCACGGTCGCCAGCACCAGGGCCTCATCCACCGTCTCGCCGCTGGCCAGCAAGGCCAACTGGGCCAGCGCCTGATGAGCGGCCAGCAGGTGCCCCTCGGTGCGCTCCACCAGCAGGCTCAAAGCGTCCGCGTCAATCCGCAGTCGCGCGCGCGCCAAACGGCCACGGATCCATGCCGGCAATTCCGCCGCGCCCACGGGCCAGACCTGCACTGCCACGCCGACTTTTTCCAAGGCCTGATACCACTTGCTGTTGCGCGCAGTGCCATCGAGCGCGCCGCACAGCACCAGCAGCAACACATCGGGCGCCGGCGCGGCTGCATAGGCTTGCAGCGCACGCGCACCGGGCTCTCCGGGCTTGCCGCCGGGGATACGCAACTCCACCAGGCGACGATCCCCGAACAGGGAGCGGGAGGCCAGTTCACCGCCAAACGCCGACCAGTCGAAGCCCGGTTCGACGAACATCACCTGACGCTCGGTGAAACCGGCCTGCCGCGCCCTTGCACGCACCGCATCCGCTGCCTCCTCCGCCAACAACGGCTCATCACCCCCGATCACATAAATCGGGGCAAGGCCGCGTTGCAAGGTGGCGTCCAGCTGCTCAGGGCCTGATTTCACGGCTTCGCTTCGGCCTGGATGGTGAGTTGTCGCAGAATCTCACGCGCCACCTCGCGCCGCAGGGCGTCGGTAATTTCGAGCGCGCGCAGCTCATCGGTCAGGGGATCGCCTTCGGCCTCGCTCACCAGATAGTCACGGCGCCGCTGCACGCTGCGCCGGGGTTGCAAGGACTTGCCCGCCCGCAATACCTCGTAATCGGCCCGCAAGATCACGGCGTAGTCGCGCCCCTTGCCGGCGCTGTCGACAGCCAGCAGTTGACGCTGGATCCGATCCCCGCTGATCACGATCACCGCTTGCGCCTGCTTCGGGGAGTCGGTCTGCGCCACGCCGGCAAGGCGCAACTGGTCACGCAGTTCGTATCCCAGCCGCGAGCCACTGCCGCTGTCCTGCACATAGACCGGACTGAACTCCGGCGGCAGATGAAACGCCCCCTGCAAATGCCAGCCGCAGGCTGTCAGCGCCAAGACCGCCACCAGAACCATCGGCAGCCGGAGCGCCATCCCCTGGGCGCGCATCGGTTTCACACGGCGCCTAAACCACCACATTGACCAGCTTCCCCGGCACCACGATGAGCTTGCGCACCGTTGCCCCTTCCAGAAAACGTTGCACGTTCGGCTCCGCCAGCGCCGCCCGGCCAACGGCTTCACGATCCGCATCGATGGGCACCCGGATCTGGCCACGCAGCTTGCCATTGACCTGAACCACCAGTTCCAGTGCTTCACGCTCCAAGGCGCCTGGATCGGCCGCAGGCCAGGATGCATCCATCACCAGACCCGAATGCCCCAAGGCCTCCCACAGGGCCTGGCTGATATGGGGCACGATGGGGGCAAGCAGACAAACCGCCAAGGTCACCGCCTCGCGCGACACCGCCCGACCGGCCAGACTGTCATCCTCCCACCGGCTCAGGGTATTGGTCAGCTCCATCACGGCGGCGATGGCGGTATTGAAGGTCTGGCGGCGACCGATATCATCACCCACCTTGGCCACGGTCTGGTGAACCTGACGCCGCAGCGCCCGCTGGGGCTCGGTCAGCAGGGCGGGATCGACAGCGGGCGGTACGGGCCGCTCGGCTTCCGCCATCGCCAGCCGCCAGAAGCGCTTGAGGAAGCGCGAGGCCCCCTCCACCCCCGCATCGGACCATTCCAGACTCTGATCCGGGGGCGCTGCGAACAGAATGAACAGGCGCACGGTGTCGGCCCCATAGCGGTCGATCAGGACCTGCGGGTCCACGCCGTTGTTCTTGGACTTGGACATCTTCTCCAGGCCACCGATCTCGACCGGCTGGCCGTCGGCTTTCAGCGTCGCGGCGATCATGCGGCCTTTCTCGTCGCGCTGGACCGCCACATCGGCAGGATTGATCCAGTCCTTGCCGCCGCCCTGTTCCCGATAGAAGGTATCCGCCACCACCATGCCCTGGGTCAGCAGCCGGGCAAACGGCTCGTCCCCTGTTACCAGCCCCTCATCGCGCATCAGCTTGTGGAAGAAGCGCGCATACAGCAGGTGCAGGATGGCGTGTTCGATACCCCCCACATACTGGTCCACCGGCAGCCAGTAGCGCGCCGCAGCCGGATCCACCATGGCGCTGTCGCAACGCGGTGAAGCATAGCGGGCGGCGTACCAGGACGATTCGACGAAGGTGTCCAAGGTGTCGGTTTCGCGCCGTGCCGGCCCGCCGCAGCGCGGACAGGCGGTTTCATAGAACGCCGGCATGCGGGCCAATGGTGAGCCCGCGCCATCCGGCACCACATCCTCCGGCAGCAGCACGGGCAGATCTTGCGCCGGCACCGGCACATCGCCACACGCCACGCAGTGAATGATGGGAATGGGGCAGCCCCAGTAGCGCTGGCGTGAAATCCCCCAGTCACGCAGGCGGTACTGTACCCGCGACTGCCCCAGCTGCGCCGCTTTCAAGGCGGTTTCCATGCGCTCGAAGGCCTGATCGAAGTCGAGACCGGAGAACGCACCCGAATCGAACAGGACGCCGGGGTCGGTGAAGGCGGCGGCAAGCGGCAGGGCCAGTGTGCCATCCACGGGGCGAATGACCGGCTTGATCGGAAGCCCATATTTTTGCGCGAACTCAAAATCACGCTCGTCATGGGCCGGTACCGCCATCACGGCCCCTTCGCCATAAGCCATCAGCACGTAGTTGGCGATCCAGACCGGCACCGTTTCCTGAGTGAAGGGATGCTGCACAAACAGCCCGGTGGGCATGCCCTGCTTTTCCTGGGTGGCCACATCGGCCTCGGCGACCGAGCCACGCCGACAGGTATCGACGAAGTCCTGCAAGGCGGCATTGCCTGCAGCTGCCAGGGTCGCGAGCGGATGCTCGGCGGCGACGGCCACATAGGTGACGCCCATCAGCGTGTCGGGGCGCGTGGTGAAGACCTTGAGCCCCGGCGCACCCAGGCGGCCAGCGAGTTCATCGGCATAAGGAAACACGACCTCCATGCCGCGACTCTTGCCGATCCAGTTGCGCTGCATGGTGCGCACCTGCTCCGGCCATGCTTCGAGCTGCTCCAGATCGTTCAGCAATTCCTCGGCATAGCGGGTGATTGCGAAGTAATACATCGGGATCTCGCGCTTCTCGACCAGCGCGCCGGAACGCCAGCCGCGCCCGTCGATGACCTGCTCATTGGCGAGCACGGTCTGATCGACCGGGTCCCAGTTCACCACGCCGGCTTTCCTGTAGATCACCCCTTTCTCGAACAAGCGCGTAAACAGCCACTGTTCCCAGCGGTAATAGGCCGGATCGCAAGTGGCGATCTCCCGTTCCCAGTCATAGGCGAGCCCCAGGCGCTGGAGTTGGCGCTTCATCTGGGCGATGTTTTCCCGCGTCCAGCGCGCGGGCGGCTGGCCGTTTTTCAGCGCCGCATTTTCGGCGGGGAGGCCAAACGCATCCCAGCCCATCGGCTGCAGCACGTTCTTGCCGCACATGCGCTGGTAGCGCGCGATCACATCCCCCAGGGTGTAGTTGCGCACATGCCCCATGTGCAGGCGGCCGGAGGGATAGGGAAACATCGACAGGCAGTAGAATTTCTCCCGCCCCGGCACCTCGCACACCCGAAACGCCGCGCCGGCTTCCCATGCGCTCTGCACGCGTGCTTCCAATTCCTGCGGCTGATATTCCCGCATTGCTGCCCCAATGAGTCGTGATTCCCCTGAACGGTCCAGCATAGCCCAAGGGCGCAAACCGCCTCAACCAAGCCACGCCCGCGCCTGGGGTATAATCCGCCGTTTACCCCGCGCGGCGCATACCATGGATCTCTCTGACATCTGGCTCAATCGGGATGCGGATCGACGCATTCGCGCCGGCCATCCCTGGGTCTATAGCAACGAAATCGACACCCAGCGGGTGGCGTTGACGTCTCTGACGCCGGGCCAGGGAGTGCAGGTCCATGCCCATAATGGGCAATTCCTGGGCAGCGGCTATATCAATCCCCACAACCTGATCTGCATCCGGCTGCTGAGCCGCGATGCCGAACATCCGCCCGGCAAGTCCCTGTTCATCCATCGCCTCAATCAGGCGCTCTCCCTGCGCGAACGGTTTTTTCCCACGCCTCACTATCGGCTGGTCTACGGGGACTCCGACGGCCTGCCCGGTCTGGTGGTGGACCGCTTCGGCGAGGTCCTGTCGGTCCAGATGAATACCGCCGGCATGGACGCCTATCGCGCGGAAATCATCGAGGCCCTGGACAAGGTAATACGCCCTCAAGCGATTGTGCTGCGCAATGACAGCGCCGCGCGTGGCGCTGAAGGACTGCCGGAGGCGGTCGAGGTCCTGGGCAGCCTGCCGTCCGTGGTGAGTGTGTGTGAAAACGGCCTGACGTATCACTGCTGCCCGCGCACCGGCCAGAAAACCGGCTGGTTTTACGATCAGGCCGACAACCGCCGCCGCCTCGCCCCCTATGCCAAGGGCGCCTCGGTGCTGGACGTATTCAGCTACCTCGGCGCCTGGGGCATCAGCGCCGGCGCTGCGGGCGCCACTGCCGTGACCTGCGTGGACAGTTCGGCAACCGCCCTGGAGGGGGCCGCCAAAAATGCCCAACTCAACGATATTCCGCTCGAAACCCTGTGCGGCGATGCCTTTGAGGTCCTCAAGACCTTCAGGGAAGAGCGCCGCCGGTTTGGCGTGGTGATTGTCGATCCGCCCGCTTTTATCAAGCGGCGCAAAGATTTATCATCCGGCACCATCGCCTATCGGCGTTTGAATCAGCTCGCCCTGCCACTGGTCGAACCCGGCGGCTATCTGATCACGGGATCCTGTTCCCAGCACTTGGGCGCGCCAGCCCTGCTGGAACAGGTACATGCCGCAGCGCGTCATGTGGATCGCCAGATCCAGGTGGTGGAAACAGGGGGCCAGAGTCGGGATCACCCCATCCATCCGGCAATTCCTGAAACGGCTTATCTGAAGATGTTGTTCCTGCGCGTGTTGCGCAATTAACCCGCCATCCTATCGGATTCACCCCATGAATCGGTTGTA
>WOYI010241532.1_pt1 | contig 11881 bp, 12 predicted proteins | sample 6423411 | NCBI WGS metagenome assembly WOYI01 (sample SAMN13441803, study PRJNA592873) | oil field metagenome | biome: oil field; feature: oil-well bore; material: oil-contaminated soil; isolation source: oil-contaminated soil from oil-well borehole | place: Germany: Wietze | collected 2016-10-18 ... | reverse complement strand
CATAGGTGCTGTCCTTCGCCTCGTGCGTCGCGGTCAGGTCGAAGGCCTCGCCCGCGTTGGTCGAGCCGCTCATGGCGTCGGCCCCGCGCGCCAGCCGCACCGGCAGGGATTCGCCGGTCAGCGCCGATGTGTCGAGGAAGGCCGTGTCGGAGGCCACCGTGCCATCCACCGGCACCACGTCGCCCTGCCGGATCAGCAGGCGATCACCGGGGGCGAGCGCGTCGAGCGCGATGTCCTCCAGCCCACCGTTTCGGTGCCGGGTCGCGGTCCGGGGCACACGGGACAGGAGGGCGTGCATCTCGCGCCGGGCGCGGCCTTCGGCGTAGCTTTCAAGGAAGGTGCCGCCGGAATACATCACCGCGACAACCGCCGCCGCGAGGGACTCGCCGAAGACGAGCGCCGCCGACATGGACAGCGCGGCAACGATATCGAGGCCGACCTCGCCGCGCCCGATACTCCGGAGGATCTCGACCACGAGGGCTGCGAGTGCGGGCGCGACCCCGGCGACCCAGATGAGGTTCGCGATGTCGGGTTTGCCCGCGAACCAGACCGCAAGTCCCGCTATCAGGCCAATTGCGGCCAGCAGCAGAATGGCGGTCTTGAACCGATCGGTACCAGTCTGTTCCACGCGGCTCATCTCCTCTCGGCTGAGGCGATTGCCGCTGGCTCTTCGGAAAAAATTCGTCCGACTCCCACGCCCCTGATGCTTCCATCACTATCGCGCATAAGGAACAGGGCGTCGAGCCTGCGTTGTCTTGCGAGTGCTGCCCCACGCTCGGGACCGAGGACCATGAGCGCCGTCGCCCAGGCATCGGCCTCGGCACAGCTGCGGGCCACGACGGTGACGGAGGCAGGCGATGCGATCAGCGGCGCGCCGCGCCTCGGGTCCATCGTGTGCGACAGGCGACGCCCCTGCACATCGACCCAATGGCGGTAGTCGCCGGAGGTCGCCACGGAGGCATCCTGCAACGCGAGGATCGAATACGGCGTCCGGCGCTTGGCGTCCGGCGCCTCGACGGCAATGGTCCACGCCTCGCCATCGGGTCGCAGTCCGAGCGCGCGCATCTCGCCGTCGATCCCGACGAGGGCGGCCGCGATTCCGTGGTCGCGCAGGGTCTCGGCCAGCCGGTCCACGCCATAGCCCTTGGCGATGCCGTTCAGATCCAGCGCGATGGGTGCGGCCTTGCGCAGGTGGTCGCCGTCGATCTCCAGGATCTCATGCGCCGAGCGACGCGGGGCGGCCATCGCCGCACGGATGCCATCGGGCGCGGCGGCCTCGGGCCCGAAGCCCCAGGCCGTCACCGCGTCGCCCATGCCGATGTCGAAGGCCCCGTTCGAGGCGCGCCCGATCTCGAGACCAAGGCGCAGGACGTGCCGAAGGCGCTCGGGCACCGCCACCCGGTCGCCCACCGGCGCCGCGTTGATCCGCATCAGGTCGCTGTCGGGTTTCCACGTGGACATCTGAGCGTCCACCTCATCGACTGCGGTTTGCAGCGCGGCTTGCACCGGGGCCGGATCAAATCCCGGCTCTGCGTGAAACAGTGCCGACCAGCGCGTGCCCATCGTCGGGCCGTTCAGAGCGATGCGGGCGCTCTCAGTAGACATCCTCGACATACCGCCCCTCCGCTTTCAGAACAGCGGGCGTAAGCCCGGTTGGCGCGAGGATCTCGGCCAGGGTCTCGGCCACGCCCGCCGCCATCTCGCGCCCGCCGCAGACCATCACGCGGGCGCCCTCTCGGATGAGCCGGGCGACCTGCGCCGCATCACCGCGCAGCGCGTCCTGCACGTAATGGGGCCGCGCCCCGCGCGAGACGGCCGTGACCAGATGGGTCAGGCGGCCCTCTGCCTGCCAGCCGGGGATTTCTTCGCCATAGAAGAAGTCGCTGTCGGGATCACGCATCCCGAAGAAGAGATGGATAGGCCGATGCCGCCCATTGCCGCGCACGAAGCCCGCCAGCGGCCCGATGCCGGTCCCGGCGCCGATCAGGATCAGCGGCGCGCGGCCCCGGCCCGGCCTGAAGCCGGGATTGCGGCGGAGAAAGGCGGTGACGGTGTCGCCGGGTTCCAGCGCCGTCAACCGGGTGGAGGCAAGTCCGCCGTTGTGTTTCCTCACCACGATCTCGATGAACCCGTCGCGGCGTCCGGAGGCGAGCGAGTAGAGGCGCGGCAGGGCGCTGCCCTCGGGCAAGATGCCGATCAGGTCGCCGGCCTCGAACCGGGCGAAGCCCGCCCCGACGAGGCGCTGCCAGAGCGTCGCGCGCGGCAGCGCGAAGCGCAGGATCGCGGTCGGGGCCTGAACCTCGGCGCCGTAATCGCGACGGGAGACGAGGGTCAGCGTCTCGGTTTTCGGCAGGACGGGCTGGTGCGACAGCTCCAGAGGGATCCCCAGCGCCTCACCAAGCGCGCGGCCCCAGCGCGCGAAGTCCTGCGGTGACTGGCGGTCGACGGTGTCGAGGGGCAGGAGTTCGGGCCAGCCCTTCGCCTCGGCCGCCTCGGAGACGGCCCTGGCGAAGCCGCAATAGGCGGGAAAGCTGCGGTCGCCGAAGCCAAGCACCGCCATCGGCACATCGGGCACGCAATCGGCGGCGTCCAGCCGGTCAAGGAAGCCTTTGGCCGAGGCCGGGGCGTCACCGTCGCCATAGGTCGCGGCCAGCAGGATGATCCGCCCGGCCCGCGCGTAACGCTCCGGCGCAAAGCCCGACATCGGGCCGACATGCACGCTCTGCCCGGCCTCTGTCAGCGCGGCGTGCAAGGTCGCGGCGAAGCCCCAGGTGCTGCCGCCCTCGCTGCCGACGAGCAGGATCGTCCCGGCATGGCCCGCGGGCCGGTTGCCGCGGATCCGTGGCCGCCCGCGCCGCCCGGCAAGCCAGATCAGGACACCCGTCGCACCCATCGCGGGAACGCCGAGCGCCATGATCCCAAGCACGAGGCCGAGCGTCGCCGCACCCTGCCCGGTGTGCAGCATGTAGATGGTTTCCGAGACGCGCTCCCACCCGGTCAGGTCGGCCCATGCCAGGAGCGCGCCTGTGCCCTGATCGAGATACCCCGCTCCCCGGTCGGTCTTCAGCGTGAAGACGTCCGTGGCATCGCCGGGATAGGGGAAGCTCAGCTCTCGCAGCCCGGCGACAGGGGTCTGCCGCAACGGGACCATCTGATCGAGAGCGAACCCTGTCTCGCCACTCACCTCGGTCGGCATGATCGGCGTGGCGCCGCCATCGGGAAGCAGATCGAATGTGGAGGCCGTCATCCAGAGGGCGGTGGTGGACGACAGCACAAGGCCGATCACCGCGATCCGGGCGATCTCGACGTGAAGCCGCCCCGCGAGCGGACCGCGCAGCGGCGCGAACCAGTGCCGCCAGCCCCCCGCCCGCCGCGCGACCAGCGCCCCGCCCGAGAACGAAAGCACCAGCATCGCCGCCGCCCCCGCGGCCATGGCGATGCGCCCGCCATCCCCGAGGAAGAGCGAGCGATGAAGGTTGGTGAGCCAGCGAAGGGTCTGGTTCGGGTCGGCCGAGGCCACGCCCTGCCCGGTGGCAGGGTCGATCACGGCGGCACCCGGCGCGCCCTGATCGAACCAGTAGGCGGTGATCCGGCCCGAGGGCGCGCGCCGGATCTGCTCGACGCCCGGATAGACCGCCTGAATGCGGTCCGCGAGGGTGGCGACCGTCAGGCCGGCCCCGGCCTGCGGCGCGGCGAGCCGCTCGGCCGCGGGGAAGACCGAGAGCGCCGCGCCGCTCAAGCTGAGCACCGTGACGAGCGCCAGTGCCAGAAGGCCCGGCCAACGATGGAATGCGCGGATCATGGCCTTCGCGCCTCACATGTCGTAGGCGAAGCTGGCGATGTAGCGGCGGCCCTGCACCGGCGTGCCTGCGCCCGTCGTCGTGAGTGGCACCGCCACCTCGTTCGGGCTGTCGCGCATGTCCTCGACGGCCGCGTCGATGTGCAGCGTGTAGCCCGCATCGAACAGCGCATCGGCCAGATCGAACGTGACCTCGAGCGTGCGGCCCGCGCCGACGCTGGCGCCGGTAATGCCGTTGACCTGCGCGGTGTCGCCGCCGGTGGCGCGATACCAGTCGCTCAGGTGCTCGTAATATTTCGACTTGCCGCCGGCCATCCACAGGCTGCCGGCATAGGCGCCCGAGGGATCGGTGACGTAAAGCGCGAGATAGGCGCCATCGCCGCCATAGTTGTTGAGGGTCGTGGTGAGCGTCACCGACCTCGCCATGGCGAGCCCGGGAAGCGTCAGCGCCGTGGTGAGCGCAAGCGTTGCGAGAAGCGATTTCATCGGATGGATCCTTGTTCGGAGAATTGCGGCTGGGGAGGCTCAGTTCACCTGAACCTGCGGCGGAGCGCCGTTCCCGAAGAGCCCGTTCTGCGGCGGCGCGACGGTGCCGGCCGGTGCGGGATTGCGGGCGCCGCCACGGCAGTTGTCACCGTCATCGCAGTCGTCATCGTCATCGTCATCGTCGTCATCGTCGTGACCGCGTCGCGCGCCCTTCCACCAACGGCGATCGTTATCGTCGTCATCGTCACTGGCGAGAACGATCGGCATCGCGTGCGGATCCTTTTCGAAGAGCGCAGCGACGGGCCGAAGGCCTTCCTCGGCCGCAGCCTGCATCGCGCTCCAGGCGGGGACGCCGATAGCCGCTGTCAGCGCCGTGGAGGCGACGAGAAGCGTCAGGGTCTTTTTCATGGCAGGGTCTCCTTTCGTCTGCTGAGACCAATCTGGAGATCGGACCTGAGGACTTCCTGACGGCGCGGCGATTCCCGCTTCAGCTTGCCGTCAGAAAGAAATGGACCGGCTTGCGCCGGCCCTCTCCGGTCGGGGCGCGGGAGGGGGCTCAGCCCCATCTGTGCGTGCCGCCGGGTTCAGTTGCCGGAACCCGGCCCGTGCGGGTTGCCGATGCCAGGGACCGGCAGAGGATCTTCCCCGTGAAGAGGTCCCGCTCCGGTTTGAGGATCTGCCGGTCCCATCCCTCCGACCTGCGTCCACTCGGTCGAGGCGACGAGCAGGGCTGCGGGATAGAGCACGTCGACGTCGCCGGACTCGTGCCAGATCATTCTCTCCGCGAGGCGCGTGGTTTCCGTGTCCCCCATCTCTTCGGCCACCGCATAAAGCTCGACCAGCGCGGTGACGAGAGCCACGTCACCCTCATATAGTTGTGACAGTTCGGACTCGATGCGCATGCGGTCGGGCAAATCCGGCCCGCCCGCCTTCCGGCCGATCGCGACCGCATCGACCCGGCCGAGCAGAGGCAGGACGAGTCGCTCTTGCGCCGCGCTGTGCAGTCGCATGAGATCGGCAGCAGCACGCGCGGCGGCGCCGATTTCGCCCGGCAATCCGGCGGTTTGTTCGAGTTCAGCCTGAAAGTCGGCGTGCACCGCGCTCAGGGCATACGGGGTTTCGCTGGGAGCCGCAATCGCAGGAACGGCGAGGGACGATAGCACGGCGGCGATGACGAGTTTCGTTTGCATGACAGCCTCCTCTCTACTCATGCGATCACTCTGCCCGCACGATCTGAGGGCTGGCTGACGAAGAATCGCGTTCGGCTTCAGCTTGCCGTCAGGAAGAAAATGGCCCCGCCGGGACAGGCGGGGCCAGGCGGGGCCGAAGGGACGGTCGGCCCTGGGGTTCCGGTCGGTCAGGCGATGTCGCCGGGGCCGGGGGCCCGCTTGTCGCCGGTGACCATGGCGCGGGCGAGGTTCTCGTGGTGCCGGAAGGATGCCAGCACGACGCCGCCCACATGCAGCGCCACGAGCAGAAGCATCAGGTTCGCCAGCACCTCGTGGGCCTCCTTCAGCGGCCCCCCGACCTCGCCGCGCTCGCCGTATCCTTGTTCGTCCCCGTCGTCGTCGGCCCAGGCGGGCGCCACGATCTGCGGCAGGTCCGGCAGCATCGCCACGCGGCCCGGCTCCTCCATGAGCCAGCCGGTGAAGGCGGTGCCCGAGAGCGTCACGAGCAGCGCCACGATCATGGCGGCGCCGGCGGGGTTGTGGCCGAGGTAGCGCCGCTCTTTCCCGCGCGCCATGTCGCCGAGATAGGCGAGCGTGTCGCCGGGCCCCTTGAGGAACTGGGCAAAGCGCGCGTATCGGCTGCCCACGAAGCCCCAGACCAGCCGGAACGCCACGAGGCCGGCCACGGTGTAGCCCGCGACCTCGTGCACGGGCTGCACCTCGTCCGCCGTCAGCCAGGCGATCGCGAACGCGGCGACAAGCCCCCAGTGGAACACCCGTACCGCCGGGTCCCAGACCCGAACCTTGCCGGTCGTCCCGGCCTCCATCTGCGGTGCGTCGCAATCGGCTGTCTCAGTCATCGTCGTCGTCCTTGTATTCGACCTCGATCACCTCCAGCGTTGCCGGATGGACCGTTACCTCGATCCGGCGCGCATCGGCGTCGCGGCCGTCGATCTCGTAGCAGCCGTCGTCGATCTTGATGCGGCGCACCGTCCAGCCGTTCTGCGCGGCCAGCCGGGCGACGGCGTCGCGCGGCTGCCAATCGGCCATCGGCACGAAGCAGTCGCCGTCCGCCAGCGCGACACCGGCGGGAAGGACCGCGAGAAAGCCGAGAATTGTCAATGTTGTCTTCATGGGCCAAACTCCTCGCCACGGCCATCTTGACGCCAGTCATGCGTGGCGAAGCTGACGGCAGGCTGAAGGCATCCGGTTTTCCGCGTCAGATTGCCTTCAGCCTCGGTTTGGATACGGAGCCACCCTGCACGGCCGCCCCGTGGCCCGGATCAGGCCGACGCCTTGCGCCCCGCCATCAGGCCGAGCCCCGCCATGACGAGACCAAGACCGATCAGCAGGCCAACCGTGAGGTTGGGCACATAATAGGTCGTATAGATTTCCCACCCGAGCAGACGCAGGACTTGCCCGACCTCGGTATAAACCCCGATCAGATGCCCGCCAAGCGTGCCGGTGACCCCGACCAGAACGACGCCCACACCGGAAAGGACAAGCATGACAAGCCGGGGGAACCCATGCCACAGCGCATCGCCCTGCATCAGGCGGGTGATCGCCAGCAAGGTGAAATAGGCCAGCGACCAGCTTGCCGTCAGCATATGGTTGCGGCCCATCGGGCTGGACGAGATCGCCTCCCAGGCCCAGACGTTGAGCCCGACCAGATAGGTCACGGCCCCGAACACGACGCCGAGCACCAGAAACAGCGGCAAGGCACGATCCGCGGCCTGCCCCAACGGCCCGTCACTGATCACCCGCAGAAAGATCAACAGCGCCGATGATAGCCATAGCGCGATGGGAAAGTGTACGAGAACAACGTGATAAGCGGCCATTTTCAGGCTCCTTTCGTGGCAGAGACGGTGCGGTTCAGCGCAACGCCGAACCCGGCGATGAGCACGACACCGGCAAGGATGGTCAGAAGCCATTGCCGCCGGATCTGATCGGTGAATTCGACCTCGATGCCGTAATTGGTCAATTGCTCCGGGGTGTGGCGGAACCGGACCGGCACGCCCTCGGCGATACGCTCTGCGCCTGCGTGGGCCTTGGAGTTGAGCAAGGGCCAGGTCACCTGTCCGGGGTAGAACAAGGTGACATCGGTCCAGGCGTCACCCCATTGCGGCTGAGGGCCGCTGAAGTGTGCCGCCGTGATATCGGCCTCGCGGCCCAATCCCAGGCGCTGCGGCAGCGAGACATAGTGCCAGCGCCCGCCGGTCGCATTGCGGTGGATCGCAAACCCCACGTCATACATACCCAGATCGCGCAGGATCTTGTCATCCTGCGGCGCCCCGGTGTCGAGCGCACGCGCCAGGGTCACGTCCCAGTAGCCATCGGCCCAGCGCCCCTTTCCGGGGGCGGTGATGTCGGCGCGCGAGCCATCAGGCTGGCGCAGGGTGCGGCGCGGAATGACATCGCCATTCTGCCAGGCGCGATCCGCATCGAACGGGGCCGAGACCTCGGGCGTCAGCGCATAGGCCTGATCCTGCGTGACCCGGCCGGCCATGATGTCGTCCCAACGCAGCGCGGCAAAGCCTGTTACCTCCGGGTTGAACATCACGTTGGGTTGCGACGACTCCTTGTCCCAATTGGTGCCATAGCTGGACTGCCCGCCGTCACCCGCGCGCTCGATGCCAATATTCTGATCGTCCGAATAGCCCGTCGGGTTCGACCGCCCGCCGCGCCAATGCCACAGGTCCAGGAAATACCCGGCCTCGCGCAGGCGCGCCTGCACATCCTCGGGGGCCATATCGTCCCACGCGCCCAGCCTGTTGCGCGTGGCGGGCAGGTATTTCGTCACTTCCTCCGGGGCCTCATCGGTCAACCCGGCCAGTCCGGCGCCGATCGTGATATAGCCACCGTAGCGGCCAAACTCCGGCACCGATCCGTCGTCGAGCATCATGGCGACACGGTCTTCATGCAGGCCATCGGGGTTCGATCCCGGCACGGCATTGCCGCGCACCTGCCATGCGCCATCCTGATAGACCAGAACGTCATGAAAGATGCCCGGCCGGTCCGCAGGCCAACGATAGCGGAAGAACATGGTTTCGTCATTATAGGCCGCTTGCACCTGCAAGGGCACGGTCAGCGTTTCGGGAATACTGATGTTGCGCGCCGGGTCATTGACCACAACGCCCGTCCCGTGGGTGACCCAACTGACGAGCAACCCTCCCAGGAAAAGCGCCGAGGCCACCGGCAAGATATATTTGTTCATAGCTTGCTCCTTTCGCTTCCCCGGGCGATTGCCAATCATCCCGGCCCGCAAAACATATACGCCTGCGGCACAAAGTTCCTTGATGTCAATCAACGGCCTGAAGTGACCGAACAGGCAGGCATCCGGAGGCCGCTTGCAAAGCTGACGCGAAGCTGACGCGATTGCACCGAACCGGTCAGCATTGCGTAAGCCGGGTCGATGACAGAAAGATGGCTGAAGGAGGACGACCATGCGCATCCTGCTGATCGAGGACGACACCACGCTCGGCGCCGCGGTGCGCGACCAGATCGCGGCCGATGGCCAGTCGGTGGACTGGGTCACGCGGCTCGACGCGGCGGGCGATGCACTGCGCACCACGTCCTACGACCTGATCCTGCTCGACCTCATGCTGCCGGACGGGCGCGGCATCGGGTTTCTCAAATCCTTGCGCGCGCGGGGCGACGTGACGCCGGTCATCATCCTGACCGCGCTCGACCAGGTCTCGGACCGGATCGAGGGGTTGAACGCCGGCGCCGACGACTACCTCGTGAAACCCTTCGATCTGGCCGAACTGTCGGCCCGGATCGGGTCGGTCGCGCGGCGCTACAGCGGCAACCCGAACCCGATCATCACCCACGGCCCGCTGGAGATCGACCTTGCCGCGCGCAGCGTTCACCGCGACGGCAAGCCGGTGCAGCTGACGGCCCGCGAATGGGCGCTGTTCGAGGCTTTCCTGTCCCGCCCCGGTCAGCTTCTGTCCAAGGCGCAGCTTGAGGAAAAGCTCTATGCTTTCGATGCAGAGGTGGAGAGCAACACCATCGAGGTTCATGTCAGCCGCCTGCGCAAGAAGCTGGGCAGCGCGGTCATCGAGACCGCGCGTGGCATGGGCTACAGGCTGGGACGCCCGTGAGGTGGCCGCGCAGCCTTCAGGCGCGGCTCGGTCTGTCGCTCGGCCTGGTGCTGACGGTCCTGTGGCTGCTGGCCGCCACGGTCACGGCTGTGATCGTGCGGGGCGAGATGGACGAGGTCTTCGACAGCGCCCTGCGGGAGACCGCGGAACGCATCCTGCCGCTGGCCGTGACCGACATCGTCGGGCGGGAAGATCAGGGGGTCACGCAAAGGCTCGCGCCCATCCGCGGGCATGCCGAGTTCTTCACCTATCTCGTCCGCGATGCCGAAGGGCGCATCCTGCTGCAATCCCATGCAGCAGACCCCGCCGTTTTCCCGCCTTACGACGGCCCGGGGTTTCGCCAGACCGCGACCCATCGCCTCTACAGCGATGCGGCGCTTCAGGGCACGATCCGCATCACCGTGGCCGAACCGCTGGCGCATCGCGCATCGGTCGCGCGGGAAATCCAGATGGGCCTCGGCCTGCCGCTGCTGATCATGCTGCCCGTGGCACTTGCGGCCATCATCCTGGCCGTCCGCTTCAGCCTCGACCCCCTGCGCCGGTTCCGCACCCGGCTCGCGGCGCGCGGCGCCCGCGACCTGTCAGAGGTTCCCGCAGACGACCTGCCGGCGGAGATCGACCCGCTGGCCGCGACCCTGAACAGCCTTCTGGCCAGGTTGCGCGACGCGTTCGAGGCCGAGCGCAGCTTTGCGGCGAACGCGGCGCATGAGCTTCGGACGCCATTGGCTGGCGCCATCGCGCAGGCGCAGCGGCTTCGGTCGGAAACCGAAGACAGGGCGGCCGCACAACGTGCGACCGATATTGAGGAGACGCTGAAACGCCTGACGCGCCGGACCGAGCGGCTGATGCAAATGGCGCGCGCCGAGGGCGGACGCCTGCAGACGGAAACGCCATACGATGTGCGGACGGTCCTGCGCATCGTCGTCGAGGACATGGCGCGCGGCTCGCAGTCGGCCGAGCTTGCGCTCGACCTTCCCGAGACCCCGGTTCTGTCGACCATCGACCCGGACGCTTTGGGAATCGTCTGCCGGAACGTGGTGGAGAACGCGCTTCGGCATGGCGCTGCCCATGCTGAAGTCAGGGTTTCCCTGACGCCCGCGGGCGATCTGATCGTGTCAAACGCTGGCCCGGTCGTGGATCCGGAACGTCTCGCCCGCCTGACCGACCGTTTCCAGCGCGACGCGCAAAAGTCGGACGGCAGCGGTCTCGGGCTCTATATCGTTGCCGCGATCGCGAACCGCACGGGAAGCAGGCTGACGTTGACGTCACCGAGGCCCGGAGCGGCGGACGGATTCGAAGCGCGATTCCAACTGCCCGCGACAGCCTCCGAGGCCTGACCGTGTCTTGCGATGACGCATTCCGGCCTCATGGGCCAGTCCTCAACCTGCCTGGGGCTCGCTCAAGGGAAGGGATGTGGTGGTCCGCACAGCTTCAAGCGCAAAGACGGAATTCACGCTGCGCAACCTGACCGTGGCGGTCAGGCTCTCATAGAACCTGTCGAAGGACGCCATGTCCGGCACCACCACGCGCAGCAGGAAGTCGTAGGCTCCGGCGAGCCGATAGACGTCGCGAACAGGCTTGAGCGCTTCGACTGCGGCAAGAAAGCTCGCGCGCCAGTCCGCCGTATGCTCCACCGCTTCGACCATCACGAAGGCGGTCAGCGACAGCCCGAAGGCGTCGGGGTTCAGCAGCGCGACGCGGGCGCGGATCACGCCAGCTTCCTCATGCTTCCGGATGCGCTTCCAGCAGGGCGTCTGCGACAGCCCGACCTGCTCGGCGATGCGGGCGACCGGGACGGTCGCGTCCCGCTGCAGGATGTCGAGGATCTTCAGGTCGATCCGGTCGAATGTCATCGCGCCTCCTCTCTGGCCCTTTCAGGCCGTCGCCACCGAGTCGGAGTGAGGATGCCACATTTCTCCTAAATGTCGATCTTCTTTATCGTGTATGTGTGTTCGCTCTCGCTTTGTGCACAAATCCTGATAATACTGGTCTTGTTGGTCGCAGTTTTGAGAGCCACATCCGGCAGATGATCACCCACAAGACCAAGTATGCGCTCAAGGCGCTGATGGAGCTGGCCGATGAGAGGGCCGGCGAAGGCGAAGCGTTGCGCATCGAGGAGATCGCGGAGCGGTCCGGCGCGCCGAAGCGGTTCCTTGAGCATATTCTTCTGGACCTGAAGAGAGCAGGTCTGATCGGCAGTCGTCGCGGCCGCAAGGGCGGCTACGAGATGATCAAGGAGCCGAAGCGGGTGTCGCTCGCCGAGGTCTTGCGCCTGATCGACGGACCGATGGCCCCGCTTCCCTGCCTGTCGCGCCGCGCCTACC
>WOYI010944734.1_pt1 | contig 11893 bp, 12 predicted proteins | sample 6423411 | NCBI WGS metagenome assembly WOYI01 (sample SAMN13441803, study PRJNA592873) | oil field metagenome | biome: oil field; feature: oil-well bore; material: oil-contaminated soil; isolation source: oil-contaminated soil from oil-well borehole | place: Germany: Wietze | collected 2016-10-18 ... | reverse complement strand
GCCTGTAACACTGCATGTCGTGGAAGAGATCCCTGTATTCTATTTATACCTGCCTTTACTGCTCAAGTAACGGATTAGGCCACTAGTAAAAGGAGCCCTGCCCCCAGCAGGGCTCCTTTTTGTTTTGATAGAAATATTCAAAATAAATGAGTTGTGGTGATTTTCTTTTTATTCCGGCAGGTGAACTGTGAAAAGATGGCTTCCATCGCTTGTGAATATTGTTCTAACCCCAATACCTGCCACCTGCGTAAATGGGGTAAAATATCTGCGAATATGTCGGCTTTAGCAAGTTAATCCGGCTGCGGAATTAGTTGATTTAAGAAATCAGGCTTACCACTTACCTTTCGACATTCCCGCGAGCCATTACTTCATGATATACTAAATTGCTTAGCTTTTCATTCATATTTAAGGAGAATTTTTATGTCAGGACATTCCCATTGGTCCACGATCAAACGCAAAAAGGGTGCTGCAGACGCCAAAAAAGGCGCTATATTCACCCGCTACGCCCGCGAAATTGCACTTGCCGCACGTAATGGCGGCGGCGATCCCTCCATGAACGTTTCACTGGAACTTGCCATTGAACGGGCAAGAGCCAGCAACATGCCCAAAGACAGCATTGAACGGGCCATCAAACGAGGCACGGGTGAAGATAAAGACAATAACGAATTGCTTGAGATCACTTATGAGGGTTACCTTGGCAAAGGCGCATCCGCCATCATTGAATGTGTCACCGAAAATCGCAACCGTACTGTCGCCGATCTGCGCCACATCCTTTCCAGAGCCGGCGGCGATCTTGCAAGCAATGGTTCGGTCAGCTGGCAGTTCGACCGAAAAGCAATCTTTTCTGTGAAATCTGATGGTAAGAATTTCGACAAAGCTTTTGAAGCTGCTCTTGAAGCCGGCGCAGATGATGTCACGGAAGAGGACGGTTATATCGAGATTGTCGGTGCGGCTGAAATCTTTAAAGACATTCATGACAGTCTGGTGAATGCCGGTCTGAAAATTGAAGATGCCGGTCTGCGCATGATTCCCAAACAGGAAGTTGAGCTCGATCCCGATCAAACCCTTGCCGTCCTGAGAATCATTAATGCTCTTGAAGAAAGTGATGACGTTCAGAACGTTTACACCAACCTTAAGTATACTGATGAGGACCTTGAAAAGTTGGAGGAAGATTAGGCATTAATGCTGATTTTGGGCATCGATCCAGGTCTGACTCGTACGGGTATCGGTCTTATTCGTCTCGATCAGCGCAATGAACCCGAATTGGTTCACTATGAAGTCATAGATTCAACGGCTGTGAGCTCAACCTCCAGCCGTTTGATTTTTCTCTACGACCGGTTATCCGCTCTAATCGAGACCTACCAACCGACCGAATCTGCCATGGAAAAACTTTTTTTCCAGCGCAACATCACCACCGCCATGTCAGTCAGTGAGGCCCGCGGCGTGGCTTGTTTTTGTCTTGCCCAGCATGGTCTCCCCATCTCTGAGTACACACCCAACGAGGTCAAACAATCTGTCTCTGGCAATGGTAGGGCGGATAAGAAACAGGTGCAAAGTATGGTGCAATTACTGCTCGGGCTGAGTGAGATCCCACAGCCGGATGACGCTGCCGACGCTCTCGCTGTCGCCCTCTGCCACTCCAACCACATCAATTTGCGCAGCCTGATGGAGTAACCCAATGATCACCAGCACTGCCAATGACCACATCAAAGCCCTCCGCAAGTTGGATCAAGCCAAAGATCGCCGCGCGAGTGGTAATTTCCTTGCGGAAGGGCTCAAAGCTGTCGGTCAGGCGTTTGATTCCAACGCACAAATTCATGAACTCCTGATCTCGCCTGATCTGCTTATCAGTGAGTATGGTCGTTCTCTGACCGAGCTTGCAAGGAAACGCGATATTCCCATCCTCGAACTTAGCCCCTCCGTATTTGCCACGCTGGCGCGCAAAGAAAAACCCCAGGGGATCGCAGCCCTCATCGCCCAAAATTGGTCAGATATCCGCACATCATCCGCTCAACCTGGCTCATTTTGGGTTGCCCTTGAATCGATTCAGAACCCGGGCAACCTGGGCACTATCCTGCGCACGTGCGATGCAGTCGGTGCCAGCGGCTTGATCCTGCTGGATGACTCCACCGATCCTTACGATCCAGCTGCTGTAAAAGCTTCCATGGGGTCGATATTTACCGTACCTCATTTTCGGGCTGGGTTCAGCGATTTTACAGCTTTTTTGGAGCGCAGCCCTGATCTGATGGTGATCGGAACTTCCGATAAAGCCGCTGCCTCAGCCTTTGAAGTAGCCTTCCCACCCACTGTCCTTTTGCTTCTGGGCAGTGAGCGCCAGGGACTCTCGGACCAATACGTCTCCTTATGTTCCCAAATGCTGCGAATACCCATGGAAGGAGCCTGCGACTCACTTAACATTTCCGTAGCTGCAGGTGTCATGCTTTATCAAATCTATCAAAACCGCCAGCTCGAACGGAGGCTATCATGATCGCGTCAATATCCGGAAAAGTCATTCAGCTCACCAAGGAAACTGTCATTATAGACATCAATGGTCTTGGCTTTGAGGTTTTTGTTCCCAAGCCGCTACTATCCGAGACAGAAGCAGGCGATCTACTCTACCTGTACACCTACATGCTCGTTCGGGAAGATAATATTGCGCTCTACGGGTTTACCAGCCTTGAAGAAAAGGAATTGTTCCTCCAATTTTTGGCGGTTGGCGGGATCGGTCCAAAACTGTCGCTGTCAATCCTTTCGAGCCTTTCCATTGATAATATCCGCTCCGCCATTCTGAGTGAAAAACCCGATTACTTTAGCCGCGTTCCTGGTATCGGCAAGAAAACCGCTCAAAAGATCATCATCCAGATGCAGGGAAAACTCCCTGACAGCGATGGCCTCGCTATTCGCAGCATCACCGATGTGGATGACGCCGTGGTCGATGCCCTCATTTCGCTTGGATACAGTGTTATTGAAGCTCAGACTGCCCTGCAGACCATCCCTAAAAACACCCCTGACGACGTTGAGACGAAACTTCGCGTGGCATTACAGTATTTTGACCATTTTTAGGCTTGTTTTTATCACCTTTAGAGATGGTAAAATTAAAGATTGAAAATCAATAAACAATTGGAAAAGACATGGCACTTTCTCGGGAATTAGGCATAGACCTCGGTACCTTCAATACGCAGATCGCGGAAGGCAATCAGATTCTTCAGCAGGAACCGACTGTTGTGGCGATTGTTGTCAACGAAATGAAACTGGTTGAATTAGGCACCACCGCCCTCGGCATGATGGGGCGTGTCCCGGAATCGATCGAGGTCATTCGCCCGCTTCGCCACGGCGTCATTGCTGAATACGAGCTCACCGAGATCTACCTTCGCGAACTGATCAAAAAAGTCACTGGTCCTACTCTCTTCTTCAAGCCCCGCCTGCTTATATCTGCCCCCTACGGGGTCACCAGCGTTGAGAAACGCGCGGTAGTGGAAGCCGGTCTGGGCGCTGGCGGTCGTGAAGTTAACATCATCCCTCAACCTTTGGCAGCTGCTCTTGGAGTGGACCTTCCCATCAACACCCCCACTGGCAACATGATCATCTGCCTCGGCGCCGGCACCACCCAGGCAGCAGTTATCTCCATGACCGGCATCGTCAGCGCGGAAACCAACCACACCGCCGGGTTAAAACTGGATGAAGCGATCATCAACTACGTTCGCAAAAAATATGGTTTGATCATTGGGCAGCCAACCGCTGAACAACTCAAGCTCAATATTGGCGCAGCCAGCCCCACCCAGGAAGAAAAAACAATGGAAATCCAGGGACAGGACCAGGTAACCGGTCTGCCTAAGCCTGCCAGCCTCACCACTAATGAGATCGTCGAAGCTTTGCAGCCTCCCCTGGAAGAAATCGTCACAGCCATCCGTCGCGTTCTCGAGAAAACGCCGCCTGAATTGATCTCTGACATTATCGATCGCGGTGTAGCACTTTGTGGAGGCACTTCTCTTTTAAAGGGTCTCGATAAGTACCTGACTGTTGCCTTGGGCATTCCCGCTTATGTGGTTGAAAACCCGGTCACTTGCACCGTTGAAGGTGCTGCCAAAGGTTTTTCAATCCTCGAAGTTATTCTTCGCAACCAGGGTCGTTAAACTCACCCGCTACAAATAAAAAGTGATTGTTTGTAGGCTCAAAACTGGGTCTATATTGGCGAGCCTGATACCTTCAGGCACCTTTAAAGTAACAGGCGCGTAGTTTAAAATTGCCTTCACCCCGCATCGGATCAACTGATCTGCCATTTCCTGGGCATTTCCGGCTGGCACGGTCAGGATGGCAATCGGGACACCCCGGGGGCAGATGTGGTTTTGCATCTCGTTGACATCCATCACTTTAATCCCGGCAAATGTCTTTCCAATTATCTTCGGATCGTTATCAAACGCCATTACGATCTCAAATCCATTCCGGGAGAATCCTTGGTAACTCAACAGTGCCTGGCCAAGGTGTCCAACCCCCACCAGAACAACTTCCCAGATTTGATTTAAGTTCAGGATGCTGCGCAGCGACTCGAGCAGGTTGATTACGTTATAGCCTGTACCCTGCTTCCCAAAGCCTCCAAAAAAAGACAGATCCTTGCGGATTTGAGCAGCGCTGACACCCAGGTGTTCAGCCATCTCCTGTGATGACACAATTTCTCTGCCTTCCCGCACCAGTTGGTTGAGTTTTTGGATATAAACAGGCAGTCTTGCTACAACAACTTCTGGAATTAATGATTTTTCCATCGAACCCTTTCCAAAAATTTACTATAATAGAAAATCAGATGATGTTTTTGATGTTATCATCATAAGCAAAGCATATTATATAGGGTTTTGTCCGACGCATAGTATTATGCTGAACACAAAACACATGTCTAAGGAGTTTCTATGAAAGCTGGCAGCGTTATTTCGTACATTCTCGCAGCAATCTTCATCATTTTTGGATTTTTGCTGCTTCTTGGGTCAGGTAGTGAAGATGCCCCTTCATGGATCGTCTATGGGATCATATTGCTCATTTTGGGATTTGTTCTGATTTTTGCAGGCGTGCGCCTGGCAGCTGCGTCCAAACAGACCGTTCAGAACGTAACCCTCAATGTCGATCTCCCGGGCAATGTACAGATGGATACCATCAAGTGCCAATCCTGCGGCGCTCCTCTCGCCCCTGACGATATGAAACTTGTCAATGGCGCGATCACGGTGCAGTGCCACAGCTGCGGTACAACTTATCAGATTACTGAACAACCAAAATGGTAAGCAAATGAATAAGCTCAAGCATCTTTTCCTACTGTTAAGCATCCTTCTGCTGCTGATCCCGCTCGGATCCGCCCAGGCTCAGGATTATCGCTTTTCCCTCACCGCTTACGAAGTGGAAGCTTACCTTGAAGCGGATGGCACATTGACCCTATATTACTACATGGCGTTTCAAAACGATCCTTCCGGGCATGCGATTGATTTTGTCGATCTCGGCTTACCCACCACTCAATACAAGCTTTCCGACATCAAGGCTGAAGTAAACGGCGTGAAAATGCCCGAGGTAAATGACTCAGCTTATGTCCAGGGGGCTGAGCTTGCCCTTGATGAGTATGCCATCCAGCCTGGTCAATCTGGCATCGTCACGGCTTGGGTATATGGTATCAAAGGCGTTTTGAGCCCTTATGATGGTGCAGATCGCACGGATTATGCTAATTTCTTATTTGTTCCGAACTATTTCGGATCGCAGAATGATGTCTCTCAAAATACCGAATACCGCATGACGATCATCCTGCCCCCTGGCGTTGGCGCGGAACAGGGTGTCTGGTACGAACCTTCGGGTTGGCCAGGGCCAAGCGAGCCTGAAGCCACCTTGACTACAGATGGTCGTGTCAACTATTCCTGGTATACGACCAACGCCGATGTCCACAGCGAGTACTCTTTTGGTGCGGCTTTCCCTGCTTCCGCAATCCCTGCAGGTGTTCTAACCACCCAGGAAACAATTCCATCTGACACCGGGTCCAATGGGTCTACCACAACTCCAGTCGCTGGTTTTTTTACCACGCTGTGGAGGATTATTCAAAGCGCTTTCTTCCCACTGCTATTTATCGGCTTCTTTATTTTCATTATTCGAAGAGGCAATAAGCAGACCACCAAACGCAAAATGCAATACCTTCCTCCAAAAATCTCAATCGAAGGCAAAGGCATCAAGCGCGGTCTCACCGCAGTTGAAGCTGGTATTCTGCTGGAGGAACCACTCGACAAGATACTCACCATGATCCTCTTTGGGCTGATAAAAAAGGAATTGGTCACTGTGACCTCTCGTGACCCCCTGAAGATCGAAATTGCGGATCCCCTGCCGGAAGGTCTCTACCCATACGAGCAAGCTTTCCTGGAAGCTTTCAAATCTGAGAACACATCCAAGCGCCGCACAGAGATTAAATCGCTGATGATCGACCTGGTCAAATCGGTTTCAGACAAAATGAAAGGCTTCAGCCTTCAGGAAACCAAGGACTATTACCAGGACATTATTCGGCGAGCCTGGGAAGCCGTTGAGACTGCCCAAACTCCTGAGGTCAAGAGCGCTCAATACGACCACACCCTCGAGTGGACCATGCTCGACAAGGAATTCAATGACCGTACCGAACGCACCTTTACTGGCATCCCCGTATTTGTGCCTATTTGGTGGCCGCGCTACGACCCCACCTTTCATCCTGTGATGAGCAGCGGTGGCGGCGGTGGTTTGGCAGCCCCAACCGCCGTCGGTGCCGGATCTGGCGGCAGCCGTCCTTCTATCAACCTGCCCAATCTGCCGGGCTCTGAATTCGCGGCTTCGATGGTACACGGCGCTTCCGCCATGGCTGCGGGAGTAATCGGCAATGTAACTGACTTCACCTCCTCGGTTACCAACCGCACCAACCCGATCCCAGTCACAGCGCCCCCCCGTAGTGGCGGCGGCGGTTTCCGCGGGAGTGGCGGAGGCTCTGCCTGCGCTTGTGCCTGCGCCTGTGCTGGCTGTGCCTGTGCCTGTGCTGGCGGTGGCAGGTAATCGTTTTTTCTACCTGGATCAACTTATGATGCGACAGCTCACTGAAGGAATGTACCAGTACGACATTGCAGATGCCGACTCCAAGTCGCGCGTCCATTTACGTGTTGATCCTGACCTAAGCGGTCTGATGGTGGTCAATGCCTCACGTGTTGTCCACCTCAACCCGACCGCTCTTTACATGGCTTTCCTCACCCTTGAAAAAATCGACGAAAAGACCGCCCTGCAAGCGCTTCAAGCCCGCTTCAATGCCCCCTCCGGGCAGTTAAAAGAGGACTACCTCGCCACGCGCGCACGCGTGGAAGCCTTGATCGATCAAAACTCTGGCTTATGCCCGGTTTGTGACCTCGGACTTGATATGGACATGCCTTTCAGCCAGGAATTAAGCGCGCCTTATCGCATGGACCTTGCGCTCACTTACCGCTGCAACAACGATTGTGCCCATTGCTACAACGCCCGCGTTCGCACCTATCCGGAGCTCCCAACCCAGAGCTGGAAGTCCATCCTGGACCGGATTTGGAGCCTGAAAATCCCCCACGTTGTTTTTACCGGCGGAGAACCCACCCTACGCCCGGATTTGCCGGAATTGGTTGCTTATGCCCAGCAAACAGGGCTCGTGGCAGGTCTCAACACCAACGGGCGAAAACTTTCTGATCCAGTTTACATTGCCAGGCTTGTCGAAGCTGGGCTTGACCATGTCCAGATCACCCTTGAGTCGAACCGTCCCGAAGTTCACGACCAAATGGTCCGCAGCCAGGGTGCCTGGCAGCAAACAGTAGAAGGCGTGAGAAATGCTGTAAATAGCAAACTCTACCTCATGACCAATACCACGCTCCTCGAAAATAACGAAGCATACCTGCTTGAACTGCTGGAATTCCTGCGGGATCTCGGCGTGCCAACAGTGGGATTGAATGCCTTGATTTACGCGGGCAAAGGCAGCACGGTCACCACCGGCTTGAAAGAGCAGGACCTGCCAAAGCTGCTTGAAATCGCGACCGACTTCACCCAAAAAAGCGGTCAGCGTCTGATCTGGTACACCCCCACCCAGTACTGCCACTTTGACCCTCTTCAGCTTGACCTTGGAATCAAGGGCTGTACTGCTGCTTATTACAATATGTGCATCGAACCGGATGGTCAGGTCATTCCCTGCCAGTCCTACTACGAAGCCCTCGGGGATTTTTTGAAAGTTCCATGGTCTGCCATCTGGGAACATCCGCTTGCGCTTTCTCTGCGCCAACGCAGGGACGTTCCGCAAGCATGCAAGACCTGTGACTTTTTCACGGAATGCGGTGGTGGTTGCCCTCTGGCTCGTGATCATCAAAACCCGCAGCCGATCTATCGCGATCTTGTATTGAGAAGGAGCTAAACATGGCTGCAAAACAAACTAAACCACGCGAAAAGAAAACGGATGTTGAACCTCTGGCCCCTGGTTTGTACTCTTACCATACCGCTCCAGACTCGCCGGATCAGTTCCGCCTTCACCTGCGCGTGGAACCGGACGGTGAAGGGATCCTGGTAGTTAATGCTTCTATAGTGCTGCACCTCAACCGCTCTGCCACGGAATTTGCCTATTATCTGATTCAGGGCAAGGACAACGTCCAGATTGTGGATGCTTTATCCGAGCGCTATGATGTTACCCGTGAAGTTTTGATGCGTGATGTCCAGTTGTTTATCGACCAGATCCTCTTCCTCAGCCGCAAGAAAGATCTCTCGCCTTCTGCCACCATCGGATTTGAGTCGCATGTGTTCGAGAAAAACCTGAGTGCTCCCTTGCGCATCGATTGCTGCCTCACCTACCGTGGCTTCAATGAGAAAGATGACGCCTCTCTTATAGCTAACGAACTGACGACGGAAGACTGGAAAACGCTCCTTACCCGGCTTTACAACGCGGGCATCCCCCACGTAATCTTTTTTGGTGGGGAACCCACTCTTCGCGCTGATCTGACTGAACTCATGGCTTTCACAGAGCAGCTCGGACTCGTCTGCGGGTTGGTCTCATCGGATCCCAAACTAAAGGATCCTGCCTACCTGTTGCCCCTCATTGAAGCCGGCCTGGACCACCTTACTTTCTGCCTTGACGCCTCTAGCTCGGAAGATTTGCAGGGTTTGTCGAATATCCTTGATCAGGATCTTTTCACTTGCCTTCGGATGCCTGTCCATACCGACCGTGATTACCATGATCTCATTCACCAACTACTGGATCTTGGTGTCAATGCCTTTAACTTCCTCCCGGAAGATGAGTATTCTCACGCACTGGCAGGAAAGCTGCAGCGTGAGCTCGCTGAAAGCGGTGTCGCTTTTGTGGATGACATGCCCCTCACCTATCATCCCCACGTGCCAGAACCCCTCTTTAGCGTCTGGGACCCGGATTCACAACCCGCTCAGCATTTTGTGATCCAACCGGATGGCAGCCTGGCGCAACACGCCGGCAATCAACACAATTACGGCAACTTGCTTCGAGAAGATTGGTCCACTCTTTGGTCCCGGGTAATGGCTGGAGGTGCGGCTTGAAAATCTCCGATTGGCATGATCGTTTCAAACTCCAGTCTACCTGGACCCGCGACTTACGCAACTTCATTTTTGGTAAAGTCAACGCCCAGCCTGGGCAGTCCTTGTTGGATGTCGGGGTTGGCACGGGTGCCTTGCTGGATGAATACATTGGTCGCGGTCTGCAGGTTACAGGTCTGGATCTTGACCTCGAAAACTGCCAGTTTGCTCACCTCCACCCTTCCAAACCTGTCATTTTCAATGCTGACGCTCACCGCATGCCTTTCAAGGAACACCAATTTGACCTGACGGTGACACATTATGTGTTACTCTGGGTCCACGACCCTTCCCAGGTGGTTTCTGAAATGGCGCGGGTTACCAAACCGGGAGGCTACGTAATCGCTTTTGCCGAGCCCGATTACCTTTCGCGCATTGATTATCCAGAGGTGTTCCAGGATATTGGAAAAATCCAAAATCGCTCATTAGCCTTTCGGGGTGTTGATCTCAGTATGGGGCGAAAACTAGGGCATATCTTCCGCACAATCGGATTGAGGGACGTCCGCCTTGGCTTACTTGCAGGGCAGTGGCGCTATCCGGAAAAAGATGTCTTTGATCATGAATGGGACATCATTGCATTCGATCTCGGCGGCATGGTTCCAGTAGATGAAATTCTGGCTATGAAGGACCGCGCACTGAAATCCTGGCTCAACGGGGAGGCTACTGTCTTTATCCCAACCTTTTACGCTTACGGAATGGTTTAGACCCCGCTCAAACTCAGCAACTCCTCGCAAACGATACGCATGCAAAAGACAAGATGGGTTTTGCTCGTGATCACGATTATCCTGCTTTTTTCCGTTCCCACAGCCTCTGGCACCAGCCAAACCCCAACCTGCTCATTCAATCCAACCGTCCAGGAGATCATCAACCAGGTCACCCAGAACTCAGTGGCGCAGTGGATCCGCAACTTCAGCGGTGAAGACTTTGTCCCGATTGGTGGATCACAGAGGAAAATTCTCACCCGCTACTCCTACCAGTTGTTTAATTTGAATATCAATGCTTTGGCTTATCCATATCTTGGCGAACAGCTTGAGAGTCTAGGCTATGAAGTCGGCACCTTTTTGACAGATCATTCCTATTCTCCTTCAAAAATGGCATCAGCGAACGCTGGCGTTATCGCTGATATGCCAATAGCGATTGACGATGAACTGTTCTTGAAAAACAAAATCGCGACTTTTCCTGATCAGATGTTAACCTGGAAAAACAAAGTTATTACCATCCCGGGTCACGGATCAAACGCGGATGAGATCGTCCTGATGACCGCTCATCTAGATAGTACATCAAATTATGCTAACACTAACGCGCCAGGCGCGGAAGATAACGCCAGCGGTGTGGCTGCCCTGATGGAAGCTGCCCGGCTGTTCCGTTTTTACAAGTTTGACCGCACCATCAAAATCATCTTTTTCACCGGCGAAGAGCAGGGGCTGCTTGGCAGCTTCGCCTATGTGGATGACCATCCTACAGAAATGGATAACATTGTTGGAGTCGTCAATCTGGACATGTTTGGCTATGATAGTGATGACGACCGCTGTTTCGAACTGCATGTAGGCACACTGGCAGAATCAAACTTGGTTGGCTCTTGCTTCTCCAATGTAAATAATAACTATGCTCTTGGGTTGAGTTTTGATTATCTCACTAGCGGTTTCACATATGGGTCTGACCACGCCTCATTTTGGGATGAGGGTGTTGGAGCCGTTGAGGTTTTGGAAAACTATTCTGACCAGAATCTACCCAACGGATGTGAGGGGTCTGACCAAAATCCTCACTATCATGAGACTACTGACAAAATTGGATTTATGAATCTGCCTGTCACTCTGGCAATCTCGCAGGCTGGCATTGGCACTGCCGCCAGTCTCGCAGAACCAATTGGGCAATGTTTCGCCGCTGACCCTCATATTACTGCCACTGCCCCGACAGATTCAATCTTGTTGACCTGGCCAGAGGTTGTTGACGCGGACGTTTACAATGTCTATCGCAGCACCACCACTTGCGCTGGCACCTTCACCCAGGTTGCCCAAGTAACAACCAATAATTACGAAGATACGGACATCGAATACAACAAGTACTATTTCTACAAAGTCCAGGCCGCTGAGACCGGAACAGTCTGCTTTTCCCAAATGTCCAACTGCGCCGTCGCCAAGGTCGAGGAACCAGCCTATGTCATCTTCATCCCCCTGGTCATCGCCGGAGATTAATACTCGCGTGTAAACCATGGATGGACTAAAGCACATCCGTACGGTCGGTTGCACAGATTCAACAACCATTCAACCATATTTATTAGGGAAACAATCCCTTGGTCGGGGTGACGCATGCGTCGCCC
>WOYI010781375.1_pt1 | contig 11893 bp, 13 predicted proteins | sample 6423411 | NCBI WGS metagenome assembly WOYI01 (sample SAMN13441803, study PRJNA592873) | oil field metagenome | biome: oil field; feature: oil-well bore; material: oil-contaminated soil; isolation source: oil-contaminated soil from oil-well borehole | place: Germany: Wietze | collected 2016-10-18 ... | reverse complement strand
GCCATCTTTCCAAGGTGGTTTAGGCTGGTCTTCAATTTCAACTGAGAAGCACGCATACCATTTCCCAGTTGCTGCCCGGCGAACAGTTAGCCTCTTGATCTTGCCTTCTATGGGCCTATGAAGATTGATCTTGATATTTCCGATTTTTGAAAGATATAGTTTCCCAGAATCGATCTTAAACCCTTTTTGCGGATAGGTAAAAGAATCGTATCGACCTCTGCCTCTAAATCTTGGGTATCCAGGTTTCTCCCCGGCCTTGACACGCCTTAAGAAGGCTTTGAGCGCCAGGTCCACCCGCTCATGGACGTTCTGAAGAACCTGGGAGAAAACATCTTTAAGTTCCGGCTTATCAGCTTTCCATTCTGGCAGCATGTTATTGGTTTCGTACTTGCTTAGAGATTTACCTTCATTCTCCCATGCATTCTTACGAATTTCCAAAGTTTTGTTATATGTCCATCGGCATAGATCCAGGGTCTGCTCCATCTTTGTCCTTTGGGACTTGGTTGGATAGATCCTAAATTTATATGCCTTGAGCATAGACCTAGTTAAGCTGTTATGATATATATAGTTTTACAGCTTAACTGAAGAACTCACGGCATTCATCCCCCCATAAAGGAGAGGGGTCTTCTGCCTGCTTTTCTATAAATGATTAGATCACCTATTTATATGATTGATCATATATGCCAGGTATGGTCGGTAGGACAAAGGAGCGTCTCTACGCTCTAGTGCTTGCGATCGTTGCCCTGTTTGTGTTATGGTTTATCCTCTCCCGGCTCAGGATTATTGTGGTGGCCTTTCTGCCCTGGTGGATGCTCGCTCTTCTTTTCCTTGCCGTTGGGGTGGTGCTGTTTCTGGCAGTAGATCGGCTGATGGGTCGCAGCTAGCATATTCTGGCGGCTGCGCAAGGGAAAGCAGATCGTTGATCGGCTGCTATATGGCCCGCCGGAAGGGCTGGCCTCAATTGACCTGTCCGGAAACGCATGATCTGTTGTCCTGGCCGATTGCTCTGCAAAAAATGCTTTACCTCTCCAGCCAGAACTCCTGCGGCCACAGTCCCTCTTCCTGGCGGGCCCCGGTTTGTACCTCCGGCAGGCGGCTGGAGATCATATCTTCCACCTCCTCCAGGTTGATTCTGAATACTTCTGCCAGGATCTCTATTGCTGCCTCCAGTTCCATTGCCTCAAGGCTTCCATGAACCCCTGCCCTTTTATGACGCCTGGTGAGCTGCTCGAAGACTCCTGCCATAATGGGAATCTACTACGTGTAAGTTTAAGATACAAAAGACAGAATGATGATTTCTGGGGAGGGCAATCCAGGGGCTTTTTATAGTACACTGGAATCTGCACCTATTATATGATAGCCACTATCGCCCGATATGCATCATTTGAGGTCTTGACCGTGTTCGCTGTATTCTGCGGCCTGGCTTCATCGATAAAGCCAATTGCGATCTCTTCTTCCTTGTAATTTTTTAAATAAATCAAAGCAGTCTGTTAGACTCTATCTTTGCGCACCTTCCCGCAACCACCCGGTATCCCTCTCGATCCAGATGCTTTATGGCCTCCGGGCTCTCTGTTCCCGGCTGCATCCAGAATACCCCAAAGCCCTTCTTCTTCGCCTCCTCGGCCAGGGCGGGGACGGCAGAGGGCCGGCGGAAGACGTCGATGATATCGATATCCTCCGGGACATCCTGGATGGAGGCTAAGACCTTCTCGCCCAGGATGGTCTGGCCGGCGCAGTTGGGATTGACCAGATAGAGCTTGAAGCCGTGCCTTTTCAGGACCTCGGATACGAAGTAGCTGGGCTTGTATGGGTCAGGAGAGATGCCGACCACACAGATGGTGCGGCAGCTGGTGAGGGCATCTTTCAGGTCTTTGTCATCTCTGAGTATGGGCATGAGATCTGATATGGCTGGGATAGGATAAATAGCTTTGATTGAGATCTCCCGGGAAGGAATTCAGGCTGCGACCAAGCTCTGAATAATGGCCTATTTAGCTCTTCTTGCACAGCACCTTGTCCAGGAATATCAGGTTCTCCGGGGACTCGATCAATCTGACCCGATCTCCTTTCACATCGACCACCGCGTCCAGCCGGGTGAAGTGGACCTGAGACACTCTGACCAGGGGCTCGCATCGGGCCTGCAGGTGAGCCCGGAATCCGTCCATCATACCTCCGTCTCCCATGTAGTCCACCAGGCGGCGGAAGAGCTTGGGGAGGATCACCACATTCTCGGTGAGGGGCTCCAGGCTCGGCACAGAGAAGCCTTTTGTGGTCAGGTCGCATGGCCATATCCCCCGTCTCTCGGACCTGGCACTGGCCATGGCCCGGGTCAGGGGGAGGCGAAGGTCGGAGAAGAGGCCGTTGTAATAGGTGGGATAGGCCAGGCCACGAGCAATGAGGCCGTAGTTGAGGCTCCGATTCAGTATCGACTCATCCAGGATGACCTCAGAGCCGTCCCTATGTTCGATTCCGCCGGCAAAGACGAAGGCTACAGGCCGCCGGTTTGCCTCTGTGCTCCTGGCCAGGATATAGCCCTCGGTCCCGTCCTGAGCTTTGATCACCCTGCTCTGGCTCTCATCCCACACCACCTCATCGATTCCCAGATATGATAGCAGATACCGGCAGGCTGCTCTCGCCAGCTTCATGGGCTGGTGGTATCCCTGATAGTGGGTCTCTAGGGCGTCCACCCCCTCAACGCGCAGCTGGGCATGGCCGCGAGCATTCAATTCCGCCGCCGGGCCGGAGAGCTTCTTCCAGTTATCAGGATTCCTGGCCCGAAAGCGGATTGAGTCGCCATCAGGGCTATAGCCCTTGACGTGAAATGTCCCCTTTATCAAAAAGAACGCCATTCATATCATCCTAAATATCTTTTGGTATACCTATTTTAGTACTGCATAATTTTTGGGATTTATAGTTTATGATCGAATTGATTTCTATGCCAGCTGTGCCCAGCCCAAAGCGCGCTCCTTCTTCGCAGTTCTGCCCTCTTGCCAAATTGCCCCCTTTAGCCCCTCAAGTTCGCAATCCACCTGATTGCAGAGCTGCTCGCACGCATGGCCTCATGCATACGCAGGAAACAGAGCCAGCGGGAAGATTGAAAAGTTTGCATACTGTGTCATATCTAATGGAGGGAGGGCGTCGGTTTAGCCCTTGATTTTAGTCCTTTGGAACGGAATTTTGAGAATTATTGAGAATAGTAGGAATCATTTTCTAAAATAGGCACCAATCCTCCAAGATAATGCTCAATATTATCACAATTTCCTCGACTTTTAGCAGGCTTTTAGACAGCATCCGCTACCGAGAACATTTGCAAGCCTCTTAACATTAACCGCAGTTCATCAGGTACTGGACTATTGCTGAACGGAACATTGTCTCAGGAAGATTTTTTAAATGCTTCGCAGCATAACGTATATTTCTAATGCAGAACTAATTATTGACGAACATTAAGTTAAATTGGTAAAAGTTATATACTTTCCCGACGCCCTCTAGCATGAAAGGAATAAATACCAGAGGAGATGAATGTATAGGTGGATATGAATTAAAATGAAAAAAAAGAACTCTTTGATCCTGGCGCTGGACGTGGTTTCCCGAGATAAAGCCTTAAACTTAACGGAGCTGCTCGTTGATCACTTCGATGCCATCAAGGTCGGCTATCCCCTCATCCTCCATGCCGGCCTGGGGATAGTGGAGGAGATCAGCTCCATCTCCCCGGTCATCGCCGACCTGAAGATCGCTGATACTCCCAATACCAACCGTCTGATATGCGAAGCGGTGCTGGGTGCGGGCGCTGACGCCATAATCGCCCAGGCCTTTCCTGGAAAGGACTCCCTGGTTGCCTGTGCCGATTGCGCTGAGAGCTTTGGCGCCGACCTGTTTGTGGTCACGGAGATGAGCCACCCCGGCGCAGAGCAGTTCATGGCCCCTCTGGCGGAGAGGATGGCCCGGCTGGCAGTGGAGTCAGGAGCCAGCGGCGTCGTAGCCCCCGCCACCCGCCCGGAGAGGATAAGGCTTATCCGCTCGATAATCGTAGACAAGCTCATCATCTCTCCTGGGATAGGAGCTCAGGGCGGCTCAGCCGGACAGGCTCTGCAGGCGGGAGCGGACTATCTGATTGTGGGAAGGGCGGTCTATGGGAGCGCAGATCCTCTGGCCAGCACAAAGGAGCTTCTGGATCAAATTCAATCAAATTATTCCAATGAAATTTGAGAAAAGAGACACTATGAATGGGACAGATCTCAAAGACTATCTGACTGATGAAGAGCGCAAGAAGCTGGTTGCCAGCCTCCATCACGCTCTGGTATGGGTAGGTGTAAAAGAACCACAAGAGCTGATGGTAGATAAGAGCCAATTGAGGCTGGAGATGGAAAAGTTCCATCAGACTGATAGCGATATGCCAGCCGAAGTCCATAGCAGCCAGGGAAGGATAGAGCTGCATCATCTTATCTGGAGGTTGATAAATGAGTTGGAGATCACAGAGCAAGAGCGGCAGCAGATTGAAGAGCTAATCGATATCCTGCAGAAAAAAGAGAGGATCGAAGAGGATGCCCTTAAAGAAAATACGCTCACCACAAAGCAGGCAATACAGATCCATGATGAGGCAGCGGGCATAATAAGAGCAATCCTGGACTTAAAGGATCTACTTAAAAAGAAAGAGCACATGTCCAGCTCAGAGGATGTGACAGAAGAGCTGATCCGTCAGAAAGTCAGCGAAGCGAAGAGATGGAACCAGCTCATGGATGAGATAAAAGATAAAAAGAAGTGGTAGGGTCTGATCAAGGCTTAAGATCGGTAGGACAGGGGTCCTGTTCATCTCTTTAAGGATAGCGCAATTCTCTTCCGCTCAAGATCCACATCCAGCACCTTCACCATGACCTTCTGCCTGACCTTCACTACGTCCCCTGGCACCGGCACAAAACCGCTGGCCAGCTCGCTTTTGTGCACCAGACCATCCTGATGCACACCCACGTCCACAAAGGCTCCAAAGGAGGTGACATTGGTCACGATGCCGGGAAGGCTCATTCCCACCTGGAGGTCGCCGATCTCTTTTATGCCCGGAGCAAAGCTGAAGGCCTCGTACTCCCGGCGTGGATCTCTCCCCGGCCGGAAGAGCTCATTTATTATGTCCTGAAGGGTGCAGAGGCCGACGCCCTCCTCCTCGTTCATGTAGTCCTCCAGATTCAGTCCCGACAGTAGCTCTTTGTTCTCCACCAGCTCGCTGATAGAGACCCTGAGATCCTTTGCCATCCTCTCCACAATCGGATATCTCTCTGGATGCACGGCCGTGCGGTCCAGTGGATTGTCCCCATCGTGAATGCGCAGAAATCCCGCCGCCTGCTCGAAGGCCTTCGGCCCCAGGCGGGGGACAGACAGCAGATCCCGGCGGGAGCGGAACGGTCCGTGCTCATTTCTGTATCTCACCACTGCCTCTGCCAGCTTCGGCCCCAGGCCGGAGACCCGGGCCAAAAGCTCAATGCTCGCGGCATTAACATCCACTCCCACCTGATTCACGCAGGCCGCCACCACATCGTCTAAAGAGCGGCCAAGGCTTGATGGGTCCACGTCATGCTGGTACTGGCCGACACCAATAGCCTTGGGCTCGATCTTGACCAGCTCTGCCAGAGGATCCTGCAGCCGCCTGCCTATGGAGACGGCACCACGCACTGTGGCATCCTGATCCGGAAACTCGCTCCGCGCTCTTGCGGAGGTGGAATAGACCGAGGCTCCCGACTCATTGACAGGAACTATCGATATGCTCCGGGGCAGATTGAGCCTGTGAAAAAATGATTCCGTCTCCCTGCCAGCAGTGCCGTTGCCCACTGCGATCACCTCCACATCATATTCCTGGCAGATCCTGGCCACCTTTGCCCCCGCCTCTCGGGTCTTATTATGAGGCTCATGAGGGTATATCACATCGCTCTTGATCAGCCTGCCCAGGGGGTCGAGCACCACCAGCTTGCAGCCGGTGCGAAAACCCGGGTCCACCGCCAGGACGCACCTTCTGCCCAGGGGCGGCTCTAAGAGAAGCTGGCGTAGGTTATCGGCAAAGATCTCTATCGCCTTCTCCTCCGCCCGCTGGCGGGCTACAGACATCGTCTCCGTCTCAAGGGACGGGGCAAGAAGCCTGCGAAAAGAGTCCTGGGCGGCAGCCATGACCAGGCCGGATGCCGGGCCGTCCCCCTTAATTAATATCTCCTCTAAGACCGCCAGGGCTTCCTCTTCGTTCACTGCCAGATGCAGGCTGAACACCCCCCTCTTAGCCCCTCGGAGGGCGGCCAGCAGACGGTGGGAACTCATGCGGGCGATGGGCTCGGAAAGCTCCAGATAGTCCCTGAACTTGCCCTCCTCCGGATGAGCAGTCCCGGCCTTCGCCCGGCTATGCAGGACGCCCGAGGACCAGAAGAGGGATCTCAATTCAGATCGGGCACGAATATCCTCGCTGATCCATTCGGCCATTATGTCCATTGCCCCCTGGAGAGCCTCATGGACCGATGATACGCCCTTTTCGGGATCGATATAGAGGGCAGCCTCCTCTTCAGGATCCCGTTCTCTCTCATCCTGAGCGAAGATGATCCGGGCCAGGGGCTCCAGGCCGCGCTCTTTGGCCACCATAGCCCGGGTTCGTCTCTTGGGCCGGAAGGGAAGATAGATATCCTCCAGCTCCGCCAAGCTTACAGCCTTCGATAGCTTCTCCTCGATCTCGGCGGTCAGCTGATCCTGCCTGGCCAAAGAGCGAATGATTGCTATTCTCCTTTCATCCATCAGTCTGGAGCGGTTGAGGCTGTCGCGGATCTTGCCGATGGCTACCTCATCCAGATCTCCCGTGGCCTCTTTCCGGTACCGGGCGATGAACGGCAGGGTCGCGCCGCCATCAAGAAGCTCCGAGACAGCCCCTACCGCCCTCCAGTCGAGCGATAGCTCCGAAGCTATCCTTTCTATGTGACGATCAAGCATTAGTGAAAGGGGAAATCTGGGCCGGTTTCCCAGCCCATAGAAAACTATGCTTTTATGAATTGTGCGCGATAATTTTGGATTACTCTTTTGCGACTCTGTCTGCCTTGGGGCCTTTTTCGCCCTCAACTACCTCGAAGCTGACCTTATCACCCTCAGCTATGGTGACATCCGGCATGAGGCCGGTTGCATGAACGAAATAATCCTTACCGTCGTCGCCTGCAATGAATCCAAATCTCTTGGTTCTATTGAAGAATTTTACTGTTCCGGTTACCATTCTGATTCCTCAGTGCGATAATGTTGCTATTAATCGAATATTTAAATCTACTGGCAGAAGAAGCCCAGTAGATATAGACCTGGCATCCTTTCTGCAGATCCTTCCTCACAGCATGCGCTTGGCCTGGCAACCCTTTCATCGAGATCTCAATTGCTCCACGCCTGCGCCCAGCCTCAGCCGGCACCTATGCCTTTCCAGATCTTCTTCGCCTCGTCTATTGCTATGCATCCCCGGGCGCATTTCCCGCATTGATTGCACTTCTCATGGTCCACAATAAAGGTATTCTCCAGGGAGATCGCACCTCTGCGGCAGTTTTTCAGGCAGATTCCGCATTTCGTGCACATCTGCGCCCGAAGTATGACCTCGACCACCTTCTGTAGAAGCTCCTCCGCCTCTTCTCTTCCGGCGATGATCATGATATGGCCGTTAGCAAAGACCGTTGCCCTCCCCTTGTCTGTCTTCAGCAATGCGGCTCCCATATCCTCCTCATACTTCGCCTCACCCAGCATGCCCAGAGCATTGGCCACACTGGAGAAAGGATGATTCTGAGGAGAGGTCAAGACGGCCTCAACGGAATACTCCAGGCCGCATGGCGATCTCCCCCTCACCGCCTGAAGGGATATCTCCTTTTTCATGCCGCCCCAAGATGCCAGACAGATCCCATAAGAGTCGGCCATCTCGGTGATCTTGGGAGGATGCCTTCGCCAACGCCAAAATCCCCAATCGACATATCTCTCATCAAGATCGTTCTTTTGTCTCCAGTCATGGAGGAAGGAGTTCCACCGGCTGTAGAGATTGGGGTGGCTCTCTTTTAGGCGGGAGAACTCCGACTGCAGAGATGCCGGACAGAGCCAGCAGCCTATTCGTTCATAGTCCTCATCATAAAGAGGGTTGGGCAACTCACCATTCCAGTGGATGTAGAGCATGACCTCCAGGGCTCTCCAGTTGCGGATGGGTGAGAGCATGGTCTGGCCGGGAACATAGGGGTTCCTCTCCACTGCCTTTATGGAGGAGCGATTGAAGGACTCGTAGACTCTGCGCCCTTCAATGGTCACGCACCCTCTGGGATATTGCCCGGCCAAAAAGGAGGTCATCGGTCCAAGCTTATTGGTTTTGCAGCACCAGCGATAGTCTTTGGCAGGAGGGCCGAATATCTTAGCCTGCTCGAAAAAGTCGCCATCCCCTCTGATCTCATGCAGCCTGAGCTTATGGTCCGAGCAGAGCTTTTGCACATACTCCACTGTCTCGGGGAACTCCAAGCCCGTATTGATGAAGAGGACATCAATTCTGGGCATCAGCTTTCTGGCCAGAATGAGCGAGGCCAGGCTGTCTTTCCCCCCGCTGAACGATATGTTCACTGGAAGCCTGGTCCGGGAGAGATATTCCTTTATCCCGGCCATCGCTTCCTTCTCCAGGCGCTTCAGGTGCTCCTCATTGGCCAGGATAGTATCCTTCAGTGCGGTGGGTTTGTCGCTCAAGACAAAGTCCCTCTGGGTTACATCCTTGATCCTGATCGCCTGGGCCTCATCCTTCCTGCGCACGGTTCCCACGCCGGAGAACTTCCCGATCCTCAAGACGAGGCTATCTCCATCTTCCAAAGATGGGGGCTGGCTTACGATCTGATCCCCGGCCAGCCACTTGCCTTTTATGTGGCCCTTCAATATGGTGTCATGACATACAACCAGGTTCTTCTTCGCCCTTTCTTTAAGCAGTGCAGCGCCAGCGATCTCCAGGTCCAGCCTGTGCTGATCTATAGTAATATCAAACCAGAGGGTGGCAATATGTCGGCCCTCAAGTATCACCTGATCCCTCCGGTCCATTCCGGCGATCTTGTTGAGCAGGATCAGCCTGTCATCCAGGAAATCTGCCGCACCCCAGTTCTGCAGGAATAGCTCTCTGAGCAGGTCCTTTCCCCGGCGAGAACAGAGGCGGACGTCGCCAGGGGGAGATAGGGGGATTCTGAAGCCTGAACGGTGGCAGAGGGAGCAGTCTTCCGACAAAAGAGGAAGGTTACATTTCCTGCACCAGAAAAGCTCAATTGTGCCCGGAGAGAATGATCTTTTGCGGTCTTGCATGGATTTCTACAGGGTTTTCGGCTGCAGGTATTTAACTTATGGGATTGACAGGAATTATCCGAGAATGCAAGGTCGTCCTGGGAGGACGATGTCTGCTTCATAAAAGCTACGCTATACCAGAATGAGTGGCTCAGGACCTTTTTTCCTCGAGTCCTTCGCCAAATCCCGAGCCTGCGCTATCTCTGCCTTAAGATAGCTACCAGGCAGCTTTTTTCTGACGGCTTACTAAATCTGCGGCCATTTGGGCAGATTGGGATCGTCCCTATACCAGAAAGCACCGTACCAGGCATCAACTCCCAGATGTCTGTAATCCCAGGGCATCAGCTGCTTGTACAGCTCTTCATTCGGGCTGGGACACGTGGGACATTCAGGTGTTGGATATATGGGTGTGGGATATGTCGGACACTGCGGACAGATCTGGCATGATTGATAACTTTTTGCCTTAAATGGGGAAACGATGGTGTTTTTCGCTGTGCTTCCGATGATTTCCAGGTCTATATCTCCACGGCCATCGGCCACAACCGTCGTATCCTCCACACTGCTCCCCACAATATCCACGACCACTGATCCTGGGACGCCAAAGGCCATGGCGCTTGATGCCATCAGAATCATCATTGCTGCCAGTATAGAATACCTCAACTCATTCCCCTCCATTGGACATAATATTTAATGGATGTTTTATATATACTGAAAGTAGAAAAGCTTTTCGGCTGGCGGAAGAGACCTCTAACAGCCTGCCAGCCAGAGAGGCTTTTTTTCATCTTTCTCTGTTATCAGCCCGAGACGCCATTTCCCTGGCCCAGAGAGACTGGCTCTTGATTCATGGTTCCCGTATTCCAGCTGATCATGGGCTTATTGTAGCGGGTGGGAATATAAGAACTCCAAGGATAGCATAAAGGCCTTCTGAAGTCGTCCCATGGCGTGGTATAGATCTTCGGCTCACCGCATGCACCGCATTCATAGCAATTGCGGCACTGTGATTGTAAATCTTTAGCCAGAGCGCCTACCTGGATATTACTGGTGGTGCTCCCTATTATATCCAGCGCAACCGGAACGCCATCCAGCGATATGAAAGTGGTGTTATTCACATTGCTCCCAACGATATCCAGGCTCGCTGTCCTCCCGTCGCTGATACATTGCGCCCAGCTAATGGACAGAATGAACACTGCAGTTAATATTAGTTGCTTCCTCATCCTTTCGCCCCCTTTTATAATTAATTTCATTAAAATGTCTTGAAAGTAGAAAAACCTTTTTATTAGCAAACAATTAAATCCCCCCCCGATCAGTACAGGCCATGAAGCTCATTTATGTAGCAGGCAAGGGCGGCGTGGGAAAGAGCGTATGTTCTGCAGCGACAGGCATATGGGCCTCTGAAAAGAGCTTAGAGACCCTCGTCTTCTCCATGGATCCCGCTCATTCTCTCTCTGATATCTTCGATATAGACCTGGGAAGCCAGCCGAATAAGATCAAAGAGCATCTATTTGCATATGAGCCAGACCTTGTCGAGGAGTCACGCGGCTTCTTTCGCAGATATAAGAACATGATCACTGCGCTTTTCGGCCTCTTCGAGGTGGAGGTGAAGCCGGAGGACTTTGCCAGCATGCCTGGCGTCTCCGAGCTGATATTCATGGACAAGCTAAATGACATCTACGTCCAGAAGAAGTACGATCTGGTGGTCATAGACTCTGCGCCCACGGCCATGGTCCTCCCTCTGCTCCAGCTGCCCTCCATCACCACCGGATTTGTCACCAGGGTGCTGGGGATCAGAAATAAATGGATTGGGGTTCTCAATATGCTTGAATCGGGATTTGGGGATTCCATACTAAAAGAGGTGAGAGCCATGCGTCTGAAGGCTGAGACCATGAGAAATGCGCTTACCGATCCCAAGACCGCGAGCATCACCGTTGTGACCATCCCCGAGAAGGCGGCAGTGGAGGAGAGCAGACGGCTGATTGAGACGGTACAGTCGCATGGAGTGAACGTCTCCGCCATTGTCATAAACCATGTGATTGGAGAATGCCCCTGCCAATTCTGCCAGGAGAAGATGGCCTCTCAGACCTCCTACATCCAGGATATCCGGAATCGCTACCATGATAAGGGTATTGTAATTCTGCCCGACTACGGCGGAGAGGTGAAGGGTGAGAGGCTGAACCGGGTGGCAGAGGACCTCTATGTAAAGGGGCAGATGGAGATATAAAGGAAAATAATGAAAAATCCGGGCCGGGCGAGCAGATATCTCCCGACCCTCCTGTTCGCTCATTTTTCTTGTTGCTCTAACCAGAACCCGAGCCGTCTTCGGCCACCGTCTCATAGGCCTGGCCCTCATGCACCACTATCACCCTCTCCCCCAGGGCGAAGTAGCTCCCTAGAACCGGCACTTGAGAGATCAGATCGAAGTACTCCTCGCCCAGGAAATCCTTTCCCTTATCGGCCTTGGGTAGCGGGCTCGAGATTGGGGGCTGAAAGATCTGGTGGTAGTGGCAAAGGAGACGATAGCAAACCGATCCAGAGGATTGAGGTGATCCAGGACTAGAATTGTATCCTTGACCACTATCTCCTCTTCGTTTACCTTTACATCCGGTGCGGCCAGGAGGAG
>WOYI010422408.1_pt3 | contig 11893 bp, 10 predicted proteins | sample 6423411 | NCBI WGS metagenome assembly WOYI01 (sample SAMN13441803, study PRJNA592873) | oil field metagenome | biome: oil field; feature: oil-well bore; material: oil-contaminated soil; isolation source: oil-contaminated soil from oil-well borehole | place: Germany: Wietze | collected 2016-10-18 ... | reverse complement strand
GGCGTCGCGCACGACGAGCCACTGTCGGATGACGCAGAGCCACTGTCGGATGACGTCGAGCCCACTGCGGAGTCGGGCGGTCAGGACGATCACCCGACCGACGGCGACGAGCACCGCGACCACTCCGTGTAGGCGGATGACCGATGAGATCGGCGGGCCATTGTGCCCGCCGATCTCCAGGTCGCCGTCGCGCCGGTGGTCCGGAGCGAGTCGGTCAGGCGCCGCCGGGTCCCTGCCCTAGGTGCGGACCGGGTAGGCGCCCGGGTGCTCGGGCTCCGGCTCGGGCTGGCGCACACTCTGAGAGCGCGTCAACCGGCGCTGGGCGCGCAAGCTCCGACGCGCGCGCGGCGCGGGGCGCACTGCCGACCGATGCGGGCCGTGCGCCGCGCCCGGGACGTGCTCGGCGCGGACCAGCGGGGCGATGACGACCGTGCGATGCATGCTGCCGAGGCGTCGGCGTGCGGGTCGTGCGGGTTCGTCCGCGGGGCGGCCGACCGTGCGTGCGAACAGCAGCAGCCACCAGAACACCAGGCTGAAGACGATGAGCTCGAACGCCGCGAGGTTGATGAAGCCGGCGATGTACGGTGCGATCGTCGCGGCGAGCCCGAGCCCGACCCTGCGGCTGGCCCGCGCAATGACCCGGTGCATTCCGCGCAGCATCCAGCGGCTCGAGGCGAGGATCGCGAAGAACGAGAAGACGGCGCCGGTGGAGCCTCGGTCGTGGAGGAACTCGTTCGTACTGACGGGCACGAATCCGACGACGGACAGATGGATGCCGATCAGCGCGACCAGGATGGGCACGACGGCTGCTGCGCGGCGGTTCGCGAGCACCGCGGTGCCGGCGTGGCGCTGCATCTCGCGGCGCAGACGGAGGGCGAACACGACGATCCCTGCGCTGGTCATGACGATGGTCGCGTTGAAGACAAAGCCCGAGAACACCGCGAACGTGCCCAGCCGGCTGAAGTGCAGGTGCCACCACAGCGGGTCGGGGGTCGTGGCGATGGAGATCAGCAAACCCACCACCAGGAGCGCGGCCGTGGCGAGACCGACCTGGGAGGCGGTGCTGTCGCGCAGCAGTTCGAGCGGGCGCGCTGCGAGTCGAACGGGCGCAAGGGGTCGGGCGAGTGCGGGTGCGTCGGCGAGGAGGGCCACGGCGGAGGTCTGGCCTTTCGTGAGGCGGAGAGCGTCAGCGCTCCCGCCCTGCAGGTAACTCCAGGCGCAGCCGCTTATCCCCCGGATCGTCGGTGCTGTTCAGGCAATGATGCTCCCTCCCAGCAGGCATTGCTTGGGATGAGAGTATCCTCTCCGCGCAATCGCGGGCGAATCCTGGGCGGGAATCGGTCTATTCGTGCTGGCCCGTGACGCCGAGGAAGCGGATGAAGACCGCGATCCACCCGAAGATCAGCGCGAAGACGATGATCTCGAATGCCGGCAGCCAGAGACGGCGGACGCGGTGATGCCCGCCCCGATCGCGGCCAGAAGGCCGAAAGCGCCGGTGGAGTCGGCGAGCGGCACGTCCGGGCGATGAAGGCGACAACGAGCCCGTAGATCGCGCCGAGGATGCCTGCGGCGGCTGCAGCGTAGATCGCTTCGGACTCAGCCCGGAGTGTCGGGGCGGGCGCGACGCCCTCGGGGTGCGTCGTCGCGGTGTTCGCGGTCCTCGCGCCGGTGTATGACCTGCATGCCGCGCCCACCGGCATCCTCACAGGGTCGCGATCGGAGCATCCGTTAGAATGAAGCGTCGGCTCTGGACACCGCACGTGCTGTGCGGATGGGTTTGTGAGTCCAAGGGGCCGATGGTGGGAGCGAATCCGCTCCGGCGACCATCACGTTGAATGGCCCCCGGCCGACGATAGTCCGGGTAACTCCGTGCCGCATGTGCGGCGTTTGCGGCAGTGGGATCTGCGCAGATGACGTCTGTGCGCGAACTGCAGAGTGCTGTTCTCAGCTGAGACAACCCAGAAGGACATCACCATGCCCAAGAGCAAGAAGCCCGCCGGCGGACGACCGGCCAAGAACTTCGAGCCGCGCTACGGCGAGAAGAAGGCTCGGTACCACGACGGGCGCAGCCCCGCTGATCCGTCTCGGAGCGAGCGAAGCGAGTCGAACGGCCGCGACCGCGCGCGCACGGGTGCCGGCCAGAAGCCCGGCAGCAAGAGCCCGAGCCACCGCGGCTACCGCGCCCCCGAAGAGGGCGCCCGCAGCGACGCCCCGTCGGGTGCCCACAAGACCCGCTGGACGGCTACTCAGCGCGCCGGCCGCGACGAAGCCCGCGGCGTTCGCACCCATGCGCCGGGCGACCGCCCGGCTCGCTCGCACGACCGCCCGGCGCGCCCGAACGGCAACGACCGCCCAGCCCGTTCTTACGACGAGCGTCCCGCCCGTCGTGAGTACGGCGACGAGCGGCCGCAGCGCTCGAACGCCGACCGCCCTGCCCGCCGCGACATCAACAGTGACCGTCCCCGCGGCACGCGACCCGCCGGTCGCTCCGACTGGAACACGCCCATTTCGCGCACCCCGGCGCACGAGCAGCACGTCGACGTCGTGCACGAGCGTCTGCAGGCCGAAGCCATTCAGGCGACGGATGTCGACGGGGTGAGCTTCGGCTCGCTCGGGCTGGGCGAGAACATCGTCCGCACGCTTGCCGACCTCGGGGCGGCCGCTCCGTTCGCCATTCAGGCCGCGACGATCCCCGAGATCCTCGCCGGTCGCGACGTCCTCGCGCGCGGACGCACCGGCTCGGGCAAGACCATCGCGTTCGGCGCACCGCTCGTGGAGAACGTGTTGCGTGCCGGTGCCGGCAAGAAGCGCGAGTTCGGCCGCAAGCCGAAGGCGATCATCCTCGCCCCGACGCGCGAGCTCGCACTCCAGATCGACCGGACGATCCAGCCGATCGCCCGCAGCGTCGGCCTGTTCACCACGCAGATCTACGGCGGGGTGCCCCAGGCGCGCCAGGTCGGTGCGCTCAAGAAGGGCGTCGACATCGTCATCGGCACCCCCGGTCGCATCGAAGACCTCATCACCCAGCGCAAGCTGGACCTGAGCGAGGTCATGGTCGCAGTGATCGACGAGGCCGACCACATGTGCGAGCTCGGCTTCCTCGAGCCCGTGCAGCGCATCCTCCGCGAGACGGCGGACGGCTCGCAGAAGCTGCTGTTCTCGGCCACGCTCGACCGCGAGGTCTCGGCGCTGGTCGACGAGTTCCTCGTGGACCCGTCGGTGCACGAGGTCGCGGGCGAAGACCAGGCATCCAGCACGATCGAGCACCGCATCCTCGTGATCGAGCACCGCGACAAAGCGCAGATCCTCGACCAGCTCGTCGATCGCGAGGGCAAGACCCTCGTGTTCGCCCGCACCCGCGCCTACGCCGAAATGCTCGCCGAGCAGTTCGCCGATGCGGGGATTCCGGCCGTTTCGCTGCACGGAGACCTGAACCAGGCCCGACGCACCCGCAACCTGGAGCGCCTCACCTCGGGCCGCGTCAACGTGCTCGTCGCCACCGATGTCGCCGCGCGCGGCATCCACGTCGACGACATAGACCTGGTCATCCAGGCCGATGCGCCCGACGAGTACAAGACCTACCTGCACCGCTCGGGCCGCACCGGCCGGGCGGGCAAGACCGGTCGGGTCGTGACCCTCATCACCCGTCAGCGCCAGCGCAAGATGGCTGAGATGCTCGAGCGTGCCGAGATCGAAGCGCCGTACCAGAACGTGCGTCCCGGCGACGACACGATCGAGGCACTTCGACAGGCTCAGTAGCCGCGGCCGGCCGCGCGCCGACCACGGCCGCGCCCACCGCTGGGGAGCTGCTTCGTTCGCTTGACCAGGGCGGCGGCGCATTTCTCCTGCAAACGGATGGCGAAACCCCGGGAAACCGGGGGTTTCGGCGCATCGGCCGTCATTCTGCAGGAGTTGTGCACCGCGCTGCGCCGAGCTCGTAACCGCGACAACCGGTCATCGACGCCCTACCGAGTCGGCTCAGAACAGGCGAGCGGTCTCTTCTGGGGCTCGCCCGCGCGAAGTGGTCACGAGCTGCGGCCGCGCCCCGAGACCCGGCACGGTCGACCGACGCGGCTCGTCGTCTTCGGCGCTCCCGTCGAGTCCGTGCACGCGCAGCAGCGGTCGCACTCGTCTTGACAGCCACGCCCGGTACGCCTTCGGAGCGCCGGACGATGCGCCGGGATAGAGCCCGAGGTAGGACGAGACGAGTTCGGGATGCTCGCGCGCCAGCCACTGCATGAACCACTGCTTCGCGCCGGGCCGCAGATGCAGCGCGCCGAACACCACACGCACCGCACCGGCATCCGCGATCTGCGTCAACGCGCTGTCGAGGGCGGCGATCGAGTCGGTGAGGTGGGGGAGGATCGGCATCAGAAACACGGTCACGGCGAAACCGGCGTTCCTCGCCGCGCGCACCGTGTCGAGGCGACCCGCCGCCGAGGGGGTTCCGGGCTCCAGCCGCTTCTGCAGGCCATCGTCGAAGACGGCGATCGACATCGCGATCGACACATCCACGGATGCCGCCGCCTCGCGCAGCAGCGGCAGGTCACGTCGCAGCAGCGTGCCCTTCGTGAGGATCGAGAACGGCGTGCCCGACTCGGTCAGCGCCGACACGATCGCGGGCATGAGCCTGTAGCGCCCCTCGGCGCGCTGGTACGGGTCGGTGTTCGTGCCGAGCATGACGGGCTCCCGCAGCCAGGTGCCGCGCCGCAGCTCCTTCTCGAGCACCTCCGCGACGTTGATCTTCACAATGATCTGCGAGTCGAAGTCGCGGCCGGCATCGAGTTCGAGGTACTCGTGCGTTCCGCGGGCGAAGCAGTAAGCGCACGCATGACTGCAGCCCCGATAGGGGTTCACGGTCCAGTCGAACGGCATGACGGACGCACCGGGCACGTGGTTCAGTGCGCTCTTGCACATCACTTCGTGAAAGGTGATGTCGGCGAATTCAGGAGTGGTCACTGATCGGACGAGTCCATTGAGCTGCTCCAGTCCGGGCAGGGCAGCGGCATCCGCCACGCCCAGTTCCTGACCTCGCCACCGCATGGCTCCATGGGAACAGAAATACGAAAGTATGTCAACACGACATCGCACACAGTATCGAGGAAACGCCGAAGCAGTGCCAAGGCCTCGACCCATGCCGGTTCGCGGGGAAGAATGGGGCGAGTGACGGCACCCGAACCGCACAATCCCCCGTTGACCCGCCGCGCCGCACGATTGCAGCGCGAGCGGGATGCTGAGCGTGGCCTCGAGGCGGATGCCGCCCCCGCCGTGTCGATCCATGGCGAAGAGACCGCGGTGAAGATTGTGGCGCGCCACACCGTCCCGATGCCGATCATCGACGTCACCACCCCTGCGCCCGTCACCTCCGCCGCGCTCCCCGTCACACCGCCCCAGCCGGCGCCCGCGCTCCGATCACGCGGCGGCCGCCGCGCGAACACGGGCCCCACCCCGACCCGCGTGGGAGCATGCGCCGTCGCGCCCGCCCCCACCCGTCGCGCCGCCAAGACCGCCGAGCTCATGGCACCGTCGGCGCCGCCCGCACGACATGCGCGCGCGCCCCGCACGGCGCGCGCCGGCATCGTGGCGAGCTTGGCCGTGGTCGCATCGATCGTTCTGGCCTCCACCGCGACGGTCACCGCGACGGTCACCGCGGCCCTCAGCGAACAGGCCCCGGTCGGCGTCGCCGCGGGGCAGGTCGCCGTTTCAGCGGAGCCGGTCGAGCCGCCGCCGACGGCCCGGGATGCCGAACCGCTTCCCGCCCAGGTGCAGGCCCTCCCGGCGCCGACGATCGCGGCGACTCCCGCGGCGCTCGAACTGTGCAGCATCCCCGCCGTCCTCAGCGCACTCGCCGCCGGCGACGATGCTGCCGTGATCGCCGCCGCCGGTGGCGGCGAGGCGTTGCGCAGCGCGGTCGCCGCGGGCACCGCCCCGTGCATCGCACTCGATGACCCCGCGAGGGTCTGGGTCGTACTCAACAAGACGCGCCCGAACGCCCCACTGGACTATCGGCCCGCGGCTCTCGCGCCGCCCGCGGGAATGCGCAGCATCGAGGGCGGATCGCTGCGGTCGGATGCCGCCGCCGCGCTCTCGGCGATGGCCGGCGCGGCAGCGACCGCCGGGGTGGGCGAGATCGCGCTGCAGAGCGGCTTCCGCTCGTACGAGACGCAGCAGACGACCTATGCGAATCAGGTGAGCGTCGAGGGCGTCGAGCAGGCCGATCTCACCAGCGCACGCCCGGGCTTCAGCGAGCATCAGTCGGGGCTGGCCGGCGACGTCGTCGCGTGCGCGGACGGCTGCGGCACGCTCGACGAACTGGCCGCCACCGCCCAGGGTCAGTGGATTCTCGCGCACGCATGGGAGTACGGCTGGATCACGCGGTACGAGGCCGGGTCCACGCCGATCACCGGCTACAGTCCCGAGTCCTGGCACCTGCGATACATCGGCGTGGAGCTCGCGAAGGCGTACCACGACGGCGGCTGGCACACCCTGGAAGAGTTCTTCGGGCTGCCCGCGGCTCCGACGTACCTGTAGCCGAGCGGCCTCAAGGGGCCACGGATCCACGATGTGGCGGCATCCGACAAACGCGGTACCCAGTTTCGCGGTAAATGGGATGCAATGCCACAAGCGTTTCGGCATCCGCCCCGTTCGGTGCCCTAGGATCGCCAGCGGCGACGCGGCCGCGCACGGCACTTCGAAGACCCGGCCCCGCCACTGATATGCACAGAAGGGCAGGACGCACATGGAGCGCGACATCTACAACGAGGATCACGAGGCCTTCCGCGACGTCGTGAGGGAGTTCATCAAGCGTTACGCGACGAACGAGAAGCGCATGCAGTGGGACCGTGACGGCGAGATCGACCGGCAGACGCTGCTCGCGGCCGGCGAGTCGGGCATCATCGGTCTCGCGGTTCCCGAGGAATTCGGCGGGGCCGGGATGCTGCAGGACTACCGCTTCCGCGCGATCGTGAACGAAGAGGTCATCGGCGCGGGCCTCGGCTCGCTCGCCGGCGCGCTGGGAATCCAAGACGACCTCGCAGTGCCCTACATCGTGCACATGGGCACGCAGGAACAGAAGGAGAAGTGGCTCCCCCGCATGGCCACGGGCGAGATCCTCGGCGCTCTCGCGATGACCGAGCCCGGTGCCGGCAGCGATCTGCGCGGCATCAGAACCACCGCGAAGAAGGTCGACGGCGGCTACATGGTCAACGGCGCGAAGACGTTCATCTCGTCCGGCAAGACGGCCGACATCATCGTCACCTTCGTCAAGACCGGCGAGGGAAATCGTCCCGATGCGTTCAGCCTCCTGATCCTCGAGGATGGGATGGAGGGCTTCGACCACGGCAGGAAGCTCGAGAAGATGGGCTTCCACGGCTGGGATACCGCGGAGCTGTCGTTCAGCGACGTCTTCGTGCCAGAGGCGAACCTCATCGGCGGCAAGGAGGGTCTCGGCTTCATCCAGCTCATGATGAACCTGCCGCTGGAGCGCCTGTCGATCGGCGTTTCCGCAGCTGCGGCGGCTCAAGCCGCGCTCACGTGGACGCTCGACTACACCAAGAGCCGCGAGGCGTTCGGGCAGCCGGTTCTGGACTTCCAGAACACGCGCTTCCGCCTGGCCGACATGGCGACGACGGTCGACGTGATGTGGGCCTACATCGACCGGGCGCTGATGCTCTACAAGGACGCGAAGCTCACTCCCGAAGAGGCCGCGAAGGTCAAGTTCTGGTCGACCGACCGCGAGTGGGAGGTGCTCGACATCGGCGTGCAGCTGCACGGCGGCTACGGGTACATCACCGAGTACCCGATCGCGCGCGCGTTCCTCGACGCCCGCGTGCACCGCATCTATGGCGGCACCAACGAGATCATGCGCGAGATCGTCGGTCGCCAGCTCGCTGGCAAGCGATGACCGCCTGACACGCGATTCCGGATGCCGCGACCCGTCGCTCGCTCACACCCTCCCGGTTCCTGAGCCTGCCGAAGGGCGCGGCATCCCTCATTCTCAGCCCAGACCCCACGGGAACCAGAACCAGAAGATCGCGCCCGATGCCGCCACGAAGAGCACGATGAAGACCACGTCGCGCGTACGGAACGGCACGATGTGCCGCTCGGTGCGGTCGGGGTGGGCGCCGAAGGCGCGGGCATCCATGGCCAGTGCCACGCGCTCGGCGTGCCGGATCGCTCCGGCCAGCAGTGGCACGATGTAGCCGCTCCAGCGCGCGACCGCAGCGAACGGCCCGCGGCCCCCGTGCGCTCCGCGCACACGATGGGCCTGCCGGATGACCTCCAGCTCATGACCGAATCGCGGCACGAACCGAAATGCGGCCAGGGCCGTGTAGCCGATCCGATACGGCACCCTCAGCTGCTGCACCGTCGCGCGCACCAGATCGGGTCCGGTGGTGCTGAGCCCCGCGATCAGGGCAAGGCCGACGATCGCCGCGATGCGCAGACCGGTGGCGAGTCCGACGAGCACCGCACCGCCATACAGCGTCCACGAGCCGAGCTGCCACACCACGACGCTCTGGTCGACGCGCGACGGATCGATCCACAGCGAGAAGCCGAGCCCGATCGCAAGCGCACCGAGCGGCAGCGCGAGCAAGAGCACCAGCGCGAGCAGGCGCGTGAAGCTCACACCGATCAGCAGCATGGCATATGACAGCAGCAGGAATGCGAGCGGGGTGGCGGCATCCCGCACGAAGACGAGCAGCACCATCGCCGGGACGGGTGCCAGCAGCTTGGCGAGCGGATTGAGCCGGTACAGGAAGCGCACCGGCGCGGCGGTGACGGCATCCGCGTAGGGGTCGAGGTGCATGTGCGGCACCTGTGCGGCGAGGATCGGTCCGGTGGCGGTCACGAGGGGCCGCCGGGCAGATCACTGAGGCGCGCCATGCCCGCCAGCTCGGGGTGGTGCCGCAGGCCGTGCAGCGCGCGCCCCAGCGGCGGCAGGCGCAGGCCTGCCCGCTCGATGGTGTCGGCATCCGCAAACACGGCGGCGGTCGTGCCGTCGGCGAGCAGACGGCCGCCGGAGAGCACGACCATGCGGTCGGCATACTCCGAGACCAGCTGCATGTCGTGCGTGACGGCCAGGATCGTGGTGCCCTCTCGGTTGAGTTCGCGCAGCAGCCCGAGCAGCTCGTCGGCCCGGGCACGATCCTGCCCGAACGTCGGCTCGTCGAGGGCGAGCACCGGCGCGCCTGCCACGAGCGCGGTGCCGACCGACAGGCGCCGCTTCTGACCGCCCGAGAGCAGGAACGGGTGTGTGTGCGCCTTCGCCGCCAGGCCGAACCGCTCGAGGAGCGCTTCGGTGCGCTCGCGCACCTGGGCGTCGGGAAGGCGCTGCAGTCTCAGTCCATGGGCCAGCTCATCGAAGACGGTGCCCGCGATGAACTGATGCTCGGGATTCTGGAACACGAACCCGATCCGCGAGGACAGCGTGCGCGTGTCGGTGCGGCCGATGTCGAGCCCGTCGACGTGCACAGTGCCGCGGGGCGGCGGCACGACCCCCGCGATCGCCTGGATCAGGCTCGTCTTGCCGGCGCCGTTCGCCCCCACGACGGCCACGAACTCCCCGCGCCGCACGTCGAGGTCGATCTCGTGCAGCACTTCGGTGCGACCGCGGCGGAGGCTCAGCCCGCGCACCGAGATGAGCGGCCCCTCCTCGGTTCGACGCCCGAACCACTCCTTCTCGTCGTGGCCGTGCGTGTCAGGCATGCCGGCGCGGGTGGAATCGGCGAGAACGGGTGGTTTCGCGGCAGGTGAGGCGAGGGATGCCGGAACCTCGGCCGCCTCGAGCGCTGTGCGCAGCTCGTCGGGGGTCAGCGGAAGCGGATCGAGCACGAAGCCCGCCCGCCGCAGGCGCAGCGCGGCCAGCGCGGAGATCGGCAGCCACACCCCCATCGCGTGCAGTTCCGCGGCGCGGCCGCGCAGCACCGCATCGACCGTGCCGTCGGCGACGAGCCGGCCCTTCTGGTCGAGCACGACGGCGCGGTCCACGAATCCGATCGCGGCGTCGAGGTTGTGCTCCACGAGCAGGATCGCCTGGTCGCCGCCCGCGACGAGTTCGGCCAGCGCAGCGTAGACCTCCTCGATCCCCTGCGGATCGAGGTTCGCCGTGGGCTCGTCCAGCACGAGCAGCGGTGAGCCCATCGCCAGAGCGCACGCGATGGCCAGTCGCTGACGTCCACCGCCGGAGAGCCGGTCGGGGTTCTCGGTGCGGCGCTCCCACAGTCCCACCCGGCGAAGGGCGGACTCGGATCTGGCGAGCACGTCGGCCACCGGCATCCGCAGGTTCTCCGGGCCGAACGCGACTTCGTCCAGCAGCGTGCCGGTCACCAGCTGCGCGTCGGGGTCTTGGAAGACCATGCCGACCTGCGTGCTCAGCTCGGCCACCGTCGACGTCGCGACGTCGCGGCCGGCCACTTCGATGGTTCCCCGCACGTCGGCGGCGACCGCCTGCGGGATGAGCCCGTCGAGCGCGAGCGTCAGGGTGGACTTTCCCGATCCGCTCGGCCCGAGCAGCAGCACGACGTCGCCGACCGCGATGTCGAAGCTCACCGCGGCCGGGGTGGCGGCATCCTCACCCACGTGAGTGATCGCGAGATCGCGCACACGGAGCAGGGGCGCCGAAGCGGCGCCGGACCGGGCCTGTGCCGAGGCGGAAGGATCGCGCTCGAGTGCGGTCACGGGTCTTCCCAAGGGGTTGCTGAGTACTCCCAACTTAGCCTGCCCTAACCCGAAGGGCGGCACCTCAGCGCGACCCGATCAGAGGCGGCTGGACCGCGCGACGCCGGTGCGCCGCAGCGCGGCGCCGATCGCGAGCCCGACGGCGGTCCACGCGATCGGACCGACGATGAACAGCGCCATGTAGACGATCTGTCCCCACAGCGGGAAGCGCGAGACATCGGCGGCGAACCAGATCGGCACCGCGATCACGACGCCGACGACGATCGCCGACACGAAGAACCGCCACGACTCCCATCGCCGGTAGCGTCCGAGCGCGGCGATGCCCTCCTGCAGCGCGCCGATCAGCAGCGCGGTGCCGAGGTAGCGACCGATCCACAGCGGCAAGACCGCGCTGGCCACGAGGGCGGCGATGAGGTGCGTGATGAGCGCCACCCACGGGCGCCGGAGCAGTTCCTGGGCGATGACACCAGGCAGGACGTGCACGCCGAGCACGAGGCCGTAGAGGATCGGCACGGCGGCCGAGACCGGTCCGCTGATCGCTCCGGCTCCGGCCGAGAGGGCTCCCGTCGCCACGCCGATTGCGGCGCAGGTGAGCAGCACGCTCGTCGAAAGCCGGGGAGCTGAAGCCACCTGCTCAGCGTAGTGCGGCCGGGTCACGGCGATCTCGTGCGCCCGCTTTCGCCCGATCGGCGGCAGCGACTTCGGCCGAGTTTCGTTCCAGCCGTGTCAGCCCTCGTCGCCCGGTTTCGGCCAGTCGATCTTCAGCCCGGGTACGTCGTGGCCCTGCAGATATCGAACGACGAACGTGCACTCGGGCACGATCGTCTCGCCGCGGCTCGCCACATCTGCCATGGCGCGACCGGCCAGTATGCCGCCGAGCCCCTGGCCCTTGAACGCCGGGTCCACCTCGGTGTGGGGGAACACGAGGCGGCCGCGCGAGTCGGGCGTGAACTCCGTGAACCCGCCGAGCACCTCCCCGACCCAGATCTCGTAGCGGTTCTCGGCGTCGTTGCGCTCGACACGCGGTTCGGCATCGGTCTCAGGCTGGGTTGTCATGGGGTTCCCCTTCGTCGCTCCTCTTCAACATACGGACGGCGCTCGCATTCCGCCAGCGCGTTCGGCGCCGCGCGCCTGGCAGACTCAGGTGGTGTCGACATCGTTGCGTGACCGCATCCCGAACGGGGCGGACGACGACGCGATCTACGACGGTTTCGTC
>WOYI011516847.1_pt3 | contig 11897 bp, 12 predicted proteins | sample 6423411 | NCBI WGS metagenome assembly WOYI01 (sample SAMN13441803, study PRJNA592873) | oil field metagenome | biome: oil field; feature: oil-well bore; material: oil-contaminated soil; isolation source: oil-contaminated soil from oil-well borehole | place: Germany: Wietze | collected 2016-10-18 ... | reverse complement strand
TCCAATCCCAGCCCACGAAAAACCGGAGGTTTGCTCCGGTTTTTTGATTTTACAACTGCTGCAGCTGAATCAAATCTTTGCGGATAACTACGCCGGCAACCAGCAGCCCCAGGATACCTCCAGCCACTGCTCCGATCAATGTTCCTGAGATGCGTGGAGCAAAATTGAGAACGGTAAAAGCAGCTCCACCACCAAGCGCGGCGCCAAGCAAAGCCAGCAAAAAGGATTTTGAAATTTTGAGTTTGGATACCAGCTGGGGATTTATAAGAACCAATAGGAGTATTGCCTGTAAAGAATAGGAAAGTGTGTTTGCAGCTGCGATTCCTCTGGCTTGCAGAGCCGGCGACAACACCAGGCTGAGTAAGATAAAAAGAACCAGGGTTGCCACGGCTCCCATAAGGGGATACTTGGGCTTTTGTAAAGCATAGAAACTGCGCACAAACAGTTCAACCACCGAATGACCCACAATACCGATCAAGAATATCCGGGAAACATCAACCACGCGGGCGGTATCAACCGCATCCAAACCCAGGAAGGCTTGAATGGCGGGCTGCAAAACTACACCGGCGATGATTGCCACTGGTATGGTTAAGGCAAGCATCACCTTGCCTGCGCGTTCAATTTTTTCCTTCAGCTCATCAAAGCGCTCACTACTGAACAGTTCAGAAAGCGTTGGTAAAATTGCAGTCGCGATCGAAGTACCGAGCAAGGTCTGCGGTACCTGCATTATCCACCAACCATAGGTCAGCGCGGTGACGGAGCCAGTCTCAAGCCTTGAAGCGAAATTGTCTTGTGCCAGAAAAATCATCTGGATACAAAACATGCTGATCAGGCGGGGTGCCATCATGCGGAATACCTTTCGGATTTCCGGATCATGAATGTCGATTTTGGGGCTCCACTTGAAATGATACTTGACCAAGCCGGGTATCTGGATGAGCAAGTGTAAGGCAGCACCGATTATGACGCCATAAACCAAACCATCAATCCCTAATCCAAAGGCTGGCAGGGTTATGCTGCCAATCCTGTAACCTTCTGTTGGAGCTAAAAAGACTGCCCCAAAAATTTGACCCAGGTCGTAGAGGATGGGAGCGAGAGCCGGGAAAAGAAAATGTTGATTAGCTTGCAACCCAGCCATCACCAAGCCGCTCAACGAAAATATAAGTGTGGAAATGAGGTTCAGGCGTAATAAACGAACGGTTGCATCGGTCTGGGCAGCCGTAAAGCCCGGGGCAATGCCAAGTTCGTTTGTAATGAGGGGTCTTGCCATTATGGCAACAACGATTGCCGCAACTGCAGTAATAATAAATGCGATGTTGAGAACATTGGAAAAGAGCGACCAGGCTTTCTCCCGCCCTTTTTGAGTCAGGACTTCAGAAAGAATGGGGATAAATGCGATCGCCAGAGCTCCACCAGAGATGAGCATGAAAAGCATATCTGGAAGGTTGTTGGCTGCGTTAAAAACATCCAACTCAGCCGACAAACCGAACTGTCGGGAAATGATCATTTGCCTTGCCACACCCAGGATCTTATCGATCCCAAATAAAACTGCCAGCAAAAGTGATACTTTAGTAAGTCGACTTAAATTTTTCATAGGGCTCCGTTTAATGGTTCTTATTATGCCACAAACTCATTTTCTGGATGCGTGCAGAATTGGCATGATGCGGCAGATAATAAGGCGTTCTCTATCATCAGCAGCGCCCAGGACACCAAGCATGCTTTATAATCTCAGAATAGAAAGCAGGATACCCATGCCAGAAAACAAAGGAACCTTATTTGTTGTTGCTACCCCCATTGGTCACACGGGTGAAATCACCTCTCGGGCGATCGAAGTGCTTTCGCAAGTGGATATGATCATCTGTGAAGAGCGAAAAGTTGCGTCTCGCCTTCTGAAGGGGTTGGAAATTTCCAAGCCTTTGCTGGAACTGAATGAACACAACGAAGCAGAAATGGTAGAACAGGTTTTGTTGAAATTGATGGATGGTCAAAACCTTGCCCTGATCTCCGACTGCGGTACACCAGTTTTCTCGGACCCTGGTCGAAAATTGCTCGAAATCATGTATGGGTCTAATATCCCCGTCGTGCCGGTTTCCGGTCCATCTTCATTGATGACCGCGATTTCGGTCTGCCCCTTTGACTTGCGACAATTTCATTTCCTGGGTTTTTTACCACCGCAAACTGAACAGCGAAAACTGGTTCTTCAACGACACAGTAACTCTGAAGAGGCATTGATCCTGATGGACACACCATATCGAATGGCGAAATTGCTTGAAGAAGTATCCAATGCCTTCGGAAAGAAGCAGGTTGTTTTCCTGGCGACTGATCTGACCCTGCCGAGCGAGCGAATCTACATCGGAGAAGTGCAGGAAATCCAGGCAAAAGTCCAGCAGCGCAAAGCCGAGTTCATCCTTATCATTGAAAAGACTCAGCGGAGGCGAGCATAATTCCACCACGCTCTCTTCAAGTCCGCGATAAGCAGGTCAGGTTGCCAGTTTTCATGCCCGATGCGACTTACGGTTACGTCCGCAGTCTCACCAGCCAGGATCTACGCCAGGTGGGTCTGCCAATGCTGATGATGAACGCTTTCCACCTGATGCAAAAACCAGGGTCCACCATCATCCAGTCTTTGGGTGGACTGCACAAAATGTCAGACTGGACCGGTCCAATCATGACCGATTCTGGCGGTTTCCAGGCCTACTCTCTGATCCGGCAAAACCCTAAATTTGGCAGCCTGACAACAAAAGGCATTCTCTTCCGACCCGAAAATTCGGACCGCAAGCTTAATCTAACACCCGAAAAGAGCATCCAGCTCCAGTTTGGTTACGGTTCGGACATATTGATCTGCCTGGATGATTGCACCCATATCAACGCCAGTTACGAAGAACAAAAATTGTCGGTCGAACGTACAATTGCCTGGGCAAAAATTGCCAAACAGACCTACCTCCAGCAGATGGACTCCCGAAAAATTGCTGAAAGCGATCGTCCATTGATTTTCGGCGTGATTCAGGGCGGAGCTGAGACTGATTTACGTATACAGTGCGCGGAAGCTCTTCTCGAGATAGGATTTGACGGTTTTGGTTTTGGCGGTTGGCCGTTGGACGATGAATCCAACCTGATCACTGATATTCTCGAACTCGTCCGATCGCTTGTTCCAGGTGAATTCCCGATCCATGCTTTAGGCATTGGGCACCCCGAAAGTATCGTGACCGCCTGTAAAATCGGGTACGAAATGTTTGACAGCGCCTTGCCCACCCGAGATGCCCGCCATGGACGCCTTTACCGAAAAGACGGCATAAAACTGACCCCGGATACACCACCAGGATGGTTGAAATTTACTTACATCAACACGGAAAATTTCATCCGCGATCCTAACCCTATCGAAGTTGGCTGCGACTGCCCCTGTTGCCAGGATTACAGCCTGGGTTACCTCTACCACCTCTTTAAAATGCGCGATCCTTCCTATTTTCGCCTGGCTACCATGCATAATCTGCGTTTCATGACTCGCGTCATCGACGACTTGAAGGAAAGCCATGCTTGAAGACGAAGATATTGACGAATTTGTCGCAAAAGTTCAGGAAGGCGCTAAGTATTCCCAACTGGACTCATGTCTTGTCCGGCAAATCGCCCTTGAAGAATTGGCAAAACAAAGAAACTGGCGCGACGCACTCAAAACAACCCGTACTCGCCTGCACCGTTTGACCGGTGCATTTCTAACGCCAAAATTAGACTACGCGAAGTGGATTGATTTTTTCAAATCCTTACCTACTGATGATTTCGAGCTATTCAAAGAAACTTGCAAGCGGATGATGAAGCTGCACGCTTCCACTCAGGAACGCCTGCCCTTCCTCGAATCCTTCTTCCGCACCTGCCTGGCACCTATTGCCCCGGTTAGTTCAGTACTGGACCTCGCTTGTGGACTCAACCCGCTGGCTATTCCCTGGATGCAGCTTGAAAAGGACTGCACTTACACAGCCTGTGATGTCGTTGATCCTTTGGTGGGTTTCCTGAATGTTTACTTCCCGCTCGTCGGGCAAACCGGAGGCGCTTTTACCTGCAATCTGCTCCAATCGGTCCCACAGCAAAGGGTTCAAGTGGCGTTTTTGTTGAAACTTCTGCCTATCCTTGACCAGGTTGACCCAAAAACCTCTGCGCGTCTGTTGGAACAAGTCAATGCAGACCACCTCCTGATCTCTTATCCCTCCAAAAGTCTGGGCGGACGCTCCAAGGGGATGAAGCAGACCTACTCCGAGCATTTTGAACGTCTGACAGCGGGCAAGAATCTTAAGATCCACTCCTTCGATTTCACGAATGAAACAGTCTACCTGCTGAGCCGATGAACACACCCACTGATAATGAAATCGATAAGCTGATCCAAGCGGTACAAAGCTCGCGTAAATATCGCGAGTTGGATTTGCCGGAAGAAGTCTTGCGGGATTTGATCACAGTTAATCTACCAAACTCGAAGAACCTGGCTGAGTTGAAGACGAATTTTCGGAAAGCTTTGCATAATGTCATCGCACCCTACCTCGAGAGTATCGATTATGACGAGGAAATTCGGTATCTGAATGCAAACTCACCTGCGCTCGAAGAACCAGGAGATCTCAAAGCTTATTGCCTGAAAATGATGGCAAAACACGACTCCACCCGGGAGCGAATTCCCCACCTGGAATTGTTTTTTGACACTATTCATGAAGTCATCGGCAAGCCTGCAAGCGTATTGGATCTGGCTTGCGCGCTGGATCCACTCTGCTTGCCCTGGATAAAGCTCGCGCCTGGGGCAATATTCAAAGCCTACGACATTAACAGCCCCCGTGTGCTCTACCTGCAAACCTTCTTTGCCCTAAAATATCCAAATTGCCATGCCATCCAACAGGATATTCTGCTCCATCCTCCCGTCGAAAGAGCGGATTGCGCCTTTTTCTTCAAAGAAGCCCATAGGTTCGAGAAACGCCAGCCTGGTTCAACCCACATTTTACTGGAAAGTCTCAATGTTGCCATCATTGTCCTCAGTCTGCCTGCCATGGACTTGAAAGGTCATCACTCCCTGGAAAAAACCCACCGCCACCTGGTCGGGAAAGTGCTGGAAGGGACGAATTGGCAGCAAGAGGTGCGCCTGGTTGGCAATGAACTACTCTTTTTCATCCAAAAGGAGGCTGCTCAATGAGCCCGAGTGAGGAATTCATCTCTTCCGTGCAGCGCTATCAGCCTTACCTGGATGATGCTCAATACGCCGCCCTCTTGGGTGAATCGGAGCAAATCGCCCCATCTGCCGTACGCCTGAACTTGCTGAAAACGGAGGCACCCTCCCCGGAACGCCTGGAATACCTCAGCAAGAAGTATGTTTGGAGCCCAAAAGTTCTTCCATACTCTGCTGATTCATCGCAGGTTTTGGATGCCTTGATTTCACCAAGCCAAACACGGGAGTTCCAGCTGGGTCAATATTACATTCAAGACGCAGCTTCCATCCTGCCGGTTTCGCTTTTCAGCCCATCAGAAAAACCGCTGGTAAAACTGGACATGGCTGCCTCACCCGGTGGCAAAACGACCCAGATGATCGACGCATCATGTGACCGGGATTTCGTGATCGCCAACGATTCTGCCTCGTCGCGTTTGTCAGCACTGCGTACTGTGCTGCAAACCTGGGGAGCCATTAACTATACAATCACCAACTACCCGGGAGAACGCTGGGGAGATTGGTTCCCTGAAACCTTCGACCAGATTTTGTTGGATGCCCCTTGCAGTATGCAGAGTTTGAGAACATCCTCCAGCCATCCTCACCGCCCGATCACGGTGGATGAGCGCGGTCGCTTAGCCAGCCGCCAGGAAGCCATGCTGTTTTCAGCTGCCAAAGCACTGAAAACCGGTGGTGAACTGGTGTATTCCACCTGCACACTTGCCCCTGAGGAAGACGAAGCCGTCGTTTCAGCGTTGTTGGAAGCTTACCCGGGTTCTTTCCACGTCGATCCTGCTACTGCCCAAAAATTCAACGTCTCCGGGTTGACTGAGTTTGAAGGGCAAAGCTACCATCCTGATGTAATTCACTGTTTGAGGATCTGGCCTTTTGTTTTTCAAACCAATGGGTTCTTTGCTGGCAAGCTCGTCAAGGACAATCCCATACCAAGCGACCGAATTGATCCGCCTTCCAGGGATTTTGCCTCCACAGGCTTCAGTGCGTTATCTACCAGGCTGTACCAGGAGTTGATCGACATCTTCCTGGAAACCTACGGTATGGATTTCAGCAGTCTGCTCCAAGAATTCAACTTGGTTCCTATGCGAAAGATGGATGCAATTCAGCTGTTACCAAGCGAATACTTGAACAAGTTCTCTAGCCTTCCCTACAACGCCATCGGAATGCCTTTAGGTCGCTTCATTCGCGATCAATTCGATGTCAGTGTCGAGTTTGTCTTGCGTTTTGGTACCAAATTTTCCCGCAACATTTGGCAGATGCCAGAAAACCTGGCGGACCAATGGATGAAGGGCTTTGATATCCGCGGTATCGACCCCGCTGGGATCAAGCCCGGGGCAGTTATCGCGATGCGGGATGGCGAACGTAACAACCTCGGCGCAGCGAAGTATTCGAGCAAACGTTTGCGTAATTTACTCCCCAATCGGCATCTCAGCCGTTGAAGCAATGGTAAACCAGATTCCCCCATAATATACTTTGATGAACCTCAGGGTACGCTACCCCATCAAACTATCAACCAAATTTCTTAGAATGGCGCTGCCGGCAACACAGGCTGTTTCCATTCGTAAAATGCTATTTCCGAAAGAAACCTGCTGAAAACCATGCTCCTCAGCCAATTTCACTTCTTCAGCGCTGAAACCACCTTCCGGTCCAATCAAAAGAACCAGTGATTTCTGCTCAGCACCGATCAGCGGCTGCAGTGTCGCTGTGCCAATCCGCTGTACGATTGCTGTGCCCTCCCAGGCAATCAATTTTAGGTCATGGTTGGCAGTATTTTTGAGCATATCTTCATAAGTTGTAACTGGCAATATGACCGGTAATTTTGCACGCAGGCTTTGCTCTGATGCTTCCCGTGCGATCGATTCCAGCCTTTCCTGCCGGGCTCGATTGGCTTTCAGGTCTTGCACCAATGAGCGGGAAGAAACATAGGGGTAAAAGCTGGCAATTCCAAGCTCGGTTCCCTTTTGCACGATCCATTCGATTTTTTCCCGCCGGGCTAAGCTATAAGCGAGGTTGAGTTTGACGAACGGCTCTTCACGACCCTTTTGCTTGTCCATAATATGTCCAATTACCTGGTTACCCGTCGTTCCATCTAACTGAACAAGATATTCCCAACCTGAATTATCGAGTACAGTCACAGCATTCTTCTTGATGTCAAGTCGTAACACCTTGCGAATCTGTCTGGACAAATCTTCAGGAAAAGTAACAAACCCCTCAACAATTTGATCTGGATATAAGAAGAATCTTTCCATAGCTCGATTTTACCTGATAAGTTAAGGATTAGCAGTTAAGTCGTTTACCTTCGATCAAGCTTGCCCCGATGGCTGTCGCGAATTCAGCATGTTCCGGGATATAGAAGCTTACATTGTATAGTCTGGAAAAACCATCAAGAATGGTTTCCCCAAAGGGCAGTTGAGAGAGATTCCCTGTGATCACAATATGGTCAAGACTTTGCAACCTGGCAGCAAGCACCGAGGCGGTTCCGACCGACTGAAAAACCAGGTTCACGATCCCAGCAGCGATATCTTCAGACCGGGCTAAATCTTCCAGTTTACCAAAATTCGAGGCAGTGGCATCCGGGGTCAGACCCGGAATGTCTTGCGTCGTGATATCGCCGATCGTCAGATCGACCATACTCAGGTCTCCCTGGTCTGCCAGGGCTGAAATCGTCTCAAAATCTTTGACATTGAGCATTCGTTCAGCCAAACCTTGCAGCGTGCCTCCACCAACCCCTGTGCCGATAATATGCTCCACCTGTTTAGCCCTGGCAGCTACGATCGAGGTACCGGTGCCCATGCTGACAACAATGGCTTCTTTCAGACCAGCCAGGTAAAGTCCGCCTAAACCAACACAATCAAACTCAGGAACGATTTGAGTTGAGCAGCCAAAGATATCTCCGCTCAACTGGGATGCACCTACTCCGGTAGCATGGATTTCTTCAACATCGCTCAAGTCTTTGCCAATCACGTTCAGGAACTTCCCTAATCCACCGCTTGCAGAAGTGAAGGGATCGCTGGCTTTCACCCTGACGAAACCAAACAGATTGCCATTCTCGTAGCCGATGATTTTCGTAGTCGTCCCACCGATATCCAGTCCAACAATCAAACCCATTTTCACTCCAGTCTGTTTCTTATTGTCTGCATTTATCCTGAATTGTAGTATAGAATATTCATCATGGAATCAAAAATTAAAATTGATGAAAACCAAGTCCTTCAATTCAAATACCTGGACCTGGTGACTGTTGCGTTTACGGTGATCCTAATCTTGAGCAATTTTGCCTCTTCAGCCAAAATCATCGATTGGGGTATCTCGATTGGCAACATACCGCTTGCATTTGACGCCGGCACCGTGTTTTTCCCTTTTGCCTATATTTTTGGTGATGTCCTCACGGAAGTCTATGGTTATTCACGCAATCGTCGGGTAATCTGGATCGGTTTCGGAGCTTTGCTGTTCGCTTTTGTTATGTTCTGGCTGATTCGGGTGCTGCCTGGCGAAACACTCTGGCAGGAATCCGTAGGTCAGGAAGCTTTCGAGGCTGTTTTGGGAGGCATCAGCTTTGGCGGGATCGTTTTAGCCAGTGTCTTGGGTTACCTGATCGGTTCGTTTGCGAACTCAGTGATCATGGCAGTAATGAAGAGGCTGACCAATGGGAAACATTTATGGATGCGCACCATCGGCAGCACGATTGTTGGTGAATTCCTCGATTCGGCGATTTTTATTGCTATTGCTTCACTTACAGGCGTTTTCCCCTGGGAGTTGTTCTGGACCCTGACCCTGACCAACTACATCTTCAAGGTTGCCATTGAAGCACTCTTCACACCGGTTACCTATTGGGTCACCAAAAGATTGAAAAAAGTTGAGGGAGTTGACATGTACTCAGATCTTAAAGATCTGACCCCGCTGTCGTTTTAGTTTTTTCTTTCCGCACCCCTTCAATACTGATCACAAACTCTCCCCGGATTGTTTCGGAGGTGAGTTTTTCTATGATTTGAGAGAGTGTGCCGCGATAGTGGGTTTCGAATTTCTTGGTCAGGTCGTTGGCAACCACAGCCTGGCGGTCACCGAGAACTTCCAGGCAATTCTTCAGGAAAGCTAATAAGCGATAAGGACTTTCGTAAAAAACCAATGTATGAGTAGAATCAGCCTCCATGGCGATAAAACGCTTGCGAGGACCTTCCTTATTGGGTGGAAAGCCCTTGAATGTAAAAGAATGCAGTGGGAGGTCTGCCAGGGTGAGTGCCATGATGACCGCTGAAGGACCAGGAATGGACTGTACCTCGATGCCTGCCTGCATTGCCTCATGTGTAAGAAGATAGCCAGGATCGGATATCCCCGGCGTACCGGCATCGGTCACCAGGGCGATCGTCTCTCCTCGTTCCAGTCTTTCCAACAGTTTTGGGACCACTTTTCTTTCGTTGAAGTTGTTCAATGCAGTTTGCGGTTTGGAGATGTCGTAGTGTTTTAGCAGCACGCTTGTCTTGCGGGAGTCTTCGCTGGCGATCAGGTCAACACTCTTCAAAACCTCGACCGCACGAAATGTCATGTCACCTAAATTTCCGATGGGGGTTGCTACAAGGTAAAGCATCTGGTGTCTCCTGGGCTCAATTATACGTGAGACTCAGGCTAAAGCTAAGAAAATTGCACTCATCAATTCGAGTGATGACGAAGAATGATCCGTCATCGCGAGCCTCTTTTGCGAAGCGATCTCTCTTTGTCACGTCATGTAAATGTAGGAAATACCAGAGTGCTTGGTCATTTTGCCAAATTACCGAAAGCATATCCCTTGAGCTCAATTGGTAAAGTGATTCGTAATGATGAAAAAAATCCTTCATAGCGAGCCTCTTTTTCGAACCGATCTCTTTTCTGGTCAGTCATTTGTCAACCCCACCTTTATACCTAAGCGCGCGCCCGGGAACTAAGTGATAAAATTTTTCAAACAATATCGAAGGCAAAAACAATGGAAAGAACTGTACCAATCCGCTCCTCTGAAGAAATCGATCTCTACCTGCGCACAATCTACTCCTTGCTGCGTTCAACCAACGAAGTAAACATCCGTACACTCGAAGGTGTGCATGCAGGCATGGATTCTTCATTACACATGCATGCTCTTGGCGACCAACCTGACACGTCCGCCCTCATCTATACGCTCTTGCGTCTGCCTTCAATTATCACCAGGGTGAACAAGGTCATCTTGGGACAATCGGCGAGCAGTTTCGCTGAATACGGCTACCCGAACATCGAGTCCTGGCAGGAAGTCTCCGCCAAAGCCCGCCGCAGAAAGTGCTTTTATGATGGCAACGAAAGATTAGCATGTTACATAGCTTCCCGTTCGGATATCGATGATGTTGTTCCCTGCCTGACTGCACTTCAAATCGAATGGACCAAACTGCACTTTTTACTCAACACATTCGACTCCGCCCTCCTGGATGAAGCCCTCCCCTCAAACCCGAATGCCTTCAGGCAGCTTGGTGATCACTTGCATCTCTCCCAAGATGACCTCGCCCGTCTGTACACAGTCCTGGGAGATCAGTTTACCGAGACAATGAAGATTTTCAGAGCACGCAGAGCCGATTTAACGATTCAATTGCTCAGTGGCTCCTTAAACGATTACCGCCGTGCAACTGTGAACTGGTGGAACAACATCGAGGAACAAGCCCTTCAATTGATCGATCGACCAGTCTATTTTGTCTCTTCCAACACCCACAGCCTGACCAACCTCCTTTCCGGATACGCACAAGGAAAGAAGGAACAACTTTTAGAGTACATTTATGGCAATGAACCAACTCTTCAGGCTGAGTGGGAAGAAATGAACCAGCAAGAGACTCAATCAAACCCAGAAAACTTTTACTATTACGCGATGAAGAAGTACCTGAGCACAGAAGCAGGAACACATCTCATTGATGACCAATTGCAATTCGAAAAATTGCGGGGTATCAATCGTATCCCAAGCAAACATTCCTTCGATGTGGAAGCCAATATTATCGAGCTTGACAAGCTCGACCCTTGTACTATAGACCGTCGTCTCATCCCCAATAGCTGTAACGGCGCGCTTGATTTCCTGGCAAAGAGTAATGCGGTTATCTTGAATATCGATTACCCTCTGGGCTACGCCGCCTACAACCTGCTGACTAAAACCGCCGAAAGTGTATCCGAGATTCTCGGAATCTACATCATGGGCAAAGCTGCCAGCCTGAACGGCGTTCGCGGAGATGTGATCATTCCAGAAGTGGTTTATGACGAACACTCCCATAACACATACATTTTCGCCAATAATTTCAGCGCGAAAGATGTTGCCCCTAACCTGACTTTTGGAACAGTGCTGGACAATCAGAAAGCTGTTACAGTGATGGGAACGTTTTTGCAGAATAAGAACATTATGGATGTCATCTACCGGGAAGGCTATACCGATATTGAAATGGAAGCCGGACCCTACCTTTCAGCAGTATACGAACTCTCGCGCCCGCAACGATATCCGGTAAACCAGATCGTAAACCTGAATAAACTTTCTTTCGATCTGGGGATCATGCACTATGTTTCTGACACTCCCTATACAAAAGGAAAGAACCTTGGTGCTGGAGCTCTTTCTTATTTTGGAATGGATTCAACTTATGCGGTTTCCTTAACCGTACTCAAACGCATTATCAGTTTGGAGAAGAAAAGAATTGACGCTTAGATAGGTATGCACCATTCCTCAGCATCACTTTTACTGCATGAA
>WOYI011435392.1_pt1 | contig 11901 bp, 9 predicted proteins | sample 6423411 | NCBI WGS metagenome assembly WOYI01 (sample SAMN13441803, study PRJNA592873) | oil field metagenome | biome: oil field; feature: oil-well bore; material: oil-contaminated soil; isolation source: oil-contaminated soil from oil-well borehole | place: Germany: Wietze | collected 2016-10-18 ... | reverse complement strand
CGGCATCCGCTCCACCTGCGTGTCCCACTTTCGGTCGCTCGCAGACCCTCAGGTCGACACAATCTGGGACGCACCCCGCTCGAAGTGGGACACGGTGTGCGGAAATGGGGACGGACTGCGGGAGGAAGGGGACGCGGGGATGCTCAGGCGAAGCGGTCGGTGGCCGCGCGCAGCGCCGCGGCGATGCCCGGCTCGCTGGCGGAGTGACCGGCATCCGGAACCACGACGAAGTCCGCCTCGGGCCAGGCGCGGTGCAGCTCCCACGCCGTCATGATCGGCGTGCACACATCGTATCGGCCCTGAACGATGACTGCCGGGATGCCGCGGATCGCCGCGACATCCTCGATCAGCTGCCCGGGGCGCAGCCAGGCGTCGTGCATGAAGTAATGGTTCTCGATGCGCGCGAACGCGACCGCCGCCTCGGGCTCGGCCATCGCTGCGACGAGGTCCGGGTCAGGGCGAAGCGTCAGCGTCGATGCCTCCCACGTCGTCCACGCCACCCCGGCCGGTCGGTGCACGGCCGGATCGGGGTCGGTGAGCTGCCGGTGGTAAGCCTCGATCATGCGCGAGCGCTCGAGCACGGGGATCTGCGCGACGAAGTCCTCCCACAGATCGGGGAAGATCGCCGCCGCGCCCCCCTCGTAGAACCATTCGAGTTCGTGGCGGCGCAGCGTGAAGATTCCGCGCAGGACGAGCTCGGTCACCGCCGACGGATAGCTCTGCGCATAGGCGAGGGCGAGAGCCGAGCCCCAAGAGCCGCCGAACACCTGCCACCGCTCGATCCCGAGGTTCCGGCGCAGCAGTTCGATGTCGGCGACGAGGTGCCACGTCGTGTTGAAGCGCAGGTCGGCATCCGGTTCGCTCATGTGGGGCGTGGACTTGCCGCAGCCGCGTTGGTCGAACAAGACGATGCGGTAGACCTCCGGATCGAAGAAGCGGCGGTGCCATGGCGAAGTGCCCCCGCCCGGGCCGCCGTGAAGGAACACCACGGGCTTTCCCGAGGGGTTGCCGGACTGCTCCCAGTAGACGCGCTGACCGTCACCGACGAGGAGGAATCCGGTTTCGTAGGGCGCGATCTCGGGGTAGAGGATGCCGTCCAGATCAGCAACGGTCACAGCTTCCTCCCTGAGATGGCGAGGGCACCGCAGCCATCCCCGACGGGTCCGCGCCTCTTCGCGCCGCTGCCCCCCACGCCGGCAATATCGTTGTAAGTCATGCGCTCACCGTATCGCGCGACCCCGGCGCAGGCCCGGAACGGCGCCTTCTGAAGCTGATGAGGAGTCGAGGCAGGCTGTGAGGACCCGCCTCGGCACCAACGGGATTGGCTACCACCGGTGGGGCCACCAGCTGCGCCTTGACTCCCCAGCTGCGCCTCGACTCCCGCACAGTCTGCCCGGCGCAACCGTCCCCACACGACCGGGGGCCGGCACCCGGTCTGCCTTCACATCGCCCGATGGCAACCGGTCAGGTGGTCGTCGACCATACCGGCCGACTGCATCAGCGCATACATCGTCGTCGGACCGACGAAGCGGAACCCCGCCTTCCGAAGCGCTCTGCTCATGGCGTCCGACGCCGCCGTGGTCCCCGGCACCTCGGCGAGCAACGCCGGTCGGCGATGCGCGGGCGGTGCGAACGACCACATCCATGCGTCCAGCTCGCCCGGAGACATCTGCAGGAGGAGCTGGGCGTTGCCGATCGTCGCGAGGATCTTCGCGCGGTTGCGGATGATCCCGGCATCCGCCATCAGCCGTTCCACGTCGTCGTCGCCGAACGCCGAGACCGCCGCCGGCTCGAAGCCGGCGAACACCTCACGGAAGCGCGGACGCTTACGCAGGATCGTGATCCACGACAGTCCCGCCTGGAAGCCCTCAAGAGACATCTTCTCGAACAGCGCGCGGTCGCCGTGGAGCGGCCGGCCCCATTCCTCGTCGTGATAGCGGCGATACTCGGGGTCTCCACCCACCCATCCGCAGCGGGCGAGTCCGTCGGGTCCGATCCGCAGGTCGCTCACTCCGCCAGGCTAGCCGCGGCGTGCGACACGCGGACTCCGCAGATCGTCACCTTCTCCGCACCAGGCACCCGGGATCCTGCGGACTCGGCGCACAGCTGCGGACTTCATGCGGCGGCGACGACCGCCAGGACCGCCTCACCATAGGCTTCGCGCTTCTTCGCCCCGATGCCGGTGATGCCGTCGAGGTCTTCGAGCGACCGCGGGCGGACATCCGCGAGCGCCCGCAGCGTCGCATCGCCGAAGATGATGTACGCCGGCATCCCCTGCTCCTTCGCGACGCCCGCGCGCCACGCGCGGAGGGCTTCGAACAGGTCGCGATCCCCATCTGCGACATCGGCGGATGCCGGGGCCTTGCGCGCCCGCGGCGCTCCACCGCTGCGCCCGAGCACGTCGCGCCGCAACGGCACCGCCGTCTCACCGCGCAGTACGGCGGCCCCCTCTTCGCCGACGGCCAGGACGCCGTAGTCGCCCTGCGCCACGACGATGCCGCGCGCCAGCAGCTGCCGGATGACACTGCGCCAATCCTGATCGCTCAGATCCGCGCCGAGGCCGTAGGTGCTGAGCCCATCGTGGCCCTGCTGCCGGATGCGCTCGGTCGACGCGCCCCGCAGGATGTCGACGAGGTGCCCTGCACCGAATGCCTGATTGCGCTCGCGCTGCAGCCGGATGATCGTGGAGAGCAGCTTCTGCGCCGGGATGAGGCCGTCCCAGGTGTCGGCCGGGGTCAGACAGGTGTCGCAGTTGCCGCACGGATCGGAAGGCTGCCCGAAATAGCCGAGAAGGTTCTGGCGCCGGCAGGCGACCGTCTCGCACAGGGCGAGCATCGCATCGAGGTGCTGCCCCATCCGCAGCTTGTAGGCGCGATCGCCCGGCGACTGCTCGATCAGGCGCCGCTGCTGGACGACGTCGCCCAGGCCGTAGGCCATCCAGGCGACAGCGGGCTCGCCGTCGCGTCCCGCGCGGCCGGTCTCCTGGTAATAGCCCTCGACGGATTTCGGCAGGTCGATGTGCGCGACGAAGCGGACATCGGGCTTGTCGATGCCCATCCCGAAGGCGATCGTCGCCACCATCACGACGCCGTCCTCCCGCAGGAAGCGGTCCTGATTGCGCGCGCGGATGCCGGTATCCAGCCCCGCGTGGTAGGGAAGGGCGTCGATGCCCTGCGCGCGCAGGTGTTCCGCCGTCTGCTCGACCGACTTGCGGCTGAGCGCGTACACGATGCCGCACGCACCCACGCCCGCCGTGCGGATGAACTGCACGAGCTGCCGGCGCGGATCGACCTTCGGCTCGATGCGGTACTGGATGTTCGGCCGGTCGAAGCTTGCGACGAAGTGGCGGGCATCCGGCAGGCGGAGCCGTTCGGTCAACTCGGAGTGCGTCTCCCGCGTCGCCGTGGCGGTGAGCGCCATGCGCGGGACGCCCGGGAAGCGCTCGGCCACGTCGCCGAGCGCGAGATAGTCGGGGCGGAAGTCGTGGCCCCATTGGCTCACGCAGTGCGCTTCGTCGATCGCGATGACGCTCAGCCGGCCCTGCTGCAGCAGGCGGGTGGTGGCCGCTGAGCTGAGGCGCTCGGGCGCGACGTAGATCAGATCGAGCTCACCGGCGAGGTAGGCCCGCTCGATCCCCTCCCGCTCGGGGGCGGACTGCGTCGAGTTCAGGTACGCGGCACGCACGCCGTTGGCGATGAGCGCGGCGACCTGATCGTGCATGAGGGCGATCAGCGGGCTGATGACGAGCCCCGTGCCGGGGCGCACGAGCGCGGGCACCTGGTACGTGATCGACTTTCCGCCACCGGTCGGCATGAGCACGACCGCATCACCCCCGGCGATCACGTGCCGGACGATGTCGCCCTGATCGCCACGGAAGGCGTCGTAGCCGAAGACCTCTTTCAGCACCGTGACCGGATCCGCGCCGGTGTGCTCACGCCCGTCCAGCTGCAGGACGGATGCCGTGTGCGCCTCGACGGGGGTGTGGAGCGACGGTCGCGGGGTGTCTCCCTGAGCACGCACCGCGTGGGCGAGCGCGGCGCCATAGCCGTCGAACTCGGGCGGCGGCGGCGCGTCGTGGTCATCGGGCGGAGTCAGCCCGTCGACATCCCACGGCACATCGGCGTACGGATCGTCGTGGTCCGAGTGCCTGGCGCCGCGTTCACTCACCAGTCCAGGCTAACCGCGGCATCCGACACCCGCGTCCACCGCGAACACGCGCCTCAGCCCGGATCGATCGCGGGCAGGAAGCGAGTAGGTCCCGCCGCCGGTCGCGGTCAGAGGCGGACGACCTCGGTCACGCGCACGACGGCCGTGCCCTCGAGGACGGATGCCGCCAGATCCACCTCGGCGCGGATGCGCCAGTCGTGGTTTCCGTCGGGGTCGTCGAGGGTCTGCTCGACGCGCCAGCGGTCCGTCTCCTCCGTGATCTCGCACAAGTGCGGCGAGCGCGCCGGACCACCCGTCAGCAGCTCGTCGTGCTCGTCGTAGTAGGCGTCGAGCACGCCTGGCCAATCGACCGCCGGGTCGAGTTCCTCCAGCGCATCATCCGCCTGCAGCGCCGCGAGCTGCACCCGGCGGAACAGCTCGTTGCGCACGAGCACCCTGAATGCCCGCCGATTCGTGAGCACCGACGGCGGCGCGGGCGGAACGATGGGGGCATCTGGATCGACAGCCGGGTTCACGAGCGCCGACCACTCGTCCACGAGGCTCGAATCCACCTGGCGGACGAGCTCGCCGAGCCACTCGATGACATCCAGCAGCTCGTCGGTGCGCGCATCGGCCGGCACGGTCTGGCGGATCGCGCGGTAGGCGTCGCTGAGGTAGCGCAGGACCAGTCCCTCGCTACGAGCGAGTTGATAGAACGACACGAACTCGCCGAAGGACATCGCCCGCTCGAACATGTCGCGGACGACGGATTTCGGGCTCAGCTCGAAGTCGCGCACCCAGGGCTGGCTCGACGCGAACGTCTCGAACGCCTGCGCAAGGAGGGCGTCGAGCGGCTTGGGCCAGGTGACCTCCTCGAGCAGCGCCATGCGCTCGTCATACTCGATCCCGTCGCGCTTCATCGCGGCGACGGCCTCTCCCCGCGCCTTGTACTCCTGCTGAGCGAGAATCGCGCGGGGGTCATCGAGGGTCGCTTCGATGACACTGACGACATCGAGCGCATAGTGCCCGGTGCCGGTGCCGGTGCCGGTGCCGCGCGAAGCCCGCAGGATGTCGCCAGCTCCGCTGGATTCGGAGTCATCTCTGCGGAGTTCCTGACGTTCTGCGGCGGTGAGGTCGCTGTCCGGCGAGAGCAGCCCGATCGCGGCGAGCGCGAAGGGCGACAGAGGCTGGTTCAGGGCGAAGTTCGGCTGCAGGTCGACCGTGAGACGGATCCGGGGGGTGGATGCCCGGGACACCTCGACGATCCCAGCCACCACGAGTGTGCGGAAGATGGCGATCGCGCGTCGAGCGAGGGCAAACTGCCGCGTGCGGGGCTCGTGGTTGTCGAACACGAGCGAGCGGACATGACCGAAAACGTCTCCCCCGCGACCGATGACGTTGATGAGCATCGCGGCGGTGAGCTTCAGCTGCGGCGCGAGCGGCTCGGGCTGCGCCGCGACGAGCCGCTCGAACGATCCCTCGCCCCAGTTGACGACACCGGTGGGCGCCTTCTTGCGGACGATCTTCTTGCGCTTGGCAGGGTCATCGCCGGCTTTGGCCAGCGCGGCCGCGTTCTCGATCTCCCAGTCCGGCGCCATCACGACGACGTTGCCGTAGGGATCGTAGCCCGGCCGGCCGGCACGGCCCGCGACCTGCTGGAACTCGCGGGCGCTCAGCTGCCGCATCCTGGTGCCGTCGTACTTCGAGAGGGCGGTGATGAGCACCGTGCGAATCGGCACGTTGATCCCGACCCCGAGCGTGTCGGTGCCGCAGATCACCCGGAGCAGCCCGCGCTGGGCAAGGGTCTCGACCAGGCGGCGATAACGGGGCAGCATCCCCGCGTGGTGAACGCCGATCCCCGCTCTCACAAGACGCGACAGCGTCTTGCCGAAGCCGGTCGTGAAGCGGAAGTCGCCGATGGCTTCGGCGATGGCGTCGCGCTGCTCGCGCGTCGTGATCTTCACCGAGGCGAGGGCCTGAGCACGCTCGAGGGCCGCCGCCTGTGAGAAGTGCACGATGTAGACGGGCGCTTCGCCCCGCTCGAGCAGCGCTTCGAGGACCTCGTGCACGGGTCGGCGCTCGTAGGAGAAGTGCAGCGGCACGGGTCGGTCGACGCCGGTGATCTCGGCCACCGGACGATCCGTGCGACGCTCGAGGTCGGCGGCCAGATCGGTGACATCGCCGAGCGTGGCGGACATCAGCAGGAACTGCGCGCGCGGGAGCATCAGGAGCGGCACCTGCCACGCCCATCCCCGGTCGGGGTCGCCGTAGAAGTGGAACTCGTCCATGACGACCTGGTCGACGGCGGCATCCTCCCCCTGTCGCAGAGCCATGTTGGCGAGGATCTCGGCCGTGCAGCAGATGATCGCGGCATCCGGATTCACCGCCGAATCCCCCGTCACCATCCCGACGCTCCCGGCGCCGAAGATCTCCACCAGCGCGAAGAACTTCTCACTGACGAGAGCCTTGATCGGCGCCGTGTAGTACGAGCGTCCGCCCGCCGCCAGACACGCGGCGTGCGCGGCGATCGCCACCAGCGACTTCCCGGTGCCGGTCGGAGTCGACAGGATCACGTGGGCGCCCGAGACGAGTTCCATGATCGCTTCATCCTGCGCGGGGTACAGCGTGATGCCGCGCCCGGCGCTCCACCGCACGAACGCGTCATAGACCTCGTCGGCCGAGGATGCGGGTGACAGGCCCTCGGTCAGCGTCGGCGCGGTCATGACCCGAGTCTGCCACCCGCTGTGCACCCGCCCGCGCGACGGCTCAGTCGCGCCAGGACTTCGCCGCCAACACCCGGGCGGCGGCGGCTTCGACCTGCAGCGCGAAGGCCGGATCGGATTGCGCCCGGGCAAGCGCGGCGTCGTACATCGCCGGCAGCACGGACGGATCGGCCGACACGAGCACCAGGTCGACCCCGGCCTCGATCGCCCGCACCGCGCGATCGCCCGGCGGGATCGCCTGCACCTGCGCGGCAGCCGACAGATCGTCGGTCATGACGACCCCTGTGAACCCCACCTGCTCGCGCAGGAGCCCCGTCACGACCGCCGAAGAAAGCGCGGCCGGGCTCGCGCCGTCGATCCGCGAGTAGACCGCCGTGCTGATCATCACGACGCAGGGTCCGGCCGCAATGAGCCCCCGGTACGCAGCGACGTCGGGCGAATCGACGCCGATGACATCGTCGACGACGTTCGCGGCGGTGTCGGTGTTGGCGCTCACGCGCCCGAGCCCGGGAAAGTGCTTGAAGGTCGGAAGGATGCCGGCGGCCCTCATCCCGTCGGCGAACGCGCCCGCTGCGGTGCTGACGGTCCGCGCGTCATAGCCGTACTGGCGTCCGAGAGCGCCGATCGGCGGATTGTCGAACCGGGTGTCGTGGCTCGTGACGATGTCGGCGACGGGGGCGAGGTTCATGTCGACGCTCGCCGCGGCGAGCTGCTCGCCCCAGTGCCGCGCGTTCCGCTGCAGGACGGATGCCGGATCATCCGCCTGCCGGATCGCATACGGGATGTCATCGACCCCGGGGCCGCGGATCACCTGCACTTCTCCGCCTTCCTGATCGGTCGCGACCCACAGCGGGATTCCCCCGGTCGTCTGCGGCGCGACGAGGGCGCTGAACTGTGCGACGACAGGAGCCACGGCACCGGCCCCGCCGCGCGTGCGCCCATGCAGGAAGATACTGCCGACGTGTCGATCCGACACGGCCGAAAGGGTCTCCGGCATCGCGGAAGTCACGCCCGTGCCGACCATGAAGAGCTGTCCGACCTCCTGCTCGAGGGTCAGCGCTGAGACGGGATCCGGAGTCGGCGTCGGGGTCCGAGCCGAGGTCGGCGCGTGGGACGCGGTCGGCGACGGAGCGGGCGCCGCGGAGGTGCACCCGGACAGTGCGAGCACGCCGACCGCGAGAACCGCCCACGTGTGTCGCATGCGGCCATCCTCTCGGTTCGGGCCGTTCGGCGCCACCACCGGCCCGCTCTCTGGCGGAACACCGTGGACCGCGCCTACGTTGGACCCGAAGAAGACTCCACCCCTCAAAGGAGACAGCCATGAGCGAACCCACGCCGATCGTCGTCCGCAATGACGACAAGAATCGCTATGAGATCCACCTCGACGACACCGTCGCCGGTTTCACGGAGTTCGAGGCGGACGACCACGGGCGTCTCGCCTTCCCGCACACCGAAGTCGACCCGGCGTTCGGCGGCCGCGGGCTCGGTGGGACGCTCGTCGGGCAGGCGATGGCCGATGTCGCCGCCCGCGGAGAAACCGTCGTACCGGTCTGCCCGTTCGTCGTGAAGTACCTGCACTCGACGGAGGTGCCGGGACTCGACATCGCCTGGCGGCCGACGGCCGACGAGGCCGGAAGCAACCAGGTGGATTCTCCGGACGCGTGACCGCAGGGCCTATTTGTCACGGCCGGGCCCTCGGGGCGCGCCGGTAGGGTGAGCCTGTGACCCGAAGCACACTCCTGCCGACGCGCGTTCTTCTCGTATGCGCGGCGATCGGTGTCGCGACGGGGATGGTGGGCGGGGTCGCAGGGGCCGTGACGCCCCTGGTGCTGGTCGGCGCGCCGTTCGCATACGGCCTCGTCCTCGGCGCACACGTGCTGCCGGGCATCGTCGCCCAGGAGGTCTTGCGTCGACCGCTGGTCGCCCTGATCGCACACCTGATGGCGGCACTCGTCGCGAGCGCGTTCAACCCCGCGTGGATCTTTCGCTTCCTCGGGACGGCACTGCTGTTCGGCGCGATCCAGGAGGGTGTCGCCGCGCTGACGCGCTACCGGGTGTGGGGCCCCTGGCGCTTCTTCGTCTCAGCGGTGATCATCGGCGTTCTCGTCGCGGTCGCCGTCTTCTTCGCCGCCGATCTGGGCGCACTCGCGCCCTGGGCGCAAGTCGCGTATCTCGCGATCTCGGTTCTCGGTCCGATCGCCTGGACCGCCCTCGGGCTCGGCATCGGTGCGTCCCTGCGTCGCGCCGGGGTCGCCCGGGCGTAAGCGATACGCCGAGCGAAGTTAGGGCAGGCTAAGTTGGGGAAGTGATATCCGCGCCCGTGCCACTGCTGCGCGTCGAAGATCTCGGCATCCGTCACGACGGAGCTGCCGTCGCGGCACCGTCCTCGGCGACGTTCGAGATCGCCCGAGGCGAGGTCGTGCTGCTCCTCGGCCCGAGCGGAGCCGGCAAGTCCACGCTCGCGCTCTCCCTGAACGGCCTCATCCCGCACGCCGTGCCCGCCGAGATGACGGGCACGGTCACCGTCGCGGGCAGCGACACCGCGTCCACGCCGGTGGCTGAGCTCAGCACGCAGGTGGCCATGGTCTTCCAGGACCCCGATGCCCAGCTGGTGACCGGCACGCTGCTGGACGAGGTCGCGTTCGGTCCGGAGAATCTGCGGCTCCCCCTCGAGGAGGTGCTCGCCCGCACGGAGGTCGCGCTGCGCCGTGTCGGCCTGTGGGAGCGCCGCCACGACAACCCCGATCGCCTGAGCGGCGGCGGACGTCAGCGCCTCGCGATCGCGTGCGCGCTCGCCATGGGATCGCCGCTGCTGGTGCTCGACGAGCCCACGGCGAACCTCGACCCCCAGGGGATCGAGGAGGTCTACGCCGCGCTGGGCGAACTGGTGGCAGCGGGCGATCGTGCGATCCTGCTGGTGGAGCACAACCTCGACGCCGCGATCGCGATCACCGACCGGGTCGTGGTGCTCGATCACGCCGGACGCACGATCGCCGACGGCACTGTGGATGCCGTGCTCCGCGCGCGCGCGGCGGAGCTCGATGCCATCGGAGTGTGGCTGCCCGTCGCGACCCTTGCGGCTCTGCGGCTCAGGGAAGCCGGATGGAACCTCGACCCGCTGCCGCTCGATCCCCTAGAACTGCGGACGGCGCTCGACGCCGTCGAAGCCCCGGCATCCGCCGCCGATTCTGCAGAGCGCTCCCCCGGAGTGCATTCGTCCTCTCCGAGAAATCCCGCGCAGATCGAGGTGCGTGACCTCACCGTTCGCCGCGGTGCGGCCGAGGTGCTCCACGGTGTGGATCTGACCGTGCACGCGGGGGACTTCATCGCGATCGTCGGCGCGAACGGCGCGGGCAAGACCACACTGCTGCAAGCGATCGCCGGAGTCGTCCCGCCGCCGCGCGGCCACGTGCTGGTCAACGGGCGCGACGTCGCGCGCACGGACCTCCGCACCCTGTCGAGGCAGATCGGCTTCGTGTTCCAGAACCCCGAGCACCAGTTCATCGCGCAGACCGTCTTCGATGAGCTGGCGCACGGGTTGCGACGGCAGAAGCTCGACGAACCCGCCGTGCGCACCCGGACCGAGCAGATGCTCGAGCGCTTCGGCCTGCACGAGAAGGCGGACACGCACCCCTTTCTGCTCTCCGGAGGACAGAAGCGCCGCCTCTCGGTCGCCACGGCACTGGTCACGGGAGCCCCGGTATTGGCGCTCGATGAACCCACGTTCGGCCAGGACCGAGCGCGCGCGGACGAACTCATGCACCTGCTGCGCGAGCTGAGCGAGGCCGGCACGACAATCCTCGTCGTCACGCACGACATGCAGTTGGTCACCGAGTATGCGCACCGCACGATCGTCGTGAGCAGCGGACGCGTCGTAGCCGACGCGGCGACCGCCGCGATCTTCGACGATGACACCCTGCTGCGTTCGGCGGGGCTCCGCCGACCTCCCCTGCGGCGCGCGTTCGCGGATCTGCGGCATCCCGCGCTCTCTTCGGTGACACGGCTGGCCGATCTGCCGCGCCCCCTGGACCCGAGCAGGACCGCTTCGTGAGCGACGCGACGATCGATCCGTGGGTCGCGGCGCCACCGTCCCGGAGATTCCTCTACGGCCTGAACCCGCTCGCGAAGCTCGCCGCGCCCGTTCCGGCGATGGCGTTGCTGGTCTTTTCACGCGACCTCGCCACTCCGCTCACCTTCATCGCTCTGGCCTATCTCGTGGCGCTGATCGGAGCGCAACCGACCGCGCGGGCCATGTTGCTGCTGTTCGTGGTGCTGCCATTCGCGGCGACGTTCGTGGGGCTGGGCATGACGCTGTGGGCCGACGCTTCCCGCGTGGACACCTCTGTCGCCGTGCTCACCATCGGCGGCTGGACCCTCTACGGCGGCGCCGTCGAGATCGGAATGGCGACCGGCGTGCGACTCGCCGCGATCATCGCGCTGGGGCTGATGGCGGGGCTCACCACCACGGGCCCCGACCTCGTGCGTGCGGCCGTGCAGCACCTGCGGGTGCCCTACCGCTTCGGCTACACGGCGCTGGCTGCGTTCCGCTTCGTCCCACGGTTCGGATACGAGCTCGAGGTGATCCGCCAAGCCCACCGCGTGCGCGGCGCGCACGACGGGCGCGGACCCCTCGCCGCGCTTGCACGATGGTGGGGATACATCGTGCCGCTGCTGGCCGGTTCCATCCGGCATGCCGAGCGGGTCGCGCTGGCGATGGATGCCCGGGCCTTCGGCGCCGCCCCGGAGCGCACCGAGCGCCACCTGGTCCCCTGGCGCAGGCGGGACACCGTCTTCGTCGTGGCCTTCTGGGCGGTGTCGGCCGGCATCCTCATCTTCTTCTTTCCCTGGACCCTCCGCTGAACCCCCACCCGGCACACTCAACTCCGCAGAGTGTCGCCTTCCGCGCACCGAGCACCGCAGATCCTGCGAAGTTGACGCGCGTCTGCGGAGGTGAGTCGGCCTGAGACACCGGCGCTCACGCCGGCGGTCAGCCCCGTCCGGTCAGCGCTTGCCGACGATTTGGCGCGAGACG
>WOYI010465786.1_pt1 | contig 11901 bp, 12 predicted proteins | sample 6423411 | NCBI WGS metagenome assembly WOYI01 (sample SAMN13441803, study PRJNA592873) | oil field metagenome | biome: oil field; feature: oil-well bore; material: oil-contaminated soil; isolation source: oil-contaminated soil from oil-well borehole | place: Germany: Wietze | collected 2016-10-18 ... | reverse complement strand
GCCTCGCTGGGGAATTTCGCAAGAGGCTCATTCGTTGGGCGAGCCGATTGCGCCCGCAGGACAAAACGATGGCCCTGCCCGAGCTTGTAGGACAGGTACTCGTAGATGTCCGACTCGCGGTCGCACACGGAGATCGTGCGTGCCATGGCCTCGCCCAGACGCTCGGCCATGCGTACCGACGCCTGAAGCTCTCCTTAGCGCCATAAGCGCGCTGCTTGCGCGCGTGCCGCTGGCCGTAACTGGCCGGGTCCCGGCTCCCATGGTGCTGCTCGATCAATCCCACCGTGCGCTCGCCGGTGGCATCCACCAGCAACACCGAATGCACCCGATACCCTCGATGCTTGGCCTCGCGCCGACTTCCCGTGACTCCCAGGAGCCTGTCGGGCTTTGGCGGTCGAGTCGAACATTCGGCGGTGCGAGGACCGATGTTCGGCGCTTTGCCGGCCCATGGTGGTTCCATGGGCCAAGAAGCGACGGACATAGGGACCGCACCGGCGGATGTGCAGCCCGGCCGGCCAAAGTCCGACAGGCTCCCAGGTCCGCCGCCACCGCATGCGCGTAGCTCACGCTGGTGGTGTCTTCCACCGCCAACAGCACGCCAGCGTGCGCTTGGGCCTGCCGCGCAACCTGCCTCAGCCACCCTCCCGGATCGCTTCCGGCGCTACCTCGTCGTTGCGCATCAGTCGATAACTGCCCAGCAACGCCGCCGACTCCCCCTCGCAGCACTGCGCCATCGAGGCGCCAACCTGCCGCGCCAGCCGCGCACCCACATCCACCCGTCGTCGCGTGCGACGTCGATCGCCAAGATCACACTCCCCGAATAGCTGCTGCGCCCACGCCGCTTCGTCACTCACCATGATCACGCCTCTTGTTGGCATTGGCATCATGGAGTTACGGATTATTCGCCAGGTAAATCGTGATCGAGAGACAGGGCTTTGCCGGGGGATACTTACTCCGCGCGAATGGCGTCGCGCCGGCCGGGGCGTGGCGTGTAGCGCACCGAGACCAGTGCCACACGATCGCCGGCCTGTACGTAGCGCAGCGGGCCAGTCGCCGAGGTGTCGCCGAAGTGCAGCGTCCGGTCGTCCAGCACCAGCGTGGCCATCGGCCTGGCCAGGCCGATGCGGGCGGGGTCGAAGTCGTCCAGCGGGCGCCAGCTCGCCACCGGGGCGGCGGCGATGTCGGTGAGTTCGTCCAGTCGGCCGTCGTCGGCGCGCGCCGGCGTGCCGTCGGTGCGCCACCAGTGGTCGTCGCGTTTGGCGTAGTGCTCGGGCGGGCCGCCTTGCAGGGTGAGCGTGACGCGGGTGATGGCGGCCGGGTCGAGGCCGGTCAGCGCGCCCGGCGCGGCGGCCGCCTCGCGTTGCCATTGCCACGCGGCCAGCGCCACCAGCGCGGCGACGCCGAGCAGCAGGAACAGGCGCTGGCGCGCGGCGCGACCCATGCTCAGCGGCGCCTGCGCCGCCACACGATCAGCCCGCCGATCGCCAGCAGCAGCAGCGGCAGCACGACGAGAAAGCCCAGGCTCACCGCGTTCAACTGGCCCTGCGACAGCCGCAGGAAGCGGTCCGGCGCGCCGCGCGGCGGCAGGTTCACCAGCGCGTCGTCGCCCAGCAGCCAGTCGAAGATGCGCTCGCCCAGCGCGCGGTTGCCGCCGTTGCCGAGGTAGGTGTTGGAGAGAAAGTCGCCGTCGCCGATCACCGCGGCGCGCTGCTCGCTCTTGTCCGGGCTGGGCGAGAGGCGGCGCAGCGCGAAGCCGAATTCCAGCGGCCGGCCGGGCAGGGAGGTGTCGGCCTCGCTGCCGGTGTCGATGCGAGCCTGCGGGCCGCTGCGCAGGAACGGCGTGCTCGACCAGTCGCTGCGGCGGCCCGCCGGCGCCAGCGCGGCGACCTCGGGGAACAGCGTGGTGAGGGTGAAGCCGCGGGTGATCGCCTGCGCCGGGTAGTCGCCCAGCGCGATCATGTGCGGATTGGCCAGCCCGAGCGCGGCGCCGGAGGCGTCGCTGAGCACACCCGGCAGCACGCTGATGCCGAGCGCGTCGGCCAGCGGCTGCAGGCCGAGATCGTCGACGAGCGGCGCACCGGCCGCGCGCGGCTCGGTGAGCCACAGCAGGTTGCCGCCATCGCGCACGTAGTTCACCAGCGCCTGCACGCCGCCGGGCGCCAGCGGCGCGGTGGGGCTGGCCAGCACCACCAGGTCAGTGTGCTGCGGCACCTCACTCACCTGCGCGAAGTTCAGCGGCACCGCGCGCATGCCGCGACCTTCCAGCTGGGTGATGAAGGTGCCCATGTCGGCATTGGCCTGGCCGTCCGGGCGGCGCTCGCCGTCGCCGCTGACGAAGGCGACGATGCGCTCGCCGCCGCGGGCGAGGCGCTCCAGCGCGTTGGTCATCGGGCCTTCGGAGGACAGGTCGTCCAGCCGCTGCTCGCGGCCGCGGTAGTGGATCAGCAGTTCGCCGTCGACGGTGATGCCCCGCTCGCGCATCGCCCCGGGGTCGAGCTGCGGGTCGACGAAGCGCAGCGAGATGTCCGGCTTCACCTGCTGGTAGCGCTGCACGAAGCTGGCGATTTTCTGGCGCAGGTTGCCCTGCGGGTTGGCGTAGCTGACGATCTCGACCGGACCGCTCAGCCGGGCCAGCACCGCGCGGCTTTCCTTCGACAGGCTGGCGCGGCCGCCATGGGTCCAGTCGGCCACGTGCACGTAGCGGGTGGAGAGATAGCCCGCCGCGGCCACGGCGAGGAAGGCCAGCAGCGCGAACAGCCAGCCGTCGAGGCGGCGCAGGGTGCGCTGCATGCGCATCAGCCGCGCTCCCGGTCCGAGGCGAGCCGGCGGACCGCCAGCACCAGCGCCAGCGCCGCCAGCAGCACGAACCACAGCACGTCGTCGGTGGCGACCAGTCCCCGCAACAGCGGTTCGAGATGGCTGCCCAGCGCCAGCCAGTGGATCGCGCCGTTGTCGATGCCGGCCGCCTGCGCACCCAGATCCACGCAGCACAGCGTGAGGGTGATCACCAGGCTGGCAGTGGCGGCAATCGCCGGATGCGAGGCGAAGGTGGAGCAGGCCAGCCCGATCGCCGCCAGCAGCGCCAGCAGCAGGGCCAGCCCCAGCGCGGCGGCGGCCAGCTTGCCCCAGTCCAGCGCGGTGCCGTGGGCGAGCGAGAGCGGCATGGCCAGCGCCAGCGCCAGCCACAGCGCCAGCCAGCCCAGCACGGCCAGGTACTTGCCCAGCACGATGCGCGCGGGCGACAGGCCGCTGGCCAGCAGCAGCGGCAGCGTGCCGTTGCTGCGTTCGCCGGCCACGCTGGACATGGTCAGCAGCGGCACCACCAGCAAGGCCAGCTCGGCCAGCCCGAACGGCACCAGCCCGCCGGTGAACAGGCTGCTGAGCAGGGGCACGGCGACCAGGTCGGTGTAGCCCGGGCCGGCCGGCAACGCGGCGAGCTTCACCTGCGCGGCGAGAAAGTTGCCCAGCAGCAGCACGAAGCGCCATGCCAGCTCGCCCAGCGTCAGCGCGCCGAGCACCCAGGCCAGTGGACGAACGAACAACCGGCGCGACTCCAGCCGCACCATCGCCACTGCGCTCATGCGGCCTGGCTCCGGCCGTTCATCGCGATGTCGAAGAAGCGGCGCTCCAGCGCCTGCAGGTCGCCGGTGTCCACCACACCCTGGTGGCGCAGCTGGCCCTCGTGCAGGATCGCCACCCGCCCGCACACCGCCGTGACCTCGGCCAGCAGATGGGTGGACAGGATGACCGCCGTGCCACGCGCGGCCTCCTCGTGGATCAGCTGGCGCAGGCTGGCCACCTGCACCGGATCGAGCGCGTTGGCGGGCTCGTCGAGGATCAGCAGCGTCGGGCGATGCAGCAACGCGCAGGCCAGGCCCAGGCGCTGGCGCTGGCCCTGCGACAGCACGCCGGCGAGGCGGCGGGCCAGCTTGCCGAGTTCGAGGCGCTGCAGCATGGCGTCGGTCGCCTGGCGTAGTGCGGCACCGTTCAGCCCGTGCAGGCGTCCGTGTGCCTGCAGGTGCTCGAGCACCGTCAGTTCCAGCCACAGCGGGGCACGTTCCGGCAGCCAGCCGATCAGCCGCCGGCCCAGCTCCGGGCGCTCCAGGAAATCCTCGCCGTTCAGATGGATCGTGCCGCCATCGGGACGCATGGCCCCCGCAATCATGCTCAACGTCGTCGATTTGCCGGCGCCGTTGACGCCCAGCAGGCCGAGCACTTCGCCGCGATCCACGTCGAGGCACAGATCCTGCACGGCGATTCGGCCGGCACGCTGGCGACAAAGCCGGTCGATCCGGAGCAGGGGTTGTGTGGCGTTCATTGCATGATTGTCACGGCGCCCCCACTTTCATACAACAGGAAGTTGTTTCGAACGCTTCGCGTCATGCGCAGGCGTCCAAGCCATGCTGGCGGGTACGGAGACCCTGCACTAGACTGCCCCTCAACGACTCAATTAAGAGATACCTTCGAGATGCTGGACTCCGTCCTCAATTTCCTGATCACCGGCCTGACCCACATGACGTGGGTCGGCAAGCTGGCGTACATGCTGGTGGTCACCCAGCTCACCATCTTCACGGTGACGATCTATTACCACCGCTGCCAGACGCACCGCGGCCTGGACCTGCATCCGATCATCCAGCACTTCTTCCGCTTCTGGGGCTGGCTGACCACGGGCATGGTGACCAAGGAGTGGGTGGCGATCCATCGCAAGCACCACGCCAAGGTCGAGACGGTCGACGATCCGCACAGCCCGATGATCTACGGCATCAAGAAGGTGTTCTGGGACGGCGTGTCGCTGTATCGCGACGCCTCCGAGAACAAGCAGGACATGGAGCAGTACGGTCGCGGCACGCCGGACGACTGGATCGAGCGCAACGTCTACGGGGGTCACCCGTACTGGGGGCCGACCCTGATGCTGTTCATCAGCTTCGCGCTGTTCGGCGTGATCGGCGTGGCGATGTGGGCGGTGCAGATGATCTGGATCCCGTTCTGGGCCGCCGGCTTCGTCAACGGCGTCGGCCACTGGGCCGGCTACCGCAACTTCGAGAGCGCCGACACCGCACGCAACCTGATCCCCTGGGGTTTCTGGATCGGCGGCGAAGAGCTGCACAACAACCATCACGCCTTCCCCAGCTCGGCCAAGTTCGCGCTGCGCAAGTGGGAGTTCGACATCGGCTGGGTGGTGATCTGCGCGCTGCGTTCGGTCGGCCTGGCCAAGGTGCTCCGCGTGGCGCCGACGCTGGACGTGCGCCCGAACGTGAGCCTGCCCGACGCCGAAACCCTCAAGGCCGTGCTCACGCACCGCTTCGAGGCGATGACCGACTACTACCGCGGCGTCATCGTGCCGACCCTTCGCGAGGAAGCGCAGCACGCCGGCGAAAGCATCAAGGCGATGCCGCGTCGCGTGCGTCGTGCGTTGGCCGACGGTGGCCGCTGGCTGGACGGCGAGGGCCACGACAAGCTGCAGACCGTGCTGGCCAAGCGCCCGACCCTGCGCACGGTGGTCGACTTCCGCGCACGCCTGGCGGCGTTGATGGAGCAGCGCGGCGCCGAGCAGACGCTGAAGGGCCTGCAGCAGTGGATTGCCGAGGCCGAGCAGAGCGGTATCCGCGCCCTGCAGGACTTCGCGGCCCGGCTCAAGAGTTATACCGTCGCCGCGCACTGACAGCCGGTTGCCGGCGATTGAATGAAAAACCCGCCTCACGGCGGGTTTTTTTGTGTCCGGGGCGCGCCAGGTGGCGCCGTCAGAGCTTGTCCGGCCCCTGCCGCAGCCAGCGGTCGATCAGTCGCTTCTCGTAGCGCAGGTCGTCGGTTGACGTCGCGTTGCCGCCACTGCTGAGGAAGCCCAGGTCGCGCAGCGTGCGGTCGCCTTCGCGCAGCACCGCGCCGCTGGCGTCGAGCAGGCGGAAATGCAGGTCGATGCGCGGCGGGTAGATGTCCTTGACGATCCGCACGTCGCTCATCCGTGGCCCGTGCCACGGCTCGTACGAGCCCGCGCGGTCGACGTCGGTGATGACGATCTGCAACTGCTGGCCATCCACCAGCACCTTGCCGGCCCGCTCCTCGATGTACTTCTTCAAGACGCCGAGGTAGCTGTCGTCCGCGCGCATCGGCGCAAACGCCTTCGTTTCCCTGGTCTCGGTGAACCGCTCGGGATGGTCATAGGTGACGGTGACCCGAGCCGGGGCCGTCGCGAACGAGGGTCCGGCCAAGCCCAGGGCCAGGGCGGCTGCGATGGCAAGACGGGGAAGGGTGGGCAATCGGGTCATGGCACATCTCCTCGTGAGAGCGGCGGCATTCGCCGTTGGGGAATCCAGCATAACGTCTGGTCGCACGGGCGGTGGACGGTTGCGACAGGATGGCGGTAAAAAAAACCCGCCATGAGGGCGGGTTTCTTCGGATGGCAGATCCCTGCTTTACCAGCGTGCGGCTGTCGAAAGTCGCTTCGCGGGGATGGCGATCCAGCGAGCCGTTTGCGCGCGGCGAACGGGCTGTCAGCTCACTTGATCTTGCCTTCCTTGTAGATCACGTGCTTGCGCACGACCGGATCGTACTTCTTGAACTCGAACTTTTCCGGGGTGTTCTTCTTGTTCTTCTGCGTGGTGTAGAAGTGGCCGGTGCCGGCCGAAGAGATCAGACGGATCTTGTCCTGCGTCTTGTTAGCCATGGTCTAGCTCCTCAGATCTTCTCGCCGCGGGCACGCAGCTGGGCAATCACGGCCTCGATGCCATTCTTGTCGATGGTGCGCAGCGCATGATTGGAAACACGCAGCTTGACCCAGCGATTCTCGCTGGGAACCCAGAAGCGACGCTCATGCAGGTTGGGCAACCAGCGGCGACGGGTCTTGTTGTTGGCATGCGAGACGTTGTTGCCGGTCTGCACACCCTTTCCGGTGACTTGGCATACACGGGCCATGATGACCTTCGTATTTGGTGATGTAACGCCCGTTGGCCAGGGCGACTTCGGCCCAGCGGCGCCGGGGCGCCACGCAATGCTGGAGGGTGGAGCTTTCGAACCCTGCCGTGAGGTCCGCATCGCGTCGCGGACGTCCCGGGTGATCCGGGCGGCATGGATCGAGCCGCGCATTATCGCGGAAATTCCGCCGGTTGCGCAATCCTTGACCGGGGCTGCCGGCCCGGGCCGAGTGACGCTGCGCGGGCTTGTATGGAACAATCGTGCTCTTTGCACTTTATGCCGCCGCCTGCTTCGGGATCGGCGCTTCATTCAAACGAGGACACCTCATGGCAGACGTCACCACCAACGGCCAGGCGAACCAGCCGCAGCTCGCGCTGCAGAAGATCTACGTGAAGGACGTCTCCTTCGAGGCGCCGAACGCCCCGCAGATGTTCCAGGAAATCAGCGAGACCGGCGACCAGCCGCAGGTGCAGCTCAACCTCGGCCAGCGCGCCACCGATCTGGGCAACGACCTGTACGAAGTGGTGCTCAGCCTCACCCTGACCTGCACCGTGGGCGAGCACACCGCCTACCTGGCCGAAGTGCACCAGGCCGGCCTGTTCGGCATTGCCGGCTTCAGCCCGGAAGACCATGCCGGCATCGTCGGCAGCTACTGCCCGAACCTGCTGTTCCCGTATGCACGCCAGGTGATCTCCTCGCTGGTGCTGGAGGGCGGCTTCCCGCCGTTCCTGCTGCAGCCGATCAACTTCGACGCGCTGTACGCCGAGCAGATGCGCCGCAGCGCGAGGGGCGGTGACGGGGCCGCGCCGGCGCTCAACAGCTGATCCACCCATGAGCCCCCGACCGACCCTGGCGGTCCTCGGCGCCGGTTCCTGGGGTACGGCACTTGCAGCGCTCACGGTGCGCAACGGTGTGCCCACCCGGTTGTGGGGGCGCGACGCGCAGGCCCTGGCGGCGATGGCGCAGACCCATCGCAACCAGCGCTACCTGCCCGATCTCGAACTGCCCGCCGAGCTCCACTACGAGAGCAGCCTGGCCGCGGCGCTGCATGGCGCCAAGGTCGTGCTGATCGTGGTGCCCAGCCACGCGTTCGCCTCGATGCTGGACGAGATCGCCCCGCTGCTCGACGACGACGCGGCGATCGCGTGGGCCAGCAAGGGGTTCGAGCCGGGCACCGGCCGCTTCCTGCACGAGCTGGTGGCCGAAAAGCTGCCCGGGCGCCCGGCGGCGGTGGTCACCGGGCCGTCATTCGCCAAGGAGGTCGCCGCCGGCCTGCCCAGCGCGGTCACCGTGCACTCGGATGACGAGTCGTTCGCGCGCGAGCTGGCCGGCATGCTGCACGCGCCGAACTTCCGCGCCTACACCGGCAGCGACGTGCTCGGTGCCGAGCTGGGCGGTGCGATGAAGAACGTGCTGGCGGTCGCCACCGGCGTGGCCGACGGCATGCAGCTGGGCCTCAACGCCCGCGCCGGCCTGATCACCCGCGGCATGAACGAGATGCTGCGGCTGGGCCTGGCGCTCGGTGCCAAGCCGGAAACCCTGATGGGCCTGTCCGGCCTGGGCGACCTGGTGCTCACCTGCACCGGCGACCTGTCGCGCAACCGCCGTCTCGGCCTGGCGCTGGGCAAGGGCATCGCGCTGGACGAGGCGGTGCGCCAGATCGGCCAGGTGGTGGAGAGCGTGCTCACCGCCGACGAAGTCGCCCGGCTGGCCGCCAAGCATGGGCTGGACCTGCCGATCGCCACTAGCGTGCGCGCCGTGCTGCATGGTGAAGTCACTCCGGCAGAAGGCCTGCGCGCGCTGATGGCGCGCGCGCGGAAGCCGGAATATCCACAGGGCCTGTTCCCCGGCACCTGAGCAGGCTCGAGCACGGCCTGTGCGCCGGGCCGCCGTCGTCGTGGGCATGCGCGACCGTGCTTGCTAAGCTCGGGGTTTTGCTCGCCCAGCGGACGCATGGCCATGCAGCAACCGGACGACCGAAAGCCTGGCGATCCCCCCGTCGTCCGCGGCGTGGCCGAAGCCGCGTTGCCGCCGGTGTGGCGCCGGCTGCTGGCGCCGCCGCTGCCGGCTGCGCCGCCCGAGGGCGGCGTGCTGGGATTCTTCCTCGACGTGGTGCACGAGGACGGCAGCAGCGCCGGGCGGCTCGACGTGGCGCCGGTGGTGCTGGCCGTGGTCGAACACGGCCGCTTCACGCGGCCGGCACCGCTGGACAGCAAGCATCTGGTGCACGCCCTGCTCGAACCGCACGAGCAGCGCCTGGCCGCCACCGTGCTGGGCCTGCCGCAGACGCTGCGCAAGAGCCGCAGCTACGCGCGGCTCGCCGGCCACGTCGGCGATGCGCTGCTGGCGGAAATCCTCGATACCGCGCCGTGCTTCCTCGGCGGGCTGGGCGGGCTGCGGCTGGCGCGTGGCAAGTCGCACCAGCTCGCCTGGCACTGGCAGTTGGCGGCTGATGGCAGCCAGCGGCTGCTGCCCGCCCTGCCCGCCGGGCAGCGCCTGCTGCGCATCGACGGCCTGTGGTATCTCGACGCCGAACGCGCCGAGCTGGGTCATCTCGAGGCGCCCGCCGAAGAATCCAGCTGGCTCGACCTGCCGCCGCTCAAGCACGACGACAGCCATCGGCTGCGCGCCGCGCTGCCACGCAGCCGGCTGGCGCACCGCGTGCCATTGCCGCAGGTGTTCGAGGACATGCGCCGCGAAGAGCTGGCACCCAAGCCGGTGCTGACCCTGCACGCGCTCACCCGTCACGCGCGCCTGGCCGCCGGCACGCCGCCGCTGGCCTACGCGCGGCTGGCCTTCGACTACGCCGGCGAGCGCCTGCCCGGTCGCGGCGGCGAGCCGCTGGTGCGGCGCGTGCGCAACGGGCAACTGGTGGAAATCGTCCGTCGCCGTGCCGACGAGCTCGCCGCGATGGAGCAGCTCGAACGCGCCGGCCTGACTCCCGCCGTGGACACCGAAGGCCTGCCGTGGGACCTGGCCGACACCCTGCCCGAGGACGCCTGGCTGTTTCCGGGCAAGGGCTACGCCGGCGCGCTGGAGGTGAACACGCCGGCACGCTGGCTGGCGCTGCGCGCCAAGCTGGAGACCGAAGGCTACGTGGTGGAGTACGCGCCGAGCTTTCCGTTCGAGGTACTGGAAGGCCCGGTGCGCTGGTACGGCAACGCCACCGAGGATGCCGACGACCATGCCTTCGACTTGGAGATCGGCATCGAGGTCGAGGGCAAGCAGCACAATTTGCTGCCGGCCGTGGCGCAGGCGCTGGCCGAGCATCAGCTCAACCTCAGCCCGGTGCCGAACGAGCCGGAAGACGCCGTGTGGTACGCCCCGGTGGACGAGCGCCGCCGCGTGCCGGTGAAGCTGAAGGAGCTGCGCGGCCTGCTCGCGCCGCTGGCCGAATACCTGGAGAAGCCGAAGAGGCGGCTGCACCTGCCGCGCGTGCAGGCCGGTCGCCTGGAAGAACTGGCCGACGCGCTGCCGGCCGGTGGCGAACTGCAGGCGCCCGCGCAGCTGCGCGGCTTCACCGCGCGGCTGCGCGATGCCGCCGACCGCGCCAGCGACGCCGTGCCCGAAGGCCTCACGGTGGAACTGCGCCCGTACCAGCGCGAGGGCCTGCGCTGGTTGAACGCGCTGGCCGAGGCCGGCGTCGGCGGCGTGCTGGCCGACGACATGGGCCTGGGCAAGACCCTGCAGCTGATTACCCACCTGCTCGCGCTCAAGCAGCGCGGCGCGCTGGCGCAGCCGGCGCTGATCGTGGTGCCGACCAGCCTGATCCCCAACTGGCAGGCCGAGTGCGTCCGCTTCGCGCCGTCGCTGAAGGTGCTGGCGCTGCACGGGCCGCAGCGCGGCGGCGACTTCTCGCAGCTCGGCGCGCAGGACATCGTGCTCACCAGCTACGCGCTCCTGCCGCGCGACGTGGTGACCTTGCGCAAGCAGCCGTTCGCGCTGATCGCGCTGGACGAGGCGCAACAGGTGAAGAACCCGCGCACGCAGGCGCGCCGCGTCGTGCTCAGCCTGCGCGCGCCACGCTGCATCTGCCTGACCGGCACGCCGCTGGAAAATCACCTGGGCGAGCTGTGGTCGCTGATCGACCTGACCGTGCCGGGCCTGCTCGGCGACGAGGGAGCCTTCCGCCGGCACTACCGCGGCCCGATCGAGAAGCAGCACGACGCGGCATGCCAGGCCCGGCTCAACCGCCGCCTGGCTCCGTTCATCCTGCGCCGGACCAAGAGCCAGGTGGCCTCCGAGCTGCCGCCGAAGACCGAGATCACCCGCCGCGTGGTGCTCGACGGCCGCCAACGCGAGTTGTACGAGAGCCTGCGCCTGTCGCTGGCCGACGAGCTGCGCCAGGTGATCGCCCAGCGCGGCATTGCGCACTCCGGCATCATGGTGCTCGACGCGCTGCTCAAGCTGCGCCAAGTCTGCTGCGATCCGCGACTGGTGAAGCTGGAGGCCGCGCGCGGCGTGCGCGACTCGGCCAAGTTCGAGCTGCTGATGGACATGCTGCCGGCGCTGCTGGCCGAAGGCCGCAAGGTGCTGCTGTTCTCGCAGTTCACCGAGATGCTCAAGCTGATCGCCAACGAGCTCGACCGCCGGCGCATTCCCTACGTCACGCTCACCGGCGAGACACGCGACCGCGCCGAACCGGTGAAGCAGTTCCAGCAAGGCGACGTGCCGCTGTTCCTGCTCTCGCTGAAGGCCGGCGGCGTGGGCCTCAACCTCACCGCCGCCGACACGGTGATCCACTACGACCCGTGGTGGAACCCCGCCGCCGAGGCGCAGGCCTCGGACCGCGCGCACCGCATCGGCCAGGACAAGCCGGTGTTCGTGTTCCGCCTGATCACCTCCAACACGGTGGAGGAGCGCATCGAGGAGCTCAAGCTGCGCAAGGCCGAGCTGGCCGACGCCGTGCTGGAAGGCGGCGGCACGCGCGAACGGCTCAGCTTCGACCAGGACGACCTCGACGCGTTGCTCGCGCCCGGTTGAACGTCC
>WOYI011447595.1_pt1 | contig 11902 bp, 13 predicted proteins | sample 6423411 | NCBI WGS metagenome assembly WOYI01 (sample SAMN13441803, study PRJNA592873) | oil field metagenome | biome: oil field; feature: oil-well bore; material: oil-contaminated soil; isolation source: oil-contaminated soil from oil-well borehole | place: Germany: Wietze | collected 2016-10-18 ... | reverse complement strand
CACCGCCATCATAGTGCCCAGGTGCAGGAAGATCGAAAATGAGAACGCATCGGCCGGAGGGATCCCGAGCCAGTTTATCATGGCGATCATCCCCTGGCCTTCGCTGCTTATAGGCAGCCACTCAGGAATCTTTTTAATTCATGGGAATGTGATCTCTTGCACCCTTGGTGATAAGCTGATCCTCGATATTCCTCTGGCGCTGGCGGTCATTGTTGTGACCACGATCTGTGGACTGCCCCTTGTATGGAGCACAGGGACGCGCACGCTCACGAAGATCGCTCTCTCTTTCGCCCTTGGATATGTGCTGCTATCGATAGCCGGAATCGCTGGAGCGTTGATCGGGATCGATCCGATCGTGCCACAGACATGTACTGCGCTCGCAGGCGTATTCATGTGTGCTATGTTTCGTATACGCAATAAATCAGAGGCTCATTGTCCTGCATCGCTCGACCTTGATCGAGACGACAGGATCGTCCTATGTACTGGAGCACTGTATCTGATCATAGGCATCCTGTTCTTCGATCGCCTGGTCATGTGGATGGGGGGAGACGCAGTGGCGCATGCTGCGATGGTGCGTATGCTACTCGAAGGCCAGACGCTTCCGGTTGGACTGCCACGGCTTGAAAGCTATTGGGAGTACTACCCAAAGGGGTTTCACTACTATGCCTATCTGTGGGCCAAAGTCTTTCCAATCCTGGATGTGATTCAGACGGTGCCTGTCGTGATCACAGCTGTTACCCCTCTGCTGCTGTACTCACTTGGGAGGGAGATGAAACAGGATGCATCATCCGCCTACGCCTTCGTTTTGGCGTGCCTTGTCTTCCCAGCGCACTACAGCTATCTCATTTGGGGTGGCTATCCTTCTGCGGCTGCTGAGATGCTCTTAGTCGCGGCGGTGCTGGCGGCTGTGGTCAAGAGGTGGGCTCTTTTGGCGTTGTTCCCAGGTATCATGCTCTCCCATATGCGTTTCCTGGCGCTTGCAATCGGGGTGCTCTCATGTTGGGGGATGGTTGAGCGGCTGAGACGGTATCTCACAGCTCTGCATCTGTCCATCATCTTTGGGGGACTTGTGGCCCTGGTTGCTGTCTACCTCTCCTTCCACAGGCCTGAGTATCTCATATCTGTCTTCAGCGATCGGGGCCTTGCCAGCGAGTTTGTCGCCCGCTGGTACCCCGCACTCCTGGCGCTCTTCGGTGGGGCGGTTGCCATTATTAGGCGCGAGCAGCTGGACCGTCTGGCCCTGGCATGGGCGGGAGCAGTGATCCTCATTGTGCTGCTGGCGGATTCAGGCCTTCTGAGATTCGTCGGGAGCGCGGACAGGCTGCTAATGGTACTCTATCTTCCGCTGAGCCTTCTTGCAGCCCTGGCCCTGTGCAGGATGGATGGAGGCGACACAAGGATGAAGGCAGCCTTCCTGATGATGCTGATTGCCATAGGGTCTGTCTCCATGCTCACCATCTTCTGCAGCTATGCAGGAGCCTGGGGGATGCCGGAGGAGGACTATGATGCGATCATATGGCTATCTGGACAGAATTTGTCTGATGCGGTCTGTATCAACCTGGACGAGACCGGTGCCTGGGTCTACTCGCTCGCCGGCATTAGGGTCGCAAACCCTCGCATGGGGCCGGGAGCGTCTCCCTTCGATAGGGACTTGATACCGAAAATCATTGCCAATCCGGGCAGCCTGGATGTGACCGGCGCACTCGGCGGCTTCGGACAGACCCGTTATTTAATCTACATATCCAGTGTATCAATCTCCAGGCCGGGATATGTGCCGCCTTTTGCCGAATTCAGTCAGGTTTATCCCGTTGTGAATATGAGCTATCCCGAAGATAGTTATGATCTGATTTATCATAGAGGGACATATGTTTTTGGCTTCCCGAAAGGAGCTTTTTCCTGAGGCGAATCGATTCATGCCATCAAACAGATTTGCTTTTGGTAGCAATTTGGACCCGTCTATACGCACTGATCGCAGTAAAGGCTAATGTGAAGGCAGAAATTGAAAAGAGTATCGGTTTCAGCCTGATTCCCCAGGGCGTATAGTTCAAAGCGATGCCAATGAAGATATAAATACATATCCTGGCACAAATAGGACCAGTATAAATCCCAGAACTGCCCTCAGCGGCGTCTCATTCAGAGGAAGAACGATAATAAAGACTGCAGAAATCACAACGAAGGCGACTATCACAGAAAGGTCTCTTAATTCTGCCATCTGTTGCTACTCGGCCCTCAATGAACTTAATCTTTTTCATAATTGCTTTGCATTCCATCATTGAGTCACTTGAGCAACCACTTTCGAATGCTTTTCCTGTGGGTCTTTAATAGCCGAAGTGGCCTAACTATATAGTATAGAGGAAACAAAGCTTCTGGCAACGAGGCTATATTCACGTCTTTTGTTCTAGGAGTAAAAGCTCTAGGAAGAGTCCTGAGCAATTGGTGCTTGCTCATTAAATTAGAATAGAAATCTAATTCGTTCATACGTTCTGATGCATCAAGCTCAGTGCTTCCTCTAAACGAAGCTCTTGCAGCCAAATCCTTTTTCACCTGTTCAGCGTTTGCTCTTACTGTTTTATCCCCCTTCGCCATCCAATAAATCTCAGGAGAAAGATCCGTATCTAGAAGATCACTGGCTAGAAGCAGTCCTAGAAGAAGTGGGCGCTCTTTTCCATTTCTTTTGACTTGTTCTATGAGGGTGGACAGATTTATCTTCTTTGTCTCAACCATTCCTGCAACATCATACACCCACGACAGCTGTGACCATTGGTGTCTTGCTCCATGTTCACACAATATCAAAAGCGTATCTTCCGGAGAAAAACATGGCACCTTTTTGTCCAGCACAGTCGTGATTCCAGCTCGATTCCAGGCCCCAGAGAGGTCAGGTTGCAGGGAGAATAGGCTTGTGGATATTCTCCAATGGAGCTCCACTGATGTGCCTGTTTTGCTATTGCTAAAATGATGATGATGCTCGGATTTCAAAAATGCCGCATTCTGTGCTGGAGTCAATTTTAAATCATTCAAATACCCCAGGGATTGGAGGAGTTCTTCTGCTCTGGCATATTCGCTCTCAGGTATCAGGAGGTCGAGATCTATAAAGGATCTAAGGGCTATATCACCGTAGACCTGCTCTGCCAGAACTGGTCCCTTGAAGGGCATTATCGGTATACCTTTTGCGTCGAAATTCTCAATAAGGAATAGCAGCTCTCGTGTGAGCAACAAGTTTCTGCTGGAGTTTAAGAGGTATGCATTTCTAAGGCGCGTCATAACGGCTGCAGGGACTTTCTTTGGTGATATCAAGACGAGGTTTCTGTAAAGAAGCGGCAACATTTTTTCCTGTTGGGCGATATCCAAAAGCACATCCCAATTTATGTCTTTATGTAGAAGATCATTTATCTTTTCTGCTCTTTTCGTCTCTATATGCGCCCCTGAGCAGCTTAGAAGGATTTTAACCTCATCTTCCACATAAATGCCTTTAGTATCCCTGTCCATAATCATTGCCTATAGTGTTTAGCCTGAATTTTAAATAGTTGCGCATACTCATTGTCTTGATCCATCAGATCCTGATGAGTTCCCTGCTCTGTAACTCGGCCTTCTTTGATATAATATATGCGATCCGCCATTGTCACCGAGGAGAGTCTGTGACTGATTATGATAGCCATCTTGCCAGCAGCTAGCTGCTTAAATCTGTTGAATACATTCTCCTCAGCCTTAGCATCTAATGAGCTTGTCGGCTCATCAAGGATGATCACCTGGGAGTCGCGAAAAAAGGCCCTGGCCAAAGCAACTTTTTGCCACTCACCGATGCTGAGCTCAGCCCCGTCCTTTTCGAAAACTCTTCCCAGAAATGTATCATAACCTTTAGCCAGGTGTTTTATTGCCTCGTCTATGCCTGAGCATTCAGCCGCCTGGACTATATGGTCCATATCCTCAGGCATATCCACATTTCCCAGCCAGATGTTTTCTCGGGCCCTAAAATGGTAATTGGCGTAATCCTGCAAGACTGCGCTTATTTCCTGCCTCAAATCGTGTGTTCTGAAATTTCGAAGGTCAATTCCGTCTATTTTGATGGTGCCTTCTTGGGGGTCGTAGAGCCTGCACAGGAGCTTTATAAGTGTTGTCTTCCCCGAGCCATTCTCACCCACCAGAGCCACTATTTGGCCGGGACGAATTTCAAGATTAATATCCTTTAAAACCATCGCATTCGTATTAGGATAGCTGAATCCTACATGCTCAAAGCAAATTCCGCTCTTTATCGGCTTTGGGAACGATATGGGATTTGACGGTTGTGCAACCTTCGGCTTCAGGTCAAGAAACTGATAAAGCGCAGTCAAGAAGAGATTATTTTCGTAGAGACTCACTAAGCTGCTGAGGAAACTATTGAGAAAGGATTGACCCTGCTGGATCGCCCCGAAATACATCAGCATGTCGCCTATGGTAATGATGCCGTCGAAGGCCTGTTGGGCTATGAACGCAAATGCTCCAAAGACAACCACCAGAGCAATTGCTTTGGATGCGAATTCTTCAGCTGATCCTCTGAAGGCCAAAGATAGGCGTTCCTTTCGGATCTGTTCTCGAAGGTCACGATATCTGCTTATGAATAGTTGGCCTAAACCTAACAGTCTGATGTCCTTGGCATAGTTTGTGCTGGTAAGCAACGAATGAAGGTACATTGCTCGTCTCTCTTTAGGGGTTATACTGCTTTGCATGCGGTAGTTTTTTCTGGAGTATCTATACTGGACAAAAACAGCCGGCAAGACTGCAAACCCGAGAATTAAGGCTGCGATCCAATTAAAAGATAAGAGCAATGCGGCCATGGTTACAAGCGTGATGAAGCTTCGGCCTGATTGGAAAAGTCCATTGATAATTGCCGTAGGCCGAAAAGGTGCTTGCCCCTGTGCTATATGAAATGTTTCATAATACTCGGAGTCCTCGTAATATTCCAGGTCCACTTCTATAGACTTGGCATGGAGGACCTCCTGGACATGATCTGAGACTATTGCAGACTGAGCCTCACTGACGATCCTTGAAGCCGATTGGCTGATCAAAGTGAGCAAAGCCACAATCCCAGTGAGGGCGATCAGTATCAGAATTCCTCCAAAATCCCCTTTGCCTGTTGATGTAGCACCCGCATTTACAAAGTCCACAATTAGCTTCATCAAGTAGAGTGTAACCAAAGGCAATATGCCCGTTATCAAGATCAATAAACCGCCTGCAAGGGTCCAGCCTGGAGCACTTTGCCATACAAGCCCCAGGACATATTTCAATTGCAGTGCATTATTCCGGTTCACTCTACTTTCATCTCAGCGCAAGGTAAAATAGCTTCGCCTTCTTCCCTGCAAAGAGAGATCGATCAGAGGCTTGGGAAGCACAGCTTCGTCTACTAAGAGCCGAAATGGGGGATGAATCTGCCAGCAATTGCTGGACTGACAATAATGGCCGATAATGTGGCCGCCAAGCATTAGACTAAAATCTGTATTGCCATTTATATTGAACTGGACTATTCTGGGCCTGCAAAAGCGATTTATTAAACGCGGCAAACCCAACTTGCTGGCAGCTCTGTATAAATGAGCCAGAGATGAGCGGCATTCTCTGTATAGTCTTAGCTGTCCGCATAGAAAGAACTGATAGGTCCGACCAATCCGTCCTCCATATATTCGCCGACGCATCTGCCCTCTCCAGGCGGAAACTACAATTCCAACTATCATTTCCGGAGCGACAATTCCAGGATCATCGTCATTATTATTATCGCCACGTGTGCTAATACCCTCTGAGGTAATGCCGACAACCCGGTGAATAACAAGATTATCCTCAGAGACAAAGAGAATTACATCACCCACACGAATCCGGCTGGGCGGCTCAATCTCGAGGATATCCGCCTCAAAGAGCGTCGGATGCATGCTTCTCCCATTATAAGCGCAATAGCGGACAGAGCCCGAGGATCTTTCAAATGGATTTGAGGATTTAATTATCAGGTTTTTATCTATTTTAGATTTCATATCTCAGAATTCAAGGCAAGATCTATTTCAGTCCAAAATTGTCCATTAAGGCTAACGTTTAGGATGAAGGATTTCATGCTCTTTGCCATAATGCATGCATTGTTAAATAACTTCAAGTTCATGGCAGTCAGAACTCCATCACTGCTTTTATCATCCAATCGACCTGAAGTGGCTTGTTGAGCAGTTTCCAATAGCATACAGGCAGCCTGGCCTGCGCCAATACGCTCGGCCTTGTCCTCATATGCCTGAGCCAAGAAGAATAGGCCCTTCAATGGTACCGCATAACTTACATCCCACTTACGACCGGAATTGCTGCGTTCCCAGAAGAAGCTCCAGGTGGGCCAGGGATGACCCCAGTATCTGCCTTGGCCATCACGTGCAACCAGAGTCATATCGTCGGACAACGAACGCCATGGGCCGGGTAGCCGAATGCTCGCGGTGGTCTTACCCACACCAGAATGCCCCGCTAGAATTACACCGTATCCATTTTTCTCCGCCAATGCTCCATGCAAAAACAGTCCACCTCGAGCCAAAACATCTCGATGGATGATCTTCATCATCTGAATGTAGGTGCCTGATAACTGCAGGCTCTCTACTGCAATAGGGTCGCAGTTATCTATTTTTCTGGGGGTTCCTACCGATATTTTGCTGCTTGGATCCATCAAAGACTCAATCTGCAGTATCATCCTTAATTTAGAGATTATTGCCGATGCTGATGCATCTTCGCCTACAAACAGCCATTCGTTGCCATCAGCTAAAACTAGACCTAAGCCCCGATCACGAATGCTTAAATCGTGACCAGGGTTGCTTAGAGTCCCAGGCATACAGTCCTTCCACTTCACACTCTTAGGCTGCCGCCGGAGCAAGTAACCACACTAGCAGCGACGCCATCTGTGCAAGACTGCACGGCACTGGTGCCCGCGGTGCAATCGTTTGTGGCATTGCCTCCGGCTGAGCAATCGTTTGTGGCACTGGGGCCAGCGGTGCAATCAACTGGTGGTTGCCCACTTCCTTTGGCCATGTTACCCAAATAGATAATAGCGGGTGGTTCATATCTCGGTTTTAGAAAATCTTCAGTCACTCCATTCCCTCCGTCTCATTCTCGAATAATTTTTTAGTTGCAGCAACAAATAAACATCTATTTTGGCCTAAATAGATTTCGGCTGTTGTATTAATATTTTATCTAGCGAATTCTTGTTTTTGGAAATAGACCCTCACTGTATGCCATATCGCAAAACCAGAATGCGGACCATATATTATTGGTTCTATAAAAGTTTTGCGCTATGCAAGAACCTAGACAGGCGGAATTCATAACGCATTTGGAGCAAATGCCCTCAAGTTTATCCGGGATTCCAGACCGAAGGGAGTTTAGAACTTTGTTCTCTTTCCATATCTGCTCCAGGCAATCTTTGCCCGCCAAGCCGAATACGAGATCCTTAACCTGATACCCTATTCCGCAGACTGCGTACTCTCCACTGGCTATCACACCAATGATATTAAGAATATTGCACCGCCCACATGCACCGCAGGCGATGCTGCTTAAAGAACGAAACGCGTAGGGAATATCGAAAAGAACCTGCAAACTGGTCTTCGCCTGCAAATCCTTCTGTACATACTCGCCGATACATATCAGCTCTTCTATGCTCAGCGTTTCAGCGGTCTCATTCAATTTTTCGCCGCGGCCCGTTGGCATGACGATATTGAACTTAACCGATGAAGCACCCAAATGCTCCGCCATTCTGACTATTTCATCGATCTGGCCTGCATTTCTGCGGACCAGTGTTGTTATAATCTGCGGCTGCACACCCGCCTTCACAAGGTTATTTATTGCATCTTTCGCTTTTTCAAAGCAGCCCGGAACCCCACGCAGCCATTCGTGCGTTGCCATATCGGATCCATCTATGCTCACGGAGACAAATCTTCTGGGCAATCTGGCAATATCAGCCGCAACTTCTGGAGTGCATAACAGACCATTGGTCTCTATTGTCACTCCCAGATTCTTTCGCCTGACTATCTCCAAGAGTTCTCCAAACCTTGGATGCATTAGCGGCTCTCCTCCAGTAAGCTTTACCTCTCTGAGACCCAAAGGCAACGCTTCATCTATCACTTTCTGGAAAAGATCGACTGGAATTGTCGGCATAATTCCACAATTATCAAACTTGGGTGCTATCCAGCAATGTTTGCAGGCAAGGTTGCAGCCCTCTGTAAGGTAAAAATAAATCGATCTGAGTTGTGGAGTCACCTCTGTGGATTTGCAGTCAGCGTCGTTCATGGTATATTTCCGCCTTCTGCCAGGAATTTTCTCAGACAGGCATCAGGGCTTGGGTGATTAATATCGTCAGTCAGAGTAAATGCCATGCCGGGACAATTGCCTGTGCAATATGGCACGTAGTTGCAGCCTCTGCAAAATTCAAATTCGTTTAGGGGTATATTTCGGCGCATTCTTAAACGGTTCAATTCCGGATTGTTAAGCCACACTTCCGATAACGAGTCCTTATTGATCCTTCCCAGCACCATATGCGCCAACATCGAGCAGGGATTGATCATGCCGTCTGCCCGAACGCTTATTTCGTTAAAAGGACAACCGCATCCAGTGAGACGTCCTCCATTGGAGAAGGCTGGATCGTGATTCTGTCGTGCCACCTCCATTTCTTGCCAGTGCTTAGCCTCATATAGAGGACCTGCGGTGGCATTGATCCGACCTGGGTACTTTTGAGATAGAATGAGCAAATCATGCATGGCTTTCTGCCGATCCTCTTTTGTCAATAAAACCTCGCCTGCATTTTTTCGACAAGATCCTAAATAACCTGCCGAATTTGTGCCAAAACTACAGATGTCTAACTCATTCAGAAGAAAGCTGGCAATATTTGCAATATCACGGACGTTGTGATGGTGCAATGTGACTCTAACAGCTACAGGTACATCATATCGCTGAAGCGTCTTTATGCCCTTAATTACCTTCATAAAGGAGCCTTTTCCTCTGCAGGAATCATGGACCTCCGGAGAAGCTCCGTCTATTGATACTTGCACAAAATCGCATCTACGAGTCCCAGCGATGTACTCTGCTATATGATCATCAATGAGCGTGCCATTGGAAAGTATGGAAAACCTCATTTTGTTCCGAATTATCCCCTCAATCAAATCTGTAATATCTGGTCGAAGCAAAGGTTCCCCACCGGCCAAAGAAACATTCATTACCGCCATGCTTCCAAGCTCGGCGAAGAATTTGAGCCATTGCTCAGTGGGCAAGTCAGCATATTCAACCGCGGGGTTATCAAAGTAATAGCAATAGAGGCATCTAAGGTTGCACTTCGAGCTTATTTCCAAATGAACGGTCCTTGGTGATCTCATCACCTTTGGCAGCATCGACATCTTTAAAGCAGAAAGGTTGGTCATTGAGCTTCGCCATTCAAACTGTAACCAATAAATCCATTCTTGTAAAGTTCATCTATGAAGTCAGATATCTCCTTCTCTGCGGAAATGGAAACATCGGAGAACATCTCCTCGATCTCTTTGACAATGTCTTCAATCTCATTTTGGCCGTCTATCATTTTCCAAACAGCAACACCAGTAGGATTAATCCCCATGGCCATTGCTCTATCGGGATCAAAAAGAATTGCCCAATCGTCGAACTCCACCCTCAACACAGCCAATGGATTTTGTATTGGAGTTTTTTTTGGCTTGCTCATATCAGCACATCCTCTCTCACTTATGCACTTATGCGGTCGGTTGTATATAAAAACTTTGGGCGAGTTAGTAGGAAGTCTAAGGAAGCTCGATTTGCGTTAAAATTGAATGGTTGCCTCCAGAAAATCCCCTTCACGGGATAGTCTGATCAAAATTTTTATATGTAACTTGTTATAAACAGAAACATCATGGAGGGTACAGAAAGAACTATTGTGTATGCGATCGCTGCCGCCTGTATCTTGGGAATAATAATTATCGGAGCGCTGGTACTAACGAGCCATACGACCGAAGAAGAAATCACAGAACTTTATTTTGAAGACCTTGATACGCTTCCCCATGTGATCAAAATAGGCGACGATATCGATTTTGCATTCACATTATCGCATGGGAAAAAGCAGACAGCCTATGATTATAAAGTAACCTATGATGGCCATGAAATAGAGTCTGGTTTCTTCTCTCTTGGGCCCTCCAGTTTCAAGACGATAAATGTAAGCATGACTCCCAAAAACTCAAGCCTGGTAAAAATGACAGATCCTGTCGTGAGCCAATACAATATGAAATATAACGCGGCATTGGGCACAATATCAAGCCAAGGCTACGGATTTAGTCGGATGAAGGTGTTAACCTCACCTAATGGCTATTCATTGATATTAGATAACATGACAAATCGGATGGATGTAAATTTGCCTGACAAGTTCGTATTGCCCATTAAAAGTCAGATCACTGATAGTGTTGAACTGTTGATCTTTGATCCAAAACAAAAGGAATCATACAATGCCAGCTTTCTTGCCGTAATCTCAGATGGGGTCCAAGAAGATATTGTGCCATCGAATGGAAAATCATTCTCCAACCTCGGCTATACAGTATGTCGCGATGACTGGAATATAGTCAATGACAGAGGCAACATCGATATTCGGTACAAGAACTCTAGTACTATCTATCGTTATGCTTTTAAGAAGGTCTCTGTGAAGGTATTATCTTCGGGACCTGAGATAAATGGGACTGGAGAATCAGCTAAATCGGCTGTTGTTGACAGGCAAACTGGCTCTGAATATGAGATTCATTTCTGGATCATAGTAAAAGAAGATCCAGATAAGCTGCAAAACATGTGGTGATACGGCAAAACGCGCGTCGGCACGGAATTGATTTGATGATAAGCAGAGATGAATGTTGATATGTCGCCGAAAATGGATGCCCTGATATTATGGAATTTTTGATCTATCTGTGCGTGCTGATCAGCTTTTTAACCACTTTGATTAGTACACATAAGTGGATCCGCAAAGCGCTGGAGATCGGCCTCCATGGTTACGATATGAACAAGCCAGGTAAGCCAAAAGTTGCTGAGATGGGCGGGATCTGCGTCGTCTTAGGCTTTGTGCTAGGGATGCTAGTCTATATATGCCTTATGACTTTCTACTTGCACAATCCGAAATACATCGATATCCTGGCTGTTCTCTGCACCGTGCTCATGACCTGCATAATCGGGATGCTGGATGACCTCTTGGGCTGGAAGAAGGGGCTAAGGCAGTGGCAGAAGCCGATATTCACTCTATTTGCGGCCTTGCCGATGATGGTCGTGAACTCAGGGCACTCCACCATGAACCTGCCGATCGTGGGCACAATAGATTGGGGTATCCTCTATCCGCTCTTGATAATTCCCATCGGAATAGTCGGAGCTTCGAACGCCTACAACCTGCTGGGGGGGTATAACGGGCTTGAGGCCGGGATGGGTGTGATAATATTATTAGTACTTGGCTATGTCGGGCTGCAGAATGGCAAATCGGATGCGTCTGTTCTTGCCCTGGTTATGGTGGGCGCTCTGCTGGCATTTCTCTACTTCAACTGGTATCCCGCGAAGGTGTTTCCTGGCGACACGCTGACGTACTCCGTGGGCGCTCTAGTCGCCTGCGTGGCTATTTTAGGAGACATGGAAAAGATTGCGATTCTGCTTTTCATCCCGTATGCAATTGACTTTATTCTTCCCATGCGAAAGGGGCTCAATGTTGAGGCATTCGCAAAGGTGAACGATGATGGGAGTCTGGAACAGCCCTATGATAAGATATATGATACTACGCATCTAGCGATTGCAGTACTAAGAAATATAAAGCGAAAGGTCTATGAGAGAGATGTGGTGGAATTTGTATATTTAATAGAAATTGCAATGGTGGGATTGGCATGGATTGCGTATTTGAGAGAGAATTCTATTGCATAGTAATAAAGGA
>WOYI010351891.1_pt1 | contig 11903 bp, 14 predicted proteins | sample 6423411 | NCBI WGS metagenome assembly WOYI01 (sample SAMN13441803, study PRJNA592873) | oil field metagenome | biome: oil field; feature: oil-well bore; material: oil-contaminated soil; isolation source: oil-contaminated soil from oil-well borehole | place: Germany: Wietze | collected 2016-10-18 ... | reverse complement strand
ACTTAGGATCATGTGCGGTGACGCGTGAGGGTTCGAGCCCCTCTTTCCCCACTTCACATTTAACCAAAGAGGTATATATTGAAAACTGTAAAGACTTTTACTGATGACCACGAGGTCCGGGTCAGGGCCGAATTTGAGCAGGAAACCCTTGAAGGTTTCAAACGCAAGGCAGCACGTAAGATTGCTCAAAAAACTCATATCCCAGGCTTTCGCCCTGGCAAAGCACCCTATGCCATGGTTGTCGGGCATGTAGGTGAGGCTGCACTTCTTGAAGAAGCTATCGATCTGATGCTTACTGAGGTCTATCCCCAGGTTCTGGAACAAGAGAAGATTGAACCATACGGTCCCGGAAATCTTGAAGATATCCCCAGCCAGGAACCTCCGGTTTTTGAATTTGTGATTCCGCTCAGCCCTGAAACTGAGCTTGGTGATGTAGAAAACTTGAAAAAGTCCTATGAGCCACCTGTGGTTACCGACAGTGATGTGGATGAATTCATCACCCAAATGCGTCAGAACCGCGCAAACATAGTTCCCGTAGAAGGTGCTGCCAAGGTTGGTCAATTGGTATACATGACCCTCGAAGCCACGGATGAAAATCCTACGGTTGCTGAAGAGGCCGTCCTGGTAAAATCTGCGCCTCAACAAACGCTGATCCCTACAAAAAAGGAAGAAAAAGAATCCGAATGGCCTTACAAAGGTTTTGCACGCGAATTGATTGGCAAAAAAGCTGAGGACAAGTTTGCACTGACCCACACTTTTGCTACAGATAGCAAGGATGGCAGTTTTGCCGGTAAGACAGTCCGCTTTGATGTAACTGTTCAATCGGTCAAGGAACTTGAACTGCCTGAGATGGACCAGGAATTCTTAGCTTCCATGGGTGGATTCGAGAATGAGGAGACCTTCAGGAAAGCGGTACGTGAAAAACTTGAGAGCGATCGAGTCTCGGAATATGACGACAACTATTACCTCGAACTTATCGATAGCCTGCGGGCTGGTGCGACTTTGAAATATCCACCCCAGATGATCAAAGACGAAGAAGACGATGTTTTGCATCGCATCGAACACGATCTTGAGCATAGAGGATTAGACCTGGATGTTTATTTGAAAATCCGCAAGATGGATAAAGAACAGTTCATCTCAGAAGAAGTTAAACAAACTGCTAAAGACCGTTTGGAACGATCTTTAGTCACGGAAGCCATCACGAAGAAATTTGGAATCAAAATCACCCAGCAGCAATTGCAGGAAGAGGTGACTGTTGTGATCAATTCACTGCTCATGAGTGGTGAATATGAACAAACTGAAAAACAACTTGGCAAGAAACGTTTCAAAGAAGCTATCTCCAATGAAGCTGCCAACAACGCGCTCGAAAAAGCGATTCGCCGCCAATTGAGAATGCTCGCTGCACCAGAATCCATGCCAGTGGTTGAAGAAGTTACCGAAGAACAGGCTGTTGAAGGAATCATGGATGCTCTTCAGAGTGAAATCGTTGAACCTGAAACCACAGTAGAACCGGTATTTGAAGAGACAAAAGAAACTGCCTTGGAAGAGAAAACCGAAGACTAACGCATTTCTTATATTGAGCCGGTAAACTGAAAAGAAAAAGGAAACAATCATGCAAAATAATGACTTTCAATCAGTGATCCCTATGGTGGTCGAACGGACTGCTAATGGCGATCGTGCTTATGATATTTACTCTTTACTGCTCAAAGAACGGATCGTTTTTGTCGGCTCTGCTATTAACGATCAGGTCGCCAATGTTATTGTTGCTCAGCTGCTTTACTTGAGCCAGATTGACCCGGACAAGTCGATTCAAATGTATATCAACTCTCCTGGTGGCTCTATCTATGCTGGTCTGGCAATCCTGGACACAATGCAGATGATCCCTAACCCAATCAGCACCGTGGCTGTTGGCGTGACTGCCAGTTTTGGCACAGTTTTGCTTGCCGGTGGAACAAAGGGTCAGCGTTATGCCCTGCCCCATGCGACCATCCATTTGCATCAACCGCTCGGCGGCACCGAAGGTCAGGCTTCTGATATTGAGATCATGGCAAAAGAAATTCTGCGTCTCAAATCGGATCTGAACAAGTTCTTCTCAGATGTGACCGGTCAACCTCTTGAAGTAATTCAAAAAGATACCGACCGCGATTTCTACATGAACGCTGACCAGGCAGTAAAATACGGGCTGATCGACAAAGTACTGACACCCCCTCAAAAGTTGAAATGATCACAGATCATTTCCCCATGCTCAAAGGCCTCATCCTCGATATGGATGGGGTCCTTTGGCATGATAGCGAACCGATAGGCAACCTTCCCGATGTTTTTGTGAAAATTGGAGATCTCGGGCTCGATTTTGTTCTTGCTACCAATAATTCAACCAAAACTGTCGAGGAGTACCAGGAAAAACTCAACAATTTTGGTGTTCAAGTCAAGTCAAAGCAAATCCTCACCAGCGGGGTCGCAACTTTTCAATATTTGCAGGATTCCTATCCGGGAAAAAAGATGGTTTACATTGTTGGATCTGAATCCTTAAAAAACGATGCGCGAAAAAGAGGTTTCACTGTGTTTTTGGAAGGTGAACAAAAGCAGGCAGATTTTGTCATTGTTGGTCTTGATTCAACGATGACCTATGAAAAGATAAGCTACGCTGCCAGGCAAATCCGGTCCGGCGCAAAATTCATTGCTACAAATACTGATGCTACCTTCCCAACTCCAAGCGGAATGGTTCCGGGTGCTGGAACGTTGGTTTCCGCGGTTCAGACAGCTTCTGAAACAGAGCCCTTGGTGATTGGAAAACCTGCTTCCAGCTTATACATACATGCGATGAAAGTAATGGGTCTTACTCCAAAGCAGGTGCTATGTGTTGGCGATCGCCTTGCCACCGATGTCCTCGGAGCGCAAAACGGTGGTTTCAACTCGGCGTTCTTGCTTTCTGGTGTCAATTCACTTGAAGACCTGAAAAAATGGGAACCGCAACCCGATATCGTTGCTGAGAATCTGACGGCTTTGATCTATGGATAAACAATTATTACTTGACTTGAGTAAAGAAGAACTGGCTGAAGAGTTGAAGAAGCTCAAACAGCCTGGTTTCCGTGCCAAGCAGGTGCTCGAAGGTATTTACAAACACCATTATCGTGATTTTTCCGAGTTTAGGAATGTGCCCAACTCTTTGAAAACTGATCTCGAAGCTGGTTTTCTGATCGATCCGATCGTCTCAAGCGAGTCAATCGTTTCCAAGGACAAACGAACCATCAAGTACTTGTTCGAAGTTCAGCAAGGCAGCCGTATCGAGACCGTCCTCATGAAGTATTCGGACCGAAATACGGTCTGTATCTCTACCCAGGTTGGTTGCCCGATGGGTTGTGTTTTTTGCGCTACCGGTCAAATGGGCTTTAGCCGAAATCTCAGTTCCGGCGAGATTATGGGACAGGTCTTGTTTGTTATGCGGGCACTCGAAGTTAATAGCGAGAAACTAACGAACCTCGTCTTCATGGGAATGGGTGAGCCTTTTCTCAATTACCCGGCAGTGATGAAAACGATTGAGAACCTGACCGATCCTGAATTGCTCAACTTTGGTGCCCGGCGCATCACCATCAGTACGGTCGGGATCATCCCCAAACTAAGGGAGTTTACTGCGCTGGATTCCCAGGTTAACCTGGCTGTCAGTCTGCACGCTCCAGAAAACGAACTGCGTTCAAAGCTTGTGCCAGCGAATCGTATGCATCCTCTCAAATCTCTGATAGCTGCCTGCAAAGAATATACTGATAAAACCCGCCGCCGGATCACCTTTGAGTACGCCTTGATCGATGGTGTAAATGACAGTGATATCCAAGCGAAGCAGCTGATCAGCCTGGTTAAAGGGATGCTCTGCCATGTGAATCTCATCGCGCTTAACCCCAGCAAGGACTACCCCATGCCTGGTTCAAGTCAGGAAAGGGTGAACGCGTTTGCAAAGATCCTGACCGACTATGGGATCCCTTGTTCGATCCGGTTACGGCGCGGAATCGAAATAAATGCTGGCTGCGGACAGCTGGCGCAATCACAGCAAACCCAATGATATAATCCGTAGCCTATGGATAGTCATTTTAAGAAATGGCGTGACAGCCTTCAAAAAACCCGTGAAACTACTTTTGGCAAGATTGCCATGTTTTTCGGTGCTACCGAAATTGACGATGAGACCTTTGATGACCTGGAAGAATTACTAATCCAGGCTGATGTTGGTGTCAAAACCACACTGGACCTGGTGGATACTGCCATCGAAAAGACCGATAATCTTGGATTGACCAAGACCTCTCAATTGGAATCCCTGCTAAAAGATGAACTATTCAAACTCTTGTTTGAGGCTGAAGAACCAGATTTCTCTCAAAAGCCGACCGTGATCATGGTCACCGGGGTGAATGGCTCCGGGAAAACGACCTCGATCGGCAAACTGGCAGCCAGGTATAAAAATATGGGTAAATCGGTCTTGCTGGTTGGGGCAGATACCTACCGGGCAGCCGCCGCTGACCAACTTGAAATTTGGGCTGAACGCGTTGGCGTGCCAATCATCACCGGGCAACAAAACAGCGATCCTGGCGCCGTCACATTTGATGGCATCCGAGCGGCTGTCGCTCGCGATATCGACGTAGTTCTCATCGATACAGCCGGACGGCTGCACACCCGTTTCAACCTGATGGAAGAGATCAAGAAGGTCTATCGCGTGGCGGAAAAAGCCCTGCCAGGCGCACCGCATCACTCCTGGATCGTGATCGACACTACCACCGGTCAAAACGCGCTCAACCAGGCTGAAGCCTTTGGCAAGGCAGTTAACCTGAACGGGGCGATCCTGGCGAAGTTGGATACGTCTGCTAAAGGCGGCATGGTCTTTGCGATTAAGGACCAATTGGGCATCCCGGTGATTTACGCCGGGTTAGGCGAAAAAATTGAAGATCTGCAGTTATTCGATAAGAAATCGTTCATTGACAGCATCTTCACGAAAAACGAAGGAAATTAGCATGGCTGAACTGACCGACCGTATCAAATCTTTGGAAGATCAATTCAAATCTCTCCTGGAGCATCTTTGACTTAGCTGAAAAAGCTGAGGAATTATCCAAGTTACACAAACAAAGTGAAGAAACCGGCTTTTGGGATGACCCGACCAACGCCCAGTCGGTGATGAAACGCATCGCTTACCTGGATGACCAGATCGAAGAATGGACTTCGCTGCAAACCCAGGTAGAAGGACTCTCCGCTTTATGGGACCTCGATGACGGCAGCCTGACCGACGAGATCGACCAGCAGGTAAACGAATTGGAAGACATCATAGAGAAGAAAGAGATCAGCCTTTTGCTTTCCGGTCGTTATGACCACGGCAATGCGATTCTGGCGATCCATGCTGGTGCTGGCGGCACCGACTCACAAGATTGGGCGGGAATGCTCGAGCGTATGTACTTGCGTTGGGCAGAAAACAGTGGTTATAAGACTGAGATTTTGGACAGAACACTTGGTGAAGAGGCTGGCATTAAATCGGTCACAATTTCAGTCTCTGGCGAGCTTGCCTATGGTTATTTGAAGGCAGAAAAAGGTGTTCACCGGTTGGTGAGACTTTCGCCCTTTGATGCTGCTCACCGCAGGCATACTTCCTTTGCATTGGTTGAAGTTTTACCGGAGATCGAGGGCAATGATGAAATTGTCATTCGGCCCGAGGATATTGAGATCGAAGTCTATAAATCCTCTGGTGCTGGTGGGCAGAACGTTCAGAAAAATATGACTGCCGTACGCATCATTCACCTTGCCACAGGGCTGGTCGTTACCTGTCAAAATGAACGTTCCCAAACCCAAAACCGGGAATCAGCGCTCAAGGTGCTCCGCTCACGGCTTTTTGAACTGCAAGAGCAGGCCCATGCTGATGAGATATCGGATTTGAAGGGTGAGTTCAAGAAGGTGGAATGGGGCAGCCAGATCCGGTCGTACGTACTGCATCCCTACCAGATGGTCAAAGACCATCGCACAGAGTATGAGACCGGTAATACCCAATCCGTGCTTGACGGAAATCTCGACGGATTCATTGAAGCTTATTTAAGAATGCGGTAATTACCTGAAATAACGCCGGGTTCAATATTTGAACCCGGCGGTTCTTTTACATGTTTTGCTATTAATTATTGTATTAGACACTCACGAAAATCAAAATGTTTTGCCGCGATCCATTAGATTAGTGCAATTTGACCATTAATCCAAAAGGCGTGCTAACTCAATCAGTTCTTCGTCAAGTTCCTTGACTTTACCAGTGATTTCCTCATATGGTATGGCGGTGACCTTATTCTTGTTCAAACCAATCAAAACGCCATATTCCCCCCTGGCAATCGCCTGTACCGCACCACAACCCAATCTTGAAGCCAAAATCCTGTCGGAGGCCCCCGGTTCGCCACCACGCTGAACATGTCCAAGAATTGTCGAGCGGACACTGAAGCCGAGGCGATCTCTGTGTTCCTTAAAAAACTCGGTCAGTTTTGCGGCGTTATAGTCAGCACCTTCTGCTGCAACGATCAAAGCATGGTTTTTTCCATGTTCATAGGCAAGGCGAAGAGTTTCAGCGATTTCTTCTGGATCTGTCTCTCGCTCAGGTAAGGTAATGGCTTCCGCACCACCTGCCAGACCAGCTGTGAGAGCCAGGTATCCGCACTTGCGCCCCATGACCTCGAGGATAAATGCACGTTGATGTGAGCTAGCAGTCGTTTTCAAACGGTCGATTGCTTCCAGTGCAATATTCAGGGCGGTATCGACGCCGATGGTAATTTCAGTCCCAACCAGGTCGTTATCGATCGTAGATGCGACACCCACTGTCGGGAACCCCATCTTGTAAAGTTCATGGGCACCCGTTTGGGAACCATTCCCGCCAATCACTACCAGAGCATCAACAGCTCTACGATTAAGATTGCGAATCGCCAGCGTGCGGCCTTCAACTGTCGTAAATTCTTCACAACGGGCACTGCCCAGAATTGTGCCGCCTCGTTGAAGGATTCCACCGACATCGCGGGTACTCATATGCTCGAATTGACCGTTAATCAAACCCTGGTAACCATTACGAACACCGTACACATCCAACTCGTTGGCAATAGCCGTGCGTACAACAGCCCGGATCGCTGCATTCATTCCAGGAGCATCCCCACCGCTTGTTAAAACAGCAATACTTTTGTTCATATTTTCTCCTCGCCAGCTTTTGCAATGTTGCTATTATAATTCAGCAAGTCTTGCTCGGAGGTGTACTTTTGAAAAGAGATATCCTGGTTGCATTGTATAGTGAAGATGCCTATGTTCTGGATTGGATGTCCTTACTCGTGGTTCGCGATTGGCGCACCCGGGTTGTGGCTGAGGTTACCAGTCCAGCGGAATTGTCAGAATTGATCAGCGAGGAACACCTCATGTGTGACGGTATTGTCATGGATATTGACAGCGCGAGCGACCTGAAACAGACAGGTGCCGAGATTGCAAACTCCAGGCAAGATCTGAAAGTGCTTGGCTTGTGTCGAAGCCAAAGGCAGGATTTCTTTAAGCATATCCCGGAATCAGCCATCGCGGGTTTGCTTTATAAGAAAGAAATCGAAACTTCCTTAGGCTGGGCAATCACATTCGCGGCTGAAGGCAAACCGGTGTTCACTCCAAGAGGATTGGAAGATGCCTGGGACGCGAATTTTTCCGTACCTAAAGACCGATTGGTGTTACGCTCAATGCGTTATCCCGGTCTGACCGAAAGACAGAGCGAAATTGCTAAATTGGCGATCATCTTTTCAATTGGGCGGCGGGATCTGGCGGACGAGTTGAAAATCTCTGACCAGTGGAGTTATGGCATGGTCAGTGAACTCTATGATCACCTTGGATTGAGCGACTTGCTGGATGAAAACCAGGACATCCACAGTATTCTTGAGAACGACACTATCATTAAGTCCCACATCGATGAAATTTTGGAAGATCTTGGCACCAGCAAAAAAGCCCGCGACCTTGAAACCCTCGCCTTTCACCTCCTGACCATGCCAGTGATTGAATGAGAGTTCACCTATAATATTGCGAACCAATTCTACAATTTATTATGGGGAATCAACATGATCTTGCAGTATAAAAAAGTCGGAGCCTGGAAGGATTATCTTGTAGGCGAAAGAGCCTACATCATTCTCAGCCTGGCTGCTAAAACGGCACTCGCCTGGATGATATTCGCAGGCACGCTTGCACCTGTTTAGACCTCGATGACTTTGTTATGCCAGGCTCAGATAGGGCCTGGCTTTTTTGTTTAACAAAATCGATGGTTTTTCGGTCGATTGGGGATGTTTACTTGATCCCGACCTGTCCGTGCTTTAGTCGAGCGGTATAGTCTTTGACTAAAACATCCATCCGCTCCTTTAACTTATCTTCCTTTCGTTTACTGCTGCGATTTTTTGTTTTGCAGGAAGGTGTTAAGCTCACAACTCAGCCACAGCCTAACCTCACAGCAGATCGTCCCGCCGCAAGTTGGGCAGCGCCACTTTTCCTCCTGTGCCTTTAGAAAATCATCCATTCCAGTATCCCTGATGGCAATGAGATTTTCAATCATGCTCATGTGGTACTTTGTGCGGTAGCGCTTATCCAGGCTTTTCAATCGTTCGCAGGGGTACTCCGCGCATTCAAAACAGAAGCGCAGCTTGCCTTTGCCAAGCAGATCGCAACTATCTGCCATGTGCATACAGTTTTTCCCTCCGGGGATGCAGCCCTGGCAGTAGGTTCGGTGAAAACCTTTTCTTGTTCAGATCCAGTTCTTTGAACTGGTAGGCTGCACACAAACCGCAATTCATCCCGCATGGAGCAATCAATTCCTCTATTATCTATTCTGTGCCCAAGGTTTCCTCGATCAACTGGTTTGCTACCTGTTTATTATGCTTTATTAGCCACACATTGCCTTAATGTACTTGATATTCTTTATGATCAAATCCGATTTCCACCAATTCTTACTGATGTGACATTCTTCCGGATAGTCTCCCCATCCCCAGGTAACTGCCCAGGTACCATCGCTTTCCTGGGTCTTGGTTAGAAACTCACATTCACACTCGCAAACGGTTTTATTCTCCTGGTAGAAATCGCTGGACTGGTTGTCAATAAACAGGGAGGGGTTACAGACATAATCCACAGCCCACCTCGTTGTGTCGTACGTGATAACGTGCTGGATCTGGGCTTGCAGCAGGTGCTTGAATTTGGCCATGTCCAGAAGGTCGTCATTGCTGCTTTCCTTCAGATATTCGTACAAATCCACAAAGCAGGCTACGGTGTGCATGGCGTCCAGAGGGTAGTGGGAGGTGAAATAAGCGAAGGCTTCCTGCGTGAGGACACGCGCCTTGTCATAGAACTTGCTGTTTTTATCCGCGAACTTCAGTATGAAGCCAATCAAGCTGGCTGTGGAGTTATATGTGGTCTCTTGGGCAGGGTCAAAACTCCACCAGGAGGCGTGAGGGTAATCGTTGTTGGTTGGGATGGAGTTCACCCAAGTGTGCCCATCGAAGTCCACTCCTGAGGAGAGGTACTTCAAGATGCCCTGGATAACAGGATGTTCTTTATCCTCCAGGTTGATCTCTTTTATGATCTGTGTCGCTGCCCAGGTTTGGACTGGAGAGGAATTTGGGTTCCAGCAATCTGGCTCAAGTGCGTGTCCAAAGCCGCCATCCGCGTTTTGGTAGGCTGCTAAAAACTTCAGGACGTCTTGCTTGCTCCCGTTTTCGAACAGAAACATCCACCTTGCCAGGTCGAGCGGTCTGGCATTTATATAAACAAAGTTCCTGGCTAACTCAAAACTCATATCCAACCTCCATTGTCACTGAAGTATAGTAATAGTTTAACCCATCAGGAGATATTGTTAACCTAAGATGGATCCACAGACCTTTTTTTGACATGACACGTTTTCCGGTAGAACCAACGTATCGAAAAGAGTATTCAGTTCAGTTTTTACTTTTTCCTGATCGGATGTCTGATGACCGTTTTCCATTTCTCAGGAGCTACCTTTCGGGGATCCGACATCTAGATTTCGTGGTGAAGGCGGGTGGTAGAGTAATCATTTACAGATCCATTTTCATCAAGAAACTTATCCATCACTGCAACAGTACCAGGTTCATTGTCAAAAGGACCGAGATGCATTATTTGCACACACAATCCTTCATCGATGGCCAGGAACTCTGCCGATGAACAATCCATTGCCTTCTTTTTTGATGCAGTACTAACTGCCCACGCATAATGCTCAGTTGTTACAAAGTCAGGCAACCGGATAATGGAAATCCATTTCAGTAGATCTTTACGATCGTAATTCATACCAGCTACTCCATCCTGCCACCAGAAACCTTCAAGCGGAGGAACAACGTAATCAAAGAATCCCTTTATCTTGTAATCGCTCTTGTAACTCATCTTCAGTGTATAGGCGATTGCGTATAAGATACCAACTACTTTTTGATATTCTTCGCCTTCTTCATTTGGATCCCCCTTACCACGAACTGCAATGTGAATTGCGAGTGGAACCAGGACAATTTCTGGTTTGTTTTTCGGTAAGCAATACTCTTTGTATTCTTTTTTAAAATCAAAAAACATGTTTGTATCTTTTGAAAATGCTTAAAAAGAAGTAAAACAGAATCAAGTTTCCTTTTAATTGATTATAAGACCCTTGTTTCAGGCTATGAGCACCTGTTTTGTTTCAAAATGACTTTGAGTGCAGGATAACTTTTACTAATAAAAATCCGAGTCCAAAACTCGGGAAATGGTGAATTTTCTAGTGAAAATAGCCTCATTGGAGGTGAGATTTATTGTTCCAGGATAGAAAAGATGCTGGCATCAGGTTGGCAGATGCGTTGGGAGAGTATCGCGGACAAGATGTGATCGTCTTCGCGCTTCCAAGAGGAGGCGTTGTGCTTGGAGCGGAAATCGCGATGAAATTGAACGTCCCCCTGGACCTCGTGCTCACGAAGAAAATTGGGCATCCCTATAATCCGGAATATGCTATCGGAGCAGTTGCCGAAGGGGGAGAGCCGATTTGCAATCAATTTGAGGTAGCTTCCGTCGACCCGGTCTGGTTTCAGAAGGAAGTGGAACGGACTAGGGCTGAGCTTAAGCGCCGGCGGCTCGAATACCTGGGAGATACTGAACCTTACAATGTGGAAGTGAAGATCGCAATCATTGTGGATGACGGTATTGCTACAGGATTAACGATGATGGCGGCTATCAAGGAAATGGAAAAACGCAAGGAAAAACAGATCATCATCGCGATCCCTGTTACTCCTTACAACATAGCTCAAAGGCTGATGGCGATGGGTGTCGATCTGGTTACACTGCAAGTCGACCGTGCTTACCTGGGAGCAGTGGGAGCGTATTATGCCGATTTCCAGCAGGTGACCGATGACGAAGTAATCGCACTTTTGAAGCGAGTCAACGGCTAAAAGATAATCACTAGCAAGTTCTTTTTCAATGCAATCTGGATCAAAAACCATGTGATCGTCGATTTTTCCTGCCCGGTAGAAATAAAAGACAAATAATCAGCTAGTCTACTGGCTTTTTGCGAAGCTTAAGCACAAGCCCATTCCGGGAGGCATCGTCTTCGAATAGCGAAACTACAAAGGCTGCTTTGTCTTTAATAGGTAGTGAATTCAAAACTGGATTATTGGCAACCTGTTCCATGTTTTTTTCAGTCTGCGGTAGTGGCAGCAGGTTTACTGCAACACAATAGATAGTCTTCCTACATCCATCATTATATTCTACCAGTAGAGTCTGCAAGACTTCAGACTTCCTGGTCAAAACCAGCGCCGCAGCGATCTGATCGATAAATTTCTCTCTCCAGATCCTCCGTTAAGCGATCAAAAACAGCCCTTTGCCTAACCCGTTTATAATATGCCCATGCGAAAAAATGGAGCTCTACTTCGCTTGGCTGC
>WOYI010469892.1_pt1 | contig 11909 bp, 10 predicted proteins | sample 6423411 | NCBI WGS metagenome assembly WOYI01 (sample SAMN13441803, study PRJNA592873) | oil field metagenome | biome: oil field; feature: oil-well bore; material: oil-contaminated soil; isolation source: oil-contaminated soil from oil-well borehole | place: Germany: Wietze | collected 2016-10-18 ... | reverse complement strand
GGGGGGCGGGGGGCGGGGGCGGGGGGGGTTAGTGGAAGAAGTGGCGCTCGCCGGTGAAGAACATTGTCACGCCGGCGGCGCGGGCGGCGTCGATGACCTCCTGGTCGCGTACCGAGCCGCCGGGCTGGATGATCGTCTTGATCCCGGCGTCGATGAGCACCTGCGGGCCGTCGGCGAACGGGAAGAAGGCGTCGGATGCCGCCGCCGACCCCGCGGCGCGGACCCCGGCTCGTTCGACGGCCAGTCGGCAGGAGTCGACGCGATTGACCTGACCCATCCCGATTCCCACGGTCGCCGACCCCTGAGAGAGGACGATCGCGTTCGATTTGACCGCGCGGCAGGCCTTCCACGCGAAGGCGAGGTTCGCCTTCTCGCTCACCGCGGGCATGTCGCCCGTGACGAGCTGCCACCCATCCACGAGCGACTCGACTTCAGGCGGGAAGCGGTCGGCATCCTGCAGCAGGAGACCGCCCGACACGAGGCGCACATCCATGCGCTCCTGTTGCCAGTCGGCGGGCAGCCGCAGGACGCGAAGGTTCTTCTTGAGGCGGAAGACCTCGAGCGCAGCGGGCTCGAAGTTCGGCGCGACGATGACCTCGGTGAAGATATCGCGGAGGTTCTCCGCCATCTTCAAGGTCACCGTGCGATTGGCCGCGATCACGCCGCCGAACGCAGACACCGGGTCGCACTCGTGCGCGCGCAGATGTGCCGAGGCGATCGGATCGAGCGCATGAGGAGAGGCCGTCGCAATCCCGCACGGGTTCGCATGCTTGATGATCGCCACTGCCGGCCCCACCATGTCGAATGCCGCGCGGAGGGCGGCGTCCGCATCGACGTAATTGTTGTACGACATCTCCTTGCCCTGCAGCTGTGTCGCCTGCGCGATTCCGTGACCTCCGGCGCGCGAGTAGATCGCGGCGCGCTGATGGGCGTTCTCGCCGTAGCGGAGCGTCTCGAGGCGCTCGGCGTTGACGGTGAGGTGCTGAGGCAGATCACCGTCCAGGCCCAGAGTCTCCTCGGCGAACCAGGTCGCCACGGCGCGGTCGTAGTCGGCGGTGTGGGCGAAGGCGCGCGCGGCGAGTTCGCGACGCTGCGCGAGCGAAGTGCCGCCGCCGGCGACGGCTTCGACGATCGCGTCGTACGCGGCCGGAGAGACGACGATCGCAACGTTGGCGAAATTCTTGGCGGATGCCCGCACCATCGCCGGACCGCCGATGTCGATCTGCTCGACGACGGCGTCGCCGGTCGCACCGGAGGCGACGGTCTCGACGAACGGATAGAGGTTCACGACGACAAGTTCGAACGGCAGGATGCCGAGATCGTCCAGCTGAGCCTCGTGCTCCTCGAGCCGAAGATCGGCAAGCAGGCCCGCGTGCACGTTCGGATGCAGCGTCTTGACGCGGCCGCCCAGCGATTCGGGGAATCCGGTGATCTCGGAGACATCGGCCACGGTCAGGCCGGCGTCGCGCAGCGCCGCCGCCGAGCCGCCCGTCGAGACGATCTCGACGCCCGCCGCCGCCAGCGCCTGGCCGAGCGGCAGGAGTCCGGTCTTGTCGCTGACCGAGATCAGGGCACGGCGCACGGGAACGATGTCGCGCGGGCGGTAGAGGGCGGGGTCGATAGACGGGCCGGCCATGCGGGGCTCCCTTTGTTCGGGTCGAGGATTTCAGGGTGTGGCGAAGGGCGCAAGGTCGAGTTCGCCTGATCCGATGCGACGCACCACATCGATCAACAGCCGACGCTCGACCGGCTTGATGCGTTCGTGCAGGGTGTGCTCGGTATCACCCTCGAGCACGGGGACATGCTCCTGGGCGAGGATCGGGCCGGTGTCGACGCCGGTATCGACCACGATGACGCTGGCGCCGGTCTCGGAGACTCCGGCCGCGAGCGCGTCACGCACCCCGTGCGCACCGGGGAAGGAGGGAAGATACGCCGGATGCGTGTTGATGAGCAGCGGCGCCCAGGCGCGCACGACTCCCTCGGGCAGCAGGCGCATGAGCCCGCTCAGGACGACGAGGTCGGGCGACCAGACCTCGATCTGGCGGCGCAGTTCCTCGCCCCAGGCCGCTCGGGTGTCGAACTGCTCGTACGGAACGAGGAACGTAGGGATGCCGAACGCCTCGGCGTGCGCGAACCCGTCGGCTTCACGGTCAGCACCGACCACGACCACACGGGCGGGGAAATCGGGCTCGTCGGCGGCCTCGAGCAGGGCGCGGAGATTGGAGCCGGCGCCCGAAATGAGGACGGCGACCGTGAGCACGGCCCTAGTCTACCGACGGGCGCGGCGTGGATTCGGCGCCGGAGGCGTCGCCGAATCCACGGTCGAGGGGGACCGTGTCGCCGGCATCGGCCGTCGCGGGGTGATCGTCGTCGAACGGAAGGCGCGTCGGCACGAACGCCCGACCGACCGGCTCATACGCCTCCCACTCCGTTCGCGTCGTGTGCCGCGCGGGAGTCAGGAGCGCGATCGCGGCGCCCACGCCGAGCTCCAGCCCGACAGCCAGAGCGACCGGGCCCGGATCCGGGCCCACGAGAGCGAGCCGCCCCGGTCCGGCCGATCCCGAAGCAATCGCCGAAAGCAGCGCCGCCGAGGCGCCGCCCAGGACGGTGACCACGGCGAGTACGGTCAGCCGGGGCATCGTGTCGGCAGAACCCAGCCGCGCACGCGCGGCCCAGCCGGCGAGGAAGCCGACGGCGATGATGGCCAGGACCGTCAGCAGCATCCAGGACGACAACATCTCTGGCACGATCCCGAGGATCGGGATGCCGGGCAGCACTCCCAGGCTCGTGCCGGCGGGCGATACGTTGGTGCCGAGACCGATCGCAAAGCCCGGCCCCGCCGCGAACGCCATCGCCCACACCGCGAGGGTGGGCAGGTAGGCGAGCTGCCCGAGGGTGAAGACGACGGCTCCGACGAGATCGACATGGGCAGCTTCGTAGAGTGCGATCACCTCGCCGCCGCGAACGACAAGGCCTGAGACCACCAGCAGCGCGCCGACGCCCACGATGCCCGCGACGGCGACACCGAGTCCGGTCGCCGCCGCGGCGGCCTCGCCGTTCCGGCCGACGCGGGGCCGCAGGGCATCGACGAGGCCATCATCGCCCACACGCCAGGCGACCACGATCGCAGCGGCGAGCGAGGGCACGGCGAACACCAGTGTGGGAATGAGCACCGCCTGCCATGTGAAGATCGCCGCGACCGGGTTGCCGGAGCTCAGGCGCACGAGCACGGCCGCCGCAGCGAAGACGGCTGCGCCGGACACGACGCCGAAGGCCCCCGCGCCGGCCCGCGCGGCCCGGGCGCCCGAACGCGCACCCGCGAGCGCGCTGAACCCGGTGAACGCGAGGGGCGCGAGCGACAGCGTGAACTGGGCGGCATCGACGGGAATTCCCGTCATCGCGAGATAGTCCGGAGGGAGCGTCACGTGCAGCGGCACCAGGTGACCCAGCTGCCAGAGTCGTGCGGCGGACGGCCAGAGCGCTCCCCCGTCGGCCCCGCCGCCGAAACCGACCACCCAGAGCAGTGTCAGCGGCGCGAGCGCGGCCGCGAGTCCCACGGCCGCGGCCAGCAGCGCGTCGAAGGCGGCGAGAAGAGTGACGAGGAGGCGATTCATGCGGCTTCGACCCTACCCACGATTCGCGTGGGTCGCGCGCGCAGTGCCGCACGCGCTCTGCATCGCTCGGGGCGCTTTAGCGGCCGGCGATGATCTCGCGCATCAGCTCGGCGGTCTCGGACGGCGTCTTTCCGACCTTGACTCCGGCGGCCTCGAGCGCCTCTTTCTTGGCTTGCGCCGTGCCGGCCGAGCCCGAGACGATGGCGCCGGCGTGACCCATGGTCTTGCCCTCGGGCGCGGTGAAGCCGGCGACGTAGCCGACGACCGGCTTGGTGACGTGCGCCTTGATGTACTCGGCCGCGCGCTCTTCGGCGTCGCCGCCGATCTCGCCGATCATGACGATCGCCTGGGTCTCGGGGTCGGCCTCGAACGCGGCGAGCGCGTCGATGTGGGTTGTGCCGATGACCGGGTCACCGCCGATGCCGATCGCCGTCGAGAAGCCCAGGTCGCGCAGCTCGAACATCATCTGGTACGTCAGGGTGCCGGACTTCGAGACGAGGCCGATCGGCCCCTTGCCGGTGATGTTGGCGGGAGTGATGCCGGCAAGCGCCTCGCCGGGCGTGATGATGCCGGGGCAGTTCGGTCCGATGATGCGCGTCTTGCTGCCCTTGCTCTGCGCGTATGCCCACGCCTCTGCGGTGTCACCGACGGGCACACCCTCGGTGATGACCACGAGCAGCGGGATCTCGGTGTCGATGGCCTCGATCATCGCGTCCTTCGTGAACGCGGGCGGCACAAAGGCGATCGACACATCGGCGCCGGTCGCAGCGATCGCCTCGGCGACCGATGCGAAGACCGGCAGCTCGACGGGGTTCCCGTCTCTGTCGGTGTGCGCGACGGTGGTGCCCGCTTTGCGTGCGTTGACACCGCCCACGACCTGGGTGCCCGCCTTCAGCATGAGAGCCGTGTGCTTGGTGCCCTCACCGCCGGTGATGCCCTGAACGATGACCTTGGAGTCCTTGTTGAGGTAGATAGACATTGTCTGCTTTCTGGTCCCTGAGCTTGTCGAAGGGTCGTCGAAGGGTCAGGCGTTCGCCAGCTCGGCGGCCTTGTCGGCGCCCTCATCCATGCCCGCGGCAAGGGTGACGAGCGGATTGTTCGCGGCGGCGAGGATCGCACGGCCTTCGTCGACCTGGTTGCCGTCGAGACGCACGACGAGCGGCTTGGTGGCGGTGTCGCCGAGGATCTCGAGCGCCTTGACGATGCCCTCCGCGACCGCGACGCACGACGTGATGCCGCCGAAGACGTTGACGAACACGGACTTCACCTGCGCGTCGCCCAGGATGACATCCAGCCCCGCGGCCATGACGGTCGCCGACGCGCCGCCGCCGATGTCGAGGAAGTTGGCGGGCTTGACGCCGCCGTGCTTCTCACCCGCATAAGCCACGACGTCGAGCGTCGACATCACCAGGCCCGCGCCGTTTCCGATGATCCCGACCTGGCCGTCGAGCTTGACGTAGTTGAGACCGGATGCCTTGGCCTTGGCCTCGAGCGGGTCTGCAGCACTCTTGTCTTCGAGTTCCTCGTGCTCGGGATGACGGACCTCCGACGCGTTGTCGTCGAGCGTCACCTTGCCGTCGAGTGCGATGATGTTGCCGCTGCCGTCGAGGATGAGCGGGTTGACCTCGACGAGCGTGGCACCCTCTCCCCTGTACACGTCATAGAGCTTCACGAACACGTCGGCGACTTTCGGTGCCAGATCGTCGTCGAAGCCGCCCGCCCTTGCGATCTCGAGCGCCTTCGCGGAATCGATGCCGGTCAGCGGGTTGACCTCGACCCTGGCGAGGGCGTCCGGTCGCGTGACCGCGAGCTCCTCGATCTCCATACCGCCCTCGACCGAGCAGAGGGAGAGGTATGAACGGTTCGAGCGATCGAGCAGAACCGAGAAGTAGAACTCGCGCTCGATCTGGGCGCCGGCGGCGACCATGACCCGCTTGACGACATGCCCCTTGATGTCCAGACCCAGGATCGCCTTGGCGGCCTCATACGCTTCGTAGGCATTCTTGGCGACTTTGACGCCTCCGGCCTTTCCACGACCTCCAGTCTTGACCTGCGCCTTCACGACGACGACGCCGCCGATCTTCTCGGCGGCCGCCTTCGCTTCTTCGGGAGTGTCGGCGATGATGCCGGGGAGCACCGGCACTTCGTACTTCTCGAACAGGTCTCGTGCCTGGTACTCGTAGAGATCCACGTGCAATCCTTCGCTGGGCGACTGTGGTTTCGATGCCGAAAATCTCTCGATGTCGAGAGATCGACCAGTGGTCCAGCCTAGTACGCCAACCTGGATACCCTGCGCCCGCGTAGGCTCTCCCTATGAGTGAGGCCGGACCGACAACCGCACGCAACACGGTTGTCGCCGCCGCTCTGGATCTGTTCGCCGCGCAGGGTTTCGAGGCCACCTCGGTCGAGCAGATCGCGCAGGCGGTCGGAATGTCGCGCTCGACGTTCTTCCGTCAGTTCGGCGGGAAGGATGACGTGGTCTTCAGCGACCACGACCTCCTGCTCGCGCAGCTGCGCGCGGTCCTGAGGGACGCCGATGCCACCGCCGCGGAAAATCCGTGGGCGACGGTGTGCGCGGCATCCGTCGGGGTCTTCCGTCATTTCGCCGCTGAGCCGGAGCTCGCCCGCCGCCGTTACGCCGTCGTGCGCCAGGTGCCGACACTGCGCGAGCGCGAGATCGTGACCGTCTTCCAATACGAGCGGCTCTTCGACGAGTACCTGCGTGCGGCGCTGCCGGGGCTCGACCCGATCGACGCCGTCGCCTTCTCGGCCGCCCTCACCGCCGTGCACAATCATGTGCTGCGTCGGCTGCTGCGCGGAACCGAGGACATCGCCGAGTCGGTGCTCACGGACGCCTACGAAGTCCTTCTGCACCGCTTCGGCGTGCACCCCGATGGCGAACGGACGCGCAGTGACGACGTCGTGGTCGCGGTCTTCCCCCGGCGGATGCCGACCGCCGAAGTCGCTCGCCGGCTCCGCGACTCGCTCTGACAGCGCGCTCCGGCGATCAGGGCGCCTCGCCGGAGGCCACGGTTTCGGCGAGGGCGTGCACGCGCGGCAGATGATGCGCGCCATAGAAGTCCGCGGCGGTCAGGCGAGTCGCATCCAGTGGATCCGGAGTGGGATGCGCAAGCACGGCGGCGACGGCGAGCGCGTGCATCCAGCCGCCGGCGAGAGTGCCGAGCAGCATGAGGTACGGCACGCTGACGGCGTGCGCGTCACGGGGGGAGTCGGCGAAGCCGAGGACATCCGCCGTCGCGCGCCGCGCGGCGGCCACGGCACGGTCGAGGCGCTCGGCCGTGCGCACAGCGACCGGGTCGTCGCTCCCGCGGAGGGCGGCTGCGGTGCGGGCGATCTGCGCGAACAATCCCTCAGCGGTGGCCCCACCGTCGCGGATGACCTTGCGTCCGATGAGGTCGTTGGACTGGATGGCTGTCGTCCCCTCGTAGATCGGCATGATCCGCGCGTCGCGGTAGCGCTGCGCGATTCCGGTGTCTTCGATGAAACCCATACCGCCGTGCACCTGGATGGCGTCGCTCGTGAGGGCCACGGCATCCTCGGTCGCCCAGCCCTTGAACACCGGAACGAAGAACTCGGCGAGGGGCGTGAAGGCCGCATCCGACCGGGCCCGGTCGAACAGATCCGCGACGTACACGCCGAGGGCGCGCATCGCGAAGATGCGGCTCTCCATCGACAACAGCATGCGGCGCACGTCCGGGTGCTCGGCGATCGGCGCGCCGGCGGCGCGCCCGAGCACGCTGCCTTGCGTACGGGTCTGCGCGTACGCGAGTGACTGCTGCCAGGCGCGATCGGCGATGCCGGTCGCCTGAAAACCCATGCCGATGCGTGCCGAGTTCATCATGACGAACATGCCGGCCAGCCCCCCGCCGACCTCGCCGACGAGGTATCCCGTGGCGTCCTCGTACGCCAGGGCGCACGTGGGGCTGCCGTGGATGCCGAGCTTGTGCTCGAGCGCGACCGTTTCGACGGCGTTGCGCGCGCCGAGCGTTCCATCCGCGTTGACGAGGCGGCGAGGAGCGACGAACAGAGAGAGTCCCTTCGCACCATCGGGTGCGCCGGGAGTGCGCGCCAGCACCAGGTGGACGATGTTCTCGGCGATGTCGTGGTCGCCCCACGTGATGAAGATCTTCTGACCGCGGATCGCCCACGTGCCGTCGTCGCGCGGCGCTGCGATCGTCCGGATGCCGCCGAGATCGGTCCCGGCATCCGGTTCGGTCAGGTTCATCGTTCCGGTCCACTCGCCGGAGACGAGCTTGCTGAGGTACGTCACGCGCAGTTCGTCGGATGCCGCGGCATCGAGCGCATGGATCTGCCCCGCCGAGAGCAGCCAGCAGAGCGCGAAGGCCGCGTTGGACGCGTTCCAGATCTCGCCGAGCCCGGCGCGGACGGCACCCGGCAGACCGTCGCCCCCGGCCGAGACAGGCGCTTCGGCCGTGACCCATCCGGCTTCGGCGAACGCGCGATAGGCGTCGGCGAAGCCGTCCGGCATCCGGACGCGGCCGTCCTCGAGGCGCGCGCCCTCGCGGTCGCCGACCGTGTCCAGGGGCGCAAGGACGGATACCGCGAACTGCCCCGCTCCGGTGATGACCTCAGTGGCGTCCGCGGCGCTGAGCTCGCCGTCGGTCGCCCGCGCGACGACGTCGGTGCCGAAGACCTCACGAAAGAGGAAGGCGTAGTCCTCGACCGGAGGCCGATATGCGGCGGCTGCCATGATGAGCTCCTCGCGAGCAGGGTTGGGGTGATACTGAGACTCAGTCTAGGTGCAACTCAGTCTCAACCTTGATGCTGCTGACGAACCGCGCCGTCGCGGCACCCCTCGCGCACCGGCGGCTCACCCGGGAGGATGATTCTTGTGTACGAGATCCCAGCGCCCATGCTCGCGAAAGCCGTCACGGCGATCCCCGACCCGGCGAAGACACCCGGCGGACTCGGCTTCGAACCGAAATGGGACGGGTTCCGAGCGATCGTCTCGTGGGACGGTGCCGACGTCCTCATCGGCTCGCGCGGCGCCAAACCGCTCACGCGCTACTTCCCCGAGCTCGTCGACGCATTCGCGCGGCTCCTGCCAGAACCCTGTCTCATCGACGGCGAGATCGTGGTCGCCACGGGCCAGCCGGCCCGACTCCAGTGGGATGCCCTCTCGAGCAGGATCCATCCGGCGGAGTCCCGAGTAGCGCTTCTGGCGGAGCAGACCCCCGCAATGTTCATCGCGTTCGATCTTCTCGCGCGCGGCGAGCGGAACCTCCAGCCCGAGCCCTTCGAGCTGCGTCGCGCCGAACTCGGTTCTCTGCTCAGCGGGACCCCGCATCCGATCCACCTCACGCGGACGACGGCGGATGCGACGCTCGCCGCGCGCTGGCTTGCCGAGTTCGAGGGGGCAGGACTCGACGGCGTCATCGCCAAGCCTCTCGATCAGCCGTACGCTCCGGGCAAGCGGACAATGCTGAAGATCAAGCACGCCCGCACGGCGGATGTCGTCGCGATCGGCTACCGCGTGCACAAGAGCGGGCACGGCGTCGGTTCTCTGCTGGTCGGTCTTTACGACGCGACCGGAGACATTCAGGGTGTCGGCGGCGTCGCAGCCTTTAGCGACGCGCGGCGTCTCGCGCTCATCGACGAGCTGGCGCCGCTCGTGGCGCGCGGAGACGACGGAGAGGCCGTCACGGGCGAAACGGAGCGGTCGCGTTTCGCCGCGGCGAAGGACACCTCGTTCGTGCGCCTGCGACCCGAACGTGTCCTCGAGGTCCGGTACGACCAGCTGGAAGGCGACCGGTTCCGGCACACTGTTCAGTTCGCGCGGTGGCGACCGGATCGCGATCCGCGCTCCTGCACGTACGAGCAGCTCGACACGGTCGCGGTCTACGACCTCGCCGACATCCTGGAGTGACGACGGGGGACGGCACCGCTGAGCGCACGCTGATTGTCAACCCCGCACAGCACTCTCCTGCATCCGTTAGCGTCGAACCATGGGATTCTTCCGCCGTGATTCGACTCCGTTCCCCCTCACCGGCCCCCTGACCTTTGAGCCCCGGGCCGCCAGCGCACCCTGGCGCCTGTGGGCGGACGGCTTCGGCTCACTCGCGATCCGGTGCCTGCAGCTCATCCTGGTGGTGACGGTGGCCGGTGCGGCCATCTTCGGCATCCAGCTGATCACAGTCGTCACCATCCCCCTCGTCCTCGCCCTGATCCTCGCCTCGGCCTTTGAGCCGGTCATGCGGTGGATGCGGGGGCGCGGCGTTCCCTCTGTCGTGGCGACCCTGCTGACCCTGGTCGCGATCGTGGCGCTGCTCGGCGGCGTCGCATGGCTCATCGCGGCGGCGGTGCAGAACCAGTGGGCCGACCTTGCCGAGCAGGCCCAGCAGGGTTTCGAGGACGTCGTGGCGTGGGTCAACACGCTGCCGTTCGCTCCGACCGAGTCGCAGCTGCAGGACTGGATGGGTGCACTGACCGATTTCGTCACGAGCGCGCAGTTCGGCTCCGGGGCGCTCGCGGGCGTCGGCGCGGTCGCGAACTTCGTGACCGGCTTCGTCCTGCTCGTGACGGTGCTGTTCTTCTTCCTCAAAGACGGCCCGCAGATGTGGGAGTTCCTGCTGCGTCCGTTCAGTGGCGCGGAGTACGAGCGCGCCCGCCGGATCGGCGACAAGACCGTCGCCACCCTCGGCTCCTACATCCGCGGGACGGCGGGTGTCGCCGCCGTCGATGCGATCGGCATCCTCATCGGACTCCTGATCCTGCAGGTGCCGCTGGCACTGCCGCTCGCGGCGCTGGTCTTCATCCTCGCCTTCATCCCGATCGTCGGGGCCACGGTCGCCGGCATCCTCGCGGCGCTGGTCGCCCTCGTCGCCAACGGATGGATCGTGGCACTGCTCGTGGTCGGGGTCGTCGTCCTGGTGAACCAGCTCGAGGGGAACTTCCTGCAGCCGTTCCTCATGGGCAGGTCGATGAAGCTGCACGCCTTCGTCGTCTTGGTCGCCTTGACCGTCGGCGCCGTCGTCGCGGGCGTCGTCGGGGCGATTCTCGCGGTTCCGATCACGGCCGTCGCGTGGGGCATCGTGCAGGTGTGGGATGGACCGGACACCCCGGCCCGCTGGGCGCGCCCCAAGCATCCGGGCGATGCGGCACTCACCAGCTGATCAGGGCTTCTTCGCTCGACTCGGCTGAACGCGCGGCGGCTCACCGGGCATTTTCGGGAACTCCGGCGGGAACGGCAGTTCCCCGAGCCCCGCATCGAGGTCGCGTTGCCACCAATCGAGCAGGGTGTCGATCCGGCCGGGCTTCTGCTGCAGATCCCGCCACGGATCACCGATCGCCGCCAGCCTCGCGGGGACCGTCCGCACGGTGAAGGCAGACGGGTCGACGCCGGCGGCCAGCTCATCCCAGGTGATCGGGGTCGCGACGGTCGCGGTCGGCAGTGCGCGCGGACTGTAGGCGCCGGCCATCGTGCGATCACGGTTCGCCTGGTTGAAGTCGATGAAGATGCGCTGCCCCCGCTCCTCCTTCCACCAGGCTGTGGTGACCCTGTCCGGCAGACGGCGCTCCAGTTCCCGCCCTGCGGCGATGACGGCGTGCCGCGCGTCGAGGAACTCGTGCGTCGGCTCGATCGGGCAGAACACGTGGATGCCGCGGTTTCCGCTCGTCTTGATCCACGGCTCCAGCTCCGCGTCGCGGAGCACGTCGCGTAGAACCGGCGCGATGGCCGCGGCATCGGCGAAGTCCGTACCCGGCTGAGGATCGAGGTCGATACGCAGTTCGACCGGATTGTCGGTGTTCTTCGCGAGCGAGGCCCACGGGTGGAAGACGACCGTGTTCATCTGCACGGCCCAGACGATCGCGGCGGCCTCATCGAGGACGACCTGTGGATGCCGCCGCCCGCTGTTGTATGTGCACATCACCTCGTGGACGTAGTCAGGGGCGCCGCGCGGCGGGTTCTTGGAGAAGAACGCTTCGCCGTCGACCGAATCCGGAAATCGCTCAAGAGACACCGGCCGATGTCCGTTGGCCCGGAGGAACGGTTCGGCGACGGCGATCGCATACTCGGCGAGCTCGCGCTTGGTGATCCCCAGCGCGGGCCAGATGACCCGGTTCGGGCTCGACAGCGAGACGTCGCGGTCACCCGCCCGCATAGACACTCGCTCCGACGCCATTCCTCGACCCTAGGCCCGCTCCGGTGCGCGCGATAGGGCACTTTCGCTCACCCCGCCGTCGCCCCCGTCCGCTGCCCCCCCCGTTACTTTCTTCGTAGCCGCTTGGTGAGGATGCTGGGCGGTGGCAGCC
>WOYI011332957.1_pt1 | contig 11911 bp, 17 predicted proteins | sample 6423411 | NCBI WGS metagenome assembly WOYI01 (sample SAMN13441803, study PRJNA592873) | oil field metagenome | biome: oil field; feature: oil-well bore; material: oil-contaminated soil; isolation source: oil-contaminated soil from oil-well borehole | place: Germany: Wietze | collected 2016-10-18 ... | reverse complement strand
CGTTTTCGGCTCGATGTTTCGGCATGGTGCCTAGGCGCGCGCGGTGAAGCGATCGATGCACGATCAGGCGGTAGCAAGCGTCGAACGCGCTCATCCCAGGACGTATGGGGAGATGTCCCGGGGTCAGGGGAACTTAGCGGAGAGTTCCTCGCGCCGAGCCCGACGAGCTCCCCGCGGCCTGATCCGTCGCGGCGACTTGCGTCTCTCAGCGGAGCTCTGAGATCAGGATGGCGATGGTGTCACCGTGAGCGCGGAAGATGTGGGGGGCATCACCGCGATACGACAGATAGTCGCCGGGACTCATGTCGACGGGCGCGTCGGACGGTCCCACGTCGGCGCGGCCTGAGACGAGGACTACATGCTCGACGGTTCCGGTTTGATGCGGCTCAGAGAACCGGATGGCACCACCTCCGGCACGAATGAGGTAGAGGTCGCGACGGGCACCCGGAGGACTCGCGGAGAGCAGAGCCGCGGTGTAGTCCGACTGTGCGGCGGCGATCGCCGCCGCGTCAGAGCCTTCGATGAACGTCACTGCGGGCGCCGGCTGCTCCACAAGGGCTGAGAAGGGCACCGCGAGAGCATCGCTGATCGCCCAGAGTGTCTCGATGCTCGGTGTCGCCGCACTGTTCTCAAGCTGGGAGATAGTTCCTTTGGACACTCCAGATCGGCGCGCCAGCTCGGACACGGTGAGTTGCTGGCCCGTCCGATGCTGACGGATCGCGGCACCCACCCTCGCGCGCAGAGTCTCCTCACCCATTCGTTCAGAATAGTAACCCGTCGTTCGGTTTGACAAACGCCCGGTACGCGCGTTTAGCCTAGTGAACATGATGTCAGCAGACAGAACAGTGGGAGGTTGGGGCGCGATCGCGTCTCTCACCACCGCTGTCCTGACCGTGGGCATCGCCTATGGCTCACAGAGCCAGATGGCGGGTCTTCCGGGGTGGCTCGTCCTCGCGCTTGCCGTCGGGGTTCTCGGCGCGTCGTCCGAGTTGCTCTTCGTCGGGATGCTCGCCGCCGGTGGCGCTCCACTGCTCGCCGCCGTTGCGGCGCTCCTGGTCAACCTGCGCAACATCGTGTATGGGGTGGCCGCAGGGCGCTTCCTGCGACGGGGCGCCTTGCGATGGCTTGGCGCGCATTTCGTCAACGATGAGACTGTCGCGTTCGCCGCTGCCCAAGAAGGCGCAGCCGATCAGCGACGCGTCTTCTGGCGTCTGGGGAGCCTCATCCTCGTTGCCTGGCCGCTCGGCACGATCATCGGGCTGATGCTCGGCACCGCGGTCGATCCCGGCGTGCTGGGACTCGATGCTGTGTTCCCTGTTGTGATCCTTGCGATGCTCCTGCCCACGCTCCGCGACTCCGACACGAGACTGGCCGCGGGGATCGGCGCCGGGGTCGCGACAGCGAGCGTGGCCCTGACCCCGGCGGGAGTTGCGCCCCTGCTTGCGCTCACCGGGGTGTTCGGGCCGGTGCTGAAAAGGAAGCTGCGGCGATGATCGCCCCGACACTGCTCATCGCCTGCGTACTGCTGGTCGTGGGCACCTATGTGTCGCGCGCAGCGGGCGTTCTCATCGGTGCCCGCAGACGGGATGATCGAGAAGTAAGCGGCCATAGGGACGCTCGCTCCGACCGCTATCTCGATCATGCGGTGGCGTGCCTGCTGGCAGCCGTCGTCGTGACCTCCGTCATCTCTCCCGCCGGTGCTGAGCCGCCGCTGGTGGCGGGAGTCGCTGTGGGTGCCGTGCTGGCATGGTGCCGATGCCCGCTTCCGGTCACCGTCCTCACCGCAGCGGCGGCCACCGCTCTGCTCCGTGGGATCTCATAATCTGCCGTCACTCGGCGCCGCCGATCTCCTGATTCGCGAGCGAGGCGACTCCCCGCGGGTCACTCGCCGGAGAGTCCATCACGCCTTGGTCGTGTGAGTGCGAGACCTGCGAGAAGGAAGATCCCCCACACCAGGAACAAGGGATCCCAGAGCAGGGCATGTCCGACCATCGCCGCACGATCGAACCCACCATCCGAACGGATCACCTCGGTGAGGACGAGTGCCGCGACCACGGTGTTCGCGGCCCCGTATGCCGTCAGTCCCAGGGCGCCAACCCAGCTGAGTCGGCGAATCCACCGGCGTAGGCGCGACGTCGCGAGCTGTTCTCCGACGGCCGGCGTGAACGCGGCGATGAGCTTGAGCAGCCCAATGCCCACGAGTCCAGCGGTCACGAGCGAGCTGCCCTCGGCCGCGGCTTGCACGGCCCACCGTCCGACCGTGTCCAGCAGCCAGGTGCCGCCTGCCGCCCAGTACAGGCTGAACCCCGCGTGCACGCATCCCACGCAGGCCGCGAGCCACATCCACCAGATTCCCTCGCGCCTCCATGACCGGGCTGCTTCTGGCAAATCCATTGACCCAACCCTCCTCATTCGACACTAGACAATCGTCGTTCGTCGGCATGCCCAGCGAGCAGGGGCCACCCAATGGCGTTGCGCCAGGCGGGCGCCCAACCCAGGCCATGTCGGTGAGGAGTCTCCAGAAATAGATCCTGCTCGGGGATACGATAGGCGCTCGACTACTTGCTTGCTGCTTGGACGCCGGCGGAGTTGCCGTAGGTGCACTGATCGATCCCGGTTGCCATCGGGGTGATCGTCGGGTCCCCGCCGTCATACTTGTCCGGCACGAACTCTTCGGCCTCGGCTACCATCTGGCGAGCTGCGCAGGCTTGCCTGGACACCGATTTCGACTTCCGTCGCCGCCGACACCTGGTTAGCATCATCATCCTTCTCTCTCGTGGAGTTTCACGATGGCCGCCTCACGACGGGCACCCTCTCGGTTGGAACGGGTGTGGTGACGCTAACGCCCCTCCGACGCCGACGCATCTCGATTCTTCTTAGAACGAACGTAGAGTCGTTGTGGAGATCCGCGATGGGTGTCTTACAGCTTCAACGAAGCTGCCCCATCCGAGACTCGATGATGCGTTCCACCAGCGCCTTGCTGGCAGGTTTCGCCTCGACGATTCTGGTGCTCACACAATCAGGTGCTCGATTGGTACGTGCGCTGGCAGACAATCACCAACACTTCCGCATGCGCCTTCATCTGCTGGGTGCAGCTGTATCCGGGTCGCTCTGATTTGGATCGAGTCTGAGATGGAGCCCGCTCCAGCGCGCCCGCAACCATCGGTCGTGCGAGGCGATGACCACAGCTCCGGGGTAGTCCTTGGTTGCTGACTCGAGTTCGGTCGCCAGCAGCAGGGACAGGTGGTTGGTGGGCTCATCAAGCAGCAGGATGTCGGGTGGGTCAGCGAGGACTATCGCTAGAGAGAGGCGACGCTGCTGGCCGATACTCAGCGAGTCCAGCGGCCGGTTCTCGTCCCGTCCAGCAATGAGTTCGAAGGTGGACAGCGGCACCGAGTCGGCACGTTCCCATCCCACAGCATCCTGGTATGCCTGCCGCACGGAACGGGCGGGGCCGCGTTCGTGGGGGTCGGGAATGTTGATGTCCTGCGTCAACAGTCCAATACGCATGTGCGGGCGTACGAGAACCTGGCCGCTCGAGGGGGTCAGACGGCCCGCCAACAGGTGCAGTAGCGTCGACTTACCCGAGCCGTTCATCCCGGTGACCAGCCACTTTTCGTAGGCACCGATGGTCACCGACGTGGGCACCAATCGACCGGACACTGCAACCCGAGTCGCGGTCAGCAATGCCCCAGCGGCGGGATGCGACCGCGGGGCGCCGGCCGCAGTGAGGCCGACGAAGCGGATTTCGGCTGGAGGTCTGCGGATCTGGTGCCGTTGGAGGTCATCTAGCCGCGTGCGTGCGTCGTTGACGCGGCGGGAGACAACGCGAGCGTTGCGGTCGGCGTAGAACTTCTTGGCCGCGCGCATCTCGGTGCGCGGTCGCCAGTCGTCGTGTCCTACGCTTTGGTCACCCTGGACCACGGCGCGCAACCGTTTCAGTTCCGCCTGTTCGTCGCGGTACTGCCGCTCCCACCTGGTGTGAGCCTCGGCGCGGGCACGGAGGTAGTCGCTGTAGCTGCCCGTGAACCGCGTCACGCCGATTCCCGATCCGGGGGCGTCCCCAGTCACAGCGTCGGCGACGACATGCGGGATCGGCGCGGGGTCCAGGTCGACCAGCGAGGTCACCGTCTCGTCCAGGAACGCCCGATCGTGACTCGCCAGGAGCACCGGCCCAGGCCAGGCACGCAGGACGCCGCGCAGGTGCGCCGTGGCCTCGTCGTCGAGATGATTCGTCGGCTCGTCCAACAGCAGCACGTCGGGACCTCGAAGCAGCAGCGATGCCAGCGACAGGCGAGCACGCTGACCGCCCGAGAGTTCACCGGTGCGCCGCTGCCGGGAAACATCGCGCAGACCAAGTCCGGTGAGCATCGTAGCGATCCGCCTATCCACATCCCACGCCCCGAGACGCTCCGCATCCGCCAGTGCCCGGGCATACCGCTCGGCGACTATTTCATCGTCCGGCGCGTCGGCCAGCATCTGTGCAGACCTGTCCACCGCTTTGGCGGCCTCACGTGCGCGAGCGACCGAAGACTCAATCGTCCGGCCGACTGTGAACATGGGACGAAACGTCGGTTCCTGATGCAGCAGGCCTATGCTTGGCGTCCCGCCACCAGCGGCGATTGCCGTCACTGTTCCAGCATTCGGCGTCACAAGCCCGGCGGCAGCTCGCAGGAGCGTGGATTTGCCCGAGCCGTTCTCACCGATCAGTCCGACTAGCTCCCCGCCGGACACGACAAGGGAGACGTCGGTAAGAACCCGGCGATCGGCAAACGACACAGACAGGCCGTCAATGCGCAGGTGGATAGAACAAGATGGTGATGCTGACATGAGTGACCCTGGCGATCTGAACGGCTCCTGTCGGGCTGCTGCCTCGGGCGAAGGACGTGGACACTCAAAAGATCACTGCACTATTCTAGTGATCAACCGGCCCTTTCGACAGAGTTGCCACACGAGTTCTCCGTTGAGCCGAGCGCGCATGAACGAGATCACTAGGGTTTGCGGATGCCGGCAGGTTACGCTCGACGGCCATTCTGACTCCCAGTCGCATCCGAGAGACTGACGTCGGCGACGGATCTGTCGCATCGACATTTTTCGTCCTCTCCGATCGCGGGTCGGCGGGTGCGTGCGAGGAGATGGAGAACGAGATCCTCAAGCGCGCCAGCGCCTACTTCGCCAGGGAGAACGTGCTCCCAAAATAGGGTGCGCCGAGGCTCGGATGCGGCGGCCGCGGCGCAGCGCAGCCTCATGGAGGCCGCGGGCGCGAGAACGTAGACGAGCTGACCCGCATCGTGCTCGGGCGGCCGAGCGTGGGGGAGGCGGGCGGCCCGTCTCCCGTCGTCCGCGCCCGCGTGCCGCAGGCGCTCAAGGATCGCGTGGCGGAGATTGCCGAGCGCGATCACCGCAAAGAATCGGACGTACTGCGTGACGCCCTCGCCGCGTATGTCGAGGTGCGGTCCGCGGGCTGATTGACCGGAACTGGTCAATCACGTCTGACAACAGCTCTCATCCTGACAGAGGCAACGACGTGTTCTCAGGAGATTCAATGCGGAGTATTTTTCCGTCCTCGACTAGGAGGGCTTCGGTGTCTGCCAGCATCGTCAAGCCTGGCGTGCCCTCGAATTGGCGAGCCACGGTGGCGATTGTTTCGGGCGGATAAGGCGGCAACTGACCGTCAGCGTGGGGCAAAATCACTGCGTCTACGAGACCAAGACCGTTGAGGTCTTCTAAGGAGATTCCGTCGGTGTGGCCGTCGAGCGCAATTGCTGGCTCAATGTTTCTCCCCATAATCATTGCTCCGGCACTGGCTCCCATGTAGGGCAGTCCTGCTCTGACCCGTTCAATCAGAACTGTGTCGGCACCGACGCGGCGCAAGGTCGCCATGAGGTAGTCGGCCATGCCGCCAGCAACGTAGATCGCGTTGACGGTATCAAGCGCTGCGGCAAGGTCAGCTGCGGTGCCAATGCCAGCGGTTAGGGGAACTAGGGAGTAGCGCAGTTCTTGCAGTTGGAGGCGTTCGCGTTCAACGAATGGAGCACTACCCAGGGGTTTGGAGGCATCGTCGATGTAGGCGATGCGCGTGGCTGCTCGGGAATCGAGGCTCGGCGTATCTAGAAACCCTGGGATAGCGCCGACGAAGCGTGAGAGTAAGAGCATCTTCACGCATCCAGCCTACGGAGGGCCACTGACAAACGGAGTGGACATGATCGTTTGTCCAGTGGCCGAAGGGGAGGATGCGGCTCACGTGCCCACTAACGATCGGTTCCGGCACGGCGCGGGCAAACTGGTAAGGAGCGTTCCGCAAACGCGACCCGTATCGAAACCGGGTTATGAGCGATCAGGTTTCGGTGCTGAGTTTCGGGACGGTCACGGTCTGCAACAGCCGTAGGCGGCTCGCCATGCGGAAAGCGTCGGGGCGCTGGGAGGCGTCGGCCAGGAAGTCGTCGAGGTCGACGTGCGCTGAGAATGTGACCGGGACGTCGGCGTCCACGAGCACGTCGACGAGATTGATGAAGCGTTGCTGCGCTTCGGGATCGGCGGCGCTGAACGGCGGGATATCCGTTATCGACCAGTGGGTGAAGTCGCGGGACCATTGCAGGTATTCGACTGTTGAGGTTGGAGCGCGGCAGAGCTGATCGAACGTGGCCGTCAGCTCGCCGTCATCCGTCGACGTCACCGGAAACGAGCGACCGTGCGACGCGAGGGAGTCGAGCTGAGTAGGTTCGGGTGCAGCCTCTCGCGTCGACCAGGTGCCCGCTGCGAAGCCTTTCGAATGGTCGTCTTGCATGGTGCGGTAGTCCGTGGGGCCGTTGAGCGACCAGATGTCCATGTGCGTCTTGATGAGAGCTATGCCGGGTTCGAAGATGTGGTGCCAGATCGGATTGGGCAGGAGGTTGTCGGGGGCGTAGTTCGAGGTTGCCAGGACGGTTAGTTTCCGAGTGAATACCTGATCGAGCAGGCGCGTCAGGAGCCGGGCGTCGCCGGAGTCGTGCACGTGCAGCTCATCGAAGAACAGCAGCCGACTGTTCCGGGTCACATCGTCGATCGCACGCTCTATCGCGTCCCGTTCGCTCCGGTGACTGTGGATGCAGCGGTGCAGCTCGTCGAAGAACCCGTGAAAGTGGACGCGCGTCTTTTGTCGGATCGGTAGGGCGGCGTAGAACGCATCGGCCAACCAGGACTTTCCGCGGCCGGCGTCGCCGTAGACGTAGAGGCTGCGCGGCGATCCTCGCCTGAGAGTGCCGCCGGCCAGCTCGCCGCCGAGTACGGCGAGTCGATCCAGTGTCGCTCTCTGAGCAGGATCGAGGGAGAAGCCGTCGGCGGAGGCCGCCGCGTCGACGGCCCGAATGAGCTTGTCGGTCCCTTTCACGATCCCAGCCTGGCATGCCCGATCTTGTAGGTTTCCGCAATCGCTCGAAACTGATCGTTTCCGGCACGACTGCCGAGGGCACCACGGGGACGTCGACTGTGAATCGCGACGCTCTATGGCTGCCTCTTCGCAGTGCTGAATGTCGCCTTGACGGAACTAGATCGGCCGCCTTGTGGGCGCCTGGGCGCAGTAGCCCGACCGGCCATCTGGGGATTCGGCCAAGTGCCGATAGATCGTGGGCCGGGACACCCCGAATGTGTCGGCGATCTCTTGGACGGTGTGGCCGCCTTCGTCGTACATCGCCCGGGCCTGCCGGATCTTCGTCGGCGTCATCTTGAACTTCGGGCCACCCTTCCGCCCGCGTGCGCGGGCGGCCGCGAGGCCGTCGTGGGTGCGTTCCACGATGAGGTCGTGCTCGAACTCCGCGATCGCGGCGAGCATGTGGAAGAACAACCGGCCACCCGGAGTGGTGGTGTCGATGCCCTGCGACAGGGCCTTCAACCCGACCCCACGCTGCTGCAGCTCATCCGCGACCTGTTTGAGATTTCGGACCGACCGGCCGAGCCGGTCCAGCTTCGTCACTACAAGCGAGTCGCCTTCTCGCAGATACCCGAGGACTTCTGTCAGCGCCGGCCTTGTCGCCAGGGTGCCGGATGCGTGTTCGACGAAGATCTTGTCGCAGCCGGCCGCTTCGAGTGCATCGGTCTGGCCGTCCGGATTCTGGTCTCGGGTCGAGACGCGGGCGTAACCGATCGTGGCCATGCCTCAGTGTATCGCGAACGCCGCCTGCTTTACATAGATTGCCGACACGAGTCATGAGACACGACTCGCCGAACTGATCGATGAGAGTGTCGACTGACTCATGAACGGTCGTTCGTGAACGGTTGATGTGGATGACGCTCCTGGGTGGCGCCTCTCAACAACATCACGTGCTCGACCTCGGACTGGCGAGTAACGGATCGAAGGAATGTCTTCAAGGCCCGGTCAGTTTTTCTGCGACGTAACGCGCCCAAGTTGACGGCAGCTGGATGAGCAATCCGCTGGCGACGGCGGCGAGAATGAGCGCGGCGCCGCCCGCGATCCAGAGTCCCTGCAAGGGGGTTGGTTCAGCCAAGGCCGAAAGGATGAGGGGAAGCGGTGATAACACCCAGAGTGCGACGGCGACGGCGAGTGAAGTGGCTCGACGACGTTCGCGTGAAGCTGCGAGGTCGCCGGCCCAGTGTTCGACGGTGGCGTTCGGGGTGAATCTCCCGGTGCGGAGCCGTTCGTATGGAGCGAGATGGTTGGACATGCGCACAAGGGAGAGTGCGCCGCCCGTCGCGATGAGGAGCAACAGGCCGATGCCGACTCCAATGGCAGCTTCGACGGTGAGCGGAAGCAGACCAGCATCGGCGAAAGCGATGAGGAGCACAACGGGTATTGGTGACGCGACGAACGCTGCCACCGCTGTGCCCAGCTGAAACCATGCGACGCGCGCGGTTTCGGAAAAACTTCGCGCCTCAACAAGAGTGACCGGAGGATAGATCGGACTCGTCTCGATGTCCCCGCTGTCGCGAGAGTGAGCATGATGGGTGGCGACGCCGAGTGCGGGTGCCAGTTCGTCGAGGTTGCCGAAGTCAGCGATGACCCGTGCCGAGGCGTCGGAGGGCGTCGCGCCGATAGCAAGCAGGCCCTCGTAAGCGTCCTCCATCATCGTCTGCAGTTCTGCCTTCGCGTCAAGGATGGCGGACGTCTGCGGGTAGGCGTCGAACACGGCTTCCAGGTGGGCGGTGACGACGTTCATTGATTGGTTCCTTCCACGAAGCGATCAACGACGGACTTGGTGTCGCGCCACTCGATGATCTTCTGGGCCAAGTGAGACGATCCTGTCTCGGTGATCTTGTAGTAGGTACGGGACTTTCCTGATTCGGAGATGCCGGGGAAGGACTCCAACAGACCTGAGGCTTCGAGCCGCTTCACGGCCGTGTACAACGTCGTCTGTTTGACCGCGTAGCTATCGCCCGTGGCCGAGGCGATCTGCTGAGCGAGCTCGTAAGCGTATGAAGGCTCGACGCTCAGCAACGAAAGCACCATGAGGTCCACGTAGCCCCTGATCGCATCGGAGCCAATCAAGGGGTATCTCCATCTCTCATAACACCTACCGTACTACGCCAAACGTAGTATTGCAAAGAGCTGCCATCCGATGCACTTCGCGCGCTGTCACTGATACTCCGCGCCTCAACTGCGCGCGCGGACCGCGGCTGGACGCGTCTTCGGTTCGGCGAGTACGGGTCGCCCCGAATGGGATGTCGTCGACACAGAACCGGGTGAGAATCCCCAGATGGCCGGTCGGGCTACTGCGCCCAGGCGCCCACAAGGCGGCCGATCTAGTTCCGCCAAGGCGACATTTAGCACTGCGAAGAGGCAGCCATAGAGCGTCGCGATTCACACCTCCCGAGAATCCGCGGAAGCGTAGATGCTCAAAACCCTTGTCAAAACCCCGTCCTGTGCAAAACCTGTTCTATAGGTTTTTGAGCAATTGGGGTAGACTGGGGTAACGAGCAGGGAGGTCCCGATGAGCATTCCGCGCACCGAGCGTATGGCGGCAGTTGCGCCCGACCTCGAGCGGCCGATCGACGTGGAGAACGTCATGGCCGAAATCGAGAAGGGGCAGCAGCTCGCTGGCCACTTCCCGGACGGTGAGGCGCTCGATCGCGCCCGCCGCGTACTGGTGGGGGAGACCTCCATCGAGGACGCTCGCGACGAGTTGCGCCGTAAGTACGCCCAGGTGTGAGCGTTGATGACAAGTACACCTACCCGGGATCGGGCGGTGTGCTGGTCAACCACCTCGGCATCCGCGACGCGGCGCTCCTCGATCGGGCACTGAACGATCACGCCTCGATTGAGTGGGCGCAGCTGCGCCGCGAACCGCTCCCGGAGCGATTCGACGTCGCCGAGTTACAGCGCATCCACCTCCGCCTCTTCCACGCCGTCTACCCGTTCGCTGGTCAGCTGCGCGATGTCGACGCGCAGGCCACCGGCACGGGCATCCCATACAGCAGGCCGGAGTTCATTCCGGCGCAGGCCCGCACGATCGACGAGGTGCTGCACCGAGACGATTATCTCCGTGGGATGCCGCATGACCAGTTCGTCGATCGGCTCGCGTACCACTGGGGGGAGTTGACCGCCCTGCATCCGATGAGAGACGGCAACACCCGTAGCCAGAGCGCGTTTGTCACCCAGCTCGCCGCAGCCGCCGGATACCGGATCGACTGGGAGCGTGTCGAGGTCGAGGAGCTGCGCACCGTTCGGCTTCACGCTGTCGCCAGTTCGGAGCGGCCGTTGGCCGACTACCTCCGCGACCGCGTGGAGCGGTTCACCGACCACGACCGTGTCGCACAGCGCGACGCGATGACGGGCCTGTCGTTCGAGCAGACCCCGGAGGGACAACGGCTGCGTGCGTTGATCGAGACGCAGCGACGCGCGCTCGGCCAAGACCCGGCGGGCATTCTGCGGCCGCCTTCTGAAGACCGCTCCACACGGCGACCGCGGCCGCCGGAGAGCAGGAGCGCGGAGCGGGGGCTGGGACGGTGATGATCGACGCCGACGAGAAAGCGATGCGGGCAAAGGTGATGGCGGACGCCGCGCACAGTTCCGACATGTCGGGTCTCGAAACGAGCGCTGGGTATCGAGCCGATGCCGCGGCATTCGTGGACGGCCTGATCGACGTCGACGAGCTGGGCCGGCGCACACGTCGGCGCTACGGTCTCACCGAGGAGGGAGCGGAGTGACCGTTGTCGGATATGCCCGGGTGTCCAAGCGTGAGCAGAATCCGAAGGCGCAGGAGGCGGAGCTGCGCGCGGCAGGGGCGGAGCGCGTGTTTGTCGACGACGGCGACTCCAGCCGGGTCAAGGACCGCCCGCAGTGGGTCGCCTGCATGGACTACCTTCGCGCCGGGGACGTGCTGTTGGTGCGCCGCCTGGACCGGCTCGGCGGGACGGAGCGCATCCTGATCGAGACGCTGCACGAGCTGGAGGACAAGGGCGTCGATATCAAGAGCCTCACCGAACCGGTGATCGACACCACGACCCCGATGGGCCGCGCCCTGTTCGGCATCGTGGCCGTGTTCGCGCAGCTGCGCGTCGACACGATCCGGGAGAACACCCGGCTCGGTCTGGAGTACGCACGCGCCCAGGGCCGCGTCGGCGGCCGCCCCACGGTGATGAGCGCCGAGCGGATCGACGTCGCGCGGCGAATGCGCGCTCAGACACCGCCGGCGACGTGGGAGACGATCGCCAAGACCCTCCACGTCAGCTCCGCCTCGGTCCGCCGCGCCCTCGCCCAGCCAGAGAACGTGAGCCAATGAGGACGCTGTTGAGGGCCGTAGGCTCGGGCTATGACCGATCGAGCAGCGCCCAATCTGCCGTCTCGCGACTTCGATGACACGATCGCGTTCTATGGACGATTCGGATTCGAGTCGGCGTATCGGGATGACGGCTGGCTGATACTGCGCCGGGGGGAGCTTCAGTTAGAGTTCTTCCCGTTCCCGGGCCTCGTGCCCGA
>WOYI011115214.1_pt1 | contig 11912 bp, 8 predicted proteins | sample 6423411 | NCBI WGS metagenome assembly WOYI01 (sample SAMN13441803, study PRJNA592873) | oil field metagenome | biome: oil field; feature: oil-well bore; material: oil-contaminated soil; isolation source: oil-contaminated soil from oil-well borehole | place: Germany: Wietze | collected 2016-10-18 ... | reverse complement strand
CCGCTGGAGCCGGGCTGGGAAATCAGCGACCGGTGCCGGCGTGGACGACGGCTTCGGCATCCCCGTCGAGACCGTAGGCCGTGTGCACCACCCGCGCGGCTTCCGCCAGGTCATCCCCACGGACCACGACGGAGATGCGGATCTCGCTCGTGGAGATCATCTCGATGTTGATGCCCGAGACGCTCAGGGCCTCGAACAGCGTCGCCGATACTCCCGAGTGCGTGCGCATGCCGGCGCCGACCACCGAGAGCTTGCCGATCTGGTCATCGTGCACGAGGCTTTCGAATCCGACGTCGCTCTGCTCAGCCGCGAGTGCGCGCAGAGCGGTCGCGGCATCCTCCTTGGGGAGGGTGAACGAGATGTCGGTGCGGCCGGTCGAGGCGGCCGACACGTTCTGCACGATCATGTCGACGTTCGCTCCGGACTTGGCGACGATCTTGAAGATCTCGGCGGCCTTGCCCGGCACATCAGGCACGCCGATCACCGTGATCTTGGCCTGGCTGAGGTCGGTCGCGACCCCGGCGACGATCGGCTCTTCCATCTCTGCTCCTTCGCCCCCGATGGGCAGGTTGACGCCCTTCGGAACTGTCATGCCCTGACCGAGCACCCAAGTGCCCTCGCCTGAACTGAACGTGGATCGCGCGTGGATCGGCACGCCGTGACGGCGTGCGTACTCGACCGCGCGGATGTACAGGACGTTCGCGCCGTTCGCGGCGAGCTCGAGCATCTCCTCGCTCGACACGTGCGTCAGCTTCTGCGCGCGCGGCACGACGCGGGGGTCTGCTGTGAAGATTCCGTCGACGTCGCTGTAGATCTCGCAGACGTCGGCTTGGAGCGCGGCCGCGAGCGCCACCGCGGTCGTGTCGGATCCGCCGCGTCCGAGCGTGGTGATGTCGCGGGTGTCGCGATTGAAGCCCTGGAACCCCGCGACGATCACGATCGCACCCTCGTCGAGCGCTTCGCGAAGCCGCACCGGCGTCACATCGACGATCCGCGCGTCGCCGTGCGTGGAATCCGTGATCATGCCCGCCTGCGAGCCGGTGAACGAACGTGCCTCGAAGCCCATCGAGTGGATCGCCATGGCCAGCAGCGCCATCGAGATGCGCTCGCCGCTGGAGAGGAGCATGTCGAGCTCTCGAGGTGCGGGGATCGGTGCCACCTGCGAGGCCAGATCGAGCAGCTCATCGGTCGTGTCGCCCATCGCGCTGACCGCGACGACCACATCGTGGCCGGCCCGCCGCGTGTCGACCACGCGCTTGGCGACGCGCTTGATGCTCTCCGCATCGGCGACCGACGACCCGCCGTACTTCTGCACGAACAACGCCACGATGAAACTCCCGGGAGCGTCACTCGGGTGACGCGGGTGTGATGACGGACGGGCGAACGGATGCCGCGCCCCAACGCACCATCTTACGGGTGCGCGTCAGCAAATCAGGGGTGTGGGGCGGAGCCCCACAGAGCGACGCGGTATGCCGCCCCCGCCATGCGTCAGGCAGGCGGGACGGCGGCAACCTGTGCGCGCCGAGGTCTGAGTGCGCCGCCCGGCCGGCGTACTCGCGATAGCATCCCGACCATGATCGAAGGTCTCGAGCTGTGGTCGGAGTTCAACGTCGCGATGGTCGGGGCGACGGCAGCCCTGGCGGGTCTGGTGATCGTCGCCTCGAGCGTGAACATCGCCGAGATCGTCAAGACCCGATCGCTGACGGCCCGCCTCGCGGCCGGAATCGCCGCACTCGTGCTCGCGATCGTCGGGTCGGGGATCGGCCTGGTCCCGAACATGTCGCCCGCATGGTTCGGCATCCTCCTCGGGTTCGCGGCTGTCGGGGCGGGCTTCTTCCAGGTGCAGGCGACACGGGCGATCTTCGCCGACCATGACCCGGCGGCTCAGGCGAAGCTCGCCAAGTCGATCTTCGGGTTCCTGCCGATAGCCGCTTACGTCGCCGGTGCCGTCGTCACAACCGTGGGACACCCGGCCGGGCTCTTCCTCGTCGCGGCGGGCTGCATCCTCGCGATCGTCACCGGAATCGTCGTGTCATGGGTGGCGCTCGTCGAAGTGCTGCGCTGAGACCGGAGCAGAATCAGCCGGCCGTGACCGGAGGGATCGCCTGGACGTCGAACCGTTGCGGCGAGACCGGGCATCAGACCGCGCGACGCCCTTCGAACGCGCGACCGAGCGTGACCTCGTCGGCGTACTCGAGGTCGCCGCCGACGGGCAGGCCGGACGCCAGGCGCGTCACGGCGATCTCCAGCGTGTGCAGCAGCCGGCTCAGGTACGTTGCGGTGGCCTCGCCCTCGAGGTTCGGGTTGGTGGCGAGGATCACCTCCTGCACCGTGCCGTTTGCCAGGCGCTGCATGAGCTGGGCGATCCGCAGGTCTTCCGGTCCGATGCCGGCGATCGGACTGATCACGCCGCCCAGCACGTGGTAGAGACCGCGGAACTCGCGCGTTCTCTCGATCGCCGCGACGTCCTTGGCGTCTTCGACGACGCAGATCACTGCGGGGTTGCGCCGCGGATCGCGGCAGATTCCGCAGCGATCCTGCTCCGACACGTTGCCGCAGATCTCGCAGAAGCGCACCTTGTCACGCACTTCGGCCAGCAGTGCCGCCAGCCGGGACACGTCGAAGGACGGGGTCTGCAGGATGTGGAACGTGATGCGCTGCGCCGACTTCGGGCCGATGCCGGGAAGGCGTCCGAACTCGTCGATCAGGTCTTGGACGATGCCGTCATACATGGTCTAGCTGAACCTCGTGGGCGGCTCGTACGGCTCTTCCCGCACGAAGCGCGCGCCGAGCACCTGGCGGACGACGGCTTCGCCATATCGCTGGGTCCCGGCCGACGCCGCGCGGGTCGCCGCGCCGCCAAGGAGCGGCGGCGCGACCACCGGCGGCACGGGCACGTCGGCAGCGGCATCCACGTCGTCAGTGTCGTCATCGTCGTCGAAGTCGACGGACGGCTCGACCTCGCGCACAGGCAGAACGTCGCCCTCGCGCGGCGGAGCGATCGTGGCGATGTGGGCGCGAGCCTGGTCGGCCGCGTCTTCGGGCTCGTCGTCGACCGCGAACTGCGCCACCGCGGTCGGCGGCTCGGGCGCGTCGAGGGGCGGCGCATCAGCATCGGCGGGGATCGCGGCGACCGCCCATTCGGTGACCGGTGCGGCAGCAACGCGCGCGGTGGCGGCCCGCTGCGAACCGACCGGGGTGGGGTGGGGCGGGGTGGCATCGGGGGCGGATGCCGCCGCGGGCGCGGCCTGCGCCGGTCCGGGATCGCCGTCGTGCTTGGCGAGGTATTTCACCCGAATGCCGAGAACGGCCAGGATCGCCTGGCGAAGGTCTTCGCTGGGTCCTGTTCCTGCCGCGAGCTTCTTGAACTTCGCGACATCGGACTGGCTCTGAAACGCGAGCGTGAGCACATCGCCATCGAGTCCGAGGACGCGCGCACCTGAGGCGAGAAGCCACGACGAGCGGCTCATCGCCTCAAGTCGACCGAGCACCTCGGGCCAGGCGTCGCGCATGTGCTGCAAGGTGACCGGACCGCTCGGAGCGGATGCCGGACTCACCGGCTCGGCCGCCGGCAGCGGCGTGCGGACGACGGGGGGCACGTCGGCGGGCGGCGCCTCGGCGGGCGCGACGACCTGCGGTGTGTGCCCGGCCGGGGGGGCACTGCTCGCCGGTGCGGACTGAACCGCAGCCGGCGCCGCGGACGCGCTGGTCGTCTTCGAGGTCGCCGCGGCAGACGATCCGGATGCCGCCGCTCCGGTGTGCGCGAGCACGCGGGCGACCATGAGCTCGAGCTGCAGCCGCGGGGAGGTTGCCCCGGTCATCTCGTCGAGCGTCGCGATCACGAGGTCGGCGGTGCGCGATAGTCGGAGCGACCCGTAGACGTCGGCCTGGCGCATCATGCGCGCGAGCTCCTCGGCGGGCACTCCGCGCAGCACCGCCGCTGCGCCCTGCCCGGTGGCCGCGATCACGATCAGGTCGCGCAGCCGCTCGAGCAGGTCGTCGACGAAACGGCGCGGGTCCTGACCGGTCTGCACGACGCGGTCGACCGCGGCGAAGGCCGCCGCGGCATCCCCTGCGCCGAGGGCGTCGACGACCTCGTCGAGCAGCTCTGCGTGCGTGTACCCGAGCAGCGCGACGGCCCGCGCGTAGGTCACCAGGGTGCCTTCGGACCCGGCGATCAGCTGATCGAGCAGAGACAGCGTGTCGCGCGGCGACCCGCCGCCCGCTCGCACGACCAGGGACAGCACGCCCGGTTCGGCCGTGACACCCTCGGTCTCGCACAGCGTCTGGACATATTCGAGCATCGGCGCGGGGGGCACCAGCCGGAACGGATAGTGATGCGTGCGCGAGCGGATCGTGCCGATGACCTTCTCAGGCTCGGTCGTGGCGAAGATGAACTTCACGTGGTCGGGCGGCTCCTCGACCAGTTTGAGCAGAGCGTTGAAGCCCTGCGGCGTCACCATGTGCGCCTCGTCGAGGATGAAGATCTTGAACCGATCGCGCGCCGGCGCGAAAACTGCGCGCTCGCGCAGGTCGCGGGCATCGTCGACGCCGTTGTGGCTCGCGGCGTCGATCTCGACCACGTCGAGCGACCCGCCGCCGTCGCGGCCGAGCTCGACGCAGCTGTCGCACACCCCGCAGGGCACGTCGGTCGGCCCCTCGGCACAGTTGAGGCAGCGCGCCAGGACGCGCGCCGAGGTCGTCTTTCCGCACCCGCGCGGCCCCGAGAACAGGTACGCGTGACCGACGCGGTCGCCGCGCAGCGCGGTCATGATCGGCTCGGTCACCTGGGACTGGCCGATCATCTCGCCGAACGTCTCAGGACGGTATCGGCGGTACAGAGCGGTCGTCACGCACCCAGCCTACGGCGTGGCTGGGACATGCCGTCGAGGCGCGGAACGCAGGCGTGGACGCGAACCCCGGTCAGGCGTCCGCGCCATGCTCCACATCTGCGGTCGCACCGATGATCGGGATGGCCGTGGTGACAGCGGGAACGGATGCCGACAGCAGTGTGCCGTCCTCGCGTCGCACGTCCGCGAACTGGTTGAGCGACGGCCGGCCCGCGATCACCGGGCCTTGACCGGCGAGCGGCACCACGACCTCGTCGCCGGGCTCGAGCGCGTAGCCGGCACCGCGGACGCTGAACACAAGCGGTTCGCCTTCGCCCGCCGACACCTTCAGCGCGTCGCGGGTCAGCGTCACGCGCAGGGGCATGCCATGCCAGTGCAGCGTGTACGCCAGCTCCGGCCAGTCCGCCGGCAGTCTGGGGTCGAACGAGAGCTCGCCGAAGTGGTCGCGCATGCCTCCGAAACCCGCCACCAGCGCGGTCCACACCCCGCCGGCTGACGCCACGTGCACGCCGTCGGAAGCATTGTGATGCAGATCGCCCAGGTCCACGAAGATCGATTGGCGGAAGTACTCGAGTGCCAGATCCTGATAGCCGACCTCGGCCGCCAGAATCGACTGCACCACGGCCGAGAGTGTGGAATCGCCCGTGGTCAGCGGGTCATAATACTCGAAGTCGGCGAGCTTGTCCTCGGCCGAGAAGTGGTTTCCCTGAAGGTACAGGGCGAGCACCACATCGGCCTGCTTGAGCACCTGGTACCGGTAGATCACGAGCGGGTGGAAGTGCAGCAGCAGCGGCAGCTGGTCGGCGGGCGTGTGCTCGAGATCCCACACCTCGCGCTCCAGGAACACCGAATCCTGCGGATGGATGCCGAGGGCGGAGCTGAATGGGATGTGCATCGCCTCGGCGGCGCGTTCCCAGGCCTCGGCCTCAGCCGGATCGAGTCGGAGCCGGTCGGCCATGACGCGGTACGCCTCGGGGTCGTCCTCGGCCATCTCGCGCACGGTCCGCGCGGCGAAGCGCAGGTTGAACCGGGCCATGACGTTCGTGAAGAGATTGTCGTTGACCACCGTCGTGTACTCGTCCGGTCCGGTCACCCCGTGGATGTGGAAGGACTCCTCACCGTCGCTGTCGTTCGAGCGCCAGAAGCCGAGGGTCGCCCACAGGCGCGCCGTCTCGACCGCGATGTCCACGCCCTCGCGGTGGAGGAACTCGACGTCACCGGTGGCGCGCACGTACTTGGCGAGCGCGAAGCTGATGTCGGCGTTGATGTGGTACTGCGCGGTGCCGGCAGCGTAGTACGCCGAGGCCTCTTCTCCGCTGATCGTGCGCCACGGGAAGAGCACGCCATGCTCGTTGAGCTGATGCGCGCGCCGACGGGCGGCCGGAAGCATGAGGTACCGCATCCGGATCGCATTGCGCGCCCACAGCGGCGTGGTATAGGCGAGGAACGGCAGAACGTAGATCTCGGTGTCCCAGAAGTAGTGACCGCTGTACCCCGACCCGGTCACGCCCTTGGCGGGCACGCCCTGTCCGTCAGCACGCGCGGCGGCCTGCGCGAGCTGGAACAGGCACCAGCGGGTGGCCTGCTGCAGGTCGTCGTGGCCGCTGATGCAGACGTCGGAGCGGTCCCAGAATCCGTCCAGCCAGACGCGCTGGCGCTCGTGCTGGCGCTCCACGCCCTCGATCTTGACGCGGTCGAGCGTCCGCCGGCAGCGGTCGACGAGCTCACGCGTGGGCACGCCGCGGGAGGTGTGGTAGCTCACGAGCTTGGTCACCCGGATCGGCACCCCGGCCCTGGCCTGCACGCGGAACACGTTCTTCGCGATGTCAGGCTCGACGAGGGTGCGAACGTTGTGCTCGTTCTCGGTCTCGATCACGTGGTCGGCGACGACCGCGAGCGTCATGCCCGAATCGGTCACCCGGTACGACAGCGCGCAGCGGCCGCCGTCCTGCCAGTACTCCTCCGGCTGCAGCACGCGCTCCTGGATGCGTTCGGCCTTGCGCGGGTCGAACCCGCCCTTCTTGGTCGCGCTGAGCATGCCGCCGTAGACGTTCTCGCCGTCCTGGCGGTTGACCACCTGGCAGTTGACGGTCACCGGCGCATCCGCGTTGAGCACCGTGATCTCGAGGCGGAGGATCGCGAGATGCTTCTCCTCGAAGGAGACGAGTCGGTCGTCCTCGATCAGCACGTCCTTGCCCGAGGGCGTGGTCCATCGCACCCGTCGGCGCAAGACACCGGCGCGCATGTCGAGCACGCGCTCGTACTCGCGCACGTCCGCAACATCCAGCGACAGCGGCTCGTCGTCGACATAGACCCGCATGATCTTCGCGTCGGGCGCGTTGATGATCGTCTGCCCGACCTCGGCGAAGCCGTACGCCTGCTCGGCGTGACGGATCGGGAATGTCTCGTGGAAGCCGTTGATGAAGGTCCCGTGCTCCTGCGCGAAGCGTCCTTCGATGAGGTTGCCACGCAGGCCCAGGTAGCCGTTGCCGACCGAGAACAGGGTCTCGGTCACGCCCACGTCCTCGATCGAGAAGGAGTTCTCGACGAGACACCACGGGTGGACGGGGAACCGGTCGCGGTCGATCATGCGGACTTCTCCTGGATGTCTGAGCGGTCGGCGTCGGGGAGTGGTGAGGGACCGGTGACCAGTTCGGCGAGGTCGTTCACGACCAGGTGCGCGCCGGCCTTGCGCAGCTCGTCCTGGCCGGTGCCGCGGTCGACACCGATCACGAGCGCGAAGCCTCCCGCGGCGGCGGACTGGACTCCGCTGATGGCGTCTTCGACCGCGACGCTGCGCGCCGGGTCGACGCCCAGCATCCGCGCTCCCTCGACGAACACGTCGGGTGCGGGTTTGGAGGCGAGGTGGTCGCGCTCTGCGATCACGCCGTCCATGACGACTGTGAAACGCTCGCGCAGGCCGGCCGAACGGAGCACCTCTTCGGCGTTCTTCGAACTCGACACGACGGCGGTGGGGATGCCGGCCGCCTCGAGCTCGTCCAGCAGGGCGACCGAACCCGGGTAGGCCACGATACCCTCGGCGCGCAGCACCCGTGAGAAGACCTCGTTCTTGCGGTTGCCGATGCCGCACACCGTATCGGCGGACGGATCATCCGACGGGTCGCCCCATGGCACCTCGACGTCGCGGCTGCGCAGCAGACTCGCGACGCCGTCGTAGCGCTTCTTGCCATCGAGGTGATCGAAGTAGTCGCGCTCGGTATACGGCGGCTCGATGTCCCACGCCGCGAAGAGATCCTCGAACATCGTCTGCCACGCGTGCATGTGCACCTGCGCGGTGGGCGTGAGCACGCCGTCCAGGTCGAACAGGACCGCGTCGTACGCGCTCAGGTCGGGCAGGGAGTCATCGGCCACGCAGAAACCTCCGGGCGAGGGTGAATGTGAGGGCTCGGCGCCTCTTCGTGCCGCCCTGCCAGCGTAGTGGGACACGCTCGGATGCGGTAACGCGGTGGGCGCGCCGATCGGGTTCAGACTCCGGCCGCCTGGAGGGTCTGTCGCGCGATCTCGAGCTCTTCGTTCGTCGGCACGACAAGCACGCTCACACGGGACGCATCGGTGGAGATGACACGGATGCCGCGGCCCCGCGCTTCGTTGCGCTCGGGGTCGACCTCGACGCCTGCGAAGCGCAGCGTCGTGAGGGCAGCGGCCCGCACAGCGGGGGTGTTCTCGCCGACCCCGGCGGTGAAGGAGATGACGTCCACGCCGCCGAGCTGGGCGAGGTAGGCCCCCGCGTACGCGCGGAGACGGTGCACGTAGACCTCGAACGCGAGCAGCGCACGGTCATCGCCGCGCAGGATGGCCTCGTCGATGTCGCGGTAGTCGGACGACCCCGACAGGCCCAGCAGACCGCTTCGCTTGTTGAGCAAGTCGTCGAGGTCGTCGATCGACATGCTCGCGCGACGGGCGAGATGCAGCAGCACGGCCGGGTCGATGTCTCCGGAACGGGTGCCCATGACCAGCCCCTCCAGCGGCGTGAGCCCCATCGAGGTCTCGACCGAGCGTCCGCCGTCGATGGCGGTGACCGACGCACCATTGCCGAGGTGGAACACGATCTGGCGGAGTTCGGCGAGCGGCCTGCCGAGATAGGCCGCGGCAGTCTCGCTCACGAACTTGTGGGACGTGCCGTGGAAGCCGTATCGGCGGATGCGGTGCTGCGCCGCCAGCTGCGAATCGATCGCGTACGTGTATGCCGCCCGCGGAAGGGTCTGGTGGAACGCCGTGTCGAACACCGCGACGTGCGCGCGGTCGGGGAACGCCTTCTTCGCGGCGATGATCCCTTCGAGGTTCGCCGGATTGTGCAGCGGCGCGAGCACCGAGAGCTCGCCGATGTCGATCTCCACGAGCGGGGTGATGATCGTCGGCTCGAAGAACCGTGCGCCGCCGTGGACGACCCGGTGCCCCACCGCGGCCGGCGGATTCTCCTCGAGCGAGGGGCCGTTCTCAGCGAAGGCGTCGAGCATGACGGCGAACCCCGCGGTGTGGTCGGGGATCGGCAGTTCGCGTTCGTACGTCGCGCTGAGCATCGTCGCCGCCGGCCCGTCGGTCGGGGGCGCGAAGACCGTGTGGGTGGAGCGACCGGCCGGCTCACCGATGCGCTCGACGAGCCCCGATGCCAGCACGCTCTCGGCATCCATGTCGATGAGCTGATACTTGAACGACGAGGATCCGCTGTTTACGACCAGTACGACACTCATGCGACGCCCTCGCCGGGCGTCGGGGAGGCTTCGTCCTGGGCCTGGATCGCCGTGATCGCGATCGTGTTCACGATGTCATCGATCAGCGCGCCGCGCGACAGATCGTTGATCGGCTTGTTCAGACCCTGCAGCACCGGTCCGATCGCGACAGCGCCCGCGGAGCGCTGGACCGCCTTGTACGTGTTGTTGCCGGTGTTGAGGTCGGGGAAGATGAACACCGTCGCGCGGCCGGCGACCTCGGAGCCGGGCATCTTGGCCGCGGCCACGGCGACGTCGGCGGCGGCGTCATACTGGATCGGTCCCTCGACGAGCAGCTCGGGAGCACGCTCGCGCACGAGGGCGGTCGCGGCGCGGACCTTCTCGACTTCGACACCCGAGCCCGACTTCCCCGTCGAGTACGACAGCATCGCGATGCGAGGCTCGATGCCGAATTGCGCGGCCGTGGCGGCGGACGAGATCGCGATGTCGGCGAGCTGCTCCGATGTCGGGTCCGGGATGATGGCGCAGTCGCCGTACACGAGCACGCGGTCGGCGAGCGCCATCAGGAAGACCGATGAGACGACCGAGACGCCGGGCTTGGTCTTGATGATCTCGAATGCCGGGCGGATGGTGTGCGCCGTCGTGTGCACCGCGCCCGAGACCATGCCGTCGGCGAGGCCGAGGTGCACCATGAGCGTTCCGAAGTACGAGACGTCGGTCACAGTGTCGGCTGCCTGCGCGTACGTGACGCTCTTGTGCGCGCGCAGGCGCTCATACTCCTGGGCGAAGCGCGCGACGTGAACGGGCTCGAACGGCGAGAGCACTTCGGCGCGCTGGATGTCGATGCCCAGCTCGATCGCGCGCGCGCGCACCTCGAGCGGCTCGCCGAGGATCACCAGGTCGGCGATACCCCGCTTGAGCACGGTCGCAGCCGCGCGCAGGACCCGGTCGTCGTCGCCCTCGGGGAGCACGATGCGCTTGCGCTGGGCGCGGGCGCGCTCGATGAGCTGGAACTCGAACATGAGAGGTGTCACGACTCTCGCCCGGGCGACGCCGAACGCGCGCAACAGCTCATCGGTGTCGACGTTGGTCTCGAACAGCGTCAGAGCGGTGTGGTAGCGGCGCTGCGAGTCGGCGGCGAGCCGTCCACGCGTGGTCATGATGCGCGCCGCGGTCTCGTACGTGCCGAGGTCGGTCGTGATGATCGGCACTTTCGAGCCGAGTCCGTCCAGCAGCCGGGTGACCGGCTCGGGAAGCTCGAAGCCCCCGTTCAGGACCACGCCGGAGATCGACGGGAAGGTGCCGGACGCGTTCGCCAGGAGCGTGGCCAGGAGCACTTCGGTGCGGTCGGATGCGATGACCACGACCGCGCCTTCGAGCAGGCGCGGCAGCACGTTGACCATCGACATCCCGGCGATCACCACGCCGAGCGCCTCACGGGTCAGCCGGTCGGGGTCTCCGGAGAGCAGCTCTCCGCCGACCGAGCGCATGATGCCGCGCATCGACGGTGCCACCAGGTAGCGGTCCTCCGGGATCGCCCACACCGGCACCTTCTCGTGGGCGGGTCCCAGCCACGCCGCGAGCGACCGCTCGATCGCCGCGATCGCGTCGGGTGCGCAGTCGGGGTCGGCGCGGTTCGCGACGACGGCGAACAGCTCGGCACGCCCATGTGCGAGCTCGGCGAGCGCGAGGTCGGCGATCTTCCCCATCTCGACCGCAGTGCGCGGCAGCGACGAGCCCAGCAGCTCGGGCTGCGTCTCGTCCCGCGCCGATCGGCCGCCCAGCACGAGAAGCACCGGTGCGCCGAGGTTCGCGGCGATGCGCGCGTTGTAGGCGAGTTCTGCGGGACTGCCGACGTCCGTGTAGTCGCTTCCGACCACGACGACGGCGTCGCACTGGGCCTCGACGGCCTTATACCGCTCGACGATCGCCGCGAGCGCGGCCTCCGGATCGGTGCGCACGTCGTCGTAAGTCACGCCGATGCACTCGTCGTAGTCGAGATCGACGCCGTCGTGCGCGAGCAGCATCTCCAGCACGTAGTCGCGCTCCACGGTCGAGCGGGCGATCGCGCGGAAGACGCCGACCCGGGAAGTGGCGTGGCTGAGTGCGTCGAGCACTCCGAGTGCGACGGTCGACTTGCCCGAGTTGCCCTCTGCCGAAGTGATGAAGATGCTCGCCACGGGCTCAGCCTACGGGCGCGATGACGGTCGGCGTCAGGCTCGGGGTCAATGAGCGTCGAGGATGAATCTCCCGTTCGCACGGTGACGGCCTCGGCGCCGCGCCCCGGAAGAAGAAGACTCTCCGCGAACCCGGCAGAGCCTGGTTACCCTTGCTACGTTTCCGTCCTGGGGGAGTTGGCCTGGATGCCGCC
>WOYI010773003.1_pt1 | contig 11916 bp, 12 predicted proteins | sample 6423411 | NCBI WGS metagenome assembly WOYI01 (sample SAMN13441803, study PRJNA592873) | oil field metagenome | biome: oil field; feature: oil-well bore; material: oil-contaminated soil; isolation source: oil-contaminated soil from oil-well borehole | place: Germany: Wietze | collected 2016-10-18 ... | reverse complement strand
ATCAAGGAGACCGTTAAGCTTGAAATTTTAATGAAAGACAATGAAAAAGCTATAGGCTGGATAGTTGCCGATCTTCCTAAAATTGGGGCAGCGCTTAGCGATATGACTAAAATGAATGCTTTCATGAATGACTCAGACGTTGATGGTGATGAGTATTATGAAGGAGATGCAGAAGACATTTTCCAGCCGGACCACGCTTTCTCGCCTTTTGACCAGGGGATCTCGGACTCTTTCGGGGATGTCCTTAAGGGGATGGGCAAGACACTCATCGTCTGGGAAACAGCCGAATCAGGCAGGGTCAACTGGTACAGAAATTCAAAATAGCGTGTGCGATCTCTGAAAGATCCATTATTTTCTATTACCAATGATAAACCGGAGGGATAACAAAATGCACTGCAATGCGCTGAAAGTTTTGAAGGAACGGGGTTTCGTTGAGTGGAGCAGCCACAATGAGGAGCTCGATGAACATTTTTTAAATAATATGGTCACCGGCTATATTGGTTTTGACCCGAGTGCCGACAGTCTCCACGTAGGAAACCTGGTAGCTATAATGGGGCTTGCCTGGATGCAGCGCCTCGGACATCGCCCCATAGCGCTTGCCGGCGGCGGGACAGGACGAATTGGCGACCCTTCAGGCAAAAGCGCGGAGAGAAACCTCCTCTCCGAAGAAGAGATAAGCTACAACGTAGGGCGGATAGCAAAACAGCTGGAACATTTTCTAGATTTCAACTGTGGGCAGAACAGCGCCGTTCTGGTAAACAACAACGAGTGGCTCAAAAAACTCAATTACATCGAATTCCTCAGGGACATAGGGAAATACTTCTCCGTAAACTTCCTTGTCAACAGGGATTACGTAAGGAGCCGCGTCCTTGACCCGGACAAGTCAATAACATACACGGAGCTTTCATACATCCTGCTTCAGGCTTATGACTTCAATCACATGTACAACGAGCTGAACTGTACGCTTCAGATGGGCGGCAACGACCAGCAGGTCAACATAATCGCAGGCATGGACCTTGCAAGAAAAAAATCCGGCGGACAATGCTACGGTATCACATTCCCCCTTCTGCTCAACGCACAGGGACAGAAATTCGGAAAATCAGAGAGCGGAGCCGTCTACCTCTCTCCGCACCGCACAAGCATATACAAGTTTTACCAGTTCTGGATAAATGTTGACGACAGCGATCTTGAAAAACTGTATAAGCTTTTCACATTTATAGAGCTTGATGAAATAAGTGCCATCATTGAGGAACACAACAAAAATCCTCACCTAAGGACAGCTCAGAAAAAACTCGCATGGAACCTTACTTGCAGGGTGCATGGTGAAGATGCCGCAAAAAGGGCAAAAGAAGCAAGCGCCATTCTATTCGGTGAAATGGACATAAAGGAAGCAGATGCTGAACTCCTTGACACACTCTCTGCAGAGATACCTTTTGCAGAGACAGACTCGATAATTGGCGGCCCGATCACAGATCTTCTGGTGCTATCAGGCGGATGCGCCTCAAAGGGTGAGGCAAAACGCAAAATTAAAGAGGGCGGAGTTTACCTCAACGGAGTCAAAGTCACAGAAGAATCCAGGCTGATCTCATCAGAAGATCTCCTGAACGGCGGATATGTACAGTTACGTGTAGGCAAGAAAGATTTCAGACTGGTCAAATTCAGGGGTTAATACACTGCCCTGAAAGACATTTTAGACGCATGCAAAACGCTGGGATCATCTCTGTCTGAAAAAATAGGACCTTTCCCGCGCTTTTCATTTTTAAGGGACCTTCTTTACCGCACAGGCAGCATGCCATTTTTCTCCGTGTGCCGTAATTTGAACCTGGTAAAACTGAAACTGCTGCCGCCGTTATTTTTTCTACTGGCATCCAAAGTCAGATGATAAATTACTTAGGAGTCTTAATATGGATCGAAAACTTAGATTTTTTATCCGTTTTGCAAAAATGATAAGACCTGGATGGAGAGCAACCGCTCTTTTTTATTTCCTTTTCATCCCTGTCAGGCTTATCGCGCCAAGGAAAAGGGTTGCCCAAAAAAACATTGAACTTGTCTTCCCGGACAAAACTGATGGCGAAAAAATGAAAATGCTTGACGGATCTTACAGGAGCATGATCTGGACCGGCATAGAAATGCTTTCCTGGCAGAGAGATCCCTCTCTCGTTGACAAATGGATCGTTGAGATAGAGGGCAGAGAATACATGGACGAAGCCTTTGCCCGTGGCAAAGGAGTTATTGTGGTATCAGCCCACTGCGGGAACTGGGAACATGCGGCTGCCTGGCTGGGAAGGAACTGCAAGGGCGTTGGTGTGGTCAGACACTCCGATGACCCGTTTCAGAGAGAACTCATAGATACTCTGAGACGTAACGGCGGATTGCGGACGCTGGGAAAAGACGAGCCAATGACAAGGGCTGTGGGCATACTAAGGCGAAATGAACTCATAGGCCTTGCAGCAGACCAGCATGGCGGAGGAGATGGAATAGTGGTTCCCTTCTTTGGTCATGAAACCAGCACTTTTCAGGGAGCCGCTGTTTTTGCATGGATATCAGGGGCCCCTATACTGCCATACCAATGCATCAGGATAGAGCCGTTCCGTTTCAAACTGGTAATTGGCCCCCCGATCGAATGGGAGAAGGGCAAGGACCGGGAGGCAACATTCAAGTCACTGACAGCAAAAGTAAATCTGGAGCTGGAAAAAATAATACGCAGGGCGCCTGAACAGTACCTATGGCAGCACAAGCGATTCAAGGAGCTCTTTTCCGGCTAGCTCTTCTTTTTGACCTGAGCATCCGGATTGTCGCAGACCAGGGTCCCTGCAACTGCGAAATTGTCGTTTGCCATTTCGTTGATAATGATGCGCACTGACGTTTTAGGGACCTCCATGGTCTCACAAAGGGCTTCAGTGACCTTTGAGACCATATCGCGCTTCTGTTCGAGGGTGCGGCCTTCTTTGATATTTACTATTACGATGGGCATTGTATTTCATCTCCTTAATTGATGCAGGTGGAATCTTGCCAGTGAAACTAATTTTAACCTTCTGCATGAGGGGTGTCCACATGGAAGGCATGGAAAGTATCAGCATATTTCTGGGTTTCGCGGCAGGAGCAGTGGTAGGCTCTTTCATAAACGCTGCAGCGATGCGCACTGTTGCAGAGAAAAAATGGTGGGGATTCGAGCGTTCTGTATGCGATGAATGTGGCAGACAGCTAAATTTTTTTGACCTTATACCAATAATATCCTACATAGTGCTCCAGGGGCGCTGCCGGACCTGTAGGAACGTCATTCCGCCCCGTCACTTCATATCTGAGCTGACCGGCGGGATCACCGGAGCACTTTCTGTCTGGTACTGGGGAATAGGCACTCCTATGATCTTCTCTTTTATAGCTCTTTTTTTCATGCTCTTCCATTCTCTTACGGACATTGAAAGCGGCTACATTTATGATTCCTGGGCGATCGCAATGGCAGCGATCTCGTTCCTGGCAAGACTGCAGGGAGGACTTCCTGCTTTGATCGATGGAGCAATGGGAGCCGCTCTTGGGTTTGTCTTTATCTATGCAATAGTTCTTGTCAGCAGAGGCGGAATGGGTGTGGGAGATGCAATGATGATGGTCGGAGTCGGAGCACTAATGGGCTGGAAGCTTACTATTCTCAGCCTTTACCTTGGTTTTATGACGAGCGGTGTTATAGTAATACCGCTTCTGATCGCTAAAAAAATCAACAGAAAGGATGCTGTGCCCCTCGGCCCTTACCTTGCGGCAGGATGCATCCTTGCGATATTTACAGGGAGATATATTTTCGATTATCTGGGCCTCAGCCTTGGCTGGCCCTGGTCAAATATATGACAGGAGTGTCTGACAAATGATCGTTTCAGAATGTAATATGGATCTTATGAATCCTTTCAAATTCAGAATGCCGCGGGAAGTGACCTTCGGGTCTGGCTGTTCGCGTACAGCTCCGGAAAAAGTACCGCTGCTCGGATCCAAAAGACCCCTCTTCATAACCGGCAGTCACATGGCACAAAGCGAACATCTCGTGTACCTTATAGAAAGATCATCAGAACTGGGAATGTCTCCGGGACACTGGGACAATGTCGAACCGGAACCTCCGGCGGAGCTGCTCGAGGAAGCTGTCGGGTACATACGGAAAGGCTCTTATGACTGCCTGGTCGCGTTTGGAGGCGGAAGCTCGATGGATTTTGCAAAGATGGCGGCTGTAATGGCTGAAAATCCTGAGATCAAAGTATCAGATATGGTAGGAAGTGAAAAGATCCCGAGAAAAGGCCTTCCGACAATAATGATACCGACCACCTCGGGAAGCGGATCGGAAGTATCCGCAGTAGCAGTCTTTTCATTCGCTGAGGAAAGGATGAAAAAGGGAGTATCAAGCAGGTTCCTTGTTGCCGACATCGCACTTGTTGATCCTGAGCTTACGCTTGACCTGCCTCCCCATATCACTGCAGCCGCAGGCATGGACGCTCTCGTTCACGGAGTGGAATCGTTCCTGTCGCTTGGGACCAACCAATTCACTCAGGACCTTGCTCTCATAGCCATCAGCAATATTTATTCCAACCTTGCCGAATGTGTCCTCAACGGCAAAAACCTTAAGGCAAGGGAAGCACAGTCTTACGGAAGCATGATAGCCGGGATGGCTTTTTCGATGTCAGGGACGGCGGGCGTCCACGCCATGGCCTACCCGCTCGGGGGTCAGTATCATGTGCCGCACGGGGAGGCCAACACAGCACTTCTGAGATGGGTAATGGAATACAGCCTTGAAGGGTGCGAGGAGAAATTCATTCCTATAGCAAAAGCAATGGGAGTCTACACCGACCGGATGTCTGCCTGTGACGCCGCCAATGCCGCGCTTAAAGCCATTGTTGAACTTGGCGGGAAGATAGGGGTAAAGACCAGGCTGAGGGAGTTCGGTATACCCAAAGAGGCAGCAGCTGAAATGGCCGAAGCCGCACTCAAAGAAGTAAGACTGATGTCAAACAACCCCCGTCCGCTTGACTTTGAAGCCGTTAAAAAAATATATGAAAACGCCTGGTAGCATGTGAAAATCCTGCACCTTCCAGCATCAGGCCAAGGAAACCGGAACTGATCCGTAAGAAAAAGGAGGCCACTATGAAGACTATATTTCTTATCATGTTTTTTATTTTGCTCGGAACAATGGCGAACATCTCAGAGGCTGTTACTTCCGACATTATGCTCGCCTCTCCTGAAACAGAGGGAGGAAAAAGCGTTCTTCAGGCTATCTCGGAGAGGTCATCTGCCGCTCAGGCAGCATTCTCCGCGAAAGAGCCTTCGCTGAAAGAACTGTCTACCCTCGTATGGGCGGCAACCGGCAAAAACAGGGACGGCAAGGGCTGGACGGTCCCTTTCGCAATGGGATCCGATCCCTACATCAGCCTGTATGTTCTTCTCAAACGCGGCGCATATCTGTATGATCCGGAAAAAAATATGCTTAAGCTACTTTCAGACAAAAATTCCCTCTCCCGAGCTGCCAGTCAGGGATTCATCGGAACAGCTCCGTCTATTTTTGTATTTGCGACAAAGGGAAACGGTCCGCGAGTAGAGGGATGGGCAGAAACAGCGGTAGGAGCTATGACACAGAACGTCTACCTTGCCGCAGGAGCGTTGGGCATGAAGACCCGTTACGTTCAGTCATTCAACAGGGAGACATTGATAAACCTGTTGAACATCGGTCCGCTCTCAAGGATAATTGCAATAATGCCTGTGGGTTTCCAATAAGGTAAATAAAACAGGCTAAAAAAAGAAAGAGCCGGGCGTCCCTCTCTTTGGGTGCCTGCCCGGCTCTTTTTTATAATCTTATTATCCCGGCTGTTTTAGCTCCGGTTGCAGCTATAAGGTCGTCAGGCTTCAGTTTAAATAGAAGCCCTCTCTGCCCTGCATTCACAGTTATAAATTCAAACATGCGGGCGCTTTCATCTATAAAAACCGGATATCTCTTTTTTGTCCCCAGAGGAGAACAGCCGCCCCTTACATACCCTGTGAGAGGCTGGACCTCTTTTAGCGGGACTAGTTCGGTGCTCTTATTTCCGCTTGCCGAAGATAGGGCCTTGAAGTCGAGTTCCCTGCCCGCAGGAAGGCAGACCAGCATTACACCTGTCTTATCTCCTCTGGCGCAGAGTGTTTTGAAGGTCTGTTCTTCCGGTACACCGGTCTTTAATGCTGCATCCTCAGCAGAGAGCGAACTTTCATCGACCTCGTACCCGATCAGCTCAAACCTGATCTTTGCGTTTTCCAGTATCCTGACTGCGTTAGTCTTTTTTACAGAAGCCATATCAACACCCCCAATGCAGTATATAATAAAGTATAGCGCAACTATCTGAGTGTGGGAGAGGGATATTCATGGAAGGTTTTTTTGACGGCGCATCGAGAGGCAATCCAGGAAAAGCAGGAGCCGGCGCTCTTATGATAAATGACGAAGGAAAAGTGGTATGGGAAACATCCCGGTTTCTTGGGGAAAAAACGAATAACGAAGCAGAATACATGGCCTTGATACTCCTGCTCAAAGCGGCAAAGGAACATGGGGTCAGATCGCTGAGGGTCTTCGGGGACAGCAAATTGGTGATAAACCAGGTCTCACGACAGTGGAAGATCAACCTCCCCCACCTGCGCCTCTTGGCGCAGCAGGCCTGGAAACTGTCCGACGGGATGGACATCTCCTATCACTGGATACCACGGGAGCACAACAAAAGAGCCGACATACTCTCCAACGAAGGTATCGACGGCTCCGGGTGATCTTTTGACAAACGTTGAGCTGGCTTCCGGGTCATCTCTAAAAATGACCACTCGGCCCGCTCATATTTTATTTTCTTCTTTATTGAGGACTATCCCCTGTTGTCAATTACCCTTTTGGTCTTCTTCTCGCTTCTGGGAAGTTCGCCTATCTTCATAACTTCCGGTATTACTTTTATTCCAAGCCCCGATTTACAGGCTCTCTCCAGCTCCTTCTCAAGCTCTTCCCGGTCAGCCCCTTCGAAGGCCTCTGCCTGGACGATCATTCTGTCCCTAAGGTCTTCGTTGTCCAGTATTATACTGTACTCGCTGGAAAATCCTTCTATGTTCCTTAGTATCTCCTCAACCTGGGCCGGATATATATTTGTTCCCTTGACCTTAATCATGTCGTCGCTTCTTCCAACGATCCTGTCCAGCCTCGGAAATGGCGAACCACATGGGCATGTCCCCGGGATGATCCTAGAAATATCGTGAGTCCGGTAACGGATGAGCGGAGCAGCTTCTTTCCTGAAGGTCGTTATGACTATCTCCCCCTGCTCTCCGTCAGGAAGCACCTTGCCCGTTGCCGGGTCAATTATTTCGCAATAGATGAAATCATTGAAATAGTGCATCCCCGAATGTTCAGGACAGTCTATCGCTATTCCGGGACCGTATATTTCAGTCAGTCCATAAATATCAAAGAATTCAATGCCCAGGCTCTGATAGATGCGTTCCCTTACCTTGTCTCCCCATCTTTCAGATCCAAAAATACCTTTTTTCAGTTTGATCTCATTCCGCATCTCCCTGCGGTCTACCTCTTCTGCAATTAGCAGTCCGTATGAAGATGTTCCTATGAGGACAGAGGCTTCAAGGTCCCGCATAAGCCGGAGCTGTCTGTCTGTGTTTCCGCTTCCGGTTGGGATGACCATCGCTCCAAGGCGTTCGGCACCGGCCTGGAAACCAAGACCGGCAGTCCAGAGGCCGAATCCCGGCGTTACCTGCACCCTGTCTTCCCTTGTTACTCCGGCGAACTGGTAGCATCTTTCCATCATGACCGCCCAGTCTTCAAGATCCTGGCTGCTGTAAGGCAGAATCACAGGAACACCTGTTGTACCTGAAGAAGAATGCACTCTGACTATCCGGTCGTTGGGCACACACTGCATCCCCATTGGATATGCGTCCCTGAGATCCTGTTTTGTCGTGAATGGTAGCGATTCGAACTGGTCTTTGGTCATAAGTGTGTTAACAGGGATACCTTTATACTTTTCAATGTACATGGGACTGAAATTAGCAACTCTTCTCGCCTGGGCAAAACACTGGCTAATTATTGACAGTTCATTCATATCTCTCAGCTCCGCTCTTCTGACTACTAAATTTATAAAGTTTATATCATCTGAAAAATTAATAACGATAGGGTTTAAAGCTGTTTTCTCGCTGCCCCTGTTCCCAAGAGGAATGCTTTTCTGTTGATCTCCAAAAGCTTGGGCTTAATGCAGCACTCCATTGCTTCCCTTATCTCATCTTCTTCAAAAGGCAGTATTCCTGCTCCGACTGAAAAGCCAAGCAGCACGATGTTGAGGGTCCTCGCATCCCCAGCCTCTGTTGCCATAGGAGCGGCGTTTAAGTAAAACCCGTTTCTGATGTTTTTTTTGATGGCGCTGAGGTATCCATCACAATGATACTCTCCCTGACGCAGGGCAACGTTTGTTGGGACTATGCAGTCAACGTTCACCACTGCAGATGCATCTGGTTTCAGTCTGTTGAGCTGTCTTGCGGCCTCGGCAAGCTCAAACCCTATGAGGACATCCGCATGACGGAGAGGGATCACCGGCGATACGTTCTGAGATCCGATTCTGATGTGGCTCGATACGGAACCGCCCCTCTGAGCCATTCCGATAGTCTCTGAAGTCCTGACAAAGAGTCCTCTTCTCTGCGCTGCTTCAGAAAGTATTTTTGAGGCAAGCAGTGTGCCCTGGCCTCCCACTCCGGCTATCACTATACTGCTAAACATTTCGATCGACCTTCTTTATCGCGCCAACAGGACAAACGTTCACACAGAGAGAACAGTCTGTGCATATTGACTCATTTATTACTACCTTTCCGTCGTTTCCGACAGACATTGCGGGACATCCCAGATGCTTTATGCATTTCAGACATCCTATGCACGCCTCGTTGACCCTGCGCACAGCCCCGGGAAGTTTAATGAGGGCGATGCAGGGGGCTTTTGCTATTACAGCAGAAGGCCCGTTGTACTCAAGGGCATTATTGAAGGCAGCGACTGTCTCTTCGTACTTGAACGGATCCACTGTCGAGATGTGCTCCACACCGCATGCCCTGAGTATCTTTTCGATATCAAGGGGTTTCGCCGGCATGCCCATGGCGGTACGTCCGGTCCCCGGATGAGGCTGCCCGCCCGTCATTGCAGTGGTATGGTTGTCCAGCACTGCTATCGTAATGTCAGTGTTCTGATAGACAGCATTGATGATACCGGGAATTCCCGTGTGGAAAAATGTCGAGTCCCCGATGAATGCAATACACTTCGTTTCTTTTTCAGCCAGTTTTATCCCCTGGGCTATGGTTATTCCAGCACCCATGCAGAGACAGGTATCCACCGTGTTCAGGGGTGCGGCGTTCCCAAGTGTGTAACAGCCGATATCTCCGCAGTATACTGTCTTTTCATAATTTTTAGCTGCTGTTTTGGCAGCGTAGAAAGAGGCCCTGTGGGGGCATCCGGCACAAAGCACCGGCGGCCTCACGGGAAGATTGGGAATTTCGACCATATCAGGATCTGCGCTTTCTGCTCCCGCATACTTCAGCAGCCTGTTTTTTATTGATTCAAAACTGTATTCCCCGTTGCATGGCATGTCGCCTGTCATTTTGCCAAATATCTCATTTTTCCCCGCTGATACAAGAAGCAGCTGCTCCTCCAGCACAGGATCGAGTTCTTCGACTACCATAACCTGATCGACCGAAGACAAAAATTCCTCTGCAAGTTTGAGCGGGAGGGGGTATGGGGTACCTACCTTAAATACCGTCAGGTCGAGATCAAATTCTTTTATCACTTCCATTGCATAGAGATAGGATATGCACGATACCGCTATCCCCTTCCTGCCCCCTTTGATGATCCTGTTGAAGGGAAGTGCGCTGACTTTATCAGAAATAAGTTTTTGTTTTTGTTCAAGCTCGCCGTGCTTCCTGTAGGAAAGGGCAGGAAAGATTATCCAGTCCGGTTTTTTTTCAAAACCTGCTGCAGGCCTGGGGCCCGGATCATTCTCCAGATCCACCGTTGCACTTGCATGACAGACCCTTGTCGTGGGCCTGAGAAATACAGGGAGCTTAAACTCTTCAGAGAGGTCGAATGCAGATGAGACCATCTGATAGGCTTCTTCGGGAGAAGACGGGTCAAATACCGGCAGATTCGCATATTTTGCGAAGTGTCTCGTATCCTGCTCAGTCTGTGAAGACCACGGACCCGGATCGTCTGCAACTACTACGACCATGCCGCCCTCAACACCCACGTAAGAAAGGCTCATGAGCGGATCAGCAGCAACGTTCAGTCCTACCTGCTTCATCGTGACCATTGATCTCGCTCCTGCATAGGCAGCTCCGGCTGCAACTTCCATTGCTGTTTTTTCGTTCGTTGACCACTGGACTTCTATTCCCGGGATCTTTTCATTCAGAAACGTCTCTATTATTTCTGTAGAAGGAGTGCCCGGATAGCCTGAGACTACACTGACTCCTGCTTTGGCAGCGCCAAGGGCTATAGCTTCGTTGCCCATACAGACTCTTTTGGTCATTTAAAGTCCTCCTCAATGTGCAACAGAAGCCTGTCATAGAAATGACAGGCTCCTGTTAATTTTAAGAGTGTTCTATGCCTGGTCTATTCTATTCTATTCTGTGTTTCTTCTGACTGACTCTTCTCTCTGTGGGAAAAGGTTCTCCTCTTCCTGCCAGAATGTTTATAGCATTTTTAAAAATAAAGTCAAGCCAAAAGAGGTTTATATTAGCGGAACCTTTGGGTTTCCCATGCCACGCTTTAACTTCCGGAGGAGTATCCATGAAAAGAGCCCTGTCATCAAGGCAGCTCCAAAAAACGATATCGGCTGGAACCACCAGATATTGTCAAGTGAGAGTATCCTCGACAGAAAGTGAGCCGCCGGAACACGAACTATCAGGGAGCGGAATATCTGCGTGACAAGTCCAAAGGCTGAAAATCCCGTAGCAACAAAAAGGGCGTTGTATATCACACTGTAGATGACCCTCGGATAACCTGATATCGTAATTCGGATCGCCTGAGCCGCTATCCTGGCAATATCTTCAGTAGGCCTGAAGAGCTGGATAACGGGAAACGGAAAAAGGGCGACGATAAGCCCCAGCCCTCCCGTTATTACTGTGCTGATCATAAAGGCAGACCTGATGATGCAGAGCAAATACTCCAATCTGTACGGGAAAGGTGTAAGAGATCGCGACCATGTGACTCTCTCCGAGCCATGAGATAAAAACCGTATCTACAAGATGGAAGAGTGTATGGAAAAGCACCATCGCTATGGATGGCACCGAGAGTTTTATAAGTGTGCTGAGGACAGGGCCCCTGCCCAGATCCGCCTTGTCTCTGAGCCAGGTCATCCTCCTTATTGTCTTCAAAAATTTCATTCGGATTCCCCTTGTGAAAATATTCGGTCTATTATAATGCAAAACCGGCTCAAGAGATTATAATGTTGAGTAAAGGGGGTGTGTTTATGTTTAAAAGGTTCATTGAAATTATGAACAGCAGCAGGTGCCTTGAAGGAAGCAAAGTTGTCCTGGCTGCTGCAGATGCAGAAAGTGTCGAGGCCATAAGGCTTGCGATGAAGAGGGGCCTGGGAAGAGCTATACTTACAGGAGACAGTGAGCAGATCTTTCCGATGGTAAAAGAGGCCGGGATCTCTGATAAAGTGGAAATAATACATGCAGAATCTCTCTCATCTGCCGCGGCGATCGCAGTACAGTGCGTAAGGGAAGGAAAGGGCGACGCCCTGATGAAAGGCCTTATCAACACTACCGATTTCCTTAAAGCCGTACTGGACAGGGAAAACGGCCTCAGGACAGGACGTCTTCTCAGCCATCTTGCGATAATGGAGATACCCGGAGAGAATCACCTCTCTTTCTGCACGGACAGCGGATTCAACGTTGCACCAAGCC
>WOYI010659042.1_pt1 | contig 11922 bp, 10 predicted proteins | sample 6423411 | NCBI WGS metagenome assembly WOYI01 (sample SAMN13441803, study PRJNA592873) | oil field metagenome | biome: oil field; feature: oil-well bore; material: oil-contaminated soil; isolation source: oil-contaminated soil from oil-well borehole | place: Germany: Wietze | collected 2016-10-18 ... | reverse complement strand
TCCCGCCTGCAAGAGGCCCTGCCAAAGATCGCCGCTCTGCCGCAAGCCTGCTGGCATTACATCGGCACCTTGCAGCGCAACAAGTGCAAGGCCATCGCCAGGCATTTCAACTGGGTGCACAGCATCACGAACATCGACGCCGCCAAGGTGCTCTCGGCGCAACGCAGCGCCGCTCAGCGGCCTTTGCAGGTATTGATTCAGGTCCAGCTCTCAGGTGAGCCCAGCAAACAGGGTGCAGACCCTGGGCACATCCCTGACCTGGCCGGCCAGGTGGCAGTACTTCCCAACCTGCAGCTGCGCGGCCTGATGACCATGGGCCGGATGCACGATGACAATCTGTCTGTGTTCATGCGGCTGCACGCCATCCAGGAAAGGCTGCAGGCTGCCGGACATACCCTGGATACGCTGTCCATGGGCATGTCCGCAGACTATCGGCAGGGCATCGCGGCCGGTGCCACCATGGTGCGCATAGGAACCGCGTTGTTTGGCGAGCGCAGCGCACCTCAGGCCCATCACCATGCCCCATGATGGGGGATCATTCAGTCCAGTTTGAGGAGTATGCCGCCCCCAGAGCCGATTGGCGCCGGGATGGTCATGCCTTGCATTCGCTGGCAGGATGCCCGCCTGAGCGACGATGGACATGCCTGCGTACTATGGCCATGTTGATCAGGTTGGCCTTGAAGAAGACATCCGCCACATCTCCTGCCACGGGAAGCACGCCCAGTGCCGCATCGAGCCCCACCATGGCCAGCATGCGCAGCAAGGTCGTCCGGGGTACGCCGAGCCGGTAGCCCTGCCAGACGATGTACAGGGCAGGCGCCATGGATACCACATCGCCGATCCCCGGGATGAGCCCGATGAGACTGTCCCAGCCGATACGCCACGAGGTGCCCGGGATGCGCAAGCTGGCATCCAGCTGGTTGGCCAGCCAGATCAGCCGTTTCAGCATGGCCTGTTGTGCGGCGGTCTCCACGATCTCACCATGACGCAGCCATGGCCATTTTGGGTCAGGCATGGATATTGCTAACCACAACGCTGTCTGGCTAGGAGCCAGACTTCGGATGACAGCCAAGGAGTGCTCATGGATCGTATACCCACTGTGGTGCTGCTGGCAGGCAGCCTGCTCATGCCTTTTCTCGCCCAGGCGCAGGAAGCCGCTTCCCCTGCGGACGATGATAGCACCCAAAAGGCCAGCAACGCACCGCACACCACCGCGGATGATACCCAGAAGCTCGAGGCGGTGGAGGTCACAGGTTCGCGCATCAAGCGCATCGATGTGGCCGGTCCCTCGCCCATCACGGTTATCGACCGCCCGCAGATCGAGCATTCGGGCTTGAGTACCGTCTCCGAATTGCTGAGCCGCCTGCCCCAGGTAGGTGCTGGCTCCTACAACGAGAACTTCACCAACAGCTTTGCCCCGGGCAGTTCCGGGGCAAGCCTGCGTGGGCTAGGCCAGGGGCACACGCTGGTACTCATCGATGGGCGACGCTTCCCCAGTTACGGCTTTGCCCAGAACATGACCGACTCCTTCGTGGATCTGAACAGCCTGCCTGCGGCGGCAGTGGAGCGTATCGAGGTGCTGCGCGACGGGGCATCGGCCATCTATGGCTCGGATGCCATGGCCGGTGTGATCAACATCATCCTGCGCAAGGACTACCAAGGGGCCGAGGTGTGGAGCCAGTACGGAGATACCGTCAAGGGCGATGCCCCGGCCAAGCATTTTTCCGGTATTGCCGGCACGAGCCTCGGTCGCGGCACCATCACCGCCGCCTTCGACTACTACGACCGGGGCCAGCTGGGCTATGCCGACCGGGCCTTTTCCCGTCATGCCGACCATTCCGGCCGTCCAGGCGGCATCGATTTCCGGGGCAGCGCCGGGCAACCGGGGTATGGCCTGCTGCATGATGAAGCTGGCGGCTACAGCATACCTTCAGGAGATCCAGCCTGCCCGCCAGGGCAACGCGACAGCTATCGCTGTCGCTACGATCCAAACCCCTACCAAACGTTGATCCCGGCCACAGAGCGCTATGGAGGCTTCCTCAACGGCCAGTACGACCTCACCGCTCACCTGAGCACCTATGCGAGCCTGATCTTGCAGCATTCCGGTACCAACCAGCGCTTCACGCCCACTCCTGTCGGTTCGTCTGCAGGCATCACGGTGCCCGCCAGCGCCCCAGGCAACCCCTTTGGCCAGCCGGTGCGACCCATCTTTGCGGCCCTGGACCTGGGCTCGCGGCGCAATGACATCGAAAACCTGGCCCTGCGCAGCATCCTGGGCTTCAAGGGCGACTTCGACATGCCCTGGATCGGGCAGAACTGGACCTATGATGCAGCCTACAACTATGGCCGCACCGAGACCGATCAGCGTGGCAAGAGCGGCTACATCAACAGAAATGACCTGCAAGCAGCCATCGACAGCGGGCTCTATATCCCCTTTGGCGGGGTACGCAACAGTGATGCTGCCCTGGATGCCATCAACAGCCGCACCCATCGCGCCGCCGCCTATGAGACCTCAAGCGGAGATTTCAATCTGAGTGGCACCCTGTTCGATCTACCCGCTGGCCCCCTTGGCATGGCCTTTGGCGCCGAATACCGCGACGAGCAGGCCAACGACGTGCCCGACCCCCAGACGGCAAACGACCTCATCATTGGCCAGGGGGGCACCCACAACACCGGCCAGCGCCATGCCATCTCGGAATTCCTGGAGTTCTCCGTGCCCCTCCAGCGCATGCTGGAGGCTCAGCTGGCGGTGCGCCACGAGGACTACAGCGATTTCGGCACCACCACCAAACCCAAGTTCGGCCTCACCTTCAAACCCTTTTCCTCATTCATGTTGCGCGGCAGCTATGCAGAGGGCTTTCGCGCCCCCTCCCTGGCCGAGACCAACCTCCAGGGCGCCCAGGCCTATTACAGCGGCATCGATGATCCCTTGCGCTGCGGGGCCACCGGACGGGATGCCGACTGCGGTCGTGCGGGATCCACCGAAGCCCATTTCTATGGCAACCCCAACCTGGGGCCGGAAAAGTCAAGCTCGTACAATATCGGCCCTGTCTGGCAGGTGACCGAAAATGTCACCATCGAGATGGACTTCTGGCATTACAAGATCACCGATCTCATCGACGCCGACCCGCGAGGCACCATTGCCCGCAATGCGGGCAACCCGGACATCGTGGTGCGCAATCCACAGACCCCAGAAGACATCGCCATGGGCATTCCCGGCAGCATCGAGTATTTCAACCTGCCCTTCGTCAACATGTCGGCCCGCAAGACCAGCGGCATCGACACCGACTGGTACTGGCGCCTGCCCAATACCAGGATCGGGCGTTTCGATGCCGCCTTGCATACCACCTATATTCTTTACCAGAAGAACAAATACACGGCAAACGATCCCTGGGAGCAATGGGCTGGGACCTATGCAGGCATTGGCCCCCGGGCCAAGGCCACGGCCTCGCTGGACTGGACCATGGATCCGTACGGCGCCACCATTGCCACCAACTATCTGGGTTCCTATGAGGACAGTGACGATGTGTTTGCGGCACCCGAGCGGCACATCGGCTCGATGACCACCTTCGACCTGCAACTGCGCTATGACTTTCCAAAGCATGTGTCGATGGCAGTGGGCGCCGAGAATCTCTTCAACCGCAAGCCCCCCTTCACCCTCTTTGATGCTGCTGGATATGACTCCTTCATGGCGGATCCCACGGGGCGCTTCGTCTATTTCAAGCTGGGGTATACCTTCTGAAAAGGAGCCTTCCTCTGTCACGAGGACAGACGAAAGTCCACCGCCGCCTGCCCCACGCCTGGGAGCTGTACCATCCAGGAAGGCGGCTCAGCCCAGCTCACCAGCCTGCCGCCATGCAACCCATAACGCACCACCGCCCGCCTGCGAATGGCCTCGAACACGTCATGGGCGTCTACGACAATCAGATGCGCCGGACGGCCTGTCGCCAGGCCATAGTCTGGCAGATGCAAGGCGCGCGCGGCATCGCTGGTGATCCTGTGGATACCGGCTGCGATCTCTTCTGGTGTGGTCATGTGCGCTGCCAGCAGTCCTGTGGCCACCACATCCCACATCTCGGCCGTACCCAGCGGGTACCAGGGGTCCATCAGGTCATCATGGCCGAAGGCCACCGGCACGCCGTGCGCCAGGAGTTCCCTGACCCGGGTCATGCCCCGGGGCTTGGGGTAACCGGCAAACCGGCCTTGCAGATTGAGATTCGCCAATGGGTTGGCCACCACAGCCACCCCGGATTCTGCTAGCTGCGCCATGAGCCGTTCGGCATAGGCCGCAGGATAGAGATGCATGGCTACCGCATGACTGGCAGTCACCCGACCTGCCATGCCGCGCTTCCTGGTTTCGGCTGCCACCACCTCCAGGTAGCGTGAGCCAGGGTCATCGATCTCGTCGCAGTGGATGTCCACCAGCGCGCCATGGCGTTCGGCGAGGTCGAAGGCCAGGCGCACGGAAGCCACGCCATCCTCGAAGCAGCGCTCCACATGGGGAATGGCGCCCACCACATCGGCTCCCCAAGCAAGGGCTTGCTCCAGTTGGCCCCGGGCTTCTGGCTGGGCCAACAACCCATCCTGGGGAAAGGCCACCAATTGCAGGGTGATGGTGTCTTGCCAGGCATGCCGTATCTCCAGCAGGGCCTGCAGACCCACCAGGCCAGGCGTGGTAGTATCCACATGGCTCCTGACATGCTGCACCCCCCGGGCCAGATACCAGCCCAGCACCTTCTCGGCGCGCCTGCGGCAGTCGGCAACGCTCATGCCCTGCTTATACGCAGCCCAGCTGGCAATGCCCTCGAACAGCGTGCCGGTGCGGTTGTGTGCCCCAGAAGCAGCGCTTAGGGCGGTATCCAGATGCACATGGGCTTCCACCAGGGCCGGCAGTGCCAGGCCGTGTTGGCCATCCAGCACCGCCGCACCCTCGCCATGAACCATCTGGTCGGGTGGCTGTGCTGCCGCCGCGGCAGGAACGATGGCGCTGATACGGCCACCATGGAGGTGGATGTCCCATATCCCGGCCTGGTCCATCAGGTGGACGTTGGCGATCCGTTGAATGCTGCCCGCGTTGCCCTGCCCTGCCATGCTGCTGTGGCCAATCAGCTACTTCAGCCCATAGAGCCGATCGCCGGCATCCCCCAGGCCAGGGCGGATGTAGGCCTGTTCATCCAGGCCCCTATCCACCGCAGCACAGAAGATGGGCACATCGGGATGCTGCTGGGCCATCATTGCCAGACCTTCTGGGGCGGCCAGTACGCACAGCAGGCGCAGGTTGACGGCACCGGCTGCCTTGAGGCGGCCCATGGCCGCTGCGGCCGAATGACCCGTGGCCAGCATCACATCCAGCACGATCACCAGGCGTTCGGCGATATCATCTGGGATCTTGAAGTAGTACTCCACCGCTTCCAGGGTGTCATGATCGCGGTACAAGCCGATCAGACCCACCCGGGCCGAGGGCACCAGGGCCAGCAGACCATCCAGCAACCCCATGCCGGCACGCAGGATGGGCACCAAGCAGAGCTTCTTGCCGGATAGGGTAGGCGCCACCATGGATTCCAGCGGGGTATGGGTGAGCTGCATCTGCAGCGGCAGGTCACGGGTCACCTCATAACCCAGCAGGTATCCCAGCTCGCGCAGCAGGGTGCGGAAGTCCGCCGTGGTGGTGGTGCGTTCGCGCAGCATGGTCAGCTTGTGCTGCACCAACGGATGCTCAACGCAATGGACGGGCATGGCTTGCATGGTAGCACATCCAGGGCATCACCATGGATGTTGGCCAAGCTCCTGGGACATGAGCAGCGCGGTTGTCCTTGACCAGGTTCTGGGATACTATGATTTCCCCAAATCTTAAGATTTAATTGATGCAATTGTTCATTCCTCACTTATAGAAGAACTGGGCAGCAATGAGCCAAAAACCAGTCCATCGAGGCCTCATCACCCTGGCGGTCATGCTGGGCACCATCGTGGATGTGATCGACTCCACGGTGGTCAACGTGGCCATCCCGTATGTCCAGGGCAGCATGGCGGTCTCCCAGGACATGGTCATCTGGGTGCTCACCTCCTACATCGCAGCTACCGCCTTGATGACGCCCCCCACCGCCTTCCTGGCAGCCCGCCTGGGCCGTAAGAGGCTGTATCTGATCAGCATGGGCGGCTTTACCTTTTTTTCAATCCTATGCGGCATGGCGCAGTCCATCGAGCAGATCGTGCTGTTCCGCGTGCTGCAGGGCGTGTTCGGCGCCTCGCTCATCCCCTTGTCCCAGACCACCTTGCTGGATGTCTATCCGCCGGAAAAACATGGTTTTGCCACTGGCATCTGGGGTACGGGCATCATGGTGGCACCGGTCATCGGACCCACACTGGGCGGCTATCTCACCGACTATCTGAACTGGCGCTGGGTCTTCTATATCAATGTGCCCGTGGGCTTGCTGGCCCTGCTGCTGATCTGGCTCTATGTGCCCGAGGAGACCACGGAACAACCGCGTCCTTTCGATGGATTGGGTTTTGTGTTGTTCGGGATCGGCATCATTGCCCTGCAGGTCATGCTGGACCGTGGCGAGAACCGCGACTGGCTGTCCCATCCCGAGATCAAGATCGAGCTTGGGCTGGTCATTTTTGGGTTTTATACCTATTTTGTTCATGCCCTCACCACGCCCAAGACGCCCTATTTCAACCTGCGCGTCTTCCAGGACTGGAACGTAACCGTGGGCAACCTGCTCATGTTCGTGGCCGGTGCCCTGCTGTATGCCACCATGTCGTTGCTGCCGCCCATGCTGCACAATCTTCTGGACTACCCCGTGGCCACAGCGGGCCTGGTGTTGGCGCCGCGGGGTGGCGGCACGTTCATCTCCATGATGCTCTCTGGATTGCTGGTCTCGCGGATCGATCCTCGCGCATTGCTGGTGTTGGGGTTTGCCTTGTCCGGTGCCGGCTTGATGATCATGAGAAGATATGATCTATATATGGATGCAGAGATGGTCATATGGAGCGGTTTTGTGCAGGGCCTGGGGCTGGGTTTCATTTTCGTGCCGCTTGCCACCATCACCCTGGCCACGGTGCCACAGGAGCTGCGTACCGACGCCTCCAGTGTGTTCAATCTGATGCGCAGCCTTGGTGGCAGCTTTGGTATTTCCATCATGACCAGCGTGCTGGTCAGGCGCGGCCAGATGCATCATGAGGTGCTGGCCACGAACATCAATCCCCAGAACCACTTTATGTACTCCCCCCTGCTGCCCCAGGTCTGGAATCCCATTGATCCCCATGGGGCCGCCGCACTCAATGCCGAACTCACCAGGCAGTCCGCCATGCTTTCCTATATGGATACGTTCCACCTGCTCATGGTGCTGTCCCTCCTCTGCATCCTGCTGACGCTCACATTGCGCAAGCCGGAGGGTTTCCAGGCCAATCCCATGGCCGGTCTGGAGTAAAGATCAACTCGAGGTTCGGGAAGCCGCCTGGAATCTTATGGCGGACCCGCCGCCCATGACATCCAGGCGGCGCCTCGATCGAGCATGGATGGACCAGACCGCGGCACATCCTGGCGAGACCTGGCGGCGATATCCTCTTGCTCTTGCCTGCGGGCATGGGATTGAACTGTATATCCCCTTTTATATGTTATAATTATCATTGAAGATTTATTCGGAAGAACAGCGTGTCGCCAGATCATCCCGGGATCAAATCAAACCCAGGCAGGAGAGATGCTCATCCCCTAAATGAGCACAGGACAGGAGGAGAGAGTCATGCTACTGGATCAGCAAACACATCGTGATATCCAAAAACTCATCGCCCAGGGCCGACGCATCCCTCGGGTCATCGTCATGGGGGCGGGCATGTCCGGCATGTGCATGGGCATCCAACTGCTCAAGGCCGGCATACAGAACTTCGTCATCTACGAAAAAAAAGAGACCATCGGAGGCACCTGGCGCGAGAACACCTACCCGGGCCTCACCTGCGACATCCCGAGCTTTTTCTATACCTACAGCTTCGAGCCCAACCCACGCTGGACCCATCGTTTCCCGCCCGGTGACGAGATCCAGCAATACTTCATGAACGTCTTCCACAAGTATGGCCTGGATGCCTATACCAGGTTCAACGAGGAAGTGACCGATGCCCGCTATGAGGAGGGCCGCTGGCAGATACGCACCAGCAAGGGTACCGAGGACAGCGCCGAGTTCCTGGTGTCCGCAGCAGGCATCCTGCATCATCCGGTCATGCCAGACATCCCGGGGCTGGATACCTTCAAGGGGGCCATGTTCCACAGCGCGCGCTTCGACCATTCGGTGCCGCTTCAAGGCAAGCGCATCGGCGTGGTGGGCACGGGCTCCACGGCAGTGCAGATGATGGAGCCGCTTTCCCAGATAGCCGAGCACACCTTCATGTTCCAGCGCACGGCGCAGTGGATCTTTCCTTATAGCAACAAGGAGTTTTCCCAGCGCTGGATCGACCTCATGACCCGCTATCCGGGCTTACCCACCTTGCTCTACCACCTGCAAAAGGATCTCCTGGACTGGTTCTTGCCGGCGGTGGTCAAGCCGGGCTTGCGACGCAGACTCTTGGCCTATCTCTGCAAGAAGCATCTGGACAAGGTCAAGGACCCCGTATTGCGGGCCAAACTCACGCCCAACTACCAGCCAGGCTGCAAGCGGCTCATCATGTCGAACACCTTTTATGACACCATCCAGAAGCCCAAGGTGACCCTGGTCACAGAGGGAATCCAGCAGATCGAGCCCGAGGGCGTGCGCCTCAAGACCGGCGAGCTCGTTGCCCTGGATGTCCTGATCTTGGCCACTGGTTTCAACGCGCATGCCTACATGCGCCCCACCAGCATGTATGGCGAGGGTGGCCTGAGTCTGGAGCAGGCCTGGGCGCAGGGCCCCAGGGCCTTGCGTTCGCTCACCATGCCTGGTTTTCCCAATTTCTTCATGCTCATGGGGCCCCATTGCCCGGTGGGCAACTATTCGTTGATCGCCGTGGCCGAATACGCCACCAATCACATCATGAAGTTCCTCAGGATGTTCATGGAGCAACGTTTCGACCAGATCACCCCCAGACCCGAGGCGGTGGCGGCCTTCTACAAGGATGTGGCCAGCGCCCTGCCACAGACCATCTGGTCCACGGGATGCAAGAGCTGGTACTATGGCCCCACCGGCCAGCCAGAGCTGTGGCCCTGGACGGCGAAGCGGTTCGAGCATGACCTCAAAGAACCCAACCTGGCCGAGTATAAGCTAGACAAGGCAGCCTGACGGCCACCAGCTGGCAGCAGGAGCCAGCGCCGCTCCTGCTGCCACAGTCTCACGATCCGCTGCCTTCTTCCCCTGGCCCGGCGACGGGCAAGACCGACGACGACTGTGACTTGCGGTTGGGGCCGCTGTGGGCCAGGTAGACGGGGGTGCGCATGGCATGCAGCCGTGAGGCGGTACGCGCAAAGGCGCTTGCTTCCCGATCATCGCACAGCGCTTCCACCTCGGCTGCAGCACTGGCATAAAGTCGCATGTGGTGCTCAAAGAGCACATCCACCAGATGAATGAAACGACGCAAGGCATCGCGCCGCTCGCCCCCCAGCCGGGGAATGCCAGTGAGCACGATGGTGTGAAAACGGTTTGCCAAGGCTAGATAATCGGCGGTCCCCAGGGGTTGTTCGCACAGGGCGGCGAAAGTGAACAACGCCACGCCCGAGGCCGTTTTCTCGGCCACGGTCTGCCGTCCCCAGACCGTCAGGCGCTCGGCATGCACCTCATGGCCTTCGGTGAGCTGATCAAACAATTGCTCCAGGTCAAGGCGTGCTGCGGCATCGTCAGGCGTGCGCCACATCTGCTCAACCAACGCATCGCGGCGCCGGTGGTCGATGGTGCCACGCAATAGCACCACATCCATGTTTTCCTTGATGCGCTGGATATAGGGTAGGAAGCTGTCTCGCCCTGGCGCGTGGGCCAGCAGCGCATCGGGAGCCGTGTTGGAGGTGATCACCACCACCACGCCCAGATCCCAGAGCTGCTCCAGCAGCCTGCCCAGCAACATGGCATCGCCAATCTCGGTGATCTGCCACTCATCGAAACACAACAGCCGGCAGTCCCGCGCCAGGTCAGCTGCGATGCCCGGCAGCACCGCCGCGCTGTGCTGCCGGGCATGCAGCGCCTGGTGGAGGGACTGCATGAAGGCGTGCACATGGACGCGCTTCTTGGCCCGCAGCCGGGCTGTGGCAAAAAGCAGGTCCATCAGCATGGACTTGCCACGCCCCACCTCGCCCACCAGGTAGAGCCCTTTGATGGCCGGGACCGGCGGGGCTGCACTCTCCCCGGGCCATGGAGACCTCCTGGACAACAGCCGGCCAAGCCATCCGCCCGGGGCTGCAGCCTGGCGTGGCCCATGCTGGCGTGGTGCTGCCAGGACGCGCTCGTCGAGGCGTTCCCAGAGGCGCTGGACGGCCGCCACGGCCTGCTGTTGCGCTGGATCGGCCGCCAGCAGACCCTGCGCCACGGCTGCCGCATAGGCGCTGGCCGGTTGCTGATAGCCACCCTGGGTCACCAGGGCCGGCCAGTCCACCTGACCCACGTGCACTGACTGGACAGGGGGTGTATCCGGTGCAGTCTGACCGTGGAGAGAAGGGCTCATCTCAGCAGATGCGCGGCAGTTGCTCGCCGCTCAGCCAGTCGATCAGGCGTTCGCCGCCCAGCGTGGTTGCCATGCTCACCCAGCATGCGCTGTCCTCCACCACAGTGCCGATCCAGGCGGCCTGCGATCCCAGTGGATGGGCGCGCATGGCTGCCAGCAGCCCTTCTGCTTCTTGCGGTGGACAGATAGCCACCAGCTTGCCTTCATTGGCCACATGCACAGCCTCCAGGCCCAGCAACTCGCAGGCACTGCGCACGGCCTCGTGCACCGGAATGGCCTGCTCCTGGATATGCATGCCTACGCAAGAAGCATGGGCGAGCTCGTTCAACGTAGCCGCCAGCCCGCCCCGGGTGGGATCACGCAGGCAGCGCAGCGTGGGTGCAGCACGCAGCATCACCGCCACCAGTTCATGCAAGGGGGCGCTGTCGGAGCGCAACGTGGTCTCGAAACCCAGATGCTCGCGCTGGGCGAGAATGGCCATGCCGTGGTCACCGATGGAGCCACTGAGGATGATGGCATCGCCGGGACGACAATTCCCGGCGTCGAGCTGCACGTCCTGGGGGACCAGACCCAGCCCGGTGGTGGTGATGAACAGGCCATCGCCCTTGCCGTGCTCCACCACCTTGGTATCGCCTGTGACGATGGGTACCCCACAGCGGCGGGCCGCCTGCGCCATGCTGGCCACCACATCGCGCAGCGTCGCCATGGCAAGCCCTTCTTCCATGATGAAGGCTGCAGCAAGACAGAATGGCTGGGCACCACCCATGGCAAGATCATTGACTGTCCCATAGACAGCCAGCGAGCCGATGTCACCACCCGGGAACACCAGAGGCTTGACCACGAAACTGTCGGTGGTCATGGCGATGCGCCCCTGCGGCACGCCCATGATGGCCTGGTCATTGCCCTGGGCCAAGAGCGCATTGTCGAAGGCAGGCCAGAACAGCTCATTCACCAGACGGTTGGTGGCGCGACCCCCACCGCCGTGGCTCAGTGTGATGCGCTCGTCCACAGGCCGCCATCCAGGAAAAATCGCATTTTAGGACAATGATGCCACATACTATCCCATATCTTCATATATCAATCACTAGATTTCAGGCGGCACAAACCCAGCAAGCTGCCCCCCAGGAGCACCGGGCATATCATGCATCTATTATGCATGATATGCCTGCTCTGACGCTGGTAGGTTTGCCATGGCTGGCAGCAAGCACCAGGAACCCTGGCTGGCCACGGAAACATGGGTCAGGGCAAAAAAGGCCCTCACCCCACCCGAAACACCCCCACCAGCGCCTCCAGCTGCTCGGCCTGGTC
>WOYI011524277.1_pt1 | contig 11923 bp, 11 predicted proteins | sample 6423411 | NCBI WGS metagenome assembly WOYI01 (sample SAMN13441803, study PRJNA592873) | oil field metagenome | biome: oil field; feature: oil-well bore; material: oil-contaminated soil; isolation source: oil-contaminated soil from oil-well borehole | place: Germany: Wietze | collected 2016-10-18 ... | reverse complement strand
TTGCACTAAGAATTTGAAACCACCTATTAAAACTCCGATGCATCGGCTCACAGCCGACTGAGAATGCACCCCCTACACAGCCCAGCTTGACCCGGTCGAGTATAATAAGCGCCTATGAAATACCATATTTGGACAGAAGGCTGCCAGATGAACGTCGCCGACTCCCGGCGGCTGGCATCAGCCCTGGAGCAGATGGGCTATGAGCCAACCTTAAAGCCGGAGCAGGCCGATGTGATCGTGCTCAACACCTGCGTGGTGCGCCAGAGCGCCGAGAACAAAGCCATCGGCCGGCTCAGTTCTCTGCGGCCCTTGAAAGACAAGAACCCGGACCTCGTGATCAACCTGATGGGCTGCCTGATCGGGGTGCGCGGCAACACGCAAATCCAATCCCGTTTCCCCTGGGTGGACGTGGTCTCGCCGCCCTCCGACCCGGAACCGCTGCTGACCCTGCTCAACGAACGCGCCGGCAAAGCCGACGAGCAGGCCAGCGTGGCAGAGACCAACGCGGTCCTGGATGGCGACCTGGTCCTCCCCAAACATGAACAAGGCAAGCTGGTCTCCGCCTACATCCCGATCGTCCTCGGCTGTTCGCACGCCTGCGCTTATTGCATCATCCCTTCCAGGCGCGGCCGGGAACATTCCCGCCCCTATCAGGAGATCCTCCAGGAAGCCCGCAGCCTAGCCCGCCAGGGCGTGAAGGAGATCACGCTTCTGGGACAGATCGTCGACCGTTACGGGCTGGACCTGCCCGAGAAACCCACTTTGGCAGCGCTGCTCCGGGACCTGAGCGAGATCAAAGGCCTCAAACGCATCCGCTTCCTCACCTCCCATCCCAGCTGGATGACGGATGACCTGCTGGATGCCGTTGCGGAGCTGTCCAAGGTCTGCCCGCATATTGAGGTGCCGATCCAGGCCGGCGCTGACGAGGTCCTGCGCACCATGCGCCGGGGCTACACCGCCCAGGCCTACCGCGACCTCATCGGCCGGATCCGCACGCGAATCCCCGGCGTCTCCATCGCCACGGACATCATCGTCGGCTTCCCGGGTGAAACGGACGAGCAGTTCCAGGAGACTTACCAGCTGCTGAATGACCTGCGCATGGATGTGGCCCACCTGGCGCGGTATTCCCCCCGGGAAGGGACCTACTCCGCCCGCAAGCTGGCGGATGACGTGCCGGAAGAAGAAAAGATGCGCCGGTTCCGCCTGCTGGAGGAGCTCCAGGAGGAAATCTCCGCGGAGATCAACGCTCGCTACCGGGATACGACCGTGGCGGTCCTGTTCGAAGAACAATCCCGCGGGCGCTGGCGCGGCCGCACGCCCACCAATAAATTGGTCTTCGTGGAATCAGACCGGGACCTGCTCGGCCAGGAAAGGGACGTGCACATCACCTGGACCGGCCCCTGGTCCATGATCGGCACGCTGGCCTGAGCCTGCCATCTTAATTGATTGTTTCAAAGGAGGGGATAGGACACCAACCTGACGCCCGGCGGATCAGTCCGCTTCCGGGGTCAGGTTTTTTTGTTTGAACTGGCAAAGGTCTTCCACCGGGCAGCGGAAGCATTCCCACTTGCGCGCCCCGCAGATCTCCCTGCCCAGCCGGATCAGGTTCAGGTGCAGGTCGTAGAAATAGGCCTCCGGGATACGCTCTTCCAGGTAGGCATGGGTCTTTTCCACCGAGAGCTTCTCCGGCCGCAAACCGATCCGCCCGGTCACCCGGTAGATATGCGTATCGACCGGGAAGGCGGGAATCCCCATCGAGAACAGCAGCACGATCGCGGCCGTCTTCGGCCCCACGCCTTTGATATCCATCAGCCACCGCCGGGCTTCCGCCAATGGCAGGTCACGCAAGAAATCGAGGGCCAAATTGCCGCCCGTCTGGTCGGCGATATCCCGCAGCGCTTTTTGGATGCGCGGCCCCTTCTGGTTTGCCAGGCCGGCGATCCGAATGGCCTCTACCACCTCATCCGTGCCCGCATTCATCACAGCCTGCCAATCCGGAAAAGCCGCCTTCAAGCTGTCAAAGGCCTTATCCCGGTTAACGTCGTTGGTGTTCTGCGAAAGGATCGTCGAAACCAGTTCATCCACCGGTGGCAGCGGCGTGCGCCAGACCGGGTCACCAAAGGCGTCAATCAGACGCTGGCGGATTTGGGTGACCTTTTCCTGAAAGTCTGCTTGCGGTTCGGCCATCAGCCTGCCTATCTTCTCATCTGCTGCAATGAAAACGCCGGCCGGACTTCCCCGACCTCAAAGCCGCGCCAATTCTTCACCGGCTGGTTGCCATAGTCCGCCAGCGCGGCCAATTCAGCTTCATCCAGCACGCCCAAAGCCTCCAGCAGCGTCAGGCTGACGCTCTCCCTGGCCCGGCCGCCGTCATCGCCATCCGAGATCTTGATCGCGATCCCCAGTCCAGGCGCGTCTTCCGAAACCACGCCCGGCAGCACACCGATGATCTGATAGCCTTCCGCCCCACCCTTGCAGAACAACTTTCCCTTGGCAGCCGTCATCAGGTCGGTGTCGAACTTTCCGGGGCCGGCCACCATCACGGGATGGGCCCTCATGGCCGCCGTGATCGCCCGGCAGGCCGCGGCCCGGCCTTCCGCCAGGCCCACCGGGTCGGCCAGCTTCGCCACGCCTTGCGCCATATGCTGCAAAGGGATGCCGTAGACGGGCGCCGAGCAGCCATCCCGGCCCAGCGGCATCTCGTCCGGCGCCATCCCGACCATCTCGGCCAGCGTCTCCCGGATCGTAACCTGGACCGGGTGCCCCGGGTCCAGGTAACCTTCCTTATCCAGCCCGCGCAAAACGGCATGCGCCAGCATGCCCGTATGCTTGCCCGAACAGTTATGCCGGAAGGGCGTCGGCTCCTGGCCGGCGCGCTTCATTGCGTCGCGCGTGGCGCTGTCGCCGGGCCAATGCACACCGCAGGCAAGGTCATCTTCGCTGAGGCCGATCTTCGCATGCATACCCTCCAGCACGGACTTATGCAGGTCCGTGCCCGAATGGGAGGCGCACAGGATCGCGACCTCCTGATCGGTCAGGCTAAACGCTGCCGCCCCGCCGCGCTCGATGAAAGGCAGTGCCTGGAACGGCTTCATGGCACTGCGCGGATAGGTCATTAATGAAGGGTTCCCCTCCGATGCGAGGACCTTCCCGTGCGAATCGACCACGATAAACGCGCCAAAATGGATCGATTCCACGATCTCACCCCGCGTCACCTCGACCAACGGGACACAATCGCCTGGCTGCATTAACGCTCTCCTTTTTGATGACCATTAACTTGCAAATAATGCCGCTTGTAATATTGTTCCAGCCCCCAGGATAAGCGGTTTTGATAAAGCTGCGTGAGGCCTTTATTGAAATTGAGGGGCTGCAAAAGGCCGGGGACCTCCGCCAATAGGTCTTCAACCTTGCCCTCGCTTAGGACGACTGCCTCGACCGCCGCCTTGATCCCGAGCAGGATATCCCGCATCTTTTCGATGGACCGCGAGCGCACCACCCCGTTGCGTCCGCTGACGATCTTATAGCCCTTATAGTGGTCCGATAGAAGCAGTTCCAAATCCGCCGTCCAGGCATCCAAATCGGCAAAGGCCAGGAACGGCGGCTGGTTCGTCACCACGCTGTCCCCGACGAAGACCACCGATTCTGATTCCAGTTTGAGCCAGCTGCCGGCCAGATGTGAACCGGGGTGATGTTCCAACAGCAGCGGGATCTCTCCCCAATAGATCGACAACGACTGGGAAAAGGTCATTTCAGGCAGCATCCAGTGGATATTGGTCGGCAGGTCAAGAGGCTCCCAATCCGCACCCGCGTCTATTTCCTGGCTGCGAGCTGCTGTTGGGCGGTCCTGCAGGATGCCTGCCGCGTTCTCCTGCCCCACCAGGACACTTTCCATTGCACGGACGCCCAGCGTGCGGTCAATATGCGTGTCCAGGATAGCCAGCATTTTTCTTTTGCCGCTGGCCTCATCCAAACCGGCCACCGCCCGGCGCCAATGATCCTGATCTTCGGCTCGGAATGGCGCATCCACCAGGAACACCCCCCGCTCAGAGCGGATCGCGCCAACCACCACGCCGGAGTAACCGTCCTCAATATAGATCTGCTTTCTGATTTCCTCCATGCGGAGCTCCAAATCCCCGGCCAAAGCCGTCTTAGACCGATGCTTAATTATACGATAAACACCCTGCGACCCAATATCAGGGTGCGTCGCAGGTTGGGATCGTTGATGTATTTACTTTGCCGTTAAGGGCCAAGCCAAAATAAGGGGAAGGGTCCAGTGTATTCCTGATCTCCAGTTCGTTCAGGAAAGACCCCGAACCATTGTCCTTTACAATCGAAAAGTGTAAATGGACCCCGGTGGGGTTCCCGGGATTGCCGGAATAGTTGCCCTGATGGCCCAGGAGCGTGCCGGCCCTCACAAAAACTTCTTCCGTCCCGGCGGGGAACGCCGCGTCAATGAACGAACGGCCGTCCACATCCGCCATGTGAGTGTAATAGGTCCAAATCTGCCGGTCAGGCTGGAGCGGGTCCTCGGGAATGCGGATGATGACCGATGACTTCCAATCCGGCAGCCGGGTCAGGTAGCCGTCATACGCGGCGTAGACCGGGGTGAGGCCCACATCCGTCCCGGCAAAGATATCAATGCCCTGATGGCGATGGCCGATCCGGAAGGAATCTCCCCACAAAAAGCCGATCAGGCCATCCGTTGGCATGATAAACGGCGCATCGCCGCAGCGGGATAAGGCCATTATGCGTGAATCCGCGTGCTGGTCGGAACCCCGCAGGTATTCCAGTACTTTCCGGGTGCGGTCGTCGGGTTCAAAGTAGGTCCGGTAGAGCAGGTAAAGGCCGGCGGAGCCTGCTGCAGCAATGATGAGGGTGATAATAATCCATTTTTTCTTCATAAGCGTGAGAGTTGTGCTCAAATACGGGTTTTTATGTTCATTTTGTAAAGCTCTATAAGCATACCACCGACCGCCAAATTCTAATATTTCTCCGATTTTGTACCAATAAAGTATTAACAAAATGAAATTATGATGATCCTGAACCTGAAAAACCAAGACAAATGGAGGAAAAATGACCCTTTATATCAGCCCTGCGCACCATGCACACCGCCGTCGGTTGATTGATGAAATGCTGCGGGATTGGGATGAAAATTACACCAATGAATTGACCTTTCCCATCGACGTGGCCGCCGAGAGTGAATCCTTTACCATCAAAGCACTGCTCCCCGGCGTCAAAGCGGATGACCTGGACATCCAGATCGTCAATGAAATCGTCACCATTTCCGGTGAGATCAATATGGAGCGCGATGAGGGCACCGACTATCTGCTGGCTGAGCTTCCCAGCGGCAGGTTCCACCGGGTGATCACACTCCCCACGCCTTTGGACCCGGCCAAAGTGGTCGCAAACCTCGAAAACGGCGTCCTGACCCTGCAGATCCCCAAAGCCGAAGAAGCCAAACCCCGTACGATCAAAGTGACCGCGAAATAACTTCGCAACGCAATTAGGAAACCGCCTCGCCAGGAGGCGGTTTTTGTTTGATGGAATTTGTCTTATAATTTTGGAAAGTGGGGCGCCAGATTGAAGGGCAGGGTGTATTCCTGTATAATCTTAATACTAAAACAGGTGTTTGGAGATATCAGATGGTCCCGGGAAAAGATGGAAAATCGGCCCTATCGCCTTACGTGATCGCCCTCTGCCAGCAAAAAGGCGGCGTGGGGAAAACCACGACGGCAGTGTGCCTCGGGACCGGGCTGGCGCAGACCGGGCAGCGGGTGCTGATGCTCGATCTGGCGCCTTCCGGGAACCTGACATCGGCGTTTGGCGTCAACCTCAGCCGGGTCAAGCGTTCTATAACTGACCTCTTCCACGGCACTTACCCGCCGACGAGTCTGATCCGCCCCACCTCCATCAGGCAGGTCAACATCATCCCCTCGCACGCTTCGCTTTTCCCGATCCAGCGTGAGCTTTACCAAAAGAAGGATTACGAGTTCATCCTGCGCAAGATCCTGGTCAACGGCGACTTCCCAGATTACGACATCGTTATCCTGGATTGCCCGCCCGGGATGGACGTGCTCTCGATCAATGCCATCGCCTGTGCCGATCTTGCCATCCTGCCGGTCGTCTGCGAATATTTCCCGCTCCAGTCGCTCGAAAACATGTTCCGGTTGATCAACCTCTCCCGCCAGCGGGTAAACCCGCACCTGGCATACCGGTTATTGATCAACAAAGTGGACCGGCGCGCCAGCCTGCATGGCCGCATCCACGCCCAAATTGAAGAACATTATCGGACCGACCTGCTCAAGACGGCAATCGGGGTGGATATCAAGCTCCCCGAAAGTCAGTTGGCCGGCATTCCCATCCAGGTCTATGATCCCAAATCCCGTGCAACGGAACAATACCGGGTATTGACCCAGGAAATCCTGGGCCTTATCCAGCAGTCTACCGCAGTCGGTTTACAATCAAAGGAAACGAAATGAAAAAACGAATAAGCGTTAGCGTACTTGTCGTTATTGCAGCGCTGTTTATGGTGAACGGCCAGGTCCAGGCCGGGACAGTCCCCACCTTCGAGATCCAGGGTGTCACCGCCGGCGATAAGGTCACCATCGTCACCGCCAATTTCCCGGCCAATTATAACTTCCAGGTCCGCATGGGCTATTTCGGCACTCAGGGCGTCAATGGGATCCTGGTCGGTACCGTCAACTCGGGCGCCGGCGGCAGCCTCAAATGGACCTTCCCGATCCCGGCCGCGCTGCAGGATGAATCCACGATCGCCATCCGGCTGGATTCCACCGTCGGCGGCTATTATTCATACAACTGGTTCAGCAATGTCACCTTCGGTTCCCACACCGGCGGCGTGCCAATTGACGAGGCGGCTGGCGGCGCGTCCATCACGGTGACCTCCGTTGAGCCCGGCGATTATGTCGTGGTCATCGCGGCCAACCTGCCGGAAGATGAAAATTTCGATGTTCGGATGGGCAAATACGGCACTCAGGGGATTGATGGGGTCCTGATCAGCACTGTCGACGCCAGCATCCTCAAACGAACCTTCCCGATCCCGGTCACGCTGCAGGATGAGGCGAAGATCGCCATCCGCTACGAATCCCGGGACAGCAGCCTGGTGCTCTACACCTGGTTTGAGAACCTGGCAGGTGGCAGCGGCGGCGGCGGCGAGGTCAGCAGCTATTACGGCATCCCTACCTTCTCCATCGTCTCGGTCAACGAAGATGAGGACGTCACCATCCAGACGAACAATTTCCCCGCTAACATGACCTTCCAGGTCTTGATGGGCGAGATGTGGACCCAGGGCATCGGAGGGACACTGGTGACGACCCTCGATTCGGGCGCGGGCGGCGCTTTCACCCAGACGTTTAATATCCCCGCCGCCCTCAAAGGCAACTATCAAATCTCAATCCGGCTGCAAACCGTTAACAACACTTTTTATGCCTACAACTGGTTCTATAACAACACCGCCACCGGCGCTCCCGTGGGCAGCCCTGCCAGCGGCGGGTATACCGGCATTCCCACCTTCTCGATTTCGAGCGTCGTGGCCGACAGCAAAGTCACCATCCAGACCAATAACTTCCCGCCAGGCTACGACTTTGAGGTCCTGATGGGCAAGATGTGGACCCAGGGTGTGGGCGGCATCGTGGTGGCCACCATCGACTCCGGCTCGGGCGGCTCCTTCAGTAAAACCTTCAACATTCCTGCCGCGCTGGCGGGTGAAGACCGCATCGCCATCCGGCTGCAGGCGACCACCGACGGATGGTACGCCTACAACTGGTTTTACAACAACACCTATCCCTGATCCAAAGAAAAATAACCCCATTTAGCATGTCACAAAACGGGCCCTGCGAGGCCCGTTTTATCTAGCCCCGAGAGACGAAATGTGGTAATATCCTCACGAGGTAATGACTTATGGAGAATAAGATTACAATCATTGAAGGTCCCACGCCAAATTTCGACTCTGTCGAAACCGACCTCGTCATCGGTATGAACGGTTGGACGGGCGGCCTGAGTGAAGGCCCTTATCTCTACGATACGGCCCGCACGGTCGTCCGCACCCTAAACGGCAAAGCTCTGCTGGAGCGCTGCCACAATGCCTGGGCTCACCAGGCTACGATGTTCCTCGAATATCGAGACCCGATTGGGATGACCAAAGAAGTGCCCATCGTCGCCGCCCGCACGGTCGAATCGGATCACGGTGAAATGCTGGTCCTCTGGGTCCGGCGAGACCCGGAAGAGACAGAAGACGAAGGGTATGACCTCGACTTTGACGACGATGAGTCGGGATGGTAATTGAATTGGGTTATTAATCAACCCAGCTCCGGGGATTTCTCGAAATCCCCGGAGCCGGGTTAAGAGATGGTGCGTTCAAAATCAGAGCGCACTCCACACTAAACCTTTCTTATTTCGGAGCGTGGCCCCCACTCCGATCAAATTCTTTCCCGCCTTCTTTCCCCATATGCAAATCAGCATTCTTGTTTATGTACAGCCCCTTTCCAACCCTACTATTAAACGGATGGATCATTAATCCGCCGCAATCAAACCGGGCAGACGAACACCTTTCGTGCGGGTGGCAGGCAGTCCGCGCTCCGGACCTGAAAACTAACTCGCATTGTTTTCATCAACTCTAAAGTCCGACGCCCGGATTAATCCAACGAACACTGCTACAAAAAAGCGCCCAACGATGTGGGCGCTTTCTCAAAATTTCGGTATGCTCCAGGAGGGACTCGAACCCCCAACCTAGGCGTTAGGAGTGCCTTGCTCTGTCCAGTTGAGCTACTGGAGCATTGGGCTAAGCGATTATATCACGATCAGGGTAAATACTCCCATGGATTGACATAACCGCCAAGATAACGAATTTCAAAGTGCAGGTGAGGTCCGGTTGAATTGCCGGTCGAACCGGCCTGTCCGAGAACCTGGCCCTGAGAAACACTGTTCCCACAGGATACGTACAATGAATTCAAGTGAGCGTATACGGTTTGGAAACCATTCTGGTGATCGACCATGACCATGTTGCCATAGCTGCCAAACCAGCCGGAGAAGACCACCACACCGGCATCTGCCGCATAAATGGACATGCCCGTTGCTGCTGCGATATCAATCGCGAGGTGGCCAGACCAGAAGTCATTGCCGGAGAGATAGTGGTTATCCGCTGGCCAGATAAAGTAACCGCCGCCATAATAACCGCCGCTCTCAACGACACAACCGCCTGCAACATTGGCATAGACGCCTGCCGAACCCACCGCCGCGACCGGTGGAGAAGCCCAGTTTTGGAATTCGCGTTCGCCGCCTGGAATCATGACCATTGCACCGGGTTCAATTTCCGGATTGCTCAGGTCAAGATGGTTGCCAAACCAGCTCAGGATATCATCAGGATCGGCGTAGTATGCCGCAGCTACTGATTCAACTGTATCCCCGTCGTTCCATTCATAGATAATGCCGTTAGTCGGAGGAACGATCAGGATCTGACCAGGGCGTAGTGAGTGGGGATCGTCCGCGAGGACATCGTAGTTCGCCCAGAGTAAAGTCTCGGGCGTAATATTATATTTTTTGGCAATACTGAAAATGGCATCGCCTTCGAGGACCGTGTATTCAATGGGTTCATACCGGGGCTGCGTGGGTGCGATGGTATGCGTTTCAGCACTCCTCAGCAGGAAATCATCTTCCACTTCAATCTCAAAATATGGCATATTTGCCAGGGCGTCGGCAGAAACATCTGCAATCGGCTCAACCGTGGCAGTGGCCGAATTGCCATTGATCTCGTCCAGTTCACGCGCCAGGATCGGCTGCCAATAGAGCACAGAAACCAGCACCGCTACCAGGATAGCGGTTACTGCCCAGGATAGCCAGTTATGCCAGCGTTGAGGCGCTTTCTTTGTTTGTTTTTCTCCAGTTGTTTGCATTTCCAAGGATATCACCTCGAAATTCTTGTTTAGAGTTCACCATTCAGTGTCTCAAGAAATTCCAGGTTGGTCTTCGCTCGGGCAACTTGTTGGACGACTGCTTCCGTCGCAACCGCAATGTCCATTCCAGCGCCCTGTGGGGGTGCACTGATCATCTGCAGGTACATTCTTCGCATCAGCCAGGCCCGTTTCAGGATATCAGGTCCAAGGAGCAGATCTTCGCGGCGGGTTGATGAACGTTCGATATCAATGGCCGGGAAGGTTCGTCGTTCCTGTAGCCGCCTCGAAAGGTGAAGCTCCATATTGCCGGTACCTTTAAATTCCTCGTAAACCACATCGTCCAGGCGGGAACCGGTATCGATCAGCGCAGTGGCGATGATCGAGAGGGATCCGCCTTCTTCCAGGTTTCGGGCTGCACCGAAGAAGCGCTTCGGTGGATACAATGCGGAGGGGTCCAAACCACCGGACAACGTCCGTCCGGATGGATTGACCACCAGGTTATATGCCCGTGCCAACCGGGTTAATGAGTCCATCAAGATTACCACATCATGACCCGCTTCGACAAGCCGTTTGGCCCGATCCAGAGCGATCTCAGCCATCCGCACATGGGCGGTCACAGGCTCATCAAACGTGGAGGCGATCACTTCGGCTTCCACAGAGCGATCCATATCGGTAACCTCTTCCGGCCGCTCACCGATCAGGGACATAATTTGGCGAACGTCCGGGTGGTTAGCAAAAATGGCGTTGGCGATTTCTTTTAATATGGTTGTTTTACCGGCTTTTGGGGGCGAGACGATCATCCCGCGTTGACCGCGGCCGATCGGTGCAATTAAGTTAATGATTCGGGTTGAAAGGACTTTGGGGTCATATTCCAGGTTAAAACGTTGATCCGGGAAGATTGGCGTGAGTTTTTCAAAACGCGGCCGCTTTCGGGCTTCATCAGGCGACACGCCGTTGATCGATTCCACCTTGAGCAGGCCATAATGTCTTTCGGATTCCCGGGGCGGTCGAACATGGCCAATCACCATATCCCCGGATCGCAATTCGTAACGACGCAATTGGGCCTGGGAGACATAAACATCTTCCGGACCAACCCGATAATCATACCGGAGGAAACCAATCCCTTCGTTCATGATTTCCAACACACCACCCCGGATTTCAAGGCCTTCCGCTTCGCCTTGAGCTCGCGCGATCTGCAATATTAGACTTTCTTTTTTATGCCTTTGAGGTCGGGGGACGCCCAAATCGAGGGCCATGGAACGCAGTTCAGTTAAGCTTTTATTCTCTAGATCTAAAATATCCATTTCTTTACTTTTCTCTACTTGAAGAATGCTTGTGAAAATTCAATAATTGCCATATTTCCATCCCGGAACTTCCCGGTGATGGTCATAATCCAATCGAAATTAAAACAGGTGATATGCAATAAACGCTTTGCTCTTTAAGAAATTTTTCAGCGCGCTGCCCCAAACACGCTCTTCATCTTATGGCAAGACATGCCGATGTTCTGTTAAAGACATTTGGGAAACTTACTTTCACACTACAACCAAGATGGGGTTTTTTTATTGTGATACGATGAGTTTACAAAATACTGGGTAGCCCTCGTATTATATCAGACTTAAGATACCCTCGCAAGCAGGTAATTGGGAACGGTGAGACATCAAGTTTCAGTTTTCATAATACTTGATTTTCATAATCCGTCAAGGCTCGGAACATTGCAATTTCAGATGAACAAATCCGCCTCAATGGCCTGCTAAACATGCGGCTATGCTATAATCCAAATCAGGAGAAATTTCTAGATCTTCCAGGAGCAGAGGATGGCCCGCAGGACATCAAAAAAAGCGACAAGTAAGAAACGAACCTCATCAAAGGCGAAGAAACAGACCCGGCAGCCCATTCTTGCGGAGATCTCTCCCGAACGTCGGATGGACATCTTTGGCATTGTTCTGCTCGTCATCGGAATATTGACTCTGCTGAGCCTGTTCACCCAATCGTCCGGAAAAATTACCGGCTGGTGG
>WOYI010898314.1_pt1 | contig 11924 bp, 11 predicted proteins | sample 6423411 | NCBI WGS metagenome assembly WOYI01 (sample SAMN13441803, study PRJNA592873) | oil field metagenome | biome: oil field; feature: oil-well bore; material: oil-contaminated soil; isolation source: oil-contaminated soil from oil-well borehole | place: Germany: Wietze | collected 2016-10-18 ... | reverse complement strand
ACGCCGCCAATCGGGCGACAATCCGCGACAAAACCGCCCGGATCGCCCGGATCGCCCGGATCGCCCGGATCGCCCGGATCGCCCGAATCGCCCGAATCGCCCGGATCGCCCGGATCACCCAGACCAGCCCAGCGGGCGAAACGACGCCCCGCGTGGCCAGGGAAACCAAGGAAAATGACCATGTCCCTTGTGCGCAACTGTCTGGCCGCCGGTGCGGCGCTTTTGTGTCTCGCCGCGCAGGCCCAGGTGCTGCGCTGCACCGACGCGCGCACCGGCCAGGTCACCTACACCGACGGCGCCTGCACGGGCGCCGCATCGGTGCGCGAGGTCGAGCCCCGCAAGACACCGCAGCAAATCCGGCTGGAGCGTGAGCAGGCCGCCGAAGCATTGGCACGCAAGCAGCAGCAACAGCAGGCCGAAGCGGCCGCCCGGCAAATCGACGCCGACCGCGACGCCCGGCGTGAACGCGAACTGGCAGAGCGTGCCACCCGCCCGACAGCGCGCCCACAGGACTATGCGCGGTCCGCCGAATGCGCCCGGTCGCGCCGCAACCTCGATGTCGTCGTCAGCAGCACCAGCGGCACCTACGACCAGAACCTGCGGGTGGAAACCGCACAGCGCCAGGTCGATCTGGACTGCCTGGGCCCCGAGGCCTATGCCGAGGTGGAAAAAGCCCGCGCGGCCAGGCAGGAGACGGCCCCTTCGGTGGTGGTGATTCCGCCGCGCCACCCGGTCTACACCAGACCAGCCCCACCGCCGCCACCGCACAAGTTCACGCAGTGCAACGTGTTTCGCTGCTACGACAGCCAGGGCAACAGCTACCCACGCTGAACGCCCGGACGGCACCGAGATCGTGAACATGTTCTGAAAGCGCAGATCAGGCGCGCAGGCCCTGCGCCACGGTGGGGTAGCGCAGCCGCAGGCCCAGCTCGCCCAGCAGCCGCTGGTTGTCAAGCCGGCGCGATTCGCTCATGAAGCTCAGCAGCATCACCGGCAGCGCATCCTGCGCCGTGCTGCGCGGCAGCCGGGGCGGGCGCGGCAGGCCATACAGGTCGGCGGCCAGATCGAAATAATCGCCCATCTTCATCTCGCTGGCATCGCTGGCGTTGTAAACCCGCTGGGGCCTGCCACGCCACAGCGCAGCCAGGCAGGCGCGCGCCAGGTCGTCCGCATGGATGTGGTTGGTGTACACATCGTCTTGCGCCATCAGCACGGGGGTGCCCTTGCGCAGTCGCGCCTCGGGCGTTCCGCCCTCGCGGTCGGGCGCGTAGATGCCCGGAATGCGCAGGATGCTGGCGCGCACACCGGCGCGCCCCAGGTGGCGCACGGCGCGCTCGGCATCCACGCGGCGCTGGGCCCGGGGCGTGCCGGGCGCCACGGCGCGGGTTTCGGGCACCCGGGCGCCCGCGCAGTCGCCATACACCCCGCTGGTCGAGGCATACACCAGCGACACGGGCAGGCTGCGCAGCCGCAAGGCCCGCGCCAGCGCCACGGTGCGCGGGTCGCGCCACCAGGCTGCGCTGCCACCTTCTCCCGGCGGGGGCGCCAGGTGCACCACCCGGGTGGCCAGGCCCGACAGGCGGCGCAGCGTGGCAGCGTGGTCCAGGTTGCCCACCAGCGGTGTCACCCCCTGCGCACGCAGGCTGCCCACGCGCTCGGCCTGTGAGGTGAGCGCCAGCACACGCAGGCGCTGCGCGCCCGGGCCGGTCAGCAGGGTGCGCGCCACGCGCTGGCCCACATCGCCATAGCCCACAATCAGCAGGCGCTCGCGGCGAAAGCGGGACGGCAGCGCGCCCAGCCCGCTGGCCAGGGCCACGGTGCTCATTGGGGCGCCTCCGGGCTGCTGCACACTGCACTGCGCGCTGGCTTGAAGCGGTTCGGCGCTGCGCTCACGCGCCCGCCTGCCATGAAAGAGCCATGCACACCAGCTGGCACGGGTATGCAGCAGCCAGGCGGCGCGGCCTTTGCGCCGTTAAGAGGACGATCAGGTTCTGAGGGCAAAATCGGGAGCATTCGCATGAAGGCAGCTTGAAGAATCTTCCATTTGATTAGCAACTGATGTTACGCAGCCGCCCTGAACTGCTGAAGCTGGGCGTAGGCGGTGCGCGATGCGTTGATGAGAAGCTTGCGACAAAGCGCAAAGGGATTGAGCTTCGCGAGTTCAAATCCAGGTCAGCTTTTTTCATCTGCACAGCCTATCAGGTGGGGACTGCGTAACATCAATCAGTTAGTCATCACGCTGGCCATATCCTCCCCTCATTGCAGCCAATCACCCCACGGGCCACCAGTCCATTGACTGCCTCTCTGGCGCGAGTTGCGCGGCGGTCGGTCTGGCATGTCAGCCTTGCAGCGCCAGCAGATACAGCGGCCTCCAGTTCGATGCACGGCCGCAGCGGCGGGGCTCCAGGCTTGCCTGTTTGCCCATCCATGAACATCGGGCGCAGGGCATCAAGAATCACCCGCTGATTTCCACCCTGGGGCAGCTTCACGGCGCGCATATCCTGGACGGCGGTGTCACGCACCACCACGCACGATGTAATGGCCTCGCCGGTCGGCTCAGTGCCCAGCACCTTCACGGCCAGCTTGAACGGGTGTTCCTCCCCGTCTTGCCCGTCCTTGGATTTCGCCACCTTCCATCTTCCATTCCCTGCGGTCGCCTTCGCGTGAAACTTCGATGGCGGCATCCATCGCAGCAAATAGCGTCGTGCCCGTCACGCTGCGCCGGGTCGTTTTGCGCTGCACTTCGCGCAGCCGCAATGGGCGGTCACGCCCGGCCAGAGCGCAGTGCTGTACGACGGCGAAATGCGCCTGAGCGGCGGTGTGATCGCAAAAGCAAAATCGGGCTTTGGCGCCCGCCCAGCCTGCGCAGGCAGCTATCAATTCATGAGCACTGCCTGATCATGCGCGCTGGTGGCGCGGCGCTCAGGCGCGCGGCCCGAAACCCATGCGGCCGAGTGTGTTGTCGCGCTGCACGTAATGGTGAAGCAGCGCCGCGGCCGCATGCAGGCCGATGAGGAAGTAGCCGACAGTGGCCAGGGTTTCATGCACTTCCTTGAGTGTGTCGCCCAGCGTCTTGTCCGGCGCCAGCAGCTGCGGCACCGCCAGGCCCCAGAAGCTGGCCGGCACGTCGCGCGCATTCACCGTGAGCCAGCCCAGGATCGGCAGGCCGATCAGCAGGCCATAGAGCAGCACCTCGATCACCAGCGCCACCTTCTCCTGCCAGACCGGCGGCGGCGGCACGATGGGCGGGCGCTCCGTCGCCAGGCGCACCACCAGCCGCAACGCGGTGACGACCAGCACCGTCAGCCCCAGGGTGAAGTGCCAGTGGGCCATGGCGGTGCGCTCGGCGCTGCCGCGCGGATAAATGCCGCGCAGTTCCATCAGCGCATACACCGCGATCATGAGCAGCAAGGTCAGCCAGTGCAGCGCCACCAGGGTCGGGGCAAAGCGGGGAAAGCGTGGGGTGGTCGTGGATGGACTCATGTGCAGCTCCGGTAGGTGCGCCTGGGCGCGTGGACAGATGCAGCAATGGTAAGGGATGCAGAAATGCCAAATATCCCATTTCTGGCGGCACTGGCGGGCGCCATAAACGGGTTATTGGCAATTTCCGCATCCCTAACTACGAAAAATGAACACAACCTGAAGGGCGACAGGTCCGCCACCACCTTCACGCAGCAGGCGTGGGGCGCCTGTGGTGCGGGCCAATCAGGTCTGGAGTACGGACATCACCTACGTGCGGCTGGAGCGAGGCTTTGCCTACCTGGTGGCTGTGATCGACTGGTATTCCCGGCGGGTGCTGAGTTGGCGCATCAGCCATCAGCATGGACGGTCGGGGTCGGGCGTACGACAACATCTTTGTGGAGCGGCGTTGGCGCAGCGTCAAGCACGAAGACGTGTACCGGCTACGCCACGATGGGTGAACTGCTGCTCGGGCTGACAAAATACTTTGCCTTCTACAACGCCGAGCGCCCGCATCAATCTCTGGGAAATCAGACTCCGCAAGAGGTTCACAAGACTTCAAGCGGCGGCGGTGCGATGATCGTGGATAAATACCGGACCACCGAAAAAACCCCGGTTGCGCTTCGCTCCTGCGGGACTGCGTTCGAGAAAGTCAAGATTGAGAATGAGTCAGCAATACCAAATGCAAAAACCGGGGCAGTGCCGCAAAAACCGGGGCAGTGCCGTCCAGCTGCGAGAAGTCGAGTGCAACTTAAACTGCCATCAAGTCTGTCCTGACTCTGGGGTCCACTTCAGTTGCTAATCAAGATAGCCCAAGGATACCCACAACATGACCAGCGCCGAGACTGCCACCGCAGCATTCCAGATCACCGTGCAACCCAGCGGCCGCGCCTTCAGCGCCAATGCCGACGAAACCATCCTGACTGCGGCCATCCGCAGCGGTGTGGGCCTGCCCTATGGCTGCAAGGACGGCGCCTGCGGCTCGTGCAAATGCAAAAAAATCAGCGGCACCGTGCACCATGGCGCACACCAGTCCAAGGCCCTGACGGCCGACGAGGAAGCTGCGGGCTTCGTGCTGACCTGCTGCGCCCATCCCCTGACCGACGTGGTGCTCGAATCGCGCCAGGTCACCGACGAGAGCGCCTACCCCATCAAGAAGATGCCGGTGCGCGTGGCCGCCTTCGAGAAAAAATCGCACGACGTGATGCAGGTGCGCCTGCAGCTGCCCGCGGCCGGCACCTTCCGCTACCACGCGGGGCAATACATCGAGTTCATTTTGCAAGATGGCTCGCGCCGGGCCTATTCCATGGCCAACGCCCCCCACACGCAGACCGAGGCGCCGGGGCTGGAGCTGCATATCCGCCACATGCCAGGCGGCAAATTCACCGACCATGTCTTCGGCGCCATGAAGGAAAAGGAAATCCTGCGCATCGAAGGCCCGTTCGGCAGCTTTTTTCTGCGCGAAGACTCGGACAAGCCCATCGTGCTGCTGGCGTCGGGCACCGGGTTTGCGCCCATCAAGGCAATGATCGAGCATATGCAGTTCAAGGGCATCACGCGCCCCACCACGCTGTACTGGGGCGGCCGCCGGCCGGCCGACTTGTACCTGCACGACTGGGTGCTGGCGCGCGCCGCGCAAATGCCAAACCTCACCTATGTGCCCGTGGTGTCGGACGCCCTGCCCGAAGACGGCTGGACGGGCCGCACCGGCTTTGTGCACCAGGCCGTGCTGCAGGATTTTGCCGACCTCTCGGGCCACCAGGTATATGCGTGCGGTGCGCCCATCATGGTGGAATCGGCACGGGCTGCCTACAGCGCCGAGCGCGGCCTGCCGCCGGAAGAGTTCTTTGCCGACTCTTTCACCTCCGAGGCCGACAAGCACGGCTGAGAGGCTGAGCCCATCAAAGTTCGCACGATACCGTGCCGCAGTGATCCTAGGATGATTTTGGCGCCCGCTAAAGCGCCCAGCCGGCGCCCTGCACCCGGTCGATGCGCTGCGCCGCCACGGCCGCCAACTGCTGCGCCGGCACCAGCTCGGGTGCCAGTTCGGCCAGGGGACGCAACGCAAACGCGCGTTCATGCAGCCGGGGGTGCGGCACGATGAGCGTGGGGGTGCAGATCACCTGATCGCCAAACAGCAGGATGTCCAGGTCGATTGTGCGCGGGGCGTTGCGGTAGGGCCGCTCGCGCCCGCCCGCCTGCTCGATCGCCTGCAGCTGCGCCAGCAAGGCGTGGGGCGCCAGGGTGGTGCACAACTGCACCACGGCGTTCAGATAGTCGGGCCCGCCCGCCTCCACGGGCGCGCTGCCATACAGGGATGAAACGCGCTGCACGCATATGCCCGGCAAGGCGCCCATGGCCGACAGCGCGGTGCGCAAGGCGGCCTGGCGATCACCGAGGTTGGCCCCCAGGCCGATCCAGGCAGACACAGCCGCCGGGCCCAAAAGTGAAACGGGGGCCACAGGGGTGGTCTCACCCTGCATCCAAAACCTCCGCTTATTCGCCAGCGGCTGCGGAGGCAGCGCCTTCGCCACTGCCACCACCGGGCTTGCGACGGCGGCGGCGGCGCTTCTTGGGCGCCTCGCCATCGGCCAGCGGGGCAGCAGCGTCGTCGGGCAAAGCTGCCGTGCCGGCCGCTGTGTCACGGGGTGCAGCCCCTGCAGCGGGTGCCGCGCGCGGCACCCGCTTGACCACGGGCTGGGCTTTCTGGCGCGCCTTCTGCTCTTCGCGCGCCTGGTCCATGAGGTCGTCACGGCGCTCATCGCTGGCGCTCTGGAAGTCCTGCCACCATTCGGCCAGGGCTTCATCGACTTCGCCCACATCGGCGCGCAAGCGCAAGAAGTCGAATCCGGCGCGAAAACGCAACTGGTCAACCATGCCAAAGGGCCCGCTGCCCACGCGCTTTTCAAAGCGCGGCTGCATCACCCAGATCTCGCGCATGTCGGCGGCCAGCTTGCCGCGGCCCGACACGTCGCCAATGCGTTTGTCGAACACGTCATCAATTGCGTCCTGCAGCGCTGGCAGCGGGTGCTGGCGCTGGTTCTGGCGCTCCATCCAGCCCTTGTGCACGTCGTCCCACAGCACGCAGGCCAGCAAAAAGCTGGGGGCCACGGGCTTGCCTTCGCCAACGCGGCGATCGGTGTCGGTGAGGGCGGCCTTCACGAAGGGCGTGTCGGCGCGCTGCACCACCACGTCCAGCAGCGGGTAAATGCCGGTGGCCATGCCCAGCTTCTTGAGTTGCTCGATGGTGGCAATGGCATGCCCCGTCTGCAGCAGCTTGAGCATTTCGTCAAACATGCGGCTTTGCGGCACCTCGGCCAGCAGGGCCTGCGACTGCACCAGGGGCGCAGCGGTCTTGGCGTCGATGGTGAAGCCCAGGGCGCCGAGCTTGGCCGCAAAACGCACGGCGCGGATGATGCGCACCGGGTCTTCGCGGTAGCGCGTGGCCGGGTCGCCGATCATGCGCAGCGTCTTTTTCCTGGCGTCCTGCAGGCCCTTGTGGTAGTCCACCACGATCTGGCTCACCGGGTCGTAGTACATGGCGTTGATGGTGAAGTCGCGGCGCGTGGCGTCTTCGTCCTGCGGGCCCCAGACGTTGTCGCGCAATACGCGGCCACTGGCGTCCACGGCATGCTGCATGCCCGACAGCTCGGCCTTGCTGGTCTTTTCGTTGCCCGCCACCTGGCCGGCGGCGGCGTTGTCCAGGTAGGCGCGGAAGGTGGAGACCTCGATCACCTCGTGCTCGCGCCCCCGGCCATGCACCACATGCACGATGCGAAAGCGCTTGCCGATGATGAAGGCGCGGCGAAACAGCCCCTTGACCTGCTCGGGCGTGGCGTTGGTGGCCACGTCGAAATCCTTGGGGCGCAGGCCCAGCAGCAGGTCGCGCACCGCGCCGCCCACGATGTAGGCCTCGAAGCCCGCGTCTTTCAGCGTGTGCACGACTTCGGCCGCGCGCCGGTCCACCAGATCGGGGTTGATGCCGTGAACCGATGCGGGCACCTCTTCGCGCTTGCCGAAATGCGGCTTGCCGCCCGAGGTGCCGGGCGTCGATTTGCCCAGCAGTTTGTCGATGAACTTTTTGATCATGGGTGTGCAGTAAACAGACCTGATTAGCAACATATCTCAGATAAACCCGTTCGCCCTGCGCTTGGCCTGTCCTGAGCCTGTCGAAGGGTCGAAGGGCCGCATCCAAGCAGTGCCCCGGCTTCGACAGGCTCAGCCCGAACGGATGGGAAAGGTATCTGAGACAAGCTGCGAATCAAGTAAACAAATGGAGCGGCGCAAACATGCGGTCAATGTGCGGTCAATGTGCCGTGTCAGGACGCGGCATCCCGCGCGGGGGCGGGCTGCGCGTTCTGGCTTGTGCCGGCCGGGAACAGGTCCAGTATGCGCCAGCCGCGCTCTTGCGCCAGCGCCCTGAGCCGGGCATCGGGGTTGGTGGCCACCGGGTGGTTGACTTTTTCCAGCAGCGGCACATCGTTCATGGAATCGCTGTAGAAAGTGCTCTCCACATCCCCCCACGAAAGCCGCCGCTGGGCCAGCCATTGTTCCATGCGCCGCACCTTGCCTTCGCGCATGGTGGGAATGCCGTCGATTTCGCCGGTGTACCAGCCTTGCGCATCGCGGGCCAGCTGCATGGCCAGCAACTGCTGCACCCCCAGGGCCTGGGCAATGGGCCGGGTCACGAATTCGTTGGTGGCGGTGATGATCAGCACATCGTCGCCGGCCTGCTGGTGCTGGCGCAGCAGATCGCGCGCCTGCGGCTGGATGGCCGGTTCGATCACTTCGCGCATGAACTGCGCATGGGCGGCAGCGGCGGCCTCGGGCCCGCGCTGGCGCAAGGCCGCGGTGGCAAAACGCACATAGTCGTGCACATCGAGCGTGCCGGCCTGGTAATGCGCATAAAACTCGTCGTTGCGGCGCGCAAACTCCACGGGGTCGTTCCAGCCGATGCGGATGGTGAACTCGCCCCACTCGTAGTCGGAGTCGATGGGCAGCAGCGTGTGGTCCAGGTCAAACAGCGTCAGCCGGGGGCGATTGAGCGGGATATCAGTAGTCATTTATTGTGTTGTGAGGCGCGCGCAGCCGATGAAACTGACGCTTTCTGAGGCCAGCGGCCGCCGCGCAAGGGCCGCCCGCCGCGAAGGCGGCGCTTCGCTTGCGTGCGCCGAGAGCGTCCCCCCTGCCGAATCGCGCAGCGATTCAAGAGAGGGGGGAAGGCGCCGAAGGCGACACAGGGGGGTGCTCATCATTCCGATTCCAGCATGGCCTTGAGCAGCGGGATGGTGATGGCACGCTGGGTGCGTAGCGCATAGGCATCGAGCTGGTCGAGCAGTTGCATGAGACTGCCCAGGTCGCGCGAGAAGCGGTTGAGCATGAAGTCCATCACCCCGTCGCCCAAAAACACGCCCCGGGCATCGGCCTCCTGGCGCAGCACCGCGCGGCGGGCGGTTTCGTCGAGCAACTGCAGCTGGAACACATGGCCCCAGCCCAGGCGGCTGCGCAGGTCGTCGCGCAGCGGCAGGTCGGCCGGTGGCAGCTTGCCGGCCGCCAGCACCCCGCGCGGCGTGCCGCTGGCCGGGCTGATGGCGTTCACGAACCAGTTGAAGGCCATGGCCTGCTGGGCGGTGCTGTACAGGTGCACATCGTCCAGGATCACGGCAGTCCAGCGCTCGTCAAACTCTGCGGGCGCCGCCACCGAGGCATCGAGCCAGCCCACGCTGGCGCCCTGGTCGCACAAGGCCTGGTGCACCGCCTTGAGCAGATGGGTCTTGCCGCTGCCCGCCTCGCCCCACAGGTAGGTGGGAACCGGCGAACGGGAGCCCGGCTGGCTGCCCTCCCCCACCCACAGCCGCAGGTGCTGCAGCGCGGCCTCGTTGGGGCCGGCAAAGAAACGCGCCAGGGTGGGCCCCGCCGCCAGGCCAATGTCCAGCGCCAGCTGCTTCATGGCTGCAGCCCGCTGGCACAACGGCCGGCGCAGGGATGGATGACAGGAAACAGCATGGGCTTGAAAGGCAAAACGGAGCGGCAAGTAAGAGGGGAAAGGACGGCGTGCGGTGCACAACCCGTAAAATCTGTGCAAATTTTAGTCTGCCGCGCACGCTGGTCCGTGCCATCCCCGCCATGAGCTCCTCTGCTTCCATCCCCACCCCCCTGTCCTACAAAGACGCTGGCGTTGACATTGACGCGGGCGACGCCCTGGTCGAGCGCATCAAGCCGCTGGCCAAAAAGACCATGCGCGAGGGCGTTCTGGCCGGCATTGGCGGCTTTGGCGCGCTGTTTGAATTGCCCAAGCGCTACCAGGAGCCCGTGCTGGTCAGTGGCACCGACGGCGTGGGCACCAAGCTCAAGCTGGCGTTTGAATGGAACATGCATGACACCGTGGGCATCGACCTGGTGGCCATGAGCGTGAACGACGTGCTGGTGCAGGGTGCCGAGCCGCTGTTCTTCCTCGACTATTTTGCCTGCGGCAAGCTCGACGTGGACACCGCCGCCGCCGTGGTGGGCGGCATCGCCCGTGGCTGCGAGCTCTCGGGCTGCGCGCTGATTGGCGGCGAAACCGCCGAGATGCCCGGCATGTACCCCGCCGGCGAATACGACCTGGCCGGCTTTGCCGTGGGCGCCGTCGAAAAGTCCAAAATTCTCACAGGCAAGGATGTGCAGCCCGGCGACATGGTGCTGGGCCTGGCGTCAAGCGGCGTGCATTCCAACGGTTTCAGCCTGGTGCGCAAATGCATCGAGCGCGCCGAGGCAGCAGGCACCATGCCCGCCACGCTGGACGGCAAGCCCTTCAGGCAGGCCATCATGGAACCCACGCGCCTGTACGTGAAGAACCTGCTGGCCGCGCTGGCGCAGCACCCGCATTCCGGGGATGCCGCCTCGCCCGGCGGCATCAAGGCCCTGGCCCACATCACCGGTGGCGGCCTGCTGGAAAACATTCCCCGCGTGCTGCCCGAAGGCACGGCCGCCCACCTGCAAAAGGGCAGTTGGCCGCAGACCGAGCTGTTCGCCTGGCTGCAGAAAACGGCGGGCATCGACGACATCGAGATGAACCGCACCTTCAACAACGGCATCGGCATGGTGGTGGTGGTGGATGCCGCTGCTGCCTGCGCCACGGCCGCCACGCTGCGCGCCGCGGGCGAGCAGGTGTATGCCATTGGCACGATTGCACCGCGCGGCGAAGGTGCTGCCGTGGTGGTGCGCTAACACCGCACAGGCCCCGATGGCGCCGCGCTCCCGCTCCGACACCACAGCCATTGCGCTGGCGGCACCATCCTCCCGCCCCGTGGCGCGCAGCATCGAGGCCGCCAGCTACCTGCTGATGGCCGCAGCCCTGCTGTTGATCATGTGGCGCGGCCTGCTGCCCGGCCTGCTCTGTGTGTGCCTTGGTTTCCTGCTGACGCGGGCCTTCAGCGGCTGGTTCGCCCGGCTGCGGCGCCCGCCGTCCCATGCCGGCGTGCCGCCGCGCGGTGCCCAGGTGGCTGCCGCTGCGCTGGTCATGCTCAGCCCGCTGGTGCTGCTGACGGTGGGCCTGACCCAGTCGCGCAGCCATGTGGTCGAGCTGCCGCAGCAATACCGCGAGCTGCTGGACTACATGGCGCGCACGGTGCTGGAACTGCGCCTGAAGCTGCCCGCCGACATGGCCGTGTACCTGCCCGAGGGCGCCGCCGAAATCCAGCGCGCCATCGCCAGCTACCTGGGCGCCAAGGCCGGCGCGCTGGCCATGGCGGGGCGTGCCTGGCTGGCGGGCCTGCTGTTTGCCTATGTCGGCCTGCTGATTGGTGCGCTGGCCGCCGTGCGCCCGCCAGCGCTCGCGCGCGGCCCCCTGGCGCAGCAACTGGCGCTGCGCATCACCCGTTTTGGCGAGGCCTTCCGGCAAATCGTGGCGGCGCAGTTCTGGATCGCGGCCTTCAACACCCTGCTCACCGCCCTGTTCCTGCTGCTCGTGCTGCCCTACTGGGGCCTGCGCCTGCCCTACGCGCCGGTGCTCATCACCTTCACCTTCGTGGCCGGGCTGGTGCCCATCGTGGGCAATCTGGTGTGCAACACGGTCATCACCATCGTGGGGCTGTCGGTGTCGCCCATGGCGGCCGCCGCCTGCCTGGGTTTCCTGGTCCTCATCCACAAGGCCGAATATGTGATCAATGCCAAGGTGGTGGGCAGCCGCACGCAGATGGGGGTGTGGGAGCTGCTCAGCGTGATGTTTGTGGCCGAGGCCGTTTTTGGCCCGGCGGGGCTGGTGGCTGCGCCGCTGTTTTACGCCTACCTCAAGAAAGAACTGGTGGCGGCGCGGCTGGTGTAGCCCTCGCCCGCCGTTCAGGGGCTTGGGCTCCCCGCCGCAGCGAACGGCTGGCGCGCACTGCACCGGTTTGCTGCTGGGTGTGGTGCAGCACAGATATTAAGCAAAAATGATCCTAAAAACGGCAGTTGGATGCGCCCGCCGGTGCCGTGATCGGGGTGCC
>WOYI011379027.1_pt1 | contig 11937 bp, 16 predicted proteins | sample 6423411 | NCBI WGS metagenome assembly WOYI01 (sample SAMN13441803, study PRJNA592873) | oil field metagenome | biome: oil field; feature: oil-well bore; material: oil-contaminated soil; isolation source: oil-contaminated soil from oil-well borehole | place: Germany: Wietze | collected 2016-10-18 ... | reverse complement strand
GGGCCTGGCTGACCGGTGTGGCCATCGTGACCAGCCGATTCGGCGATGCCTTTCATGGCATGACGGCCAACAGTTTCAATTCCCTCGCGCTGGACCCGCCAACTGTGCTCGTGACGCTGCGCCATCGCACCCACACTCAGCAGCTGGTCCGCAAAAGCCGGGTCTTCGCCGTGAGCATCCTGGATTTCCACCAGGTCAGTCTGGCCAAGCGCTTTGCCGGGCAATCAGAGACCCATAAACCCCGTTTCGAGGGTGTGGAGACTTTCGAGCTGGCCACCGGCGCACCCCTGATCCAAAGCGCGATCGCCTACCTCGACTGCAAAGTCGTTCAGGACTTTGATATCGGCGATACGACGGTGTTCATCGGAGAGGTCGTCGCCTCCCGGATCAACCCCGGTGAAGGGAAAGAACCCCTGCTCTATTTCAACCGGCAGTGGAGGAGAATGGAGAGACCATGACAGGCCACCTTGAACAGACAGCCCAAGCGCTCCTTTTAAAGATCGCCCGAGAATCGCTTACCCTGTCCGTCCAAGGTCACGCCCTGCCGGCGCTCAACCTGGCCAGCCTGCCAAAGCCGCTCCAGGCCAACGGCGCTTCCTTTGTCACCCTGACAGAAAGCGGCCAATTGCGCGGCTGCATCGGGACGCTGGAGGCCTATCAACCCCTGGCGCTGGACGTGCAGGAACATGCCATGGCCGCGGCCTTGCAGGATTACCGCTTCCCGCAGGTCCGGCCGGATGAGCTCCCGCGAATTGAAATCGAAGTTTCTGTCCTGACCCCCAAAGTTTCGTTGGACTACGAAACGCCCCAGGAGCTGGTCCAAAAACTTCAGCCAGGGATAGATGGCGTGGTGCTCCAAGATGGCTTCAGGAAGGCTACCTTTCTCCCCCAGGTTTGGGAGCAGCTGCCACAGCCCGAAAAGTTCCTCGCGCACCTCTGCCAAAAAATGGGGGCTTCCCCGGATCTCTGGCAAAAGAAACACCTGACAGTCTTCACCTATCAGGTGCAGGAATTTCACGAATAATTTTTGAAAAGAAAGGAAAGAAAAGAGGGTCACCCAATTTGGGCGGCCCTCTTTTTGATCAGCAAGGATTATTCGACGGCGTCAACAACTTCGACCGTTTCAACAAAAGCCGGTCTTGAGGCGGCATAGGCCTGACCGAGCAGATGCATCACAATCGCGTTGCCATAGGCCGTGGTCAGCAAAGCGCCAATGCCGCAGGCGATACTGCCCAACGGCGCAATGATGCCGATGGCCAGCAGATAACCAGCTACCACCAAAAGCCAGGAGACAAATGATTTCTTCAGCATGGCAAAGAGTTCTTTAAATTGGAAAGCGGCTCCAAATTCACCCTTGGCGATATAGTTGGCAATGCCAGCCCAACTCAGGAATGCAACCAGCAGGCCAAAGAGCAGGCCGAACAAACCTGAGCAGCCGCCGAGAACGTAAAGAAGAGCGCTCACTCCTGCACGGGAATTATTTGACGCAGCGGAGAACAAACCGGCTGAAATGGCCACCAGAATGACGACAGGCAAGCTGTAAATAAGTCCAGCAAGGGAAATCATAAAGCCTTTGCCAAGATCGGCGCCGAATTCCAGTTCAGGAAGGGCATTCTCAGCCTCACCGTCCATCACCTTTTTGGCGGCTTTCGCGGCCCAGCCCACCAGAATGAAGGGACCGATCACCGGGATCAGGCTGCAAAGCGCCGGAATGGCTACTTTTCTAAACCACTCAGGGTCCTTGAAGACATAACTGAATGCAAGACCGAAATCCATAATCTCTTCTCTCCTTTGACCTTATGATTAATTGTCTGATAAAACCAATATACAATAGTTACCACCCGAAATCAACAAAAAAGGTGCGGATAATTTTACCTGGCACCTTTTTCGTCCAAAATCTAAACTTCATAACTGGGTGAACTGGTCCACTTTGATCACAAAAATGGTTGCCCGTTTCTCGTCCGGCTGATTGGGCTTTTTGCAGCTCTTTCGGATCAGATCCAAAGCGCTTGCGACCCGGTCATCTTCCACCCCGATCAGCAGGGTGCTGCGGCCGCTGCGGAGGAACCCGCCCGTGGAAGCGATAAAGGTGACCCGGAAGTTTTCTTTGGTCAGCGCACGAGAGACGCTGTCATTATCTTCATCTTTAATAATGGCAATGATTAATTTCATCGCTAAAATTCCTCATACTGTTCGACTTCAATTGAAAAGATATTCGCTCCGCCGATGGTGATCGGCGTGGGTGCGGGCATGGGCAGGGGCGCGTTTTCCATCGGCACGGCGATGAAGGCCACCCTCTGCCGGCAGGTCTGATTCAGCAGATCAATGGCTTTTTCCGCATCGTCGCTTTGAACATCAATCATCAGGGTCGCATTCTTGCGGCCGAGGAAGCCCCCAACGCTGGGCAGCCTCGTCACGCTGATGCCCTCATCCGTCAATGATTGGATAGCCACGTCCGCATCCTGCCCCTGGACAACAGCGATCATCAGATCGCGTTTGGGTTGTTCCGATCCAGTTGCTGGTTCCATAATCTTACCTTTTTACGATCCTTTTTCGTGATAAATGGGATGGCTTAAGTATACCTCAAACCCATTCCGATTCAATTCCGCCTGGTTCAGTTTAGGCCTAGTCAAACCAGTCCACCACCATATCTTCCAGGTCATCCAGGTCCACCTCTCCCTCGGCCACCACCTTGCCGCAGACCGCCACACCCACCTGGCGGACAGTCGCGGGGTTGCCGGAGACCAGAGGGTGCCACCAGGCCAGCGGCCGGCTCTCGGCCACGCGCCGGTAGGCGCAGCTTTCGGGCAGCCAGGAAAGCTGACCGACCAGGTCCGCGGAAAGCCGCAGGCAGTCCGGCACGAGCCGGGACCGGTTGGCGTAATCCGAGCAACGGCAGGTGTTCAGGTCCAGCAGGCGGCAGGCCACATTGGTGTAATAGACCTCCCCGCTGTCGACATCTTCGATCTTATGCAGGCAGCACTTGGCGCAGCCATCGCAAAGCGACTCCCACTCTTCAGCCGTGAGTTCTGCCAGTTTCTTTTCTTCCCAAAAGCGGTTCAATTGGTCGCTCAATGCCACCATCCTGTCTCATAATGCTGTTCTCTTTTATAGCACGGCTCCCCGGCCTTGTCCACAGTTCAGGGGGTCGGATTGTCATTCTGAAATAATGACGTTATACTTAAGAGGTGGTCAAACGTATCCAGGAGAAACTCATGGCTGGTAAGCAAATGACAAAAATTGACATCAATTCTGCATCTCAGGAAGAGCTGGTCGCCATCAATGGCATCGGTGAAAGCCTCGCCCAAAAGATCGTCGAAGGACGGCCTTATGCCCGGCTCAAGGACCTTTTAAACATCTCGGGGATCAGCGAGAAAAAGCTGGAAACGCTTTCGGGTTCCCTGAAGGTCGCCGTGGCTCCCGCACAGGCCGAGCCAAAACCGCTTGAACCTCCTGACCGCACTTCCGCTGCCAAACCCTTTACCAAAGTGGGTGATACGGAAGCCTTTGTCTTCCTGGAAGACCGCAACGAACGGCAGGATGCCTTCCTGATCATCTTTGGCGGCTTCATCCTCGGCCTGATCCTCCTTCTCCTCCGCCGTTCATCCGATTAATTAATCCATCTACACCGTAAAACAGCACCTCCGGTCGCGTCTTGGCAGGGGGTGTTTTCATTGCTGCTAAATTATTAGGAATGATTGACGCTGGTCAATATAAGGCCGGATTCTTAAAAGGAATGAGCGCCAGGACCACTGCCTGCTCATAGAGGGACGTGCGGGTCTCCACGTTCCCCGTCAGCAGGCCCACGGCGCCGTTCTGCTGCTTGGAGTTGGATTTGCCAAAGACCCGGTCATCGGCATCGCCCAGTTCCAGCCCCGCTTCCACCAGCTTCTGCACTTCGGGCGGCAGGCGAAAGGCTGCTGCCCGGGCCTTGCTCTCCCGTTCCCGGCTGAAGACCTCCACCCAGGCAAAAGCCACCAGTTCACCATCCTGGATCTCGCATCCGCCCTCCACACCCGCCCAGAAATCAGCATCTGGCCACGCTTCCCTGGCCCGGTGCACCCTGTTTTGCGCGCCTTGCCGGGTTTCGAGGTCTGTCATCGGTTGAACGGAGACGCCGGAAGGGACAGAGACGGTTTCCACAGTGAAATCTTCTCCGGGGAAGAGGCGCTCAAAGGCCCCCAGGACCGCGTCCGCTTTGACGGGGTTGAGAGAAGCGACAACGATTTTCTTCAAAGCGGGTTCACCCTTCAAGTTTGGGCAATTCGATGGATTGCTGGTATTGATACTTCCCCTTTTTATCCGCATAGGAGATCTCGCATTCCTCATCGGACTCAAAGAACAGCACCTGGGCAATCCCCTCAAAGGAATAGATCTTGGCCGGCAGCGGCGTGGTATTGGAAATTTCGAGAGTCACAAAGCCTTCCCATTCCGGCTCGAAGGGGGTCACATTGACGATGATGCCGCAGCGGGCATAGGTGCTCTTCCCCACGCAGATCGTCAGCACGCTGCGGGGAATGCGGAAGTATTCCACCGTGCGGGCCAGGGCAAAGGAGTTGGGCGGGATGATGCAGACATCCCCCTTGAAGTCCACCATGGACTGAGGATCAAAGTTCTTGGGGTCCACCACGGCGGAATAGACATTGGTGAAGATCTTATACTCATCGGCCACCCGGATGTCATAGCCATAAGAGGACGTGCCAAAGGAGATCACCCCTTCTCGGACCTGCCCCTCTTCAAAAGGCTCGATCATCGCCTGCTCCATCGCCATCCTGCGGATCCAACGATCTGGTTTGATGCTCATAAAGATTACTCCTTTGAAAACAGAATTCCTGATAATGATAATCGCTTCATTTCGGGGGAAGCTTAATAAATCCCAGCGACCCGGGGGAGAGCGTAAATGTCACCTGAACATAGCCATTTGAAATATAGGCCAGGCGGTAGTCGCCCGGCGGCAGGTCTGTGATCGCAAAATTCTCATTGGAAACCGGGTTAGCGTTCACGCCGGCGGGGTAGTACGTGATGGGATAGAACCGCTGCGCCAGCGACCCGTCCGGGTTGAAGCGTTCCAGGGAAAACGTGAACTGGTCGATGGACTGCCCCCAGGCATCCAACAGCAGGCCGGCCAGGGCTGCGCCCTCACCGCCCGCGTTGGGGTCCAGCGGCGCCAGCCAGAGGACCGGGTTGGTCGTATGGGCATAATCGTTCTCGTCCAGGCGGACCTCGAAGTGCAGGTGGGCGCCATCCGCCGCGCCTGTCATGCCTACCTTGCCGATCTGCTGACCCAGGGTAACCCTTTCGCCTACAGAAACATCCATTTCTGAAAGGTGGGCATAGAGGGTACAGAGGTCCCGGCCTTCAAACAGCCCGGCATGCCGGATGATCACCACATTGCCATAGAACCCGGTGTAGGGACCCAGAACGATCAGGTCATCCTGCCCGGCAAAGACCACCTCCCCATCCTGCGCAGCCAGCACGGGAGTCCCCGCGCCGTTGGGGAATTCCACGCCATGATGTGGTTCCAGAGTGCCGTTGCGGGTGCTGGCGTAAGGATAGGTCGGGTCGATCGTCTGGTTGCCCTCCGGGCCAATCGGGCGCGCCAGGAGGCCCGGCCAGGACGCAGAGCAGAAAGTCTCCCCACAATCCAAATCCGGCGGCAAGTCCGGGGTCGGTTCCGGGGTGCCGGTTGGACTCGGCTCGGGGGTGAAGGTTCGGGTGGGCAGGGGTTCAAGGGTGGCCGTTGCGGTAAATCCCGGCGTAACGCTGGGTGCGCTTTCCGCCACCTGCGGTGTCGCAACGGGCTGGCAGGCAGCCGCCAATCCAAGGGTTACCCCTAAAACAATAAGCGCTTTCAATCGCATAAGATTCAGGAAAGCCCCAGGCCCCCGCGTTCCGACAGGATCGCTCTCACTTCCTTATCCAGCTTATCCGCCTGCTTCGCAATGGTTTTCAGTTCATTGAGCATCCGGGCAGCCTGGGTCTCTTTTTCCAGCCCCAAAAGGTTGATCCGGACGTTCAAACCTGCGCCCCTGAGCGCGGCCTGGCAGAATGCGGCCGCCGTTCCGGCGTCGGAAATGGCATTGACATTGCCGATCCTGGCAACTTTCACCGCCAATTTGAGCACTTCCAGCGTCTCGCGGGTGACCTGCATGGGCACTTCGGCCGCATGGATGGAAGCCGCCTGGATCGCCCTGATCCGACTGGATTTCTGCTCCTCCGTATCGCTGGGCAATCGCCGGGCGGACATATAGCCTTCAAAGGCGGCGGCATCCCTCTTCACAGCCTCCTGCAAGGAAGCCTTCAATTCGCCAGCCGCATCGATCACAGGCCAAATCTCATTTTCCACGTCCGCATACTTCTTCTTCCCGACGGTCAGACGACCCACCATCGCGACCAGCGCGGCCGCCATCGCCGCGCCATAGGCCGCCGCGGAGCCGCCGCCCGGCGTGGGCGTCCCGGCTGCGAGCGCATCCAGGAACTGGTTGGCCTCTTCGGCCAGGGTTTCATCCTGGGAGGGCGCGCCCTGTTCAAACAGGCGGGATTCAAGAATCTGGTTCGGCTCAAACTGATCCATCTGCAGATACCAGACGGCCGCGTCCACCAGCGCCTCGTAGGGAATCAAGCCCACCAGCTCGGAATGATGAACCTGTACGCCGTAGCGCTGCGCCTCGCGGCGGATCATTTCCACCACTCTGGCCATCGAGGTCCGATGGAAGTTGGTCAGGTTCATCGAGACCTGCGCCCGGCCTTCCACCAAAACGCCCATCGCTTTGATAAAGTGCAAGCCGCCGGATGAGTTGCGGATCACCCGGGCGATCTTATTTGCAATCGAGACATCGTCCGTCGTCAGGTAGACATTGAAGGCGATCAGCGGCTGCCGGGCGCCGATCACTGTTGCGCCCGCCCCCGTGAGTTTTTCCGGGCCGAAGTCCGGTTTGCGGGCAGGGTTGATGCCGATCTCTTCCTTTAAACCCTCATACTGGCCCCGGCGGATATTCTCAAGGTTGGTTCGCTCCGGGCTGGTTGCCGCTTCTTCATAAAGGTACACGGGAATGCCCAGCTCTTCGCCCACCCGTTTGCCCAGCCTGCGGGCCATTTCGATACATTCCACCATCGTCACGCCGGAGATGGGCACAAAGGGCACCACATCCGTCGCGCCGATCCGGGGATGCTCCCCTTTGTGATGCTCCAGATCAATCAATTCGGCAGCCTTGGCAATCGCCTCGTAGGCCGCCGCTTCCACCACCTCCGGCGCGCCGACAAAGGTCACCACCGTGCGGTTATGGTCAATATCGGAGTGCTGGTCCAATACCCGAACGCCGGCAACAGCATTGACCGCATTCATGATCTCAGCGATGACTTCCGGCCTTCTGGCTTCAGAAAAATTGGGGATACATTCAACAATCGGTTGCGGCATTTGGCCTCCTGCCAGCTTTTTTTCCATTATACCCATATTCTCAGTTCCCCCTCCGTCCAAATATCAATTGCTGATTAACAGTAAAAAGCCACTCAAAAAGTGGCTTTTTCTTTTACTGTTTTCAGGGTCGGCTAATCAACTTCGAAAACGATTTCGGCGCTGTTGATCAGGATGTCGGAAATCGGGCAGCGGGCGTCAACCTTTTCAAAAAAGGCTTTCTTTTCCTCAGCACTCAGATCGGCATCAATGTGCGCTTTGACGCGGGTCTCAGTGAAGCCTGCGCGGCCCTCTGTGGTTTTACCCATCAGGTAATCAGTATCAATATCCGCTTCCACCTCAACGGAAAATCCCTTAAGGTCAATGCGTTCCTGTTTGGCAACGATCGCTGCGACCATACCGAGGCAACTGCCCAATGCTGCCAACTGATATTCCAGGGGGTTGGCGCCTTCGTCCTTGCCGCCCATCTCAGGGGGCTGGTCAACGATCAGGACATGTCCGCCCGCGGTAACATCAATCCGCATGCCACCCTTCCAGATCGAATCAACTTTCATTGTCTTTATCATAGTTTATCTCCATTCCTCATTTTTAGGGAACTTGAAAAAGACCTTCAAAAAAAACACTATCATTATACCGATCCTTTGCAAAGTTCAACACAGGTCACTAAAGTAAGTTTTTATCTTGAGGCATTACGCAGGCAGCCCTGGGGAATCATCAAAAGAAAGCCAGAAGCCCTTCGCCAGCTTCACTTTTTGTGATCAATGCTTTGTTTAACAAAAGTAGAAATTGATTTTGTGTAAGTGTTTGCGGTTAAAAATAAATATTGTCAATAATTGCATTGACAATATTGAAGTTTGTGTTACACTAAGAGAGTGGTGTTCCACAGATCTTGAATTATCTTTATCAGATTATTGATAAAATGAGTATCCTCATCAATATTTTCAATAAGGATTATAACCTCTTATTTGAAACCCGGTCAGTCGGCTTGTAAGTGAGGAGGCCGCTATGCAGCAATTACCTGAAAAATGTCCCATCTGCCATTCCGATATCCTGGTCACCCGGTTCTTTTGTCCCCGGTGTGATTCAGTCATTGAAGGCCATTTCCAGCCGCATTCCGGCCCTTTCTCCGAACTCACGGATGAACAGGTCAATTTCGTTCTGACCTTTGTGCGCTGTGAGGGGCGTTTCAACCGGATGGAAGAGGAACTCAGCCTCTCCTACCCCACACTGCGCAACCGCCTTTATGAAGTCATCCGAGCCTTGGGGTTTGAACCCGGCAAAGAAGAAGAACCCACGCTCTCCCCCGAAGATCGCCGCAGGATCCTGGACGATCTCGAACAAGGCAAAATCTCTCCCCTCCAGGCCCAGCAGCTCCTCTCTGGCCTTGAGGTGGAATCCAGGAAAGGAGAATAGACATGGCCTCAACTGAAGAAAGAATGCGCATCTTGATGATGATCCAGGAAGGAAAGATTTCCGCGGCAGAAGGCGCCCGTCTCATCGAAGCCTTGGAAGAGATCAGTGAACCCTCAGCCCCGGCCAGTCCGCCCTCCGCCGCCGGCCCTACAGGTGGAAAAAAGCCCCACTACTTGCGGGTGCTCATCACCGACACCGACACCGGCAAAGCCCGCGTCAATGTCAGCCTCCCCGTCTCTCTGATCAATTCAGGATTGCGGATGGGTGCCCGGTTTGCACCCGAAATCGAAGGTCTCGATATGGAAGATCTGAACGCCTGGTTGAACTCCGGTGAGATCGGCCAAATCGTGGATGTCTTTGACGAGGAAGACGGCGAACACGTCGAGGTTTTCCTGGAATAACTTTTCCGCTATCCGACAGCCCTGAATATGGACCCCTTACACTCTGCCGCCAGAGGTTTATTGACTGCACCCTGTTGCAGCCAGACAAATACCCCAGGGCATCCTTCCATGACTCCTGTTGGCCCTTATCTTCACCAAAATACCGCCCAAATCACTGCCTGGCTGAAATTCAAGCTGCCCAAAACCCAGGCGTTCAAGGCCTGGCGACCTCCGATAGGTACGGACTGGCCCTGTCGCCGATGCGACCAACAACCAGCTCTGGTTTATCATCGACAGGGTCCTGACCATTACGGCCAGCCTGATCGCCCTCTTTGTCCCGGCCATCCGCAAATGGGGTGAAGAAGACGATTTGGACCGAAGGGCAGAGGCGGAACCTGCTGAGGCAAAGACCTGCCGCAAACAGGCCGCCCTCCGGCGGCGACCCATCGTCCGCCAACGCCCCCATCGAGTTGGGGGTATTCCATTTAAATTGACCGGGCTTGAGACATCCAAAAGCTCCCCTGTTGACGAATGCCCCGCCCTGTGCTAGACTACTTTTAGGTAAGCCTAAATAATAGTTTTACCCTTCCATAAAGGATTCTCATGCCAAAAGAATTAAGCCCCAACATCCAGGATTATTTGAAGCGGATCTATGAACTGACCCGTGATGGCGGGCTGGCAACGACCAGCGAATTGGCGGACCTGATGGCCATCTCCCCCGCCTCGGTCACCAATATGCTCCAGAAGCTGTCCAACACCGAGCCGCCTTACCTTACCTACACCAAACATCAGGGGGTGCGGCTGACCGAAGCTGGCAGAAGAGCGGCGCTCAAAATTCTGCGCCGCCACAGGCTGCTCGAGGAATTCCTGGTGGCCAAGCTGGGGTACACCTGGGATGAAGTTCATGCCGAAGCCGAAATTTTGGAACACGCCATGTCGCCCCTGCTGGAAGAACGCATGGATGCCGTCCTCGGCCACCCGGAATTCGATCCGCACGGCGATCCGATCCCGGATTCCAACCTGGATATCCCCGTGATCCAGCAAACTTCGCTCGCTAACCTCAAAATTGACCAAGGCGGGAAGATCCTGCGGGTGCCCCACGAAGACCCCCAGGTCCTGCGCTATCTTGGCAAATGCGGAATGCGGCCGGGAGTGGAAATCAAATTGCTCTCCCGCACGCCCTATGACCAGACCATGCGCCTGTTGATCGTCGAGACCGGCGAAGAGGTCGTGATCGGCCCCAAGCTCGGCGGCCAGATCACAGTGCGGGTGGGATAGGGACGGCCACGGACAAAGCGGAAACAGGCCCAAAAAGCATCCCCCCACTGGAGAAAATAGCGTCAGAAAGATTAATTTAAGGAAGCGTCATGCCCGAACTCCCAGAAGTTGAAACCATCCTGCGGCGGTTGCGAGATGGTACACCCGAATCAGCCCCCGTCCCCGGCAGGGTGATTGAATCAGCCGAAGTGTATTGGCAAAAAATTGTGGAACAGCCTGGCGCCAGCCAGTTCCAGGCCGATTTGAGGGAGAAGACCATCACAGGCGTCCAGCGCCGGGGCAAATATCTCCATTTCCCCTTATCGGAAGGCCACCTGATCGCCCATCTGCGGATGAGCGGCGACATGCGGATGGAAAGACGGACCGACAGCAACGGGAAACCTCTGGCCCAGGGGTCCTTCGACCAGGTGGTCATCAACTTCCAACCGGCCTGGCGGATGGTGTTGAGTTCCATCCGGAAGTTCAGCCGGGTCTGGTATGTTCTGGACCCTCAGACGGTCTTGGGCAAGTTGGGGCCGGAGCCGCTGGGGCCGGACCTCGACCCCCAAAAGCTGGAACACATGCTGCAAAGCCGCCACCGCCAGATCAAGCCCCTGCTGATGGATCAGACCTTCATCGCCGGTCTGGGCAATATCTATGCGGATGAAATCCTGTTCACCGCCCGGGTCCATCCCCTGCGGTTCTCAGACAGCATCACCGCAGTTGAAGCCAAGGCCCTTTACCAGGCCATGCAAGCCGTTCTGACCCAAGCCATCGAGAAACTGGGCTCCAGCCTGGACTGGATGTACCGCGGCGGGGAATTCCAGAACTATTTCAAAGTGCACCGGCGGGAGGGCGAAGCCTGCCCAAACTGCGGCAGCCCCGTCCAGAAGATCACCGTCGGGCAGCGCAGCACCTATTTCTGCCCCAGTTGTCAGAAAAATCCTGTTTTGAAGGGAAGTGGTAGTTAAACGCGCCCTTACTCACCTTGGCCCCTTTGCAGATCTCTGCGACGCCGGTGGTATCGTAACCGTTCTCAGAAAATAATTCCAGAGCAGTATGAAGGATTGTGGAACGAGTTTCCTCACCCCGGGATGAAGTAACCGTAAAACTCAAGAATAAAAAGCTGATAACCGACCGATCGGTCTGTTTAAATGCGCCAACCTGTGGATGGCCTTGCCAGGGGGAAAAGTAAATGGCTGTAAATAGGCATTAAAAACTCGCCAGCCGGACGTTCTCCCCACAATCTGGCTAGCGAGTCTCACTTCTTCAAAGCGCTCCCTACTTTGAAGACGGAGGTTCAAAACTATAATTAAAATTGTTTCGTAACTATACTTGGATGCGGCAAATTCAGTTAGGAACATTTGATTAATTATCATAATCATTAGTACTATATTCGATGTAAACATTTTTGATCCAAAAACACCCCACGAAACGCGAGGTGTTTGGTTCCAGGAGGCGACGATGGGAGCG
>WOYI011007403.1_pt1 | contig 11937 bp, 10 predicted proteins | sample 6423411 | NCBI WGS metagenome assembly WOYI01 (sample SAMN13441803, study PRJNA592873) | oil field metagenome | biome: oil field; feature: oil-well bore; material: oil-contaminated soil; isolation source: oil-contaminated soil from oil-well borehole | place: Germany: Wietze | collected 2016-10-18 ... | reverse complement strand
AGGCAACGCCTCCTCTCTCCAGGGCTTGCCCTGGGGTATTGATACCTTTCATTCCTTTACCCTGTGCAGATCTTGTTGGCGAGAACCCTTTTGGGGGCCCTTTTCCCATTCCTGTGCAATCCCAGAAAGATGGTGTACAAACAAAAGGCCGACTGTCACAGAACTTGAACAGGGATGAAACTGCAAAAAAAGTCTTGCAAATATTACTATACTAATGTTACCCTTTTCCTATGGATACACAGGAAAAGCTGGATATTCTCAGCCGTGATGCGCAGTATGACCTATCATGTGCGTGCGGTACAAAGAACCCTGAGGAACATCGCAAGAAGAACCATGCTGGAGACGGTTGGCTCTATCCAACTACGACTGCCAGTGGGGGGCCAGGGATCATTCTCAAGACACTCATGGGAAACCGTTGTGCTAACGACTGCAAGTACTGCCCCCTGAGGGTGGAGAAGGATTTCCGTCCTGTGGCTTTGTCCCCCTATGAGATGGCATCCTTTTTCTATGAATTCCAGCTCAGGCGTCCCCTTATTGGAATATTTCTCTCCAGTGCTGTGCTTGGCGATGGAGACAAGACAATGGATATGCTGGTTTCAACGGCTGAAATCCTGCGCAAACACTTTCGTTACCGTGGGTATATTCATCTGAAGATTATTCCAGGGGCGAGTAGGGCGAGTATTGAGAGTGCACTGTCCTATGCTTCTGCGGTATCACTAAACATTGAGACTCCAGGAGCCAAGCATTTCTCCCGGCTTACCACCATGAAGGAGTATCAGAAGGATATCATCGATCCTCTCACCTTCATCGCCGAACAGACACGAAGGGGAGGGCGTTTCTCTCGTGTGTCCACCTCCAGTCAGTTCATTGTCGGTGCAAGTGATGAAAGTGATCAGGAGATTCTCTCCTACGGAAGTCGCATGTATTCCAACCTTAAGGTGGGAAGGCTCTACTTCAGTGCCTACCAAGGTGGACTTGGGGATCCTTCCATACCTGGAGAGCAAAACAGGGAGGTCCAAACCGAACAGCTAATGCTCTTTGACCTCGGACCTCAAAAGGGGACTTCTGCCGATGCCCTGATGCGTGAACACAGGCTCTACCAGGCTGACTGGCTCTTGAGGAAGTATGGTTTTTCCTATGATGATCTTGTCTTTGGCAAGAGTGGGAACCTCAACCTGCATAAAGATCCTAAGTTGGTATGGGCTGAGAGCCATCCTGATAAGTTCCCAGTTTCGGTCAAGAGGGCTTCTAAGGAACAGTTGCTCAGAGTTCCAGGAATAGGGCCTTCCTATGCAGAGAGAATCGTTGGGGGACGGGGGTCGTGTGCCCTTTCTGCCTTGGAAGACCTACGTCTTCCACCCGCAACCCTGAGAAAAGCCAGAACCTTCCTTGAGATGTGAATTCCGGCTTGAGTGATTAGTGACAAAAGCATACAATAGTCTCCATGTTGCAGCTGTATATCTCATTCTTCTTTGTCTACTCTATCTTTGCGATAGTGAATCCCTACTTACAAGTGTTGTTGCGTAACAGCGGGTATTCCTACGAGGCCGTAGGAGTGTTGTTGGGCATCTTTGAGGTGTCTGGTATTGTTGGGCCCCTGGTAGTGGGAAGGATTGTCGACAAGACAGGCAGGCTTAAGGATACGGTGCTCATCGCAACAGCTGCCTCAGCCCTTGGTCTGATCATCCTGGGCTATAATGGTCCTGTGTGGCTTACCATTATTTCATTGGTAATAACAGCATTCTTTTTGCGTTCGCTCTTGCCCCTCGTCGATACGGTGGCAACCAACCGTTTCAACGGAAATGCTCAGAAGTACTCCCATATCAGGGCCTTTGGTACATTGGGTTTTGTGGTTTTTTCCTTGGCATACTCAGCTTTGGGAAGACCTGTCATTACAGATAATTCCAGCATTATCATGTATGCCCTACTTGGGTGTCTGCTTTTCTTCCTGCCCGTTTTGAGCTGGAAGGAAGGGAAGATGCAGGCAATCGGAAAAAAGAAGACTATGACAAAACCCAAAAGAAAACCTTTCGCTGACAACCCCTGGTTTGACTCTGCCTTTGTCATTGGCCTAATAATCATTGCCTTCAACAGGTTAAGCATGTCAGCAGTGACAAGCTTCTTTTCGCTGTATCTTGTGGAGGAGTTGCATATCACATCGATCTCCCTGATGAATGCCATCGGGGCAGCTAGTGAGATTATCCTTATGTTGCTTGCTGGCTATCTTATTGAAAAGAAGGGCGTGCTGCCCGTGTTCCTCTTGCTCATCAGTGGGCTTGGCATGACTATACGCTTGTTACTCTATGCGCGTTATCCTACTCTTACAGGGGTAGTTGTAGGGCAGTTGCTCCATAGTGTTGGCTTTGGTTTCTTTCACCCTGCTGCAATACAGCTTGTTGCACGGAGGGTGAAGCGAACGCACCGTACCCTCGGTATGTCGATGTACATCTCCTTGGGGACAGGGCTTCCTACTGTATTGGGGTCATCTTTAGGAGGGTTTCTTACCGAAGGGTTTGGGTACAAGGTGCTTTTTGAGAGTTTCTCGGTGTTTGCAATGATTTCCGTGGTGTTGTGTCTGGTCTTTTGGAAAAAAATGCGCTCACCAGCGCTAGAAGAGGTGTAAAATGGTACCTATGAGAAGGTCTGAAAGAAAGATGGAGGATCAGGACTCCTATCGACTGCTTCGTGAGTCTCTTTGGGTTACTCTCTCAACGGTCAATGCAAGAGCCGAATCCCCTTTGGGTTTGGGCTCGCCTTATGCTGTTCCTATTTCTGTAGTTGAGCATGATGGGCAGTTCTTCTTCCATTGCGCCAAACTGGGACATAAGATCGATAACTTGAAAAAGGACAACCGAGTTTGCCTCACCTGTGTAGGGGATGCAGACCCTGATGAAAAATCTTTTTCTGTTGCATATGAGAGTGCAACCTTTTTTGCAACAGCAGAAGAGGTTATAATAAGGGAAGATAAGATACGGGCCCTTGAGGCCTTGTGCAAGAGGTTTGCCCCTTCCCAGAATTCTGCAAGCCAGATAGAGGCGATGGTCGACATGACTGGTGTCTGGAAATTGCACATTCTTGGCAGTTCAGGGAAGCAGAGGAAGTTTGAATGAGCATGCAAGGTGTGCTATGCTCAGAACAAAGGAGAAACTGCTTGTGAAAAACAGTCCTGGATGGGATTTGCTTAGCATGTTGGGCGTTCCGGCTGAGAAGATCCAGAAAAATTTGAAAGAGGCCTCCCTTTTCCTTAATAATGATGTTTCCAATATCAAAACCATCCTTGACCGTTTCCACCCTTTGGAGCTTCTGAAAATGGCATGTTGGGAACAACGAAGGATCTGGCATGACCGTCCAAACGATAGGTTTTCCCAAGTGACAGCTTCCCGGTTGGTCTCATATCTTCAGTCAGTGGTCGCAACAAAAAATGCACCATATTCCCAGAATACTGAGGTTAAGGAAAAGGATTGGAAACGCTTGGTAACGTTGTTTGACGATCTTTGCCGCAAATCTATCCGCTACACAGATAACTATGCACTCTCTCTCTATGCAAACCAACAGATTTTCTCAGAAGAGATGTTGGTTGCCTTTCAGGACTATGCAACCGATACCATCCTTCCTCCTGTTCCCAACAGGGATTTGCTGGACAAGCAACATAATGCCCTCAAGTACCAGTTACAACCCTTCAATGCTCTCATCGAGGAGGTCTTTGATGCAAAGCTCGACGGCTTGCTCACAGCCTTTGTCCAATTGGCTAGAAATGCCCATGAGGGGATTGACAAGCTTAGGGAGGATAGTACTGTTTTCAAGCAGGCAAGCATGTTGCAACTAGAGTTGCTCAAAAGCCGGGGAGAGTCTGATAAAGATACGCAGGCTCTCATGGATCGTGTGATCCGTGAACAGGGTTGGGAGAGTTGGGTAGCAGATATTGTAGGCAGAAGGGATGGGTATGATCTTTTTGCTGTGAATAAGATAACAGATCTCTCAGTCTCAGATTCTCTGTTACTGGCCATAGACGCAGGGCAGGACAGTGGGTTTCTTGAAGGTGCAACGAAGCTCTGGCTCACCAGAACTCCGTTGCTCAACGATCGCCCTTTCTTGCACATTTTCAATTCCATCTTCTGTTTTGATGGTGATACTCTGCTTAATCGTGCCTATTCGATCATACGAAGAGCTGTGTGTGCAAAGGGTGCAGAGTTGGAAGAAAGGTGGAACGCCATAGAGCAGGAGAAGCAGTCTCTGGTCCCGATAACCTTCTTCTCTGCCATGCTCGGTACCATGAACTATACCAGAAAGGTTGCCATAGGTGATGGCTACGTTGATGCAATCTTTGAAGATTCAGAGCATAAACTTGCTATACAGATACCTGCTTCCCATCTGGGGTGGTTTCCCTATAATCCTTTTGAACAAACCCAAGAAGCCCTCCTGCAACTGGAAGGAGAACTCGATGCCCTAAGGTTATTAGAGGAAGTTCCTCACAGATCTGTTGTCATAGATATAACCAACAGAAATAGCCAATACCCTCTAGAACTGGTTGAAAACACTCTGACCCTTTCCTTTATCCAACTTACAGATCTCGCAACTTCTTGGGAAGGTATGGCTCAGATAAAAGAATTGGTAGGTCTTCCTACATTTGGTAAGCAGAAACATCATCATGAAGAGAGTAAGGAAGAGGATCACAGACCAATAGAAGAATATCCAGTAGAAGAGGAATACATACCAGGAGAAGACTCTTTAGAGGAAGTGGCTCCATCTGAGGAGGAAGTTCAGACAAGTGGATATACATCCTTAGATGATGATTTGTTTATTGAGGATGACTTCCACTTGGAGGATGACATTGCTCAGGAGTACGAATCAGATAACGAATTCGCCTATTTTGATGATGTTGATGATGAAAAAGAAACTGCCGATCAGCTTGCCCTTTCTGAGCTGCAGCCAACCTTGTTTGATCTGGAAGATGAATATATGTTTTCCCAGGGGAATCTTGTAGAGAACAACGACATTGATGAAGACGATGATGACTTGGATGAGTATGAGCATGAAGCATTCTGCATCATTGATGATCATCAGGTAGATGAGGATTTTCCTGAAATGGGTAGTTCCCTCGTCCAGGCTGATGAACAGATGGAAGGAGACCGCGAGGACGACAGCAAGCCATATGATTATACACAGTATAGCCAGGAAAGCGAGGACGAATATCTTGGAGTAGAGACAGAGGAAAATCCTTCAGAAATAGTAAAAGTACAGGCCTCAAGCTCACTTTCCTTTTTTGGACATCTTTCTTCCATAGCTAATGTCCCTTCATCCAAATTAGAAGAACCTACTATTTCTGATGAAGCCATTGATGAGCCAGAACCTGTAGCAGAGCCAGAACCTGTAGCAGAGCCAGAACCTGTAGCAGAGCCCACTTTTTCCAACAGGTTGGCAATGCCCCCTGTTTCTGTAGAGCCTGAGGATATGGAACCAGAGCCTGAACCTGTCCCGAAGGTGCAGAATCCTCCACGGTTTATTCTGGCTGAGACTGTTTCGCAGAAAATTGAAGATGTGCCTGTAGGTATACGAGAGAAAGATCCGATTCAATTTGAAGAACTGGAATCGTCGCTGGAAGATCCTATACCAAATCGGCTTCGTGATATATTGGAAAAGCTTGAACAGAAAGGTGAAAATGTGTTCTTTGATTTCTGCAAGACAGCGGAGGAAGGTCTTCTTATGACAACCTCTTCACTTATCGAGCAGGCAAGGCAGGCTCAGCTTTCTGATAACAAGGATAAGATGTTTACTATTCCAGGCTTTGATTTGACTGTTGTCTTGATAACAGGCCGAAGCGATATGCTACGGTCCTGGGATAGGAAAAATAATATTGCGGCCATCATGTATAGCCAAGGAAAAACCCGATGGGAAGTGCTCTACTTGAGTTATACCCCTTCTGGTATGCTTATCCATGCAGAAGAGCAATCTATCTGCTATGAGGATTTCTCCCATACTGATTGGAAATTTGTGGTGAATTTGGGAGAACGGATACTGGATCGAAAAAAGGGGCGAGTATGACTGAAAAGGATATTGTCGAGCATTTGCAGATTGCCATCACTGCGGCTAACAGGGCAGGAGCTTTTGTACTGAAGGCGGAGAAACAGGGCAACCACGCTATTCGGCAGAAGCAGGCCAATGATTTTGTAACTGAAACTGATAGGCTTTCTGAAGACCTGATCATCTCCATCATCATGGAACACTTCCCTTCCGACGCCATATTTGGTGAAGAGACAGGATCTAGTGGGACTCTTGAAAACGGGCGTTGGATTATTGACCCCATTGACGGGACGACTAACTTTTTTCGTTCCCTTCCGGACTACTCCATAAGCATTGCGTGGGAAAAGGACCCTTTCAAACCTTTGGTTGGTGTCGTGTTCAATCCACGCCAGAACGAGCTTTTTTGGGCTAGCAAGGGCGGTGGGGCATTCCTGAATGGCAAACCTATCCAGGTCTCTCGGCTGAAAGAGCCTTCCCATGCCCTTATTGTCTGTGTCCCCCCTCATCGACACCATACGTTAGCCGTACCGTATTTTGAGAACATGTATCGTATTTTTCTGGAAGCCAGTGACCTTCGGTCCTATGGTTCCTGTGCCCTTGAACTGAGTTACATAGCAGCTGGTAGAATCGATGGATATTATGAGCTTTGCTTGGGCTATTACGATATGGCTGCTGGTATCTGTATACTTGAGGAGGCTGGAGGTTCATTCTCCCCCGCTGACCCCCTTGTACCATTTTCTGATAGCCGGTGCGACCTTGTTGCATCAAATGGCTTGATACAAGACTGGTTATTTCATATGGTGCAAGAATGAAATTCAAATTAGCAATCTTTGATCTCGATGGTACCCTTATGGATACCTCCTCTGGAATATTTGCCACCGCGAACAAGGCTGTGGAGTTGGTAGGACGAAAGCCTGAGCATGACATTTCTCAACTGCGCAAATTCATAGGACCTCCTATCATCGAATGCTTCATCAATACTTACAACCTTGAAGAAGAGCTCATTGCAGACGCAATAGAACACTATCGGAAGGAGTATGATATTCGTGGGCAGTTTGGGGCGAAGGAGTACCCTTGCATGAAGAGTACCCTGGGTAAGCTCAAGGAGAAGGGCTATCAGCTTGCTGTTGGTACCCTCAAGCCTGAGAGTCTTGCTCTTTCTATGATGGACCATTTTGGCTTTGCTCCCTATTTCTCTTCCATTAGGGGTAGTGACCTGAATTCAAAACTCAGCAAGGCTGACATCGTAAACAAAGTACTTGCTGACCTTGGTGTTGATGCAACAGACGCGGTACTCATCGGTGACACTGTGCACGATGAAGAGGGGGCCAGAGTGGCAAATGTCTCCTTCATAGCAGTTGACTATGGCTTCGGTTTCCCAAGAGGACAACAGAAGACAAACTCAATGATAGGCGTTGTCTCCAGCCCTGAAGAGTTGCTTTCCCTGCTATAAGTGAACTATCAATGTACACGCCTCCACGTTATGTGGAGATTTTGTATTGTGGATCCTATTTGCTGTATTTTGCTTTAGGCCATTGGTGCTGTTTCTTGAAGTATTGGCTTCCTCTGCTCCCCTAGATATTCCAGACAATGATAACACTTTCCAGTATAAAAAAGGGATACGTATTGATGAAAGAGGATGAATATACCATCAAAGAGACCTCCCCGCTGGAAAACCTTACGAAGAACAAGATCCAACGATAGTATGAACAGCCTAAGAAGAGAACCAAGAAAGTTTTTCACTAGCATGACCTGATATTGTCTTGGTTTTCCATTCTCCCCTATTTCCCCTCCAGAGGCTTTAAAGAGTTTGAACTGCTTGCAAGAGAGTGGTTCAGAGAGTATTGTTAGCTCATAGGAGAAAAAGCACATGAGCACCCAGATAGAGAAGAAACTCGTCAACACAGATAAGGCTCCTGCAGCTATTGGGCCATACAGCCAAGCAATAATAGCAGCACCGTTTGTATTTACCTCAGGCCAGTTGCCTGTCGATCCAAAGACCAATGAATTGGTTGGTGGCGATGCAGCAAACCAGGCCAAGCAAGTGTTTGATAACATGAAGGCGGTCCTTGCAGAAGCAGGCACTGACCTTTCAAAAGTCGTAAAGGCCACCGTATTCCTCAAGAATATGGATGACTTTGCAGCAGTAAATACTGTATATGCTTCCTATTTTGAGCACGGTATCCTTCCTGCACGATCAGCTGTCCAGGTTGCCAAGCTCCCTAAGGATGTAGCGGTCGAAATTGAGATGATTGCTCTGATCTAACACAAATTCCAGGAGGGAAGGGAATGAAACGTACACCGTTGTATGATGTGTATAGTCAGTACGAAGGGGTAAAGCTCGTCGATTTTGGCGGCTGGGAACTTCCGGTTAACTATGCCAGGGGGATCAATTCCGAACACGAGGCAGTACGGACCAAGGTAGGCCTGTTCGATGTCTCCCACATGGGTGAGTGCCTGGTAACCGGAGAAAATGCAACCGAATTTCTTGACTACCTTTGCACCAATGCCATCGGCAGTATGACAAAAGGTAAGGTCATGTATACCATGATGTGTTATCCCAACGGTACGGTTGTAGATGACCTGCTCATCTACTGCCGTGACCGAACCTCCTACTTGGTCGTCATGAACGCTTCCAACATTGAGAAGGACCTCGCCTGGATCCTAGAAGGGGTCCCCTACCCAGGAGAAGAGAGACCCACTGTCGTAGATCTCTCTGACAGGACAGCATTGCTTGCCCTGCAAGGCCCTCTTGCTGTTGATGTCCTCAAGAAGCTTGTCCCTGAGTGTGAGGATATCCTTTCCTTTACCTATCGGTCGCCCTGTGCAGTAGGGGAGGTCATGAGCCTTATCAGCCGTACAGGCTATACAGGTGAAGATGGCTTTGAGCTGTACTGTGCTGCTGAGGATGCTATTCTGCTTTGGAATACTCTCTTGGAAGCAGGAGAGGAACAAGGGATCGAGTGTTGTGGCCTTGGCTGTAGGGATACGCTTCGCCTTGAGGCGAAACTGCCCCTCTACGGGCATGAGATAAGCGACAGTATCACCCCACTGGAAGCAAACCTCGGCTACTTCGTTCGTCTTGAAAAAGAAGATTTTTGCGGAAAGGACGCCCTTGTCACGCAGAAGGAAGAGGGCATTCCCAGAACCCTTCGGGGTGTGGAGATGGTCGACAAGGCTGTCCCTCGCGCTGGGTGTGAGGTTTTTCTTGATGATGAGAGTATTGGTTTTGTAACCAGCGGAACCAAAAGCCCCACCTTGCAGATTTTCTGTGCCTATGTCCTTATCAAGCGAGAGGTTAAACTCAAGTTTGGTGATGAACTGACCATTGAAATCCATGGAAAAAGGAAACGGGCAAAACTGGTGAAAACCCCTTTCTTCAAACATGGTAAGAAGTACGACGAATAGGATGATACGAGTACAAAGCTACGCACCTGAAGGCTTCATTGCCTTGGACAACTCTGCTCTTATCTACCCTCCTACGGAGGCAAGATATAATGCGAACACCTATCGGGTCTCCATGGATCTGAAGCAGGAGATCCAACCCCAAATCTTGGAGCTTGCCCTGCATAAAACCCTAGAGCGCTGTTCTTATGCAAGGGTGAGCCTCCACAAGGGTTTCTTCTGGTACTATCTCTCCCCAAATTACAAGAGCCCCGTCCTGCATGAGGAAGGTTCCTATCCAAGTGCACGGATCTCCTTCAAAAACAACAACGGCTACCTCTTCAAAGTGCTTTATAGCAACCATAGGATAGCCTTAGAGTGTTTTCATGCCCTTACTGACGGATCAGGGGCCTTGGTCTACCTGAAGATGATAGTCAGTGAGTACTGTCGTCTCTCTGATATCGCTGATGTGACCTTTGAAGGTTCATTGGACTTTGCTGCAAGTCCAACCATTCAGGAGTTCAGTGACCCTTTCCAGCACTTCTATGACAAGAATATTCCTGGTTCCCCCACAACAGGGGCGGCCTATCACCGAAAGGGAACTGGCTCGTATGATGACAGGGTGAAGGTCATCAGTGCTATCGTCGATGCGAATGTTTTACGCTCTCGCTGTAGGGAACGAGGCTATACGATAACGGTGTATCTCTCCTCAATCCTCGTAATGGCCTTTCAGGAGTTTCAGAAGCAGGAAGTGCCCCAACAAAAGAAACGCAAACCCATCAACCTCTCGGTTCCTATGAATCTGAGAAATATCTTCCATTTCGACACCATGAGAAACTTTACCCTTTTTGCCGTTCCAGGTATTGAACCGGCACTTGGAGAGTACACCTTTGAAGAGATTCTTAAGAAGATTCAGCTGGATATGGGGCTTTCGCAGGATCCCAAAAGGATCCGTAGTCAGATAAAACGCAATGTGGGAGGAGAACGCCATATCCTGATGCGTTTTGCCCCCACAGCCATCAAGAACCCCCTCTTCAAATTGCTTTCAAACTCACTTGGCGATGACTTGTATTCAGCTGTCATCTCCAATCTAGGGTATGTGAAAGTCCCAGAAGAACTTGAGAGCTCTCTCTCTCGCATGGATTTTTATCTCTGCCCTGGTCAGATGAACAAGGTGGCTCTTGCCGTCATCGGCTTTAAGGATAAGGTGGTCATCAACTTTAGCAGTTTCTACAATACGGATACCTCCTTGGAGCGCTTTTTCTGTCGTTTTCTTGTAGAAGACGGAATCCCTGTTGAGGTTTCGAGCAACCGAACACAAGAATATAAGGAGTAGGTATGGCCTATTGTGTAAAGTGTGGGGTTAAGCTGGAAGAAGGGGCACGAGAATGCCCGCTGTGCAAGACCCCTGTAATACTCCCTTTGGGTCTTGAGAGGGGACGTTCAGAACCTCTGTTTCCCCAACCGTTGCCTCCAAAGGGTAGTGATGGCATAACCAAGGCAAGCAAGGGTATTATCGAACTCATCCTTGCACTGTTGGTGGTGAGTGAGATTACAATCGCTCTTACCATGTGGTTTTCGGGGAATATCGAACATAGTTTTGTTCCCCTGTTCAGCACTGCTATGGGAGCCCTTGTCATAGCACTGGCAATGGTGGCTAAGCATACCTATGTTGCCCAGGCAACCACACATATCGTGCTGGTGTCACTCTATCTTCTGGGCATTGATGCAACTAGCAATCAGCTCTGTTGGTCGCTCATCGCAGTAGGGGCCTTGGCTCTTTTCTGGGTTTTTACCGTCTTTACCACTACAAAAACGGCCAAGGCACATCATGGGTGGACAGCTCTTCTGCTAATGGCCTCACTGCTTGGGTATGTTGCTATGATCAACAGCATTGTTGTCGGGCGCCTGACATGGTTTGTCCCTGTTGTCTTACCCACTGCCTGTGTGCTTTTCTTGGGAGAAGGCCTCTTCTACTTCCGGTTCCTGACGCGCAAAAAAAACCGGCTCCAGTTAGCTGACCTTGTTATCTTTGAGCTGATAGTATGGCTCTTGACCCTTACCGTTCTGGATATCTTTATGACGCACTACAGGCAAGGGATATGGAATTTGAATTGGTCTCTAAGCCTGCTCTCTGCTGCAATAGTGCTGATCATCTTGCTTGTTGGAGTCTCTGTAAGCCGTAGGCTGAGACGGTACTTTACCAGTCAGAATAGACACTACTGACATACTCCCACGGCTAAAGTCGTGGGATTCTTCCGATCAACAATCACTGCATGGACAAGTCCACGTCTTACACGATCTACCGAAGGAGGCAATGCCCTGCCTCCTGAAGGACTTATCCTGCAAGCAGTCTCAGCCCTTCCTTCAATATGTTGCGACTTGCATTCAAGTCCCGGTCAAGGACCTCCCCACAGATACGACATGTCCACACCCGATCCCTTAGTTCCAGATTCCGGTTGATTGCTCCACAAGAGCTACAGAGTTTGCTGGAAGGGAAGAAGCGACCAACGTACACAATCTTTGTGTTAT
>WOYI011438249.1_pt1 | contig 11938 bp, 9 predicted proteins | sample 6423411 | NCBI WGS metagenome assembly WOYI01 (sample SAMN13441803, study PRJNA592873) | oil field metagenome | biome: oil field; feature: oil-well bore; material: oil-contaminated soil; isolation source: oil-contaminated soil from oil-well borehole | place: Germany: Wietze | collected 2016-10-18 ... | reverse complement strand
TCATCCTTATGCCGGTTCAATGTTGTGTTTTTTTTCGAATATAATAAGAGGCTGAAGTAAATCTCTTGAACAATAAAACACTAAGACCCTATGGAGAATCAATGACCAACGATGACATTTTTAAAGTATCCTGGCACGCGCTGGAGCCTGAAGAGGTTTTAGAAAATCTTGATGTCCCTCTGGAGACAGGTCTCAGTTCTGCAGAAGTTGCTGAGCGCCTGGAAACGTATGGACACAACGAACTCGTTGAGAAAGCAGGACGCACGATTTGGCAGAAATTATGGGAACAGATCAATAGTTTCGTGATCTGGCTGCTGATCGGCGCGGCTGTCGTTTCAGCACTCCTGGGCGACTGGGTGGAAGCCGGCGCTATTATGCTCATTGTTGTCCTCAATGCCATCATGGGCATCATCCAGGAATCTCGCGCCGAAGCCTCACTCGCAGCCCTCAAGAAAATGGCGGCCCCTGAAGCCCAGGTGCTGCGCGATGGGCATCGCCAGTCAGTTCCGGCGCGCGACCTTGTGCCCGGGGACATCGTCTTCATCGAAGCAGGCAACTTTATCCCCGCGGATGTGCGACTGATGGAAGCAGTCAACCTCAGCATCGATGAAGCCTCCCTCACCGGGGAATCCGTGCCAGCCAAGAAAAACGCAGAATCCAACTTGCAGGCTGATATCCCATTGGGAGATCGCGAAAATACTGCCTTTCTCGGCACCACCGTCACCTACGGACGTGGTAAAGGTGTGGTGATTGCCACTGGTATGCACACCCAACTTGGGTTGATTGCAACCATGCTCCAATCGGTGGAAGAAGAGCAGACCCCTCTGCAAAAACGCCTTGAGGAGCTCGGCAAAACCCTCGGCATCGCAGCCATGGTCGTTTGTGTCCTGGTCTTCGCGATCGGTGTTATCCGTCTGATTACCGGCCCGGGTGCACTGGACCTGGGATCCAAAGCCTTTTGGGATGAAATCGTTGCCCTCTTCATGGTAGCTGTCTCGCTGGCAATCGCTGCCGTGCCAGAAGGTCTGCCTGCCGTGGTCACCATCAGCCTGGCTGGCGGTATGCGCGAAATGGTCAGCCGCCACGCGCTGATCCGTAAGCTGGCATCCGTCGAGACCTTGGGCTCTGTCACCACCATCTGCACCGACAAGACCGGCACTCTCACCCAAAATCAGATGACCGTTACCAAGCTGTGGGTGGATGGTCAGTTCGTGGACATCACCGGCACCGGCTATGAACCGGTTGGCGATTTCTATGTCAATGGCGAATTGGTCTCGGACCTTAAGCAGTTTCCCGCAGTAAGGACCACTCTCTGGGTTGGCACCATCAACAACGACGCTCAGCTCGAGCCCGTTGGCGAAAGCGAAGGCAAGACAACCTACCGCATGGTTGGTGACCCCACCGAAGGCTCGATCCTGGTAGCTGCTCTCAAAGCAGGCGCAGCTGCAAACGTGGTCAACCAAAATTACCCGCGCAAGCAGGAAATTCCCTTCGACTCCGCCCGCAAGCGCATGGTTACGATCCACAATATTGTCAATCCCGGTCATGGCGACATTTCGCCTTACAAGACCGATGAAAAAACCAATTGGTACACCATTGCGGTCAAGGGAGCACCGGATGTGGTGCTCGATCTCTGCACCTATCGATCCAGCATGGATAACACACCGGTTCCCCTCACCCCGGAACTGCGCCAGGAAATTTTGGATGCCAATGACCAAATGACCAGCAAAGCTCTGCGCGTCCTGGGTGTGGCTTATCGTCCAGTGCCCGAGATGCCTAATGAAATCACGCCAGAAGCACTCGAAAAAGATTTGATTTTCGTTGGTCTGATTGGCATGATCGATCCCTCACGGCCCGAAGTCAAGCCCGCTCTCAAGAAAGCCCAAACTGCCGGTATTCGCTCAGTGATGATCACGGGTGACTATCCCAATACCGCCAGGGCAATTGCAGAAGACATCGGCCTTTTGCGCAAAGGACACGAGGTGCTGACCGGCGCGGATGTTGAACACGCAAGCGATGAAGAGATGCGTGAGATCGTCAAGATCACCGATGTCTACGCCCGCGTCAGCCCCGAACACAAGATGAAGATCGTGGATGCCCTGCGCGACAACGGCGAAGTGGTTGCAATGACGGGCGATGGCGTCAATGATGCCCCTGCCATCAAACGCGCGGATATCGGAATTGCAATGGGCATTACCGGCACGGACGTTGCCAAAGAAACCGCCGACATGGTGCTTACGGACGATAACTACGCGTCGATCGTCTCGGCTGTGGAGCAAGGCCGCATCATTTACAGTAACATCCGCAAATTCGTTTACTACCTGGTCTCCTGTAATATCGCCGAGATCATGATTATCTTCCTGGCAACCGTATTCGGATGGAACACACCTTTGGCTCCCATTCAACTTTTGTGGCTAAACCTGGTCACGGATGGTGCTCCGGCACTGGCACTTGGTACAGAAAAGGGCGACCCAGATATCATGCAGCATCCGCCAAGACCTTCCGATGAGCCGATCATTAACAAGTTCATGCTGAAAGGCATCATCGTCCAGACGATCGCCATTACAGCTGCAACTCTCGCTGCCTTCTTTGTTGGTGGCGGAGCTCTAAAGGGTTCTCCTGAGGAAGCGCGCGTTCTATCCGAGACTTTCGCTTTTGTAACCCTTTCACTATCTGAACTCCTCCGTGCCTTCACCGCCCGTTCAGAATACTTCCCCTTGACTAAGATCGGCATCTTCACCAATAAAAACATGAATTTAGCCGTAACAGCATCGGTTATTCTCGTGTTAATGGTTGTTTATGTGCCATTCTTACGCACCGTTTTCGACACCACTGCTTTGCGCTGGATCGATTGGGTGGAAATCTTGCCGCTGGTGCTGATTCCTTCCATCGCTGCGGAGGTGATGAAGGCGATCACTTACAGGCAAAACCTGGCTCGCCTGGCAAGCATAGAGGAATAAGCTTATCCAAGTTAGTCAACAGCTCCTCCGATCGGGGGAGCTGTTTTGTTATTCAAAGCTTTTTTGTCAAAGCTTTTTTCCCTGTTTTCATCAGGTTTGATACAATGAATTGTTTTACAACTAACTAACGAAAAAAGGTGCCTCTAATGGAAAACTCCCCCAAGAACCTCCTGGACCAAACCAAGGCTGCCCGCCGTGCGCGCCGTGCCTGGTACTTTTATGACTTCGGTAACTCTGCTTACGCCGCCGTCATCCTGCTTGCTGTTTTCTCGGCCTACTTCAAAAACGTGGTGGTGGGTGGGGCTGAAGGAACGCGCCTGTGGGGTATATCCGTTGGCATCGCCGCTATCCTGGTTGCGGTGATCTCACCTATCCTTGGAGCTGTCGCTGACTCTTCCCGTTCCAAGAAACTCTTTCTGTTCATTTTTACCGGGATATCAGTTGTTTTCACTGCTTTGCTCTTCTTTGTCGGCGCAGGGGACGTGGTTATGGGGATGGTGTTCTTCGTCATGGCGGAAATCGGCTACCGCGGAGCCCAGGTCTTTTATGATGCCCTGCTGGTGGATGTATCCACCCCCGAGACCATCGGGAATATCAGCGGCAAAGGTTGGGCAATCGGCATGCTGGGTGGTGTCGTCACCCTTCTGATTGCAGTGGTCCCTATGCAGCTCATCGGCAACGATTTTATCCCCTATACCTTTCTGATCACCGCCCTCATTTACGCTATCTCATCCTTGCCGATGTACTTTCATGTCCACGAAACCAGTCCAGTCATCCCGATCCCGAATGGTGAAACATTGCTGTCGGTTTCTTTCAAGCATCTTGGCGAGACCTTCAGGGACATCCGCCAGTACAAAGTCTTCCTGCGCTACATGGTCGCTTTCCTGATCTATAACGACGGCATCATGATGCTGATGGACTTTGCCGCTATCATTGGGGCCACGCTTTTCGGACTGGGCCAGGTACAGTTGATCATTTTCGTGATCATCATCCACATTACTGGCGCGTTGGGAGCCCTTGCGTTTGGCAAACTTTCGGATGATAAATCCAGTAAACGGGCTATCCTCATTTCGCTGATCATTCTGATCGCTTCGCTGATCACGCTTTTCTTCGTCAAATCAACCCTTGGCTTTTACATCGTTGGCGCCTTTGCAGGCTTCTCACTCTCCGGCGCGCAGGCGGTTAGCCGCACAATGGTCAGCCAACTGGCACCTGCAGGCAAAACCACTGAGTTTTACGGTTTTCTATCGGTGGCAGGGCGTACATCAACCTTCATTGGTCCTTTGGTCTTTGGCACCCTTTCGTACCGCATGTATCTTTACTACCTCAACCATGGTCTGGCTGAGCTGGCAGCAGAAAAAGCCGGTCAATACTGGGGGATTGGGTCTATAATAGCATTCTTGCTGATTGGTTTTGTAATTCTTCTGAGCGTCAGGGAAGTCACCGCTTCAAAGCCGATGACTTACCCCAAAGAGCATGAATTGAATTAAGGAGTTAGGATGAAAGTGTTGATTTCGGGTGGAGCAGGCTATATCGGCAGTACGATTGCTTCGGCGTTGCTCGACGGAGGGCATACACCCATTTTGCTCGACTCCCTGGTAACTGGTCGCAGGGAATTCACCAAAAATCGCATTTTCTATGAGGCTGACATTGCCGACCGGGCTATGGTGCGCCAAATTTTCAGCGAACATCCGGATATTGAGGCAACAATCCATTGCGCTGCCCTGATCGTGGTACCAGAATCGGTCGCAAAACCTTACGAGTACTACAAAGAAAATGTCGTCAAATCGATGGAATTTTTCAAACTCCTGGCTGAATTGGGTCAGAAGCGGGTTGTCTTTAGTTCTTCAGCCGCTGTCTACGACGTTGTTCCGGGTTTTATGGTCACCGAAGAATCCCCTCTGCGCCCCCTCAGCCCCTACTCCCGCACTAAATACATGATGGAAATGGTGCTCAAGGATTTTTGCAGCGCCTACGGACTGAATGCCATCGCCTTGCGCTACTTTAACCCTATTGGCGCTGACCCGAAAATGCGTACAGGCTTGCACATTCGCTACCCCAGCCATCTGATTGGCAAGCTGGTAGAAGTTGCTCTCGGACGTGAACCCGTCTTCAACCTGACCGGCATCGATTGGCCTACCCGCGATGGTTCTGGTATTCGCGACTACATCCACGTCTGGGATCTCGCACAAGCTCACATCAAGGCAGTGGAGCGATTCGACAGCGTCATCGAGCAGGGTCGTGAAGAAGATGCCCCCTACACAGTCATCAACCTCGGCACAGGTAAGGGCGTGACCGTGAAGGAGTTTGTGATGGCTTTCGAAGACGTCTATGGCCAAAAGCTTCCAGTCTCGCTGCAGCCGCCCCGCCCGGGCGATGTGGCAGGTTCGTATGCGAACGCCGACAAAGCTGCCAGGCTGCTTGGTTGGAAGGCAGAACTCCCAATCGAGCAGGGAATCGCTGACGCCTTGAAGTGGGGCAAGGTACGCGATACCATCATTCACTACTAATAGATTGACCGGAGTGCTCCTCCGGTCTTTTTTACTGAAATCCCGTATAATAACAGGGTAGGAAGGAGTCCTTATGAGTCTTTTTAATCGCATATTTGGTGAACCTGAAATCCGCGCCCTGGACCCACATAACAAAGCTGAGGTCAAAAAAATGATTGAAGAACTGGTGGAGATCGGGCGCACGGATGACTTTCTTTCGCTTACACCCGGAGGACCCTTTGACATCCAGTGCCACCACCGCGAAGCCAAACAAATCGGCGCAAGGCTGAACCAGATCGGCGGAATACCATTGATGCTGGCAGTGCGGCAGACGATCAAATACAAACTCAAGGACGTCCTGGCAGAGCATCTTGACCACTGCTGGAAAGGCATTGGAGACTGGCAAGTATAAAACACCTCCGGAAAAGTCAGACAAACCAACTCAAATTTGCGGGCTGACAGGGAAATCGAAAGTTAAATCCTGCATTCTCATCTGGCTAATCCATTATTACCAATTGCTCATCAAGCCTACCTTTAGGTCAGCAGGATGAGCAATGTTATAATTCCTCCACTACATCCGGAAAAGAGGTAAATATGAGTTGTTGCAATAAACGTGACGTCGTCACTTGCGCAAATGCCCCAGCGGCGATCGGTCCGTATTCGGTGGCTATCGCCACTGGCTGCCTGGTTTTCGTCAGCGGTCAGCTCGGAATTGACCCCACCAGCGGCACAATCGTGGAAGGTGGCATTCAAGCCCAAACACGTGCCGCCCTCACCAATCTGAAATCCGTCCTTGAATGTGCCGGCTCCAGCCTTGAACATGTGGTCAAGACCACCGTTTTTCTGACCGATATGGCTCAATTTGCCGAAATGAATGCCATTTATGCTGAGTTTTTCACCTCCGATTTCCCGGCGCGTTCAGCCATCCAGGTGGCTGCCCTGCCAAAGGGAGGCATCGTGGAGGTCGAAGCGATTGCGGTTCTGCCGCATAAGCATGAAGGCAACTGCGACTGCCAGTAGATCGAACCGGGTACTTCGAAAAACCATGCTCCCAAGCGTTTCTGTGATCATTCCCTGCAGGAATGAAGAGAAGACCATCCACAGTGTTTTGGATGCTATTTACAGTCAAACCTACGCTCACGAACTTCTGCAGGTGGTGATCGCGGATGGTCTCTCGGAGGATCACACACGTGAGGTAATTGCATCCTTCAAGAATAACCACGCCGATCTGGACATACTGGTAGTGGATAACCCCCAGCGCATTATTCCAGCAGGCTTGAATGCCGCGATCCGGGCTTCCAGTGGGGAAATAATCGTGCGTATGGATGCGCATTCCATCCCCAACCCGGACTACGTCGCGCTCTGCGTGGATGCCCTTGAGAGAAATATCGCGCAGAACGTCGGCGGCGTGTGGAATATTCAACCAGGAAAGGGTTCCTGGATCGCGCGGTCCATCGCCGCGGCAGCTGGCAATCCACTGGCGGTTGGGGATGCCCATTACCGTTTCACGGATAAAGCAGCCTACGTTGATACCGTCCCCTATGGTTCATACAAAAGGGATTTGTTTGAGCAAATCGGGCTTTTTGACGAGACACTCCTGGCAAATGAAGACTACGAGCTAAACACGCGCATTCTGCAATCTGGCGGCAAGATTTGGCTTGATCCAAAGATCCGCTGCACCTACTACGCCCGCTCCAACCTCCTGGCGCTATCAAAACAGTATTATGGATACGGCTACTGGAAAGTCCAAATGTTAAAGCGCTACCCTGAAACCTTGCGCTGGCGCCAGGCTCTGCCGCCTGCGTTTCTTTTGGGGTTGCTCGCCACTCTGCTGGTAGGATTTTTCTGGGAGCCCTCCTTGTATCTCTTCGCTGCCTCGTTGGGTCTGTATCTTCTTATCCTCCTCGGCGTTGGTATCCACATGGCAATTACGAAAAGAGATATACTCATGATGATCGGCGTACCACTCGCCATTATTACCATGCATTTTTCCTGGGGCGCTGGCTTTCTCGCCGGCGCATTCAGTGCTAAAAAGAATAAATGACAAAAAAGACTACAGGAAACCACACTACCAAGTTTCGCCTTAAGCCCTCAGAGCTGCGTTTCATTTTAGTTTTGGGTGATCTCTTGGTAGCTTCCATCGCCCTCGTGATTTCCCTTTATGTCTGGGCGTCCGGCGACAGCTGGTATCGTTTTTCGGCGGAATTCCTGAAGTATCGTGCTCCAGCCTGGTTCTATTTGTTACCCTTGATTTGGATCATCCTGCTTGTAGACACTTACGACACGCGCAAATCCGCCAATTTACGCCAGACTTTACGCGGTATCGGCATGGTTTTTCTGGTCTCGGTGATCGCCTATCTGGTGATCTACTTCGCAGCCGAGCCGAACTCACTGCCTCGCCTGGGAGTTGCGGTTTTTATCGTCACCGCCACACTGCTGACGCTGCTTTGGCGCTTGATCTATATCCACACTTTCACTTCCGTTTCAAGGCAGCAACGCGTCCTGATTGTTGGCGCAGGCAAAGCCGGCACCGCGCTGGTGGAGGTTATTTCCGAGCTCGATCCGCCGCCCTTCAAGTTAATTGGACTAATCGATGATGACCCCGCCAAACTTGGCACCAATATTCTGGGTAAACCAATCCTTGGCAATCACGAAAGCATGGCTGAGATTATCGCCAATCAAGGAATCACTGACCTGATACTGGCAATTTCCAATGAAATGAATCATGGCATGTTCCAAAGCATCCTGACTGCCCAGGAAGAGGGCATCAACCTGACCACCATGACAGACACCTACGAAAGCCTCTCGGGACGTGTGCCCATCGACCTGCTCGAATCGGATTGGGTCATTCGCGCCTTCCTCGACCGTGCGCCTACCAGCGGTTTTTACCGCATTGGCAAGCGCCTGCTGGACCTGCTGCTTGGTCTGGTTGGCTTGGTTGCCCTGGCGCTCCTTTTCCCTCTGATTGCCTTGGTGATCCTCATCGATTCTGGTCGACCCGTCATCTTCACCCAAAAACGACTGGGAAGAGGTGGAAAGCCTTATATGATCTACAAATTCCGCACCATGAAATCCAGGTCGGATATGGAAAAAGAAGCACTTGTTACTACTACCAACGATCCCCGCATCACCGGCATTGGCAAATTCCTGCGCAAATCTCATCTGGATGAACTTCCTCAAATCATCAACGTTTTGCGGGGAGAGATGAGCCTGGTGGGGCCCCGGTCCGAGCGCGTTGAGTTAGTACAGGTTTTCCAAAAAGAGGTACCCTTCTACCGTGCGCGTATGCTGGTTAAACCAGGTATCACCGGTTGGGCTCAGATTCATCAACCCTATGCTGAAACCATCGAAGAGACTGCTATTAAACTGCAATATGATCTGTATTACATCGAGCATGCCTCGATCTGGATGGATCTGAATATTTTGTTGCGCACCGTTGGCTCCGTTTTGGGGTTCAAAGGGCGCTAATTCATGAACGATACCCGCCACCCATCTTCTCTTACGCCGCACCTACTCCAGAGCCCTCTCTGGGGGCAGTTGAAGGCTGAGTTTGGCTGGGAGCCTGAAGTCTTTCGCAGCGCGACCGCCTATGCGCAAGTTCTCTTTCGCCGGTTACCGCTGGGCTTAAGCCTTGCCTACCTGCCAAAAGGCCCCGTTGGGAAAGAGTGGGCGTCCCTATGGCCTCAAATTGATGCTGCCTGCAAACAACATCGGGCTGTCTTCCTGCAGGTGGAGCCCGATGTGGCAGAGAGCGAACTCACCGCAGACCTTGCGGAACAGATGCAGGGTTTTGCGGTGGAACCCCACACCATCCAACCCCGCAGCACGATCCTGGTTGACCTCACAGCCAATGAAGACGAGCTGCTTGCGCGCATGAAGCAAAAAACGCGTTACAACATACGGTTGGCTGAGAAAAAAGGCGTGGTGGTCAGGGAAACCGATGACATTCAGGGTTTTTATCGGTTGATGCAGACCACCGGCACGCGCGATGGTTTCGCTGTGCATGACATTTCCTATTACCAGAAGGCTTTTGATATTTTCTCGCCGACCGGAGCCTGTGTTTTGCTGGGCGCATTCCATGAGGATCAGCCGCTGGCTTATTTGATGCTTTTTCTTTCAGGCGAGCGATCATGGTATTTCTACGGTGCATCCGATGACGCCAGCCGCAACCTGATGCCCACCTATCTGCTTCAATGGGAAGCCATGCGCTGGGCTAAGGCCCACGGTGCCACCATTTACGACTTATGGGGAATCCCTGACGCCAGTACGGAAGAGCTTGAAGAACAATTCACGCAGCGCAATGATGGGCTTTGGGGAGTATATCGCTTCAAACGCGGCTTTGGTGGTGAGGTCGTACGCTCTGCGCCGGCTTTTATTCGAGTCTACCAGCCGCTTTTGTATCGCGCCTACCAGAAGATCCGGGCTGGAAGAATGGCAGACTGAGGATGATCAGGCTGGAAGCAGACCAAATTCCGCAATGGAACCAGCTTTTGCTGCAGTTCCCCGACGCGCATATCCTGCAAACGTCGCAATGGGCGGAAGCCAAGAAACAAAACGGCTGGAGCCCCATGTACTTCCTGGAAGGCAGCGATCCACAGGCTCCTGAAGGGCTTGCCCTGATCTTACAACGCCAGGTCTCTTTCGCTGGATTAAAATTCAGCGTGCTTTATGCCCCTAAAGGACCCGTTTTGCGCTGGGATGACCAGATTTCGGTGGCGCGTGTGCTCGATGCGCTGCAGGACATCTGCCGCCAGGAAAAAGCGATCTTCATCAAGATCGATCCCGACGTGCTGCTGGGCACGGGTATCCCAGGCACAGAAGATGAAGTATCCGCTCCGCAGGGTCTTGCGCTGCAAGATGAGCTAAAGCGGCGCGGCTGGCAGTACTCTCAGGATCAAATCCAGTTCCGCAATTCTGTCTTGCTTGATTTGAGAAAAAGCGAAAATGACCTCCTGGCTGCGATGAAGCAAAAAACACGCTACAACATTCGCCTGGCAGCCCGCAAAGGCGTTCAGGTGAGGCAGGGAGAGCTCGCCGAGCTGCCCATTCTCTACAAAATGTATGCGGAGACGGCTGTACGCGACGGTTTTGTGATCCGCCATCCAGACTATTACCTGAACACCTGGCGCAGGTTCATCGAAGCAGATATGGCAAAAATTTTGATCGCCGAGGTTGAAAATCAACCGGTTGCCGCGTTAATCCTCTTCCACTTCAATGGCACCGCGCGCTATATGTTCGGTATGTCCACCGAAAACGCCCGGGAGTTGATGCCCAATCACCTGCTGCAGTGGGAAGCCATGCGCCTGGCTAAGCGCATCGGCTGCCACACGTACGACATGTGGGGTGCGCCTGAAGTCTTTAACGAGAGCGATTCCATGTGGGGTGTCTTCCGATTCAAGCAAGGTTTCAACGGAACCATCACCCGCACCCTGGGGGCTTGGGATTACACCACTCGCCCAGCGTTGTACCGCCGCTACACCGAAACCCTGCCCAAACTCCTCAACCTGCTGCGCCAGCGAGGATTGAAAGCCAACAAAAGGAGCTTGAATGACTGAGCGTATTCAGCTTGCCCATTTACCCACCCCGATTGAAGCGCTGCCCCGCCTCTCAAAAATGTTGGGCGGTCCACAATTGTTCATCAAACGTGATGACCTGACTGGGCTCGGCTTCGGCGGCAATAAAACCCGCAAACTCGAGTATCTCGCAGCCGATGCCCTGGCAAAAGGCTGCCAGACCCTCATCAGCACTGGTGCGGTGCAGTCCAATCACTGCCGCCAGGTAGCCGCAGCTGCTGCCAAACTTGGGCTGGGTTGTATTTTAGTGTTGGCAGGTGAAAAACCAGAACAGCCTCAGGGCAACTTATATCTGGATCTGCTCAGTGGCGCGGAGGTCATTTTTGTACCCAAAAACCAGCGAGACCAGGCGCTGGCGCAGGTTACAAAGCAGGCTGAAGCAGACAACCGTAAGCCTTACCTTATCCCTTACGGCGGCTCCAATGCGATCGGTGCCATGGGTTACCGCCAGGCTATGCATGAATTACACGAGCAAGGCCTCAACCCGGATTGGATCGTTTTCGCTACTTCCTCAGGCGGCACACAGGCAGGTATGCTGCTTGGCGTGCGCGAAACAGGCAGCAGCGCAAAGATTCTGGGGATCAGCGTGGATAAACCTGCACGAGAGTTTTCTGAAACCATTGCAGAGATCGCGAATGCTGGCGCGGAGTTACTGCAGCTTGAAACTCGTTTCCTTCCCGAGGAAATCCTTGTGAATGATGCCTATTGTTCGGCTGGGTATGGGGTTTTGACCGCTGCGGAAAAGGAAGCGATACTGCTTTTTGCGCGCCAGGAAGCGATCCTGCTCGATCCGGTCTACACAGGTCGTGCTGCTGCCGGGTTGCTTGACCTCATCCGCCATGGATTCTTCAAAGCGGATGAAAAAGTCCTCTTCTGGCATACCGGCGGCACTCCCGCCCTCTTTGCCGAGCCGTAT
>WOYI011361931.1_pt1 | contig 11942 bp, 12 predicted proteins | sample 6423411 | NCBI WGS metagenome assembly WOYI01 (sample SAMN13441803, study PRJNA592873) | oil field metagenome | biome: oil field; feature: oil-well bore; material: oil-contaminated soil; isolation source: oil-contaminated soil from oil-well borehole | place: Germany: Wietze | collected 2016-10-18 ... | reverse complement strand
ATATGAGGAGGTATTTTGGGGAAGCTAGAGCACTGGCTAAGGTTGCCATAGAACGTCAGGGTCTAGCTCCTGTTTCAAAGAGATTCATTGATAATCCATGGGAAGCATTATTTCCAGAACTGAATGAAGCAAACCATAAGCCCTCACCACTTCAAGAGGTGATGATACATATGAAACCAGAAAAAGAGCCTGGACTGTACGTAATTGAGGATCTGGCAGGGGCTGGCAAAACAGAAGCGGCTATGATTCTTTTTTCGTAACTATTCAGCCTCTGCGGGAAATGAGCCTGGGAAATAGTCAGGCGAGACAAAATCGGGGTATTTCCCCATGAACAGCAGAGTCAAAGCTTCATTGGGAGAAATATCGTGTTTCATGCAAGTAGAGAGATAACTGCGGATTCTACAGAAAGTCTCAGCACCTTGAGTGGAGCGGAAACAGCCGGAGATCTTCTGCTGAACCTTGGTCATTCTCAGGTCGCGCTCCCCCTGGTTATTACTAAATGGAACGATCTCATTAACCATGAAACGAAGGACATCTGATTCAAAGTCTTTTAGTCGTTCGAGTAGGTTTCTCGCCTTCGAACGTTTTAGTCGCCCCCGACTCTTTTTTCCTGGTGGACTGACCGGTGGAGGACATTCGAGTTCACCCTCATCAATGATCTTCCGGTAGCGAAGCAGGTATTTCTGTGTTTCATCTTCTGAAAGCTTGCCGGCAGCAGTCTGATTGACTGTTGTATGTATTTCAAGGAGCAGTGCCTGCATGGATTTGGCCCATTGCTGGGTATCCTGCTCTATGGCTCGCTCGAGTTCTCTCAGGTGGTGAGCATTGCACAAGGCATGGGTGCAGGAGTACCTGTAGTACGGTTTCCAATGATCATGAACAAGAATTCCCTGGAAGTGGGGGATTACTCCCCCTGCCTCCATTGCATCAGTTCCCCGCTTTGCATGGGGATAGAGATAGGTGAGGTCCTTGTTTGATACATCATGCAGCCACTGTCGTTTTCCCCCAATATTAATCCCTGTCTCATCGGCATGGTTCAAAGGGGAATTGATCAGTTCATGAATCAGCCACTGTTCAAACTCTTTGAGCCGTTGATAGGCAGCCTGGTTGAAATTGTAGATTGAGCCGGCACTCAGAGGGAATCCCATCTGACTGACGAAGTAGTCCCTGATCCGCTCATAGGGCAGCAGTTGATACTGGGACATATAGACCGCGTTCACCTTGGTATTGCGGCCATATTGCACTGCATTGGCAACCTCATCAGGAAAAGGGGCGACAAAGCGTTTCCCATGCTGATCAACAAGGACTTGTGCACGGTACTCAAGGACATGCCGTGCTACGATGACATCAAAGATCTGGCGAGCTTCATAGCCTGCCTCGGTATAGCTTCCCTCCGGCAAGGTGGATCGGTCGATTGCTATCTCGAGCACTTCATCAGGATCGTCTACGGGAGTAAGTGTGGTTCCCTTGTGCCCATTCTGTCCGCCTGGTTTTTTCTCTCCCGGAGTTCGTTTCTTCTTTTCCCGATTCGGATCACTTGATGGCGGCTTACTGCTGTTGCGACTGGTCAGTCCTCTTTTTTCCGCAAGAAACTGTACAAGCACGAGCAGTAGATTGAACATGCTTTTAACGGCTGGAGATATTCCGGTTTCGGTAGCAAGCAGCTGTTGAGCATCGTTGATTGTTTCCCGGATATTGATTTTCTGCGGTGCCATTAGGATAATGCTCCCTGGCAGCAGGGTACCCTATTCGATCCCAGCCGGTAGAGCCAGACAGACTTGACTGGGACTTTCAGGGTATTCCTTCGGTCATTACGGCTGCGTCCGGTCGTCTCCCCGACCTTTTTCCAGTTCGCAGCCTTATAGCAGGTTCCCTCAAACCGCTGATTCTCCACAAAGGTTTCCAGAAGATCTATCGTATGACCGTATTTCTTACTCCAGTCGGCTGCTATTCGCCGGCTTATTATTCCGAGAAGATGGCTTGCCAGATGTGCTACCCGTACTTCAGGGAGAATGAGAAACCGCATATTGTTGGCAACACGTGAGAGCCCTTCTCTTCTCTGTGCATCGTCCCAGCCAATCCAGCGGTCTCTGCTCGCTACTTTCCAGGCTGGAGCGCCAAAGAGCAGACACCCAAGTATACGGTTATGACAGTCATATACGAGGTACCGGAGATTCTCTCCCACAGGCCCTTGATAGCCAAGATAATGATAATGGGCTACCAGTGACCGGAAAACTTTTGCCTGTTCGCCGTCTCCTACCTCCACAACCCTGATCGGCTGAAGTTCTGATAACTTCGCCTCTATCGGCTCATAGGTCGGTTTCTCTCCAAAATTTCTGAATTTGTGCTGGTTATTCGATGATCGTATAGGTGCAGGAAGTTCTATCAATCCCATTTCAGCGAGCTTTCGAAGAAGCGATCGGGCTGCCATATCTTTTATAGCTCCCGCATCATTCCTCCAACCCCAAAGCTCACACAGTTCCTGCGAGATGCGGGTTCGATGCCACTCCGGATTATTGGCTATAAGATTCCTGATGGTGTCGATGTCGCTTCCGGTTACTCTGCGCCCCTGGACCGTTCGTTCCTGTTCCATGGTTCACAGTATATGCTTTTTTTCTTTGCGAGTCCAGAGCTTTTTACGATTCTTTCGATTCTGGCTGAATAGTTACACATCTTGAACAATAAAGTGACACCTAAAACACAGACGATTATGAAAATTGCGCTGTATCTGAACTCCTCAATGGATGATTTGTTTAGGCCTTGTACCCAATTACAAGCATTACGCTTCAGGACCAATTCACCCATCTCCGCCCGTGAAATTGCACTACGAGATATTGTTATTTTCAATGCTGCAAAATGGATCAATGACTATGGTAATCTAGAAAATGAATTGATTGCCTTCGATTCAGCTTCATGCAATAAGGCTGAATTCAATCTTGGAACGATACATGAAAACCAACCCGAAGCACTTGCTTCCAAAGTACGTGAACTTTGGCACGCGGGGAATAATCCAATAAAAGACATCACAGAATTTGTGGAGAAATCTGGGGTCAAGATTTGGTTAAGGGATTTTACTATGCAGAAAATGTTCTCATTTTCCATTGGACAAGCTGATGGAGGACCCGCCTTAATAATAAATACCAATACAAATATTTCTACTGAACGTCAGACTTTCGCAATTGCCCATGAATTGGGGCATATACTCATGCATCCTGCATCGTTTGGGCCTATCAAGAATAGAAAAGAAGAGAGCGAGAATAGTAAAGAAGAAGCGGAAGCAAACCAATTCGCTGCAGAATTATTGCTCCCCATAGAAGCATTTAAAAGTGATTGGAACAAAAACCTTGCAGTCCCATTTGTCCCTAGAGTCCTGCTCATAAAGAAAAACTATTCAGTAAGTTATAAAACAGTGTTGAAACACTTTGCGAATACCAATGCAACTGATGATGTATTTGCATTTTTCTTGAACCGATACAAAGCAATCTATGCCTTGAACCTCACAGGAAGGCGAGAGCTTGAAGCCGCGAAACCAGAATGGGTTGCCAAACAAGAACTTGATTCTTCACCGAATGAGAATGATTTTTTAAGCAATAGATTTGTTACTGATGTCTATAGGGGATACAAGGCAGGAATAATCCCAAACGAATCAAAGCTGGGTGATATTCTTCAATGTACTTTTGAACAAGCAACATACCTTGCTAGAGAATGGAACAGAAAGGAACCGTATACCAAATCACTTACGTAGGAGCATCAAATGAACGCGAATATTACTATCAAATCAATAGGCCCCATAACTCTCGCCCAATTTGAGATTAAACCGTTGGTAGCAATTATTGGGCCTCAAAGCTCAGGGAAAAGCACTATTGCAAAACTCGTCAGCTTTTGCCAATGGCTTGAGAAACATCTAATCCTTGATGGGGTACCTCCCTGTACAGTACAAGACGGCCTTTTTGAGTTCCACCATCTAAGCAAGGAATATTTCTCTTCTAAGAGTGATGTCCTCTATGTTTCTGATCATGTGGAGATACATATCGATGCAAAAAAAACCCTCAGCTACAAAATCCTAAAGAGTGAAGGATATTTGCTTACAAAGAACATCTATATCCCATCTGAACGCAATTTTGTTTCAGTAATCCCAAACCTTGGACGGTATAACGAGAAGCAAGACAATATCATGAACTTCTTATATGATTGGGGAACAGCCAAAAAAAGATTCACACATCCTAAGGATATCCTCAATCTTCCTGTGCAGTATCTCTATGATAAGGAGGGAATGGACATAGTTCAACTTTCCAATGCAAAGAAAAAACTCCTTCTTGAAAATTCTTCAAGCGGTCTGCAATCTTTGATACCATTAGTAATCCTCCTAGACTACCTATCCTCTTCAATCTATAAGAAGGATCGTGTACTCTCAGTTGATGAACGTATCAGACTAGACAAACTGCTTTCCAATGTACACAAGACTCCATCAGATGAGATCCTAAAACAATTCACCCAATATTCATATACCAACTTCATTATTGAAGAGCCGGAGCAAAACCTGTTCCCAGATACCCAGAGGGATCTCATCTATCATCTCCTCTCAATTGCAAAATTCAGAAATAACCTCAAGCATAAAATCCTTCTCACTACACATAGTCCTTATATCTTATATGCCATCAATAATTGCCTTTTGGCAGGATTATTGGAAAAAGAGCCGCTAGACGAACATGATAAAAATCTGCCTTGCTATACCAGTAGGGTAAAAATGGAAGAGGTGGCCTTGTTCAAGATTGAACAGGGAGAACTAAAGAGTATTCAAACAGAGAAACACGGACTCTTGGGAGACCATTATTTCAACCAATCCCTTTCCAGTACTTTGGATGAGTATTATCAGCTGATGGATTATTTGTATGAATAGTGAAAGGCTGAAGGCACAAGTACTTTCACGGCATACTGTAGGTAGCAAAAATAGCGAGACACTATACCTGGTAGATTCAAAACACGACCTCAGCGGTTGTGTGGAGTTGTACGACACGTTGCCAGCACTACCCCATGTGCTAATTGGAAACAAGAACAGGCTTACTATAGAGTATGATCTTTTTGCTGAGAATGCTCTTATAGATCCAGATGGGATGCAACATGAACAATGTGAAGCAATTTTTTGGCCTAAGAAAGGAGAACATGATCATGAATGGACTTTCTGTATTGAAACAAAATATTCAAGAGATGCCTCCTCAGCAAAGAATCCTCATAACAAATATCCTCAAAAAATGATATCTCAGCTCTGCTCTACTGTCTTCTGGTTCAGGAATCAAGGATACCTTGATACCAGAAAAGTCCATTGCGTACCAAGTTTCCCAACAGTTCCTGACGTCTCATCAATGAGTGCGTTGTTTCAATTACCTCAAAACCGATTCCTAGTACAAGGAGAGCGCCTGAGCATCATGGAGATAGCAGACAAATACAATATTCTGATTCGCTATGCAAATTCCATTCAGATTCTGACTGACAAGCGAATTAAGTTCAATTCTCAAAAATAGCTATCAGCAGAGACTTAAGCACATATTCTCGTATACACTGTGTTCACAGTTCTTCTTTTCTTGCTTGCTTTCTTGCCTAGAGCTACAATGGCTATTCAGAGACTCCAATGCTACAATCATCCACACCCTGCATTTTCGCAGTCGAAGGATCTGAAGGAAAAACAACGAATATCACTAATTATCGTTGACATTCTTTACGTAAGCCATCAATCTTACTACAGATAAATTGATATGGGGTATTGAAAAATGGCTAAGGACTTAATCTATAAAGAAATTTTACAATTCATTAAAGAAGGAGTCTACTTTGTAGACACAAATCGTAAGATTACCTTTTGGAACAGCTATGCTGAAGAAATAACTGGTTTCACCGCTTCTGAAGTCCTCGACAGTTATTGCTACGATAATATCCTCAATCATGTTGACGAAACTGGCACACACCTGTGCATGACCGGATGCCCCCTACACAAAACTATTGAAGATGGCCTAAGTCGTGAGACTTTAGTGTACCTGCACCATAAGGATGGCCACAGAGTACCTGTGAACGTGAGGACGTTCCCCTTGTCTGATGAAGGAGAACTCATTGGGGCAATAGAGCTGTTCTCTGAGAAAAAAGCCCCTTCTGAATTGCAGCATGACATTGAGGAACTAACGGTTCTTGCCATGACAGACCAACTCACAGGACTCTCAAATAGGAGGTATACAGAAAACTACCTATCAGGAAAACTACGAGAGCTAGAGGAATTTCAGGCGCCATTCGCAGTAGCTTTGGTTGATATCGACCATTTCAAGGTGGTGAATGACACCTATGGCCACAATATTGGAGATCTGGCTATTCAGATGACAACCAAAAGTATGGTGAATGCTGTGCGTTCAGATGATCTTGTCTCCCGATGGGGAGGAGAAGAATTCCTTGTGGTTTTCTCGTCTGTTGGAATCAAGAATTTGGAGCAGATATCCGAACGGATGCGGATGCTTGTTGAATCATCATCCTTGCCAGTGAATGGAAAGAACATCCAAGTTACCATCTCCATCGGATCAGTCATCGTCAAGAACCCTGTCTCAAAGGAAAGCATCATCCAAATGGCCGATCAACTAATGTACCAAAGCAAGCAAAAAGGAAGAAACTGCATCTCACTAGGGGTAATATAGATGCATTGATTCATTCCTGTATTCAAACTTCTTGCGCAACACTTCTTTTCCCTTTAGCATGAAAACATCCTAGCACATAAGGAAAAGGTACCTGATATGGAACGTACTGAGAAATCCCTCTATACGATTATGCTTACCTTTATCATTGGATTGGCAATCGTGGGATTAGCCTTGGATGGACCAGCTCAAACTTTGAAAGGATTTCTCTCCATCCAGACTAGTGGTGCGCGCCTGATTAATGACTTTACCCAAGCAGGGACTGGCGCCGCGATGTTCAATGCCGCCTTGGTTGGAATGATAGGACTTATTCTCATATTCTTTGCATCAGTGAGCATCTCGGGACCGACCATAGCCGGAATTTTTACCATGATAGGTTTTGGGTTTTTTGGAAAAACACCCCTTAATATCCTTCCCCTCATAGCAGGAGTCTGGATTGCTGCAAAAATTGCAAACAAGAGCCTAGGCTCCTACAGCCTTATAGCTCTATTTGGCACAGCCTTAGGCCCTGTGGTGACCTTCATTATGTTTGAGATTGGTTTGCCCCTTGGCCTCTCTCTCCCCCTAGGACTTCTCAGCGGCCTTGTGGCAGGCTTAATCCTTCCCGGAGTTGCAGGATCCATGCTACAGCTCCATCAGGGATACAACCTCTACAATGTCGGCTTCAGCTGTGGATTTATCGGCCTATTTGCCTCAAGCCTGCTCATTGCTACTAATACAATGAAACCCATAACCGTCATCTGGAATACAACTGCAGAACCAGCTCTCATACTGTTTATTCCTGTACTATCAATATTCCTTATCATTTCAGCCCTCATTGTCGATGGGCTTGCCCATTTCCGTGAAACAGTTAAGGGGTTTTTCGCACTGCAAAAGCTTCCAGGAAGACTTCCTACTGACTTTTTCGATGCCGAAACTGCAGGATCAGCCTTGATCAACATGGGAATGTTGGGCCTTTTTTCCGCTTTGTATGTCTGGGTGGTCAAGGCCCCGTTCAACGGGCCGGTGATCGGGGGGATATTGACGGTTATGGGCTTTGGTGGTTTTGGCAAAACCTTGAAGAACGTCTGGCCGGTAGTGGCAGGGGTTGTTCTGGCAACACTGGTCTTCGGCAAGCAACTCTCCGATCCTGGGCCCATCTTGGCTGCCCTCTTCTGCACTACCCTAGCCCCTATTGCGGGACAATTTGGAATACGGGCTGGAATAATTGCAGGTTTCATACACCTGTTCATGGTAGAGACCACCGCAGTATGGCATGGAGGTTTGGATCTCTACAATAACGGCTTCGCCGGGGGCCTTACCGCAAGCCTTCTTATAGCCATTCTACAATGGTACCAAACCAATCATCCCAAGGAGGATTTTCAACAATGAAGCGAAAAGAAATTCTAGGTCGTTTTATAGGAGAGATCTCAAACTTCATGCTGGAAAGCAACCCCCTCAGGCTGGTTGTCTCTCTTCATCAGGAAGAAGATGGAGCACATATCAGTTTCTTTGACGATCACCCTAGGTCAGAGGCAGAGTTGGAACAGATTCGCAAATCACTCAACCCCAAGGCACCACGTCCTGAACTGGCCCAATACTATGGGATGATGGCAGGACATGATATGACTTGGGGAGCAAGGCTCAAACTCATTGGGTGGCAGATTAAGCATGCAACTGTCTCCAACTCAGACAGTGGTCTGCAGATAGACCTCTGGTTGGGTGGTGACGCCTTCAAGCCAGAGGACTTTACCTTGGATAAGAAAATCTAGGAGGCTCTAGTGCCGCTTCCATCTGGTTGTTGCGATCATGTTCTTCCCTCAAGGTTGATCACATGCTTTGCCCCTACTAGCTTTGCTTCCTCAAGGTCATGCGTTACAAGAATTACCATCTTGCCTTCGGTTCTTTCTCTTGTATACGCGATAACCTGTTGTTTTGTCAGTTCATCCAAACCCTTGAAGGGCTCATCTAGTACGAGCAGGTCATAGGTAGCCAACAAGGCACGAACGAGGGCTACCCTTCTCTTCATCCCTCCTGACAGCTCTCTTGCACTCTTGCGCATTGCATCGCCAAGACCTACAGCGACAAGGGCTTCTTGTATCAAGGCCGAAGAGACTGAAGGCTCAACAACAAGCTTCACATTGGAGAAGGCTGAAAGGTTGTTGCATAGGCGATCTTCCTGAAAGACAGAGCTGATCCGAACCTTTTCGAAGGAAGACAGCGATCCCTCATCGGCCTCTTCAAGGCCCATCAGAAGGCGCAACAGCGTGGTCTTTCCCGATCCGGAGGCACCAAAGAGAACATTCACCTCTCCTGGGTACAAGGTGCAGCTAAACCGATCGAATACAACAGTATTACCATACCGCTTGGAGATTTCCTGAATCTGCATCTTTTTCATAGGTGCTCCATTTTCAGCATCACCCTGTCCAAAAGAACTAGGAAGACCTTTTCAAACCATACACTCATGATGATGATCACCAGCGTCCAGGCAAACATATCCGGAGTATCCAGATAGATCTTTGCCTGGTACAACTGCTCTCCTATGGAGCCCTGGGGAAGCCCTATCACTTCTGCTGCGATACCAGCTTTCCAGCTCAGCCCCAAGGCAACCGAACATGCCGAACGGAAATAAGGAAGCACTTGGGAGAGATAGATATAGCGGATACGCCTGTAGGTAGGGACCCTGAACACCTGTGCCATCTCCAACAGTTTTTCATCAGTGCTTCGTATGCCCATCAACACATTGGTGTACATGAGGGGCAATACCATCAGGAAAGAGATGAAGACCGATAGGTTTTGGGGGGAAATCCAGACAAGGGTAAGGATTACAAACGAAGCGACAGGGGTTGCCTTTATCATCTGTATGGGAGGAGCCAGGAGCTCCTCAACCCAATGAAAGCGATAGGAAAAGATTGCAAAGAGCACTCCCATAAGGGTTGCCAGGAGAAAGCCCCCAGCAATCCTTGAGAAGGAATATCCGATAGAGCGCCAGAAGGAACTGACTTGGACCAGTTCAAAGAGGTGGAGAATTACAGCGGTCGGAGAGACTAGCAAGATATCCTGACCTAGGGTCATGGCAACCAGTTGCCATATCCCTAGCCAGAAAAGAACCGACCAGACTCTGATAGGGCCTCGCCTATTAGCGGATGAAGTAGAATTCATCGGAAGGGAGTGCTCCACCTACACTCTTGGGATTCTGGTCGAATAGGACAGTCAGGTAGCCAGAGAGTTTGCTCTGCATCTCCTTACCGTCAATATAGGTGATATTACAGTAAGGCAGGGCCTTCAAGGCTACAGGGGCAGGAACAATATTCAGGGCCCCTATTAAAGATGCGGCCTCTTGGTGATGTGACTGAACATAGGCCACTGAATCTGCATAGTGGTCAAGGAAGCTGGAGACAGCCTCTGGATGGTCAGCGATGAAGGAAGTACGACCAACCACTACACCGGTCACCATGGTGCTGGGGAAAGCCTGTGTACCCTGGATATCCTCCCAGAGCTTAGTCATATCAAGAGCAACGCGAATACTAGGATCCTTCATCATGGCAGCGGTGGCAAAGGGCTGTGGCAACACTGCTATGCTGTTTGGCTTCTGTGCCAAAGCTGCAACACACTCCACAGTCTCGCTCTTCCACTCGATAGTCACATCCTCTATGCCATATGCATTGAGCAGATACTTGAGGGCATACTCGGGTGAGGCTCCCTTTCCAGTGGAGAAGATGGTCTTACCAGAGAGGTCTTCGATGGAAGTAATCGTATCACCACTTTCCATGATGTATAGGACTCCAAGGGTGTTGATTGCCAGGACCCTTAAAGCACCCTTGGTATTGTTGAACAATACAGAGGAGAGGTTGGCAGGAATTGCTGCGATATCGACATCACTTTTTACCAGCTTGGTTACCACTACATCGATGGTCGCCAACTCATCAAAGGTGTAGGCATTACCATCCATCACGCCTTTTTTAGCCTCTTCCATCAGAGAGACCATTCCCATGGCAGTAGGACCTTTCATAGCCAATACCCTGACATCAACTATTTCTTTTTCACCTTGTGACAGAGCAGAGAGGTCAACATTGACACCCTCTTTCGCACCTGCTGCAAACAGGGCGACACTGCCCAACACCAATACCAGTAGGATCAGACAAAACTTCTTCATACAAATTACTCCTGTGCCGTATAGGCACCATGCATATTTCATTACTGAAGAATACTCTCCAGAATCTTGCGGTTTGTCACCCGTACAGTTGAGCCGTCACTGTCTACAGCTCCCAACTTTTCAAGTGAGGCGAGTTCCCTAAAAAGGGAAGCTCTGCTGATGCCTAAAGGAAGGGCTAAAGAAGCCTTGGAAACTAGGGACAACTCAGGATTCTCGGCTGTGGTGTGGCTCACAAGATGTTCAGCAACCTTTAATCGGGCAGACGTGAGGGAGAGCTGTTCGATGCGCCTGATCAAGAATTGGATTTTACGGTTGCAGAGCTTTGCATATTCAACCATTGCTAGGGGACTCTTGAGTATTGCAGTTCGCAACACATCTTTGCCAACAGAGAGAAGCACACAATCGATCCGGCACTGCAACAGCGTGCGAAGATCCTCTTCTTCAAAGAGATTGCTTATGCCAAACACCTCTGACTTACCCAAGGTGGAAACAAGTATTCTTGTACCATCGAGGGCGACACTGAACACATCAAGCTCCCCTTCTTCCACAAAGACAGCCAAAGAGGCAGAACCATCGGTATCCCCCACTACCTGTCCTTTTGGGCAGGATATCCGTCGTAATGAAGAGGGAGTAAGCGTTTTGGAATCGAGTAACAATTCCAGTAGAGTATGGTCAGGAAAGAATTCAGTTTGCATACATATCCTTAGTAGCCTATAGCCATCATTATAGCCATATCATCCTAAATACTACCGCATAACCAACAAAAGAGCAGTTTTTACCGTCTCATTTGAGACTGTAGTAAGGCTACCATGGAAATGAAGGTTAATGCAACAAGGGACCTATAAAAGATGGGGTTTCTGACTTCTTCAAGGGACACAATCACTGTTGCTTACCCGCAACAAGGAGAAAAGCTAATAAGGATACTACAAAGATTGAGAATTCATTCTTAGATTACTACCTCATTCATGTACAGGACCACCAAGAAGAACACCCTTTGTCCATAGCTCACCAAGAGAATAATCTTCCAACCAAACATCCAATGAATTAGAATTCAGCCGGGTAAAGGTAGACTGTCCTTCCATACGGTCACAAACAATAATATCTTCAGGCTCAAAATGACTGATCAAAGCAGGCGATTG
>WOYI010573292.1_pt3 | contig 11953 bp, 1 predicted proteins | sample 6423411 | NCBI WGS metagenome assembly WOYI01 (sample SAMN13441803, study PRJNA592873) | oil field metagenome | biome: oil field; feature: oil-well bore; material: oil-contaminated soil; isolation source: oil-contaminated soil from oil-well borehole | place: Germany: Wietze | collected 2016-10-18 ... | reverse complement strand
ATCAATCACCGGGGGCAGTGCACAGTCGATTGGCCAGACGAGCATCAGCCAGACACTGACCAACACCACCCCTGCACCTGCCACGGCTACCTATACTGTTACGCCACAGTCAGGCACCTGCTCCGGTCCGACCTTTGCGGTGATAGTTACTATAAATCCCACACCTGCGCTGATCAGCACGCTCACCCCGCCGGATGTATGCAGCAACACTTCGTTTACATATACACCCACTTCACTGACGACTGGCACAACGTTCAGCTGGGAGAGGCTGGATGCTCCGGGCATTACTACCACGGAGCCAACAACCGGGGCAGACGATATCAGCCAGCTTCTCCGCAACTTCACCTCTGCCACCATACCTGTCACCTATGAATATACGCTGACAGCCAACGGCTGCAGCAACGTGCAGAATGTTGTCGTTAACATCAAGCCTGAGCCTGTCATCGCTGACCAGTCGGCGGCAGTATGCTCAGGAGAGACCCTGACACATCACATATTGCTTGATAATTTCACAAACCCGGCCGACAATGTGACTTTTACCTGGCCCGCTCCCGTGCTTTCGGGAGGCCTCACCGGCGGAACGGCACGCAGCGTGCCGTCGTCGGCTGATATGACCGATTTATTTGTGAATACTTCAGGGCTGGCTGAGACTGCAATTTATACCGTCACCCCGGTTTATAACGGATGCGTCGGTGAACCCAGGGATATCGTTGTCACCGTAGGCTCTCAGCCTGTTCTGGGCAACCTTGACATGTTTGCATGCAGTGCGGTGCCGACAGGGCTCATTCTTGCCGTGGCGCCCACCTCCTCGCCGGCTTCCACCTATGATATAGATCTGATAACCGTTCAGGCAGGACTCGTCGCTGCCGCCGGCAACGCCGTTGCCGCCAGCGGTATTATTGACCCGAATTACCTGGCCAATGACCGGTTTACGAATCAGACCGGTGTTAACAGGACTGTCACCTACCGTGTCAGGCCGGTCTTCGGTGCCACATGCATCGGCGACTGGGTTAATGTGGTTGTGACCATCAGGCCACAGCCTGTGATAGCGCCCGGACAGGTGCAGACCGTCTGTTCCAACACGGCAGCCTCACGTGAGATACTGCTGGTGCCGGCCAACACGCCGGCAGGGAGCACCTTCAGCTGGCCGCTGCCGGTGATGTCCGACGGATCGGCGCAGGGAACCGCAGGCACCAGTGTGCCGGCTGATCCTGCAGGAACACCTCACATAACTGATACCTTTGAAAATTACGGTGCCGCACCGATCACGGCCACATACACTGTTACGCCCTACAGCTCATTCAGCTGTGCCGGTACTCCCGTGGATGTTGTGATAACCGTCAATCCCGAGCCTGCCGCGCCGGTGATCACCGGTGACAACATGCTTTGCACCAATGAAACCAACGTAATTTATACGGTGCCGTCTACGCCGGGCTCGTCATATACCTGGACCGTTCCGGCATCTGTCGGAACCAAGATCTTTGACGTCAGTTCCAACGCCATCATAATCACTGCTGCATCATCCGCAGGCAGCGGAGCGATAATAGTCACGGAGACCAACAGCTACGGATGTACCGGTCCTGTCGGTTCATTCAATGTCGATGTGCTGGCTCCCTCACCTGTCTCGACAATTACCGGTGATGATGTTGTATGTGCCCTTGAGACCGCCGGTTATTCCGTCCCGAACAATGCCGGGTCAATATACACATGGACACTGCCGACCGGGGCGGCCCTCATAGGTGATCCCTCGGCTGCATCGATAACGGTTACTTTCGGCACGATCAGCGGCAACATAACAGTCCGCGAGGTGAATGCTGCAGGATGCATTACCAATCACACACCGTTGCCGGTGACCGTCAGGCCTCTGCCCACGGCCATCATCAGCAACAGCGGCACCATCTGTGTCGAAGATACTCATCCCATCAACATTTCGCTTACAGGAACAGCACCGTGGGATGTCGTTTATGCCATCAACGGCGCAGACCAGCCTGTAATCAACATAGCAGCCAGTCCGTATACCCTCAATGCAAACATTGCAGGCAACTACACCATCACCAGTGTCACCGATGCCAACAACTGTACCAACGTTGGTATCGGCAACGCCACGATATCGCACTTCCCGGTGCCTACAGCAACAATAAGCGGCACTACAGAGATGTGTTCCGGCGGATCAGCTGTACTAACAATATCCCTTACCGGGGCTGCACCTTATGATTTCACATACAGTGACGGTGTAACCCCTGTCACTGTTACGGGTCATCCGTCGATGATTTACACGGTGACTGTTTCACCGGTGGCACCCACCACCTATACGGTCACAGCGATGAACGACAATAACGGTTGTCAGGGCACGCTGCTTGGTGCTGCTGTCGTTACTGTCAATCCGACTCCGGTTCTTACGCTTGCCGGCACAAATCTCCTTTGTTTCGGAGACAACAGCGGAGAGATCGATCTCTCTGTTGCTGCCGGAACGGCACCTTTCAGTTTTGCATGGACCGGTCCCGCAGGTTTCACGGCAGGCACCGAGGATATCTCAGGTCTGCAGGCCGGCTATTATGCAGTTACGGTTACTGACAGCAAGGGATGCACCGCTACCGGTAACATCACCCTGACGCAACCGACGGTGCTCACCCTCTCCAAGTCGGGTGACATAGCACTGTTATGCAACGGGGCTGCCGACGGTGCGGGGAGCTTCACCGCCGCGGGAGGAACGCTGCCTTACAACTTCACCGAACTGGTTAACACCTCAGGCGCAACTCTTACCATTGCTTCTCCTTCCGTGGCAGTAACCAACGCTGCGGCAGGCACTGTCACTGTCAGGGTCACTGACGCCAACGGGTGTACGGCAGAGTCAACTATCATTGTCACCGAGCCGCCGGCCCTCAGCCTGAGTGCCACCACTGCCAACATACTCTGTTTCGGAGGCAACAACGGTACGATCATCACATCCGTCAGCGGCGGTATCCCACCTTATATATATGCATGGACCGTCTCCGGCGGCGGCAGCGGACTCACCGCAGGCTCTCCGAACCAGGCAGGGCTGACGGCCGGAACCTATGATCTCACCGTCACCGATGCCAACGGATGCCAGGTCACAGGCAGCTGGACACTGACGCAGCCTGATGTGATGGTTGTCACCGTGACAACTGATGATAATCTCATCGGCACCTGCTCAACCGCACAGCTCAATACAACCGTCACCGGAGGTGTTGAGCCTGCCGGAGGCTATATATACAGCTGGTCACCTGTGGCAGGACTCAGTGCTGCCAACATAGCCAATCCTGTTGCCGCCCCGGCCTCGACAACCACCTATACAGTTACGGTCACTGACGCCAACGGATGCGTAAAGAGCGCTTCGGTGGTTATCAACGTGGCTCCGGTGCTTACGGCGGCAGCCTATGCCGATGACAACCTCATCGGTACCTGTCCGGGCTCCGACACTCAGCTGCATGTCAACGTCAACGGCGGCGAGGCTCCCTACAGCTTCAGCTGGCTGCCCGTTGCCGGACTGACGCCTCCGAACATCCAGGATCCCGTTGCCAGGCCGGTTGCCACTACCGTCTATACCGTCACCGTGACCGATGCCAACGGATGTATTGCCACCGCAAATGTCACTGTCAACGTTGCTCCCGAGCTCGATGTTACTGTCACAGTGGATGATAACCTCATCGGCACCTGTCCGGGCTCCGTGGCACATCTGAGTGCCACAGCCACCGGCGGTGAAGGCGGATACACCTTCCTGTGGGACAATGCGGCAACGCTTGATGACGCCACGAAGTTCAACCCTACTGCCAAACCTGCTGCAACCACCACCTATACTGTAACGGTCACTGACGCCAACGGCTGTACCGACCAGGCCAGCATCGTTGTCAACGTTGCTCCTGACCTGAGTGTCGCTGCCTCGGCTGATGACCTTTTCATCGGCACCTGTTCTTCCTCCGTCTCGCATCTCGATGCGACCGTCAGCGGAGGTGAAGCAGCGTTTACCTATAAATGGAGTCCGACGACAGGACTTGACGACAGCAACATACAGACACCGACGGCCAAGCCTTCAGTTACCACGACCTATACTGTCACTGTCACCGATGCCAACGGCTGTCAGGCCACAGACAACATTACCATCACCGTTCAGCCGGCCCTTACCCTTACGCTGGCTGTTGATGACAGTTCAATCGGCACCTGCCCGGGTTCTGAGGCTCATATCACCTCCACAGTCGGCGGTGGTGAGCCGGGATATACCTATCTCTGGACGCCGGATGCCGGACTGAGCAGCGATATCGATCCCAACCCGACGGCCAAGCCTGTTGCCACCACCACCTATACACTTACGGTGACAGACCAGAACGGCTGTACCGTCTCGAGGGACATCACAATTACCGTTGTCCCGGAACTGACAGTCACTGCTTCGGCCGCTGACCCGCTGATAGGCACCTGTCTGTCATCGAACACCACTCTCAATGCTGTTGCTCTCGGAGGCGAACCGGGTTACACCTACAGCTGGCTGCCAGTGGCAGGACTTGACAACCCGTCGATACAGAAGCCGTTGGCCAAGCCGCTGGTGACCACCACCTATACAGTCACTGTCACCGACAACAACGGCTGTACGGCCACCGCTGATGTCACCGTCACGGTTGCCCCCGATCTTACTGCTGTGGCCACGGCTGATGACCTGACGATAGGCACCTGTCCGACCTCGGTGTCACATCTTGATGTCACCGCCGCCGGCGGAGAGCCCGGATATACATACCTCTGGTCTCCCGTAGCAGGGCTCAGTGACCCGAACAGCAAGACGCCGACAGCCAAGCCGGCCAATACCACCACCTATACTGTCACCGTGACTGACGCCAATGGCTGTACGGCCACTGCCGCCGTTACGATTACGGTAGCCCCGGCGCTTACAGTGACTGCCACGGCCGATGACTACAATATAGGTACATGCCTCTCTTCCGTTGCACAGCTCACTGCTGTCGCAGGAGGAGGCGAGCCGGGTTATACCTATCTCTGGTCGCCTGCTGCAGGGCTCAGCGCAACGGATGTTCCTGATCCTGTTGCCAAGCCTCTTGTCACCACGACCTACACCGTGCTGGTCACTGATGTGAATGGCTGTACGGCCACCACAACGGTCACGATAACCATTGCTCCCGAGCTGACGGCCACGGCCACGGCCAGTGACCCGAACATAGGCACCTGCCTGACCTCCGTCAGCAATCTTGACGTCACGGTCACCGGAGGTGAGACACCGTATATATCATACAGCTGGGCTCCGTCAGGCGGCCTCAGTGATCCGAACATCAAGAACCCTGTTGCCAAGCCGCCGGTGACCACCACCTATACGGTGACCGTCACTGACAACAACGGATGCACCACCACGGCCAATGTAACGGTGAACGTTCTTCCCGATCTTGCAGTCACGGCTTCTGCCGATGACCTCTTCATCGGCACCTGTCCGACCTCAAGGTCGAACCTTGATGCCACCGTCACAGGCGGCGAGGCAGCGTACAGCTACAGCTGGGCGCCCGTTCCCGGGCTCAACAACCCGAATGTGGCCAATCCTGTTGCCAAGCCTTCAGTAACGACAACCTACACTGTCACCGTCACTGATGCCAACGGTTGCCAGGCCACTGATGACATTACCATTACCGTGCAGCCGGATCTGACTGTCTCAGCCGTGGCTGATGACTACATAATCAGCACCTGCATTACCTCGGTGTCCAACATCACGGCCACTGCCATTGGCGGCGAGGAGCTTGCCGGTGGCGGTTACACCTGGAGCTGGGCTCCTTCGGCAGGTCTCAGTGCAACCAATATACCCAATCCTGTTGCCAAGCCGGCATCGACGACCACCTACACTGTCACCGTCACTGACGCCAACGGCTGTACTGCCGTCAACACCGTCACCATAGAGGTGCGTGCGCCGCTGGCAGCGATTGCCACGGCTACCGATTACCTTATCGGCGACTGTCCAGGGCAGTCGACCACCCTTGACGTGGCCGTCACCGGAGGTGAGGAGCTTTACACCTACAGCTGGGCTCCGGCGGCAACACTTAATGATCCGAATATCAAGAGTCCTGTTGCGTCGCCCACGGTGAATACTACCTATACTGTTACCGTTACCGACGCCAACGGCTGCAGCGTCACGGCTGACGTTACAATCAACATTGTTCCGCCGCTCACGGCTACGGCTGCCGTTGATGACGACCCGATAGGCGAATGTCCGCTCTCCGTAGCTCACCTGAGCACCACCGTCAGCGGCGGTGAGGGCGGGTACACCTATCTCTGGGACAATCCGGCGACGCTTGATGACGCCACGAAGGCCAACCCGACAGCCAAGCCTGCCGTCTCAACCCTCTATACTGTTCTTGTTACCGACGCCAACGGTTGCACCACCACCGCACAGGTGCAGGTCAATGTGGCTCCGCCGCTGACGGTGACAGCCAGCGCAGATGACTATATCATTGGCGCATGCCCGTCTTCGGTTGCACATCTTACAGCCATCGGTGCCGGAGGTGAGTTACCTGTCTCAGGAGACTACTTCTACAACTGGTCGCCTGCTGCAGGCCTCAACTACACCAATGTGGCCAGTCCTACAGCCAAGCCTGCAGTGACAACAATCTACACGGTGACCATCACCGACAGGAACGGCTGTACCGCCAGTGACCAGGTGACCATCACGGTCAATCCGCCGATAGTGCTGACCACCACTCCTGTTGTCTATGCCGGCGGGTATAACATTAAATGCAACGGAGGCACTGACGGTGCCATTGACCTGGGTGTCAGCGGCGGCGAGGCTCCTTATGCATTTGCATGGACCGGTCCTGCCGGATACAGTGCCATCACTGAGGATATCAGCGGGCTTGCGGCAGGTACTTACAGTGTCACTGTCACCGATGCCAACAGCTGCACCTCGGTCACAACCGTCGTGCTGCTGGAGCCGGCGTCCCTGACGCTGGGCAAGACACCCGATGTGGTGCTGGCATGCTATGGTGACGCCACTGCCACCGGCTCGTTCACCGTCTCGGGAGGCACGGCGCCATACACCGTGATTGTTGTGAGTGACAATACGGGTGCGAGTGTGACCATCACGGGTACCTCACTTGCCTTCACCGATGCTGCTGCAGGAACCATCACTGCCGGTGTGACCGATGCCAATGGCTGCTATGCCGAGGACTCGATCATCATCACCCAGCCACCGGAACTGATGCCGGGCTCCGTTGACGGAGACCAGGAGGTCTGCTTCCTCGGTGACCCGTTACCGCTCAATGAGGTGACGGCACCTGCCGGCGGCCCGGCCGTGATACTCTTCCAGTGGGAGAGCAGCACTGACGGTGGCTCTACGTGGAACATTGTTCCCGGTGCCACCATGGCTTCATACGATCCTCCTGCAGGCATTATGCAGACGACACATTTCCGTCGCCGCGTCAACTCGGCAGCATGTGATCCGGCATACAGCAACGAGGTCGTTGTGACCGTCAATCCGCTGCCTGTGGCTTCGATTGCAGGAGCAGGATTTGTATGTCCGGGTGATCCCGCCACACTGACCGTCACGGTTACTGTCGGAGTATCGCCATTCACAGTCGTTCTCAGCAACGGCACGACGGTGCCCAACTATCTCAGCGGTGACCCGATCACCGTCAACCCGCTTGTATCGACCACCTATACCATCACCTCGGTTACTGACAGCAAGGGGTGCACGATCTCTGCACCGCATGCTGACCTTACCGGATCTGCCACCATAGATGTGAAGGTTGTGCCGCAGATCCTGCTCCAGCCGGTCAACGCCACTGTTTGTGAGGATGATGTTGCAACCTTCATCACTGACGCAGGCATGACCACCAACCCGCAGTACCAGTGGTTTGTCGACACAGGTTCAGGCATGACGCCGATGGCTGGTGAAAATGCCGCCACGCTGCTGGTTACGGCAACATCAGCCATGAACGGCAACCAGTACCAGGTTGAGATATCCGGTGACTGTCCCGTGGCTGTTCTGTCGGACATCGTGACTCTCACGGTTGATGAGAAGCCCGAGATCACCAGCCAGCCAGCTGATGTCACACTCTGTGCCGGCGAGGATGCCATCTTCACCGTTGATGCCGGTGTCACCACTAACCCGACCTACCAGTGGTATGTTGATACCGGGTCAGGCTGGACCCCGGCTGTCGGGGCCCGTTATCAGGGAGCCAGCACCGCCACGCTGACGGTGGTGAGCACGCTGGAGATGATGTCAGGATATATATATATGGTAAGGGTATCCGGAACCTGTGCACCTTATGCCGAATCTGTTCCCGTCACGCTGACGGTGACCCGCCAGGCTGAGATCACGCAGCACCCGGTCAGCCTCACCCTCTGCGAGGGCGAGACGGCGACTTTCACCGTCGATGCCGGTGTCACCACCAACCCGTCATACGAGTGGGAGGTGAGCAGTGACGGCGGCGCCACATGGTCGCTCATACCCGGTGAAACAAATGCCTCATATATCATTGCTGCTGTAGCCACAGCAGACAATAACACTGCCTACAGGGCTATAGTGCACAGCAGCTGCGGTTCCAGCGTGACCTCGCTGCCCGCCTTCCTGACGATTAACGAGCTGCCCGAGATAGTGGATCAGCCTGATAATCTGACTATCTGCGAGTACGCCATAGCCGACTTCATTGTCGATGCGGGCGTCACCACAGGAGCAACCTACAGGTGGCAGCGCAGCATTGACGGAGGTACTAACTGGAACAATCTCACCGAGACGGCCACCTACTTTGGTGTCTCGACGATGAATCTCAAGGTCAACGGCACGCACCGCACCATGAGCGGAGACATGTTCAGGGTGATAGTAAGCGGCACATGCCTGCCTCCTGACACCTCTGCGGCTGCCCTGCTGACGGTCAATACCGCGCCGGAGATACTTGCACAGCCTGTGGCTTCGACCATATGTGAGAACACCAGCACTGCATTCACCGTCGCGGCACAGGGCACCGGCCTTTCATACCAGTGGTTTGTTGACACGGGCAGCGGCTTCACTGCCATCACTGACGCCGGTGTATACTCCGGTGCCACCACGAATGTGCTTTCGCTGACGGCTGTGCCGCGTACATACGATAACTATCGTTACCGCGCAGAGATTGAGGGCACCTGTCTGCCGAAGGCCATCTCACAGACGGTGCAGCTCGATGTCTCGATTGAGACACTCATTACGCAGCAGCCTGCTGACTCAGCCATATGCGAGTTCATGACTGCCGGCTTCACCGCCCTGGCTGAAGGAGCCAACCTCACCTACCAGTGGCAGTACTTCGACGGTGCGGCATGGACAAACCTGACCAACACCGGGCTCTATCTTGGTGTGCAGACACCGACACTCATGGTGTTCGGTCCTCCGCGCACCATGGACGGCACCACTTACCGTGTGGTCATCGGAGGCGACTGCTCGCCAGATCAGATCTCTGACGAGGCAGTGCTTACCGTCTACACGGCACCGGAGATATCGGATCATCCTGACGAGTTCAGGGGTTGTCCCGGCGGCAGCGCCACCTACAGCGTGGTTGCAGCAGGTACTGCCCTGACATACCAGTGGCAGGTCAACAGCGGGTCGGGCTTTGCCGATGTGACTGATGGCGCCACCTATACAGGCACCAACACACCCGATCTTACCATCAGCAACCTGGATATCTCTATGAACGGTTACCTGGTAAGGGTGGTTGTGTCAGGTACCTGTCTGCCGCCTGTCACCAGCTCGTTTGCACCGCTCAGGGTTTACATGGAGCCTTCCATCATCACCGAGCCGGATGATGCCGAGGTGTGTGACCAGACAGGCACGGTGTTCGTCTCACAGGTGTTCAACACCGGTGCGGGAGAGACGACGGTATGGCAGGTGAACGAAGGTTCGGGATGGACCAGCCTGAGTGACGGGGCTCTCTACCAGGGTACCCAGACACCTCAGCTGGTGATCATGAACGCCGTCAATGCCATGAACGGATGGCTCTACAGACTTGAGATCACAGGTCCGTGCGGTGTATACTACACCCGTGAGGCACTACTGACGGTCAACCCGTGGCCGACGGCAGAGATCGCTCCTGTTGACACCCTGCTCGTCTGCGGTGGCATTCCCACGCAGCTGCACGGCAACCCGGCAGGCGGGTCACTGGTATACACGAACCACAGATGGTTCGGGGATGTCGGACCGCTGAGCCGGTACAATGTGGAGGATCCGGTGTTCAACACCACCATGGCAGGCTATTACAGGCTGGTCTACCAGGTGACGGACAGCAAGGGTTGTGTAGGACTTGACACCCTGGTGATCGAAGTCGAGAAGCCTCTGGCCATGTTCACGGTTGACGCTCCTTCGGGATGCCAGCCGCTGACTGTCAACTTCACCAACGGATCAACAGGGTACACCTCGCTGCTCTGGAACTTTGGCGACACACAGACATCAACGGATGTCAACCCGACTCATATTTATCCGAATACAACGTCATCGCTGGCTTACTACACGGTAAGGCTTGAGGTCACCTCGGCGAACGGGTGTGTCTCTTCGATGGAGAACGACATCACTGTCTTCCCTGAGATACTCTCTGATTTCATCATCAGTGATGACACCATCTGTTCCGGAGAGAGCGTCATGCTCTCGACGCTGCCGGGTGCCTACAAATATGACTGGACCTACGGTGATGGGTTTATGGAGTCAGGTTCCAACGTGATCAGCCATGTATATTTCAATTCAGGTACTGATCCGGTGACTTACAATGTCACCCTGAGGACTGAATCGTTCTTCGGCTGCATCAGTGAGACGACTCTGCCGCTGGTGGTTTACCCGACCCCCGTGCCGGCCTTCACTGCCACTCCTGCGTCGCAGGTCTTCCCGGCTGCCACCGTCGCCTTCACGAACAACACCAATGCCGGCAACTGGAGCTGGCTCTGGGAGTTCGCTGACGGGAACAGCTCGACGGAGACCTCGCCGGTGCATACCTATGCTGCTCCGGGCGACTACGATGTCAGCCTGACGGTCAGCAACGGTATCTGTACCGGGTCGGTATCGCATACGGTGAGGGTACTGCCCGCGCCGCCGATAGCCACCTTTGACTCGATACCGTCAGGCTGTATGCCGTGGAACATAGCTCCTGTCAACAATTCGCTCTACGCAACAGGCTATTACTGGGACTTTGGTGACGGGCACACCTCCAACGCCATGAACCCGATATATACCTATGTGCAGCCGGGCACCTTCCAGATCACTCTCACGGTGACCGGTCCGGGCGGAAATGACACCCATTCGCAGATAGTGCATGTCTATTCCTCGCCCAGGGCCTACTTCGACGTCTCCCCGACGAAGGTCTATGTCAACGACGAGCAGGTAAGGCTCTTCAACCTCACCGAGGGCGGTGACAGCTTCATCTGGGAGTTCGGTGACGGCGACACGTCGCATGTGCGCGATCCGTACCACAGATACACCACCGAGGGTATCTATGACATCACGCTGCATGCATATTCGGCCAACGGCTGCTATGACACCTATACGAAGTCGCCTGCCGTGACTGTCGAGCCCTTCGGCGACCTGGTCTTTGCATCAGTCTTCAAGCCCAGTCCTGACGGTCCGATTGAGATAGACGAGCTGCCCAACAGCGGTGATGCCATGGATATGTTCTTCTTCCCGCCGATCAGGGAGACGGTGCTTGAGTACCATCTGCAGGTCTTCAACAGGTGGGGTACGCTGATATTCGAGACGTTTGACATCAACATACCGTGGAACGGCTACTACAAGGGCCAGCTGTGTCAGCAGGGGGTCTATGTATGGCTTGTGGAGGGCAAGTATGCCAACGGCCGGCCGTTCAAGAAGGCAGGTGACATCACTCTGCTGCACTGATGTGGCGGGTGACATCACTCTGCTGCACTGATGTGGCAGGTGACATGACCCTCCTGCACTGATGTGGCGGGTGACATCACTCTGCTGCACTGATGTGGCAGGTGACAT
>WOYI010926043.1_pt1 | contig 11968 bp, 11 predicted proteins | sample 6423411 | NCBI WGS metagenome assembly WOYI01 (sample SAMN13441803, study PRJNA592873) | oil field metagenome | biome: oil field; feature: oil-well bore; material: oil-contaminated soil; isolation source: oil-contaminated soil from oil-well borehole | place: Germany: Wietze | collected 2016-10-18 ... | reverse complement strand
TGATCAAGGCGGCGGCGGGCGGCGGCGGGCGCGGGATGCGGGTGGTCCACGGCGAAGCCCACCTGGCTGCCGCGATTGTGCTCACGCGCAGCGAGGCCCAGGCGGCATTCGGCGATGGCACGGTGTACATGGAAAAATACCTGGAGCGGCCGCGCCACATTGAAATCCAGGTGCTGGCCGATGGCCAGGGGCAGGCGATTCATCTGGGCGAGCGCGATTGTTCGATCCAGCGCCGCCATCAGAAGGTAATCGAGGAGGCCCCGGCGCCCGGTATCACCCCCGAGCAGCGTGCCCGCATCGGCGCGGTGTGTGTCGATGCCTGTGTGCGCATCGGCTACCGCGGTGCCGGCACGTTCGAGTTCCTCTACCAGGACGGCGAGTTCTACTTCATCGAGATGAATACCCGCGTGCAGGTGGAACACCCCGTCACCGAGATGGTGACGGGGGTGGACATTGTGGCCCAGCAGATCCTCATTGCCAGCGGCGTCCCGCTCGGCCTGCGTCAGGAAGACATCCGGCTGCGCGGCCATGCGATTGAGTGTCGCATCAACGCCGAACATGCCCGCACCTTCGTGCCCTCGCCGGGCCGGGTGACTCATTATCACGCGCCGGGAGGGCCCGGTATCCGCATGGATTCCCACCTCTACAGCGGCTATGAGGTGCCTCCCCATTATGATTCCCTGATCGGCAAGCTCATCGCCCATGCCGATGATCGCGACAAGGCGCTGGCGCGCATGGATACGGCCCTGGACGAGTTGGTGGTGGAAGGCATCGAAACCAATGCCGCCTTGCACAAGGATCTGGTGCAGGACGCCGGCTTCCAGCGCGGCGCCGTCAGCATCCATTACCTGGAAAAAAAGCTGCAGGGCTAATGCCCTCGGTGGAGCGCGTCATGCCTTGGCAGCAACTGGTGATGGAAATCGGCCCGGGGGAGAGCGAGGCCCTGGAGGCGGCCTTGCTGGAAGCCGGCGCCGTGGCCGTGACCCTGGAGGACGGGGCCGATCAGCCGCTGTTCGAGCCACCACCCGGCGCCACCCCGTTGTGGGATCGCCTGCGCCTGACGGCGCTGCTGCCCCTGGAATCAGATCCGCTGCGTGTGCTGCTGGATCTGGCGGCTCAGTGCCATCCCCGGCCGCTGCCACCGCATCGCCTGGAATGGCTTGACGATCAGGCCTGGGAGCGTGCCTGGCTGAAGGATTTCAAGCCCATGCGCTTCGGACAACGGCTGTGGGTGGTGCCCAGCGCCCACCAGCCCCCTGATCCCTCCGCCGTGAACCTGCGTCTGGATCCGGGGCTGGCCTTTGGTACCGGCACCCACCCCACCACGGCCCTGTGCCTGACCTGGCTCGATGGCGCCGAACTGGCGGGCCTGCGGGTGATCGACTACGGTTGTGGTTCAGGCATTCTGGGAGTGGCGGCGGGGCTGTTGGGCGCGGCAAGCATCGAGGCGGTGGACATCGATCCCCAGGCGCTGACGGCAACGCGGGAAAATGCCCGCCGCAACGACTTGCTGGGCCGGGTCCATGTCAGCGCCCCGGAAACCCTTGCCGAAGCTGCGGATGTGCTGTTGGCCAATATCCTGGCGGGGCCCCTGCAGGAATTGGCGCCGCGTTTCCGGGATTTGCTCAAACCCGGGGGCTGGCTGGTGATGGCCGGACTGTTGGCGCGCCATGTCGCTCCGCTGCAGGCGGCCTACGGGGACTGGATCACACTGTCCGCCGTGGGCGAACGGGAAGGCTGGGTCTGTCTGGCCGGGCAGCGCCCTCGGCATTGAGTGGAGGGGTCGGGCATGTATGTGGATTGTCCGGCCTGTCAAACGCGGCTCCAGGTGCGGGCCGAACAGTTGCGGCTGGCGCGCGGCGAGGTGTGCTGCAGTGTCTGTCAACACTGTTTCGATGCCTTGGCGCGCCTGCAGGACGATGAGTCGCCGCCTGGGCTTGTGCCCCTTGTCGATTCGCCTCTGGACAGCGCGGCAGAGGCACCGCCCCTGATGTTTTGGTCGGAGGAGATGGGCGTCACCGATGATGAGCCGGCGGTCGTCACGCTCCCTGAGCCGATGTGGGAAGACGAGGATCTTGCTGAGGCCGAGGCGAAGCCGCGCCGCGCCGCGTGGTGGTGGATGGCCTTGGGTGGCGTGGCGGGCGCGTTGCTGGGCGTGCAGGTGCTCATGGTCTTCGGGCCGCGTTGGCTCGCCGATCCGGCCTGGCGGCCGCTGCTCGAATGGGGTTGCGCCCGGTTGCAAAGCGTGGGCGCGCCCTGTGCATTGCCGCCGCTGGTGGATGTGCGACTGCTAGCGCTGGAGGCGCACCAGTTCACCACCCACCCCCAGCGGGAGGGCGGACTGCTGTTCGAGGCGGAGCTGGTCAACCGGGCACCCTTTGTGCAGCCCTACCCACGCATCCGGCTGAGCGTGGAGGATCCCTTTGGGGGATCGATGGCCATCGGCACCTTCGCGCCGGAGGCCTACTTGCAGGAATCCGTGGATCGCAGCGCGCTGCTGGCGCCCGAGGCGCGGGTGCCGATTCATCTGGAACTGTTGGATCCAGGGCGCCAGGCGGCGGGATACCGTTTCGAACTGCTTCCCCCCGAATAGGCCAGGTTCGCTCGTCTGCGTGGGCTTGAGGGATGGGGCGGCACTGCTTAAGATGACCCGATCGCGGGTCCGGCTGACGGGTTTGCGGGCCAGAAGGTGGGATGTCGGCTCTGCGATGCATGGCGCTGGCCTTCCCGCGTGGCCTCGGTCGATGACTACTCAGGATAGAGGCAAGGCGACCCATGGATAGTGCGCAACATGCAGCGGCCCGGACGCTCGAACCCGCTGCCGAGGAGCTGCCCCTGCGGTTGTGTGTGGAGCGGGCGGTGGGCCGCTATCTGCATGAGCTCGGCGGCTTCTACACCGGCGACATGCACCGCCTGGTGATGGAAGAGGTTGAACGACCCCTGCTGGAACGGGTGCTCGCCCACGTCGGTGGCAACCAGACCCAGGCCGCCGAGATCCTCGGGATCAATCGCGCCACCCTGCGCAAGAAACTGCGACATTATCAGATCAGCGGCTGACGTCCCCGTCCGGTTCCAGCCGCGTCCCCCATCCCCGTGCTGGAGCCCGTCCCATGGCCACTGACCGTTATGCTCTCCTCAGCGTTTCCGACAAGACCGGCGTCGTGGCCTTGGCCCGGCGGCTGGCGGCCTTGGGCGTGCAGATCCTGTCCACCGGCGGCACGGCCCAGTTGCTGACGCGCGAGGGGGTGCCGGTGATCGAGGTGTCGCGCCATACCGGGTTTCCCGAAATCATGGATGGCCGCGTGAAAACCCTGCATCCGCGGATTCACGGTGGCCTGCTGGGGCGCATGGACCGGGACGGCGAACTGATGGCGCTGCACGGCATCGTGCCCATCGATTTCCTGGTGGTGAACCTGTATCCCTTCGAGCGCACCGTGGCCCAGCCGGGCTGCTCGTTGGCGGATGCCATCGAAAACATCGACATTGGCGGGCCGGCGATGATCCGGGCCGGCGCCAAGAACCATGCGCGCGTGACGGTGCTGGTGGATCCCGAGGATTACGCCGGCTTGGCCGATGCCTTGGAGCGAGAGGGCGCCACGACGCCCGAGCGGCGTTTCCAGTTGGCCGCCAAGGCATTTGCCCACACCGCCCGCTATGACAGCGCCATTGCCAACTACCTGAGCGCCATGGACGAGACGGGTCACCGCGCGCCGTTCCCCGCCACCCTGGGCGGCCAGTGGCACAAGGTCGAGGATCTGCGTTACGGCGAGAATCCCCATCAGCGTGCGGCGTTCTACCGCGTTGCCCATCCGGCTGCGGCCGAGGTGGCCAGTACGGTTCAGTTGCAGGGCAAGGCGCTGTCCTACAACAACATCGCCGACACCGACACCGCCCTGGAATGTGTCAAGACCTTCGAAACCCCGGCCTGTGTCATCGTCAAGCATGCCAACCCCTGCGGGGTGGCGGTGGCGGACAGCCCGCTCGAGGCCTATGAGCGGGCCTATGCCACCGACCCCACTTCCGCCTTTGGCGGCATCATCGCCCTCAATCGCCCGCTTGATGAAGCGACGGCGCAGGCCATCGTGCAGCGCCAGTTCGTGGAGGTCATCGTGGCACCGGAAGCCAGCGAAGGCGCGCTGCAGGTGTTGTCCAGCAAGCCCAATGTGCGGGTGCTGACCTGCGGACCCGTTCCGCCAGCGCCCCTGCCGGCCCTGGAATGGCGCAGCGTGGCGGGGGGCATGCTGGTGCAGGACCGGGACCTCGCCACGCTGTCGGCCGAGCAGCTCAAGTGCGTCACCCGCCGTGCGCCGACGCCGGCCGAGGTGGCCGATCTGCTGTTTGCCTGGCGGGTGGCCAAGTTCGTCAAGTCCAACGCCATCATCTACGCCCGCGAGGGACGCACCATCGGCGTCGGCGCCGGGCAGATGAGCCGGGTCTACAGCGCCCGCATCGCCGCCATCAAGGCCGCCGATGAAGGCTTGGCGGTGACCGGCTCGGTGCTGGCTTCCGATGCCTTCTTTCCCTTCCGCGACGGCATCGATGCGGCGGCTGAGGTGGGGATCACGGCGGTGATCCAGCCCGGCGGCTCGCTGCGCGATGCCGAGGTGATTGCCGCCGCCGATGAACACGACATGGCCATGGTGTTCACCAGCGTGCGCCATTTTCGGCACTGACGGTTTGTTGGGATGCGCAGCGCCTGTCCGCGTTCAACGGGGCAGCCCGTTGCAAGGGATGGCTTGACGCTCGGCGAAGCCAGGGCATGCGGGGGCTGTGCTATTCTTTGCGCCCCCTGTTCGCGGCCATGCGCCGCGCCCCACTTCATTCCGGATGGCTAACGCGATGAAAGTGCTCGTGATCGGCGGCGGTGGCCGCGAACATGCCCTGGCCTGGAAATGCGCCCAATCGCCCCAGGTGGAGCGGGTTTTCGTCGCGCCCGGCAACGGCGGCACGGCTTTGGAGCCCAAGGTGGAGAATGTCCCCCTGGCTGCGACCGATCTGGATGCCCTGGTGGCGTTCGCCCAGCGCGAGGCCGTGGGCCTGACCCTCGTCGGCCCCGAACAGCCCCTGGTCGCGGGTGTGGTGGACCGTTTCCAGGCGGCCGGGCTGCCCTGCTTCGGCCCTTCCCAGGCCGCCGCCCAACTGGAAGGCTCCAAGGCGTTCAGCAAGGCCTTCATGGAACGCCATGGCATCCCCACCGCGCGTCACCGCAGCTTCACCGAGGCGGCTGCGGCCCATGCCTACCTCGACAGCGTGGGCGCGCCGGTCGTGGTCAAGGCCGATGGCCTGGCTGCCGGCAAGGGCGTGGTCGTTGCCCACGATCTCGCCGAGGCCCACCGGGCGGTCTCTGACATGCTGGGTGGCCAGTTTGGTGCGGCCGGCGCGCGCGTCGTCATCGAGGAGTTCCTCGAAGGCGAGGAGGCCAGCTTCATCGTCATGGTGGGGGGCGGCCATATTCTGCCCATGGCCACCTCCCAGGACCATAAGACCTTGCAGGACGGCGACCGCGGCCCCAATACCGGCGGCATGGGCGCCTATTCCCCCGCCCCGGTGGTGACCGAGGCCCTGCACCGGCAGGTGATGGACACCATCATCCGGCCCACGGTGACGGGGCTGGCGGCCGATGGCATCCCCTATACCGGCTTTCTGTACGCCGGCCTGATGATCGCCCCGGATGGCACGCCCCGGGTGCTGGAATACAACTGCCGCTTTGGCGATCCCGAGGCCCAGCCGGTGATGCTGCGTCTGCAGTCGGATCTGGTGGCGCTGTGCCTGGCGGCGGTGGCGGGGCGCTTGGAGCAGGAAACCGCGCAATGGGACCCCCGTCCCGCCTTGGGGGTGGTGATGGCGGCGGCAGGCTATCCGGGTGAGGTGCGCCGGAGTGATGTCATCACGGGCCTGGAGGCGGCGGCGCAGGTCGGCGTGCAGGTGTTCCATGCCGCCACCCGGCGCGAGGACGACCACGTGTTGACCGATGGTGGGCGGGTGCTGTGCGTGTGCGCCCTCGGGGACGATCTGGCGAGCGCAAAAGCCAGGGTTTACCAAGGGGTCGCGGCCATCCGCTGGCCTGGCGTGCAGTACCGGACCGACATCGGCCACCGCGCCTTGGGGCGGATTTAGTGTAGTGTTGCACTCTGTTTGGAACTTAATGCGGCTATTGGCGCGAATGACCTTCTGCAGGATATCGCGGGCGCTTTTAGTCCAGACGAACGGCTTGGGTTTTGTGTTGTGGTGAGCGATGTACTCATCAGATGGCGTTAATCAATTCCGGCACGCTGCTTAACACACCGCGACGCGTGCGTTCGGTGATGATGTCGCGGAAGAATCGCTCGACCATGTTGAGTCACGACGCCGATGCCGGCGTGAAGTGCATGTTGAAGCGCGGATGCTTGGCGAGCCAGTCCCGCACGGCGGGATGTTTGTGCGTAGCGTAGGTGTCGGCGATCAGATGCAGCGTCTTGTCCCTGGGCGTCTCGCGGTCGATCTTCTTCAGGAACTCAAGCCACTCGGCGTGGGTGTGTCGCTGCTGGCATGGACCGATGATCTGGCCGTCAATACATTGAGCGCGGCAAACAGCGTGGTCGTTCCGTTGCGCTTGTCGTCATGGGTCATCGTTTCCGCCCGCCCCTTCTTCAGCGGCAGGCCCGGCTGGGTTCGATCCAGCGCCTGGCACCTGACTCTTCTCGTCGCAGCACAGCACCAGCGCGTACTCAGGGGCTACTCGCATTTGATTCTCCGCTCTGCTCGTATTCCAAATACAAGAACCGGGATTCCTATAAGTTCCACCAAGAACGAAGCACTACACTAGCAGCAAGTGATTCGGGCACGGGGATCGGAAGGAGGCCGCCGAATATCGGTGGCTGGTCTTGGTCCGAGACGATTACGCCCCATGCCGGCACTTGCAACATCCCGATGGTCGCGCGCCTCAACATGGGCGCAAAAGCCGCGTCCCTGCATGTCTGGGGCATTCTTGCCTCAGGAAAGCCCGCGAGGGCTGGGCGCGTTTTTTTTAGGCCACCGAGCGGGCGAATTGATCCTGATCGAGATGTCTGTGGTCTGCGGTATCTGCGTCTTGCGGCATGATGGGAGCAATCAGTACCGGCGGTGTGTAGCGCCCAGATTGGTCGGCTTGGTGCCACCGCATGCCATTCGGTCGCATACGGCTTGACGGCTCAGGCCTTGGGTCTTGTTGGCGTGATCACCTGAATCGGTCAGCCAAAGCGGCCTGTCACATAATCGTTTGTGCGCTCATGCACTGGATTGGTGAAGATCTGCTCTGAAGTGCCGTACTCAACCAAGTCGCCCATAAACATGAAGGCTGTGAAATCGGCTACGCGCGCCGCCTGCTGCATATTGTGAGTAACGATTACAATGCAATAATCCTGACTGAGTTCGTCGATCAACTCTTCGATTTTGGCTGTCGAGATTGGGTCAAGTGCCGAAGCCGGCTCGTCCATGAGCAGGATATCCGGCTTCACCGCAATCGCGCGGGCAACGCAGAGACGTTGCTGCTGGCCTCCTGAGAGGCTGGTTCCTGGCTGGTTGAGTTTGCCCTTCACCTCGTCCCAGAGGGCCGCCTGCGACAACGCCCAATGCACGCGCGCATCGAGATCAGATCGGGACAGTTTTTCGTAGAGGCGGATACCAAAGGCGACATTCTCATAGATTGACATGGGAAATGGCGTCGGTTTCTGGAAAACCATGCCGACCTTGGCGCGCAATTCGGTGATATCGCGTTGATTCAATATGTTCTTGCCATCGACCAATATTTCGCCATTTGCACGTTGACCGGGGTACATCTCAAAGATCCGATTCATGCTGCGCAGCAAAGTCGATTTGCCGCAGCCTGATGGCCCGATGAAGGCGGTCACACGGCGGTTATGGATCGAGATGTTGATCCCCTTCAGGGCTTGAAAGGAGCCGTAGTAGAAGTTCAGATTGCGGATGACAATCTTTTCGGGCGGTAGCGGACCATCCTTCTGGTTCGACACGGGAATTTTGGCCACGGCCGGCGAGGTATCGTTGATCATGAACGTGCCCTTTGATTTACGGAGTATCGGGCGGCGATATTGAGAGCGAGCACTGTCATCGTTATAAGAAGCGCGCCACCCCAGGCGAGTTGGCGCCAGTCCTCGTAGGGACTCATGGCAAACTGGAAAATGACAACGGGCAGATTCGCCATTGGTGCGTTGAGATTGGCGTTCCAGAACTGGTTGTTCAGGGCCGTAAAGAGGAGGGGTGCTGTTTCGCCACTCACGCGGGCGACGGCGAGCAGAACGCCGGTCAGGAGGCCTTGAAAAGCGGCCCGGTAGCTGATTCGTGTGATCACCATCCATCGCGGCGTGCCGAGCGCCGCACCCGCCTCGCGGAGCGCATCCGGGACCAGTAACAGCATATCCTCGGTCGTGCGCACGATGATCGGAATGGCGATGATGGCCAACGCCACGACGCCGGCCCACCCCGAGAAATGGCCCATCCCAACGACGACAATGCTGTAAACGAACAGACCAATGATGATCGAGGGTGCGCTCAGCAAAATGTCGTTGATGAAGCGCACCGTTTTCGCAAGCCAGCTATCGCGGGCATATTCGGCAAGAAAGGTGCCTGCGAAGATCCCAATCGGGGTGGCAATAAGAATGCCGAGCAACGTCATCACCAGGCTGCCAAAAATCGCGTTGGCCAGTCCGCCCTTGCTACCGGGAGGTGGCGTGCTCTCCAAGAAAAGCGACGGCTTGATCGCCGGCAGCCCATTCCAGACGAGGGTCACCAGAATTGCCCCGAGCGTGAAGAGGACGGCGCCAGTCATGACCGTTGAAAGGATGGTGACGAACAGGTCGATTCTGTGACGACGGTTGACGATGGATCGGTTCATGCGAGCGTCGTCCTGGCCTGCGCGCCCAGGAGTAGGCGCTTGCCGATGGCGAGCACGAAGAACGTGAGCACGAAAAGAACAAGGCCCAGGCCGATCAGCGACGCTGTGTAGATTTCACCGTCGGCTTCGGTGAACTCATTGGCGAGGGTAGCCGAGATTGTGGTACCCGGCGCGAGCAGCGAGGTACTGAGGTGATGCGCATTGCCGATCACGAAGGTAACGGCCATTGTCTCGCCAAGCGCGCGACCGAGGCCGAGCATGATGCCGCCGACCACGCCAGTTCGACAATAAGGCAGAACCACGCGCCAGGTAACTTCCCAACGGGTCGCACCCAGGCCATAGGCTGACTCGCGCAGGACTTGCGGAACGCTCAGGAAGACTTCACGCATCACGGCAGTGATAAAAGGCAGAACCATCAGACCCAGGATCAAACCCGCCAGAAGCATCCCAATGCCAATGGGCGGTCCCTGAAACAGGGCGCCAATCAGCGGCAGGGGGCCGAGGGATGAGATCAGCAAGGGTTCAATGGTGCGCTGGAATAGTGGGGCGAGAATGAAAAGTCCCCAGATACCGTAAATGATGCTCGGCACGGCAGCCAGCAGTTCGATCGCTATGGCGATGGGCTGGCGAATGCCGTGCGGGCAGATCTCGGTCAGGAAGAGGGCGAGGCCGAAGCTGAAGGGCACGCCGATCAACATGGCGATAAGCGCAGTGATCATCGTGCCGATAAGTGGTACGAGCGCGCCAAAATTCTTGGTGACGGGATTCCAGGATGCCGTCCAGACGAAAGCCGGGCCGAAGACGCGAAGAGCGGGCCAGGCCCCCTCACACAGAGTCAGAATGACCCCACCCAGTATGAGCAGCACCATGATCGCAAAGGCAAAAGTGAGCATTTGAAAGATGGGATCGCCGAAGCGCGTACCGATATGGCTTCTTGTCATTTGGGTGGACTGATTCTGATCGGAGGGATTCTCGTACATGGCGCCTCCAGAGTCGCGTAGAGCGGGGGGGTGGCCCCCCCCGCGCAGCCCGAGGTTATGAGAGGTGACATCATCGAGTTAGAGGACGGGCTTACCGGCGCTGTCCTTGATCTCCTCGGACCAGCTCTTTTTGACCATCTGAACGACGTTGTTGGGCATCGGAACGTAGGCAAGGTCTTCAGCCATCTTGTCGCCCTCACCGTAGCACCAGGTGAAGAAGTTCAGTACTTCCTTGGCGACATCAGGCTTGGCCTGCATTTTATGGACAAGAATGAAAGTCGCCGCTGTCATCGGCCAACTCTTTGCGCCAGGCTGGTCGGCAAGGATCAGATAGTAACCCGAGGCTTTTGCCCAATCGGCGTTGGCGGCGGCGGCCTGGATACTTTCGACGCTGGGCGAAACTGTCTTGCCGTCTCTGTTGATCATGTCAGCATAGGCCAGCTTGTTCTGCAGGGCATAAGCATACTCAACATAGCCGATCGAACCTTGCGTCTGACCAACGAGAGCCGAAACGCCTTCGTTGCCCTTGCCGCCCAAACCTGTGGGCCATTCAATTGCGGTATCGACACCAACCTTCGACCAATCGCTGTCGACTGCATTGAGGTAGTAAGCGAAGTTGAAGGTCGTGCCTGAGCCGTCTGAACGGTGAACGACGGTGATGGCGCTATTGGGCAGCTTTACACCTTTGTTGAGGGCGACGATTTGCGGGTCATTCCACTGTTTGATATGGCCAAGATAGATCTCAGCGAGAATTTTGCCGGTGAACTTCATCTCGCCGGGCTTGACCCCCGGCAGATTAACGACCGGCACGATCGCGCCCATGACCATGGGGAATTGCATCAGGCCGGCCTCGTTCAACTCTTCCGGCGTCAGTGGTTTATCGGAGGCGCCGAAATCGACGGTGTTGGCTTTAATCTGCTTGATGCCGCCACCTGAGCCGATTGACTGATAGTTCATGCCAATGCCCGTCTTCGCCTTATAGGCTTCGGCCCATTTGGCATAAATGGGGTACGGAAAGGTAGCGCCAGCCCCCGAGACGTCGGCGGCATTAGCGGCTGTCGCAAGCGACGCAGCAGATAGCGCAAACAGACTCGCGCGACCCAGTTTGACCAAAGATTTCAGCATAAAGCGACTCTCCCCTGTCTAGGTTAGGTTCCCACGCTTGAGCGTGAGCTGCACAGTCTCCCCTCTGGTTGTGACGGCGATATGACAGAATTGTCATAGCGGGTTTGCGTTGGTAGTGTTGAGCGATACCCTCCACACGCTGTTCCGGAACCAGTGCGGAAGTCGCGTGCGGTGGACCAGCGCCCGAACTTCCGCAGCGAATTTCACCATAACCCGTCAGTGGGTAACGGTCTCAACACTGTTTCGATGAAAAGGGGTATTGGTCGCGGTTCTGAGGCCGCCAGACTTGCCCCGAGACCCGTCTATCCCTCTTGTTGACGCTCTTTGGTGGCCGGCGCGTGATAGGTGTCCGGATTGGTCAGTGAGTTCACCACAGGGGCGGTGAGCCATCTTCCTCAGCGTCCTCGGATACGGGGGGCACCGAAACCAGAATCTTGTCCACGCGGTGCCCGTCCATGTCGACCACCTCGAAGCGCAGTCCGTTGCGGGTGAAGTGATCCGCCGCCTGGGGAATCCGGCCCAGGGTGTTCATGACAAAACCGCCCAGGGTGTGGAATTCGCCGTCGGTATCACCGATCCAGTCGTCAGGTAGCTGCAGGCCGGCTTGAAAACGCTGCAGGGACAGGCTGCCATCCACCAGCCAGGAGCCATCCTCGCGCTGTATCATGCTGTCCTCTTCCGGTGTCTGCGGGATATGCAGTTCGCCGATAATGGCTTTCAGCACGTCGGTGAGGGTCACCAACCCTTGCAGGTCGCCATACTCATCCACGATCAGGGCGAGTTCCTGGCGCACCTGACGGAATTTTTCCAGCAGGCGGGTAGTGGTCATGCTCTCGGGCACAAAGAGCGGCGGCTGGGCGGCCTGGGCCACTTCATCGGCCGTGAATGGCGCGCCGGCCAGCATTCGCCGCAGCAGGTCGCCGGCCTGCAGGATGCCCACGATCTGGTCCAGCTCGCCGCGGCATACCACCATGCGGGTATAGTCGCTGGCCAG